>UMKX01078654.1_pt1 | contig 17951 bp, 11 predicted proteins | sample 1966471 | NCBI WGS metagenome assembly UMKX01 (sample SAMEA4836188, study PRJEB28245) | human gut metagenome | biome: gut microbiome; material: fecal sample | place: Denmark | collected 2008
TTACAGATCTGGAAGAAAAAATCCGGGAAATGTTCTTCAGTGGAGAGATAAACTTCAATGATGAAGTTTATATCACAAATGAACGGCATAGACAGGAACTTTTAAAAACTGTGGAAAGTCTTTCTCTGGTAGAAAATAGTATAGAAAGCGGAATGCCTGAAGATTTCTATTCCATAGATCTGACAGATGCATATGAGAGTTTGGGAAGGATCCTTGGAGAATCACTGGGGGAAGATCTTGTTAATGAGATATTCTCTAAATTTTGTATGGGAAAATAGTGTCCATATAAAAAATAAGCATCCTGCCAGGGGAAAACAAACTAATCAAATTTATAAAGAAATAACGAAAAAATAAGAATATATACGAGGAGAAAAAGCATGAAAAATCTGGAACAGTTTTTCGACATCATAGTAGTAGGCGCAGGCCATGCTGGCTGCGAAGCCGCATTGGCAAGTGCCCGTCTGGGCCTGCAGACAGTCATGTTCACAGTCAGCGTAGACAGTATCGCTTTAATGCCCTGCAACCCCAATGTAGGAGGCAGCTCCAAAGGGCACCTCGTCCGTGAGCTGGATGCTCTCGGCGGTGAAATGGGCAAAAATATAGACAAAACATTTATTCAGTCCAAAATGCTCAATCAGTCCAAAGGACCGGCAGTTCATTCCCTTCGTGCCCAGGCAGACAAACAGGCCTACAGCACAGAAATGAGAAAAACTCTGGAAAACACAGAAAACCTGACCATCCGTCAGGGCGAAGTAACGGAACTTCTGGCAGAAGACGGACACATCACGGGCGTAAAAACCTTTTCAGGAGCTACTTATCATGCAAAAGCAGTCGTTCTCTGTACAGGAACCTACCTCAAAGCCCGCTGCATCTACGGCGATGTAAGCAACTATACGGGACCAAACGGACTTCAGGCAGCCAATTATCTCACTGATTCCCTGAAAAAACTGGGAATCGAAATGTTCCGTTTCAAAACAGGAACACCGGCCCGAATCGCCGGAAACACCATTGATTATTCCAAGATGGAAGAACAGTTCGGAGACAAAAAGGTAGTTCCGTTCTCCTTCTCAACAGACCCGGAATCCGTACAGATCGAGCAGAAATCCTGTTGGCTGACCTATACAAACGAAAAAACACATGAAATCATCCGTGCAAATCTGGACAGATCCCCGCTGTACTCCGGTATGATTGAAGGAACAGGCCCAAGATATTGTCCGTCCATTGAGGATAAAGTAGTACGTTTTGCAGATAAAAAACGTCATCAGGTATTCATCGAGCCGGAAGGTCTTTACACAAATGAAATGTACATTGGTGGAATGTCAAGTTCCCTTCCGGAAGATGTTCAGTATGAAATGTACCATTCTGTACCAGGACTGGAACATGCCCGAATCGTAAAAAATGCCTATGCTATCGAGTATGACTGCATCAATCCACGCCAGCTCTACCCAACACTGGAGTTCAAAAAGATTAAAGGACTTTTCAGCGGCGGACAGTTTAACGGAAGCTCCGGATACGAGGAAGCAGCCGCTCAGGGCCTTATCGCAGGAATTAATGCAGCAATGGAAGTAAAAGGAAAAGAACAGCTCATTTTGGATCGTTCAGAAGCATATATCGGTGTTCTCATCGATGACCTTGTAACAAAGGAAAATCACGAGCCATACAGAATGATGACAAGTCGTGCAGAGTACCGTCTGCTTCTCCGTCAGGACAATGCAGACCTCCGTCTCCGCAAAAAAGGCTGGGAGGTAGGCCTGATCGACGATGAGACCTATCATAAATTACAGGAAAAAGAGCGTATGATCCAGGAAGAGATCGAGAGGGTAGAACATACAACCGTAGGCGGCTCTGCAGAAGTACAGAGTCTTCTGGAATCTCAGGGAAGCACACTTCTGAAATCCGGAACTACAATTGCAGAACTGATCCGCAGACCTGAGCTTAATTATCATGTACTTGCGCCAATTGATAAAGAAAGACAGGAACTTCCGGAAGATGTATGCGAGCAGGTAGAAATTAACATCAAGTATGACGGGTACATCCGCCGTCAGATGAAGCAGGTAGAACAGTTCAAAAAACTGGAGCAGAAAAAAATTCCGGAAGATATTGATTATGAAGATGTAGGAAGTCTTCGTATCGAAGCCCGTCAGAAACTGGAATCTTACAGACCGATCTCCATTGGACAGGCATCCCGAATCTCAGGCGTATCCCCTGCTGATATCTCCGTACTTCTTGTATACCTGGAAAGCAGATCAGGAAATAAGCATTAAGAACAAAGATATATCGTATATGAACAATAAAAACATAAAGAAATAGAGAGGAAACTACATGTACAATTTAGAAATCCTGGAAAAAGGCTGTGAAGAACTTGGAATTACTCTAAATGACACACAGAAACACCAGTTTATCCGGTTTTACGAATATCTTATAGAAAAAAATAAAGTCATGAATTTAACCGGAATCACAGAATTTGATGAGGTTCTCGTGAAACATTTCCTGGACAGCCTCTGCTGTGTCAAGGCTGTAGATATGAGCCAGGTAAAAACTGTCATGGACATTGGAACAGGAGCAGGATTCCCGGGTGTTCCATTGAAGATCACTTTTCCGGAGGTGGAAGCCTGCCTTCTGGATTCCCTGAACAAACGGGTAAAATTCCTGGAGGAAACCTTCGAACTTCTCGGACTTAACGGAATTTCCGCCATCCACGGAAGAGCAGAAGAATATGCCAAAAACAAATCCTACAGAGAAAAATATGATCTCTGCGTATCCAGAGCAGTATCCGGCCTGGCAACCTTATCCGAGTACTGTCTCCCATATGTAAAAGTCGGAGGAGTTTTTGTGTCCTATAAATCCGGTTCCGTAAAGGAAGAAGCAGAAGCAGCAGAGAAAGCAATAAAGAGCCTCGGCGGAAAGATTCGCGACATCCGGTACTTTGACCTTCCGGGTTCCGAGATCAGTCGCTCTCTGGTAATTATCGAAAAAGTAAAGAATACACCGGGCAAATATCCAAGAAAAGCCGGTACACCGCTCAGAGAGCCACTTGCATGATCGCTGAGTTCAGATGAATATATACAAGTCGAATTTGCTATGCAGCTCTGTACCGAATAACTGCATGGAATCATTCGGTTAAATTGAAATCTCCTGTCGAACAACAATGAAATTTGTACGACAGGAGATTTTTTTGTCCAACAGTTTCACAAAATTATCACAAAGTTATCCTACTTTTATCACAAATTACTTTTACACTATACAATGATAGAGATGCCCCTGGATTCCCCCATTCTCTGTTTCATCCAGGGGCATTTTCTATTGAAAAAGATGCTTAAAGGAGGAGAGTAAAGTGATTGAAGTAAGTAATCTGGTCAAAAAGTATGGCGACCATACCGCAGTTGACCACCTTTCCTTTCAAATCGAAAAGGGGAAAATTTACGGATTCCTGGGTCCTAACGGAGCAGGAAAATCAACAACAATGAACATGATCACAGGATACATTGCTTCCACAGAAGGAAAAGTAATGATCGATGGTCATGATATTCTGGAAGAACCGGAAGCAGCTAAGAAATGTATCGGCTATCTGCCGGAAATGCCGCCACTCTATTTTGATATGACAGTTCTTGAATATATGAAATTTGCGGCTGATCTGAAAAAAATCCCAAGAAACCAGAAAGAAAAACAGATTAAAGAAGTCATGGATATGGTAAAGATCACAGACATGAAAGACCGTCTGATCAAAAATCTTTCCAAAGGTTATCGTCAGCGAGTAGGTCTTGCACAGGCAATCCTGGGCTATCCTGAAGTTATTATCCTGGATGAACCGACAGTTGGACTTGACCCGAAACAGATCATTGAGATTCGAGACCTGATCAAGAGTCTGAAGAAAAAACATACTGTTATCTTAAGCTCCCACATTCTTTCCGAAGTCAGAGCCGTATGTGATTACGTTCTCATTATTTCCCATGGAAAACTGGTGGCCAGCGATACACCGGACAATCTGGAACGTCTGGCAGCGGGTTCAAACAGCCTTCTTATGAAAGTAAAAGGCGAAAAAGATACGATCCGCAAAAATCTGGAAACCATTGAAGGTGTTACAGGTGTGGAAATGTCCTGTGACACAGATGAGGAACTGTGGAAAACAAAGGTCTCCATTGAAGAAAATGTGGATATCAGGGAAGAAGTATTCTATGCCATGGCGAAAGCAGACTGTCCGATCTACGAGATGCAGGTTAAGAGAGTATCTCTTGAGGATGTCTTCCTTGAACTCACCGAAGGTGAAAAGAAATCTTCAGCGAGCAAGAAGAAATCTCAATGGAAGCCGATAGAAGACGAACATAAAGACGAAGAAACAAAATCTGAGGAAACGGAGAAAGCTTCAGACGAGAAAGAGGGGGATCAGTCATGACAGCGATTTTTAAAAGAGAACTAAAAAGCTATCTGACCTCCATGGTTGGATATCTCTTTATATTGTTTGTCCTGGTGCTGACGGGAATTTATTTTTCCGCATATCAGCTTTCAGGCGGCTACTCAAAATTTGAATATACGTTAAGCGCACTGACATTTGTGTTCCTGATCGGTGTGCCGATCCTTTCCATGCGTGTACTTGCAGAAGAACGTAAGCAAAAAACAGATCAGCTTCTTCTGACGGCACCGGTATCTGTGTGGGATATCGTATTGGGAAAATATTTTGCACTGGTTGCAGTATTTGCAATCCCGGTTGTGATCATGTGTTTTTATCCACTGATCATGAGTAAATTCGGAACAGTTTCCTTTGCTTCAGCATACACCGGAATCCTGGGATTTTTCCTCTTGGGATGCGCCAATCTGGCCATCGGTGTATTTATGTCAGCACTTACAGAAAGCCAGGTAATTGCAGCAGTACTTACTTTTGTATTTCTGTTTGCTTTCTATATGATGAACGGAATTTCTTCATTCTTTTCACAGACATCCATGTCAACAGCTGTTGCATTCGGACTTCTGATCGTGGCTGTTGCGATTATCATTTATACCATGATAAAAAATATTCTGATCTCTGCAGTGATCGGAGCAGCAGGAGAAATTGCCCTTGTTATCGTATACGTTGTGAAATCCAGTATTTTCCAGGGAGGAATCCAGAAAGTGCTGAATGTATTCAATCTGAGCGGACATTATGACAACTTTACAAACGGCGTGTTTGACGTGACAGGAATTGTTTATTTTATTTCTGTTGTTGCGATCTGCCTGTTCCTTACTATGCAGTCCATTCAGAAGAGACGCTGGAACTAGGGGGTGAATGGAAATGAAATTCAGTGATAAATTCAAGAAAAATAAAGGTGAGGCAGCAGTAAATGAAGCTGCACAGGAAGGATCTGAAAAGAAAAAACATAAACCAGATCCGAAAAAACTGGTAGGAACCATAAGTAAAAAACATATCAAAAACGGCTCCTACAGCATGGCAATGGCAGCGATCTTTATTGTGATCGTAGTTGTGATCAATATGATCGTAGGTGCGATCCCATCCAAATATTCACAGCTTGATGTAAGCTCATCCAAGCTTTACACTATTGGCGATGAAACAAAAAAAGTGCTGAAGGCACTGGATAAAGATGTTACTATCTACCAGATTGCACAGAGCGGTTCTGAGGATGACACCATTTCAAATCTTCTGAAACGATATAAAGATGAATCTAAACATATCAAAGTTGAAGTAAAAGATCCGGTTGTAAATCCGAAATTTGCTTCGGAATATACAACAGATGATCTTGCAGCAAACAGTCTGATCGTAGTTTGCGGAGACCGGAACAAGGTTATCAGCTATAATGACATGTATTCTACTTCTGTAGATTACAATACCTGGCAGCAGACAACAACAGGTTTTGACGGTGAAGGACAGATTACAAGTGCCATCGGATATGTAACTTCCGAGGATCTTCCAATCATGTACACCTTATCCGGACACGGTGAGAAAGATCTGGATTCCAGCTTCAAGGAAGACATCCAGAAAGCCAACATTGATATCAAAGAGCTGAATCTTCTCACAGAAGGAAAAGTACCGGATGATGCAGACTGCCTGATGATCGTATCCCCGACAAGTGATATTTCCGAAGAGGAAAAAACAGAGATCCTGGATTATCTGGAAGCCGGTGGAAAGGCAATGATCTTTTCTGACTACACACAGGATGATCTGCCGAATTTTGATGCTGTTCTTGCAAACTACGGCGTTAAACGTGCAGAAGGAATCGTATTTGAGGGTGACAGCCAGCATTACGGAATGCAGATGCCATATTATCTGGTGCCGACTGTAAACAGCACAGATGCAAGCTCTGAGACAGCTTCAGCAGGATCTTATGTACTTGCACCGTATGCACAGGGAATCCAGAAAACAGACGATGTAAGAGATACAGTAACTATTGACAGTATCCTGACAACTTCTGACCAGGCTTATTCTAAGACTAACATGCAGAGCAGTCAGATTGAAAAAGAGGACGGCGATGTTGATGGACCGTTTGATCTTGGTATCGCTATCACTGAAAAACTGGATGATGACAAAGAAACACAGATCGTTTATTATTCCACAGCAAACCTGATGGAAAGTCAGGTAAATCAGATGGTATCCGGCGGAAATGAGAAACTTCTTCTGGAGTCTTTAAGCTGGATGACCAGTACAGATGAAAGCAGCTCTGTTTCTATTTCATCCAAGAGCCTGCAGTCTGCAAACCTGACAGTTACTGATTATGATGCGGCATTCTGGAAAATCTGCACCATTGGTCTGATTCCTGGCGTATTCCTTGTTGCAGGATTCCTGATCTGGCTCAGAAGGAGAAAAGCATAATGAAAAAATCGACAAAACTTGTTTCGGCAGTTGTTGTTCTTGCAGTTCTTGGAGGTGTTTACGTAGGATTAAACACCTACGTGACAAAAAAAGAGAGCACAGAGAGCAGCAGTGAAGAGGAAAGCAAAACAGAAGTGTATTCTGTGAAAACGGATGATATCAAATCCCTGGAATTTATCATAGACAAGAAGGATACGGTCTTTGAGAAAAAAGATGACTCCTGGGTAAAAAAAGATGAGACTGCTTTCCCTGTAAATCAGACAACGCTTGATTCCGCAGCCTCCGCTCTGGAAAAGGTGGAGGCAGACAGAGTTCTTGAAAACGTGGATGACCTCACGGAATATGGATTGGATTCTCCGTCCAATTCCGTGACTGTTACAACAGATGACGGAACAACGAAATTCAACATCGGAGATGAAAATACTTCTACGAACCAGTATTACATTGCAAAGGATGATGAAGACAGTACCGTTTATGTGGTAAGTTCAAGTACAGTAACGCCGTTTATGAATTCCCTTTATGACTATGCACAGGGAGAAGATTTCCCAACCATTGATTCTTCTACAGTGAAGAAAGTACAGGTCAGCCAGGACGAAGATTCTTATATCCTTGAGGAAAATTCTGATGGAGCTACCTGGGATGTTTCTACAGATGGCAGCGATAAAGAAACAGCAGATACAACTGCAGCCGGAAATGTAACATCCGGACTTGGAAGCCTGGCATATGATCAGTTTACAGACTACAATGCCGAAGATCTTTCCAGGTATGGCCTTGATAAGCCGTATGCGATCATTACAGTGGATTATCAGGAAGAGGTGGAGAACGACAGCAGTGATGAGTCTGAAAGCGATTCTGAGGCGTCTGAGAGCGTTACAGAGGACAATACAGATTCCACTGAAGAGAATTCCGGTGACAGCATTGACAGTACAGCATCTGATGATAGCAGTTCCGGTGATAGTTCTGAAAGTGAAGATGCTGCGGACAGTTCAGATACTGGAGACTCCACTGAGAAAACAACAGTAGATAAACAGCTTGTGATCTACGTAGGTGACAATGCAGATGATGGCAGCAGGTATGTAACAATAGATAACAAACAGGTTTACACAATGTCTACCGACACATTAAGTGCAATAATTGACAAAAAAGCTTCCGACCTCTGGTCACTGATTGTAAATTATCAGTCAGTAAAAACTCTGGATCAGCTCCAGGTTACTTACGCAGGTGATACACATACTGTAAATGTTTCACGTGAAACATCAATAGACGATGATGGAAATGAAACAGAGACAACAACCTATAAGCTTGATGGAAATGAGATTGACAGCACAACATTTACAACTTTCTACAACAAGCTTGTAAACATGGCGGGTCAGAAACGTTTGACTGAAAGCTATACACCGGCTGCAGACGCAGAAATGAAGGTTGTTTTCACAGATACAGATAACAACCAGACAACCGTTACCTTCTACTCATATGACACAAACTATTATGCAGCTGTCGTTGACAACAAAGTATTCCTTGTAAATAAAATGACAGTAAAAGAAATGTTCACAGCATACGAAACTCTGGTAAACGGCAACGCGAAAGCAACGGAAACACCAACCACAACTGCTGAGGCAGAATAAAAGAAATAATAAAAAAGCATTATCAATGGAAACGATACTACGTCTGTTGGTAGTGCTTTTTTATGGATAAAAAAACCTGTACAGTGACTTTCACCACCATACAGGTTTTTTTATATCTAACAGAAGGTTCGGGGGAGCTTCTGTCAGTTACATGTTATTAAGCAAGACCTCTTTCTTCAAGCCAGTCGAAAAGAACAACTTTGTTTTCTTTCTTTCTCTTGGCCATGTGATTGAACTGGAGGATTGTCAGGATCGTGAAGATCACAAACAGTACAGCCAGAACAACAACGGAAGTGGTAATGCTTCTGCCACCGCTGATCGTTGCACGGAATGCATCAACAGTGTAAGTGAATGGCAGGTATGCGTGGATCTTGGAAACAAATTCCGGAGAAATCTCAACCGGATAAGTTCCGGCAGAACCAGCAAGCTGAACTACCATGAATACCAGCATCAGGAAACTTCCTACCTTGCCAAATGTAATGTTGAAGAAGTACATCATAGATGTAAATGTCATTGCTGCCAGGCAGGCGAAGAGAATTGTATTTCCCATCTCAGCCGGCGTAAATCCGTTAAACTGATGTAACAGAAGGATCAGACAAATTGCCTGAAGGATTGCAACCGGATAAAGTACGGAAGCTTTGCTTGCCCACCATGCAAAACCGGATTTCAGCTTACCTTTATACTGAGCCAGAGGATACATCAGGCAGAATGCCAGAGCACCAACCCAAAGACCTACAGACATCATATAAGGCGCCATTGCGTGTCCGTTGTTCGGAACATCAGTAAGTTTTGTTTCATCGCTTACAACCGGAGTTGCAAACATTTTAATTGTGTCAGAGCTTGCGGTATTGTCTTTTACTGTCTGAGCTCCATCACGGAGACTTGTTGACAGTGTATCGGAACCATCCTGAAGTTCTTTCATACCGTTTCCAAGTTTCTTGGAACCATCATAGAGCTGTGAAGAACCGCTCTGGATCTGAGAAGCACCATCTGCCAGTTTCTTGGCACCATCGTTCAGAGTGGTGTTGTTGCTTACAAGCTTTTCTGTACCACTGAGAAGAGTAGAGGTGCCGTTTGATAATGTCTTAGTTCCGTTTGCAAGAGTAGTAGCACCACTCGCAAGAGTTTTAGCTCCGGAAGAGAGCTGGCTGGTACCACTTGTAAGAGCGGAGCTGTTTGATGCAAGTTTTGCAACACCATCAGTGTATGTTGTGATTCCTGCTGTCAGTGAGCTGGAACCGTTTGCTAATGCCTTAGTACCATTTGCAAGAGTAGTAGCACCACTTGCAAGAGATTTAGCTCCAGAAGAGAGCTGGCTGGTACCACTTGTAAGAGCGGAGCTGTTTGCAGCAAGTGTTGCAATACCATCGGTATATGTCTTGATTCCGTCTGTCAGTGTTTCAGTACCTTCTGCCAGCTGGCTTGCACCAGATTTAACCTGCGGAAGTGCACCGGAGATCTGTTTACCGGCTGTTTTCAGGCTCTTAGCACCTGAAGTAAGTTTTTCATCGTTAGCAGTTAATGTATCAAATCCTGCATTCAGTGCCTTGATTCCGGCCGCTGCCTGCGGGAAAGAAGCTGTATTTGTTTCCAGAGTCTGCAGACCGGCAGAAACCTGTTTTGTTCCGTTGTTTACTGCTTTAGCACCTTCATAAAGCTGATTTACACCAGTAGAAAGCTGTGTGAGCAGATCAGAAGGAACATCTGGAATCTGGCTTGCGCCTGCGTTCATTTTTTCAGCACCTGCGTTCATCGCGGTTGCACCATCTGTCATGGACTTAGCACCGGCGGAAAGTGTATCAGCACCTGTATTCAGGTTCTTAGCACCTTCAGTCAGACCAGCGGAAATTTGTCCAAGACCAGCGGAAATTTTGTTCAGTCCATCAGTTGCTGCGGTAATTTCGGAAACTTTGCTGTTAAGTGTGGTCTGTGTATCAGAAAGACTCTGATTTACACCAGCTGCAACCTGTGAAACCTGATCAGAATAACTGCTCATGTATGTACCATCTACAGCAGTCATTCCACCGGCAGCACCGTTCAGTGTGTTGATAACATCATTCAGGCTTTCTGCAGAAATTGTTCCATCTTCAGATGCGCTCTGCTGAATAGCCTGAAGAGCAGCTGCGGCATTAGTCATAGTGCTCTGTGCTGTAGCGATCTTTGTGTTGGCATCTGTAAGTCTTTCACCAGTAGTTTCACCGTATCCGGAAAGAATCGTACTGATCTGCTGGCTTACAGTTGAGAACTGATCGCCGACCTGCTGTACAGCAGCAGGAAGCTCAGTGGAAAGACCATTGCTTACCTGAGTCATGATACCGGCAGCCTGATCAATGTAATTGCTTGCGCCAGGTGTATCTGCGGTACCGGAGATGGTTGTGGCCGCTTTGTTGATACCTTCAGCTGCACTGTTGATACCGGCAGCGGCATTTGTCATTCCATTAGCTGCACTTGTCATTCCGTCAGAAGCGTCTGTCATACCTTTTTTGGCTGTTGAAAGACCAGCAGCCAGCTTCTTGATAGATTCTTCTGTAGTGCTGTCTTTTAAAGAAGAAACTGTATTGTTCAGTGTTTTCAGTCCATCCTCAAGCTGCTGAGTTCCATCTACGAGAGAAGTGGATTTATCAGAGCCGTTTGTAACTGCCTGATTCAGCTGGGAAATACCGTTGGAAACATCTCCAAGTTTCTCCAGTCCGGAGAGCTGTTTTGCGCCAGCTGCTAACTGCCCAGCACCTTTCACATAAGCTGCTGTTCCATCAGCAAGAGAGTCGGCACCACTTACATACTGGGTCGCTCCGTCGGAAAGATTATTAATACCTTCACTTAATGCCTTAGCACCGGATTCCAGACTGCTTGCACCGGATTTCAGTGTATCAGAGTTCTCATTGAGCTGATCCACACCTGCAGTATACTGTTGGATACCTTTGTCCAGAGTATCAATACCGGATGTTAGCTCCGGAACTTTTGAAGTGAGAGTGGAAACGCCGTTGTTAAGCTGTTTAGCACCGGATTCCAGGCTGCCTGCACCGGATTTCAGTGTATCAGAGTTCTCATTAAGCTGATCCACGCCTGCGGTATATTGCTGAACGCCTTCATCCAGAGAATTGATACCAGATGTCAGCTCCGGAACTTTTGCAGTAAGAGTAGAAACACCACTGTCAAGCTGTTTAGCACCGTCATCAAGAGATTTGGCACCGTCATTTACCTGTGCAACACCATCGGTATATGTCTTAAGACCTTCGGTGAGGCTTTCAGCACCACTTACAAAAGTAAGAGTACTGGAGGAAAGTTTCTTCAGGTTTTTGGTGATTGTTTTGTTTCCGTCAGCGGCTGAATCAAGTCCATCTTTGATCTTTCCGGATCCGTCAGCAGCTTTCTGCATTCCGTCTCCGGCTTCTGTAATAGAATCAAAAACGGTTTCAGTATAGGTTTCAGTAACCTGAGCTGCGATGCTATCGCGAAGTTTCAGGATTGCTGTTTCACTGAGCTTGGAAGCAATATAGTTGGTTCCGGGGTTGGTCTGATAGGCTAATTCCATTTGCTTTGGATTTTTGTCCATTACAGTAGCTGCATTTGCGGAAAAATCCTCAGGAATGGTGATAACCATGTAATAGGTTCCATTTGCCAGTCCATCCTCTGCTGTCTTGCTGTCTACAATGTTGAATGCCATTGAGTCGTTGTCTTTCAGCTCATCCGCCATATCCTTACCTATACTTAGCGTCTTGCCATTGTATTCAACTGGTTTGTCTTCGTTTACCACGGCCACCGGCAGGTTATCCACGCTTCCGTAAGGATCCCACATGGATTTCAGAAACAGGCCTGCATAGATGATCGGGATAACGATAATGGCGATTACTACGACAAGCATAAGCTTATTACGAAGTAAGCTCTTCCATTCGTTCTTGATCATAATACCTATCCCTTTCTTTATTAAGTTATATATAAAAGATTAGTTGACTAATCAAACTTTGTTCCAGTAATGGGTGTAGAATCTATTAATCATTTTAGAATTGATTAATAGCTTTTAAATCCATTATCAAACAAAGTGTTGATTTTCTTTACGTGATGTATTATACTAAACACATACCACAGATACAACCATTAAATATTTGCGGTATGTGCATTAATAGACAAGAAATATGAAAAATGTCTATGAAATATAAACTGTATTATAAATAAAAAAGGTTTTGATTTTATTTTTAAGTGCAGTTGATAAGGGAGATAATCAGGCAGAGGAAGTGTTAATCTGCTTGTTTCTGTCTGTCAGAAACTATTTTATGTCGTGTGGGAATTCTTTATAATATTTTTTATATTCTGATGGCATAAATTTTTTTAATGATTGGGGGAAATTGAGATGGCGGAAAAAGTTGATAGAAGAGTACGAAAAACTAAGGCACAGCTTCGTGCAGGTCTGGCCCGGTTAATGCAGAAAAAAAGTATTAAAGAAATTACAGTGAAGGAACTGGTGGAGGAAGTGGATATCAACCGTTCAACTTTTTATCTTCATTATACAGATATTTATCAGATGCTGGAATCCATTGAAGGTGAATTGATGGATGAAATTTCACATCTGATTGATGATTATGCCTTAGATCCTATTAATAATAAGGAAAGCTCTTATCCGTTTATTGAACAGATTTTTACGATTCTTGATAATAATAAAGATATTTGTATCGCACTTCTTGGAAAGAATGGAGATATGGCATTTGTTAATCGTATTGAGGGTTTGATTGCTGAAACAGTGTTTCAGCGTCTGTCCAGCAGAATGCCTAAAGATAACAGAGATATTGAGTACGCATACGCTTTTTGCCTTAATGGTTGCGTGGGAATGATTAAAGCCTGGCTGTCTTCGGACAATCAGGAATCTACACAGCATATGGCTGAACTGACTCACAAGCTTATTGACAGTACAACGCATATGTATTTAGAACAGGCATTAAAATAATTAATAATGATAGTATGAATAATAAATAGAAGGGGAGATGTTTCGCGTGAAACATCTCCCCTTCTATTATATGATTTACAGAAAAATAGATACCTGCTCCAGGAAATGTTCCGGATCTTCAATGTGTGGAAGATGCTTTGTTTCTGGAATAATAGCAGCCTCAATGGAAGAGTTCAGTTTTTGATATTCCTCAGCGATAAGTGAACCACTGGATTCTTTTTCGCCAGAGATAATATAAATACAGGCGTCGGAAGAAGCTACTGCATTATTAATGCTGATATTAAGGTACTTGCCAATATAACTGGAGTATAAATATTTGGCATTGGAACCACCTTTGTGCGCTGCTTCATAATAGGTATCAACAAGAGTATCTGTTACGTGGAACGGATTATAGAACAGATTCTCCATGAACATACTGCTGATAGATTCACGGGCGGATACCATATGATAGATCAAAGTTCCGAAGATCGGAAGTTCAATAATGTGTTTGAACAATTTATTATCTTCACAAGGAGCCTGCTTGAGAGAACTGAGACTAGGTGGATTTATCAGCATGATCTTGCGAAAATAATCAGAGTTATTGCGATATGCCATAAGTGCAAAAGACCCGGAAAAACCACTGGCAATTACATCAGTTTCTTCTTTAATTACATTCTTTGCAAAATCACAGAGAAGCTGAGCAAAAACAAAATTGGTATAAGTAATTTCTGGTTTCTCAGAACGACCGCATCCAAGAAGGTCAATAGTATAAACTGTATGCTCAGTTGCTAATTCTTTTGTAACAGCATTCCATTCATAACCGGATGCTCCTGGCATAATATCATGGATAAGAAGAAGAGGGGAACCTTGCCCCTGTTTGGTATAATGAATTTTTCCAAAACGCCAGTCATATGTCTTGCTGTGAGATTGTTCCAACATATCTTTAAACTGAGATGTGGCATCTATGAAACGGTTGGCAATATGAATAACTCCTGCAGCTGTGCCTAATAAAGCTGCCAGGGTGAGTAATCTGTGTCCATTTTTTTTCATTGAAAACCTCCTGAAATCGTAACAAAATTTCTGAATATTCTAGGTTTTATTATACGCTATTAGATTAAAATTTACAATGTTTTTGTAAGCGTGAAATGGTTGTACAGGGGCTATTTGTTTACAGGTAATATTTTACAAGTACTTTTGTGATAAAAAGATCAACAGAAAAAAGCAGAAAGTAATATTTTGAATGAAAAGTAAATGGTTAATTATCATGTTTCACGTGAAACGTATAACTTGTTGAAAGCAGGGCCAGTTACATAGCTGATTAATTATATAAACATAAAATGAATTAGCACAAGATTTGGCATTATTTTTATCCAGATTAGCTGAAAACTTAATAAACTCTTGTATTTTAGAATTTTGGTATTCAAAAGATTTAAGATCAAACTCTTTGACGATGTTACACCAACATTCTGTACGCGCATCTTCCGAAAAAAAATTTGAAGAACTTTTTCATCGTGAGGTAAACATTGCTCGATATGATAGAGATCCGATCGCTTTGAGAAAGTTTTTGTAATATATCCTCTGTAGGTTCAATAGCATCAAAGGATTTTCCATAAGCATTTCCTAAAAGAACTATTAATGTAGCACTAATGCATTTTTTAATTGCTGGTTTTGGAATTTTTGTTTCCATTCTATTTAATTCTTTAACGGTACTTGGTTCATTATAAAAATTATTCATAGCATAATGTATGCTTTTAAGATTTTTAGCTGCTTCAATAAAGGTCAAAGAACATAAGCTTTCTGGTGTTAGAGCCCGCTTGAAACAGCCAATGTAAGACCAACAGAATCAAATCAACCAATCTGAGACTGACAGAAAAAGCCAATTACCGTCCAATAGAAATGACCATAACAAGTAGGCTTCAGCAGAACATCTTCTTATTATGCTTGATTACCTTATACAACAGGCTGAAACTGTGTCAATGGGGCATATTTGCCGGCGTAGCCCTTGTCATTGATTCAGATTGAAGGCTGTTGTAAGCAAATGCTATGCTAGTTTCACCAGATATAATTTTATGAATGGTTATTTCCAGTGAGTTCCAATTGGCTATTTCTGTCGGACTCTGAATGGTTAATTTCTCTGGGCTCTAACACTGGAACAAAATCAAAACCACGAGCAGACATTAGAGCTTTTATAAATGCTGAAATAAGTTTGGTGAAAGGCAATTATTGTGTCACTATGTTTCACGTGAAACATGAAAATGTTATACAGGATTTCCAAGGATAATGCTAATCAAAGTTTTATTCAACATGATGGTTCGGTTCCAGGGATTAATGATAACTCCTTCGATAGATGGTTCTTGCAGTGCAGAGAGAAAAATCTTATCAATATCAGCGGTAAAAGTAGACATTATTTTGTCACTGCCTTTAAGTTCTTCATCAAAACTGGTAAATGCTGACCACCACTGTTTGCCGTCACTGGTTTGAATAGCCTGAAGATTAATTTTACCATCACCTTTAGGCGGTTCTACAGCAATAATTAACTGTCCGTGAGCTTTCATGCTGCGACGAATTACCGTAAGAACGTGAGCGAGCATTTCTTCAGTGGGTTCCTGCTGAAGAAATGCAATTGAGGCTTCTATTTTTTTATTTTCCTGGAGAGATTCATTTGTGAGTTTTTTATTGTTTGAATTCATATCTGGAAATTCCTTTCAAAATTAAGTTAGTCAAGAGAATATTCGCAATCCGCTACGCAGCTCTGCGCCAAATAACTGCTCGGCAGTTTATCGGAAGGAGTTTGCATTCATTCTCATGCAAGCAAGTCCCCACCCAATGCTTATTGCTTTTCACAACCCTGCAGGGGACTTTCTTGATTCTGTTAAATTCAGTTGTAATTAAACGTAAATTGCAAAGCGATTGCATATGAAAGCATGCAGCAATGTGAAATGCAAATACTCACATGGCAACTGAATGCAAATTGCGAAATAATAATATTTTGTACGCTCGTAGGGATATGATCCCTTGCGCGTGTTTATATAGTGAATACGTACATATTATAGCATTTTGAAAAATAAACCATCAAGGACAATTAAGAGTAGAAATAAGAAATGGAGAGGGGAGCAATTGGCTTTGATCAGAGCAGGTGGCGAATGCGGATGAATTTATACATTCGATATGAACTGTTTATTCGAAGCTAGATGGCAAAAAAGCGTTAAGAAATAGATTAACAATATCTGCTATGTGAGAAATGCAGGGAATCCGTGTGCTAAGAAAGGGGTCAAATATAATAAAGGGAGTTTGATAATAGCTGGAATAATAGTCAGGTGGATATTCGCAATTCCATATGGGATTTTTTGGATTCGGTTAAAAACAGCTATCTTGTAAGTGTGATTTTAAGTACAATACATTGTACTTAACTCCGAGAGGCTTTCTGACTGACTGTAAATATGCGTAAAATAAGAATTACGAATATACGGCTGAACAAGGAAAAAGAGAAAATATACAGGTATAAAATAAATTAAGAAAAGAGAAGAAAAAACATATAAAGTACTGATTATAGTACTAAAAATAAATAAAGTACTATATATAGTACTTTACAGAAAAGAGCGAAGAACAGCTTAAAATCAAGAGTGTGCACATGCACGCAAAGAAAAATGTAATAAAAATAAAGAAATAACATACATTTGTACTTTTGGTACGTAAATACGTAATGATGACTGAAACATATGAAAAAAGGTCTGAAAATATTTATGAAAGGATGCTGCTTTCCCTCTAAATGACCAAAATACGGTACTTGAGAATATAAATATATGCAGGATCCTTGGAATTTATGCTCCTGGAGGCTTTTTTACAGAAAAAAGGATACCTTTGGAGGCTTAGAATCTGTTTATTTGGAGAAAAGATACCTGCTTAACGGTACGAAAACACTTCGTCATATAAAATAAGCCTTAAAAAGAGATTGAAGATACTGGACTCAGCAGCCTTTTAGACGTTTTTTAAGGGGTTAAATGAAGCAAAACCTGGCATATAAGCTCGTATGTATTTGGATATGTCTGAATTATAAGGACAAGCTGTTGGACAGGGGAATAAAACCATTAAAAGACGTGCATTGAATACAAATGCCTGCTTTTTCAGGGCTTAAATACACATATCTGGGATATCGCAAAATGAAACCTGGCCAGGGAAAGGATATTCTGAACAATACATATGACGATGTTCGATATTTCGATAAAAATGACAAAAAGTACTATAAAATAAGGAAAAATCACATGCGATAGTTTCTGAATATTATATATATTTACAAAAAACAGGCCGCCTTTCACTTTTTGATATATATCCATAAATAGTAGTTTCCATTTGCTATATCCAATGGTTTTGCTGTATTTTAACAAAGTCTAGCAAGAATTCTCCTATCTCTTCAGGTAGTGAGATGAATTGCGAATCTGAGCATATCTGCTCAAGATAATATCAAAACAGAAAAACATTTGTTCTGATAGTGAGATTACATTATGATCAGGGAAAGAACAGAATGTTCAAAACAGGAAACTGTAAACTATTTATGATAAATAGGAACTAGTACATCGTTTTCGAAATAACTATACCACTCACTTGT
>UMKX01025593.1_pt1 | contig 17805 bp, 10 predicted proteins | sample 1966471 | NCBI WGS metagenome assembly UMKX01 (sample SAMEA4836188, study PRJEB28245) | human gut metagenome | biome: gut microbiome; material: fecal sample | place: Denmark | collected 2008
TTAATATAGCCTGTTGGCAAGGTTGGCATCCTCTTTTGGGATTATGCATTACATCAAATAAAAACGTTTTCTTAACCGTGCCTTTATTCACTGTAATAGATAAACCACATTCACATATATCAGCGGATAACTTTTGACTTTTGAATATTTCAATAAAAATCAATTGCGAAAGTATTGATTGTTCATAATCTGTATTTTCTAAATACTTCTCTTTTCCGTTTTCAAAATCATAGTTCCAAGGTTCTGTTGATTTAAGGTATTTAAAATAACCATCTACCCAATCATCTATTTCTGTTCCATAATGTTTTCCTTTTATATGTTTACAATAAGGGGGCATATCAATCCTACTTTCTGACAAAATTTTAGAATTTTTTCTATTATTAGCTTTTGTATTTCTTATCTAAATGTGCCTCTCCAATTACACATACACAAAAACTTGAAGTTATAATGCTCTTTGCATTGTTGAATATGCAATTTTGTTTACTTTAGTGCATACTTAATAATGTCATAATGGTCAAATGCCAGCTTTTCCTTCTCCAATGACTTAATATCATACCAATCAGCACTAATTGCATCTGTATTTGCCAAAGGCTTAATATCTGTATCATTCAATATAACCATATAAGCAATGCTCACCACCCACCCTCTGGGATCTCTTGCCTTAGAGGATGAAATCTTTACAAGGTTCTCCTCTGTAATATTAACGGATATTGATGTTTCTTCAAGCAATTCGCGTGCTGCAGCATATTCTATCGTATCGTCAGTGTTCTGATAAAAACCTCCAGGAAGTGCAAGATAATTAACATATGGATGTGACCCCCTTGTAATCAACAAAACCTTTGACTTGTCTTTATTCAATACAATCAAATCAACTGCGATTGACGGAGCATCATATGCCTTTCTATCATATTTCTCAAGGAATATTTCTTCTCCTTTTTTATCATTCAACCATCTTTCTGACATAGCAAACATTTCATTGATACTGCGTTCACTGTAGAACAACGGAATAATTCCATACAAGTGTGCTGCACCATAATCAGTAAGCATAAATGTATCCTCATCAACATATTCCATTAACCGGTGGTTCTGTAAGAATTCGATTTGAGCCCCATAGACATCTTTAAAATCCTCATTGAATCTTTTTTTAAATGCCTTCATTGAAATAAATCCAAAATAGAACATAACTGACAATGCCTTGGCATGTACTTCTTCAATTGGTAAATCCGCTATGTCATTGATTGGAAAAATCCCATTATCAATCGCATCGAAATATTTATTCAACATATGGTCTGCACAACCAAGATTATACGCCAGATAATTACCACAGAACGACTGAGCACCAAGACCAAATCCAATATAAGATGTAGCATTAATTACACGTTTTGTAAGATATGATGAAGTTCCCATATCCTTTGGTATCTTACTGAATGTATTTTTGCCATTATTAGCGATATATCCGGCTTTCTTCAATAGGTTATAAGCAATATCATATTGTCTGTTAACCTTATATAAGGTAACACCTTGTGACTCTGACTCAAGCTTGGTTCCCTTATATCTATTACGGTACAATGTAATAAACTCCGGATTAAGTGCAATTGTATACTTTATTGTATTTGCAAAATCTTCATCTGACTGATTTAAGAAACCATACATAAGATCAATATTAAGTCTGTCAAATCCCACAGCTCTAATATTTTCCACGGCCTTTTCATATATAGACTTAGATCCTTCTCTGCCAAGTGACTCAAGTAATTTTTCAGATACAGTCTGGAATCCCATAGAAATTCTATTATATCCAAGTTCTTTAAGAGCCTTTATCTTTTCAATATCATTTGCTGCGATTACCGGTGTTGTTTCTACACTTAGATACATATTCTCTTCAAGATTAAACTTCTTAATTGATTCTGTAATCTTTGTAAGATTTTCAATCGACAAATACGAAGGTGTACCACCACCCAGATCATATCCAACTATCTTTTTATTTTTTATAATATCTCTATAAAGTTCAATTTCCTTCAAAAGGTGCTCTACATAATTATCTGCATCTCCCTCTTCAGGCTTATCGAGTACTACATACTCACAGAATTTGCATCTTGACTGACAAAATGGCACATGAACATACAAACAAAGCTCATCTTGTTCTTCAATATTCTTCTTAATCACTTCTCTGATTGCAGTATTATCATGGACTTCATACTGAGCCAATGAATTCGGTCTTAAAGGGTATGCAGTATTACAATAATGATGAAACTTAATACCTCTATCATAGATACTTTCCAACTTCATAATGTCACTCCTTTTAAATTATGATTTTACCACTAATAAATTTATTATCCCGGCTTTCTCCATTTAAAACTACTTTTATCACGTCATCTTCTGATACCTTTTTAGCGGTCATTTTTCATCCTGTAATCAATGCAGCGGTTTAAGTAATCAACATAATCCGGATTTTTGCACATCCCCTTGCCGGGTGTATCAGAAATCTTCGCTACATCCATACCATTGCATATTGTGGTTTTCATGACAATATTGAGTGCAGGAACATCTGTATCATTACTTAAGTATGTACCGATACCGAAAGCTACATTTGTTTCCTTGCAGAAATGTCTGTAGAGTTTGTCAGCACGCTCAAAGTCAAGACTGTCGCTGAATAAAAGTGTCTTTGTCTTAGGGTTAATTCCAAGGCTCCTGTAATGAGCAATCATCTTTTCACCCCACTCATACGGGTCTCCGCTGTCATGACGCACTCCTGAGAAAAGTGTCGCATAGGTAAGCTGGAAGTCACGCAGGAAACAGTCTGTTGTGATTGTGTCAGTAAGCGCAATACCGTTTAATACTCCATACTCCTTAATCCATGCATCAAGAGCATACCAGTTTGAATATGCCGGATTGTGTTTGTGATTGCCCTGTCCTGTACACATAATCCACTCATGAGCCATGGTGCCTACAGGTGTAAGCCCATACTTCTTTGCAAGATACACATTTGATGTGCCGACGAACTTTGACGAACTGTGCAGAGTATCATTCAAATGTGCGAACTTCTGCACCGCAAGCTCCTGCGCTTCAGCAGAAAGTCTTCTTCTGAGACCAAACTCTGAGAATGTACCCGCGTACCAGTGTCCGTTCTTTAAATTCTCATACTTTGCATCCAGACGCTTCTTAAAGCTGTCAAGCAGCTTATCATAGTCATATGCCATTCTGAAATATACTTCATTTACAATGGCAAGTGTCGGAATCTCATACATTGAAGTGTTAAGCCATGTTCCTTTTGCCTCGATAGACAAGCCACAAGGTGCATCTGTTCCTATCTCAAAATCCTCAAAACGCGGCTGCCAGAGACGAAGAAAATCAACATAAGAGCCTTTGATCCATTTGATGTCGTCAAGATATGCAAGCTCATCCTCTGTAAACCGAAGCTTACAGAATGCCTTAATCTGTTCTGTTATCTCCTGCACCATCTCTGGTGTAAAATGCACATCCGTATTTCTGCATTTGAATGTCCATGTAGTCTTGTAATCTGTAAACTGATGGAATATTGTCTGACCCATGCTGAATTTATACATATCAGTCTCTAAAAGACTTGTGATTATCTGGTTTAATTTCATGATATTCTCCTCCCATTTCTTACGTTATTAGTATGTCAGAAACCTTTTTGATAAATGGCTTTCTATATGATATTGACCTGAATCATCTTCATTGCTTCTATTGCTGTCTTATGACTTTCAGGCGTTACGCAGGCGCAGGCATTTTCTATCACTGACACCTCTGCGTCTTTACAGAACGTCTTTGCAATCGCTACGTTGCTTATTACGCATATTCCTGTGCAGAATCCGCAGAAATAAATCTCTGTATCGCTGTTATCATATCTCGCAAGCATCTCTCCAAGCTCTTTGCTGCCAAAAGTCGGCTTGTCAATATAAGTAATATCGTCACAGTTAACTCCACGCTCCTTCATTGCATCTTTAAGACGAGCGTCTACTTCCCATCCGTTTGTCCCTTTAATACAGTGCGTTACCGGAAGTTTCTTTCCTTCCTGAGTATTCAGATAGTTTTCATCATGCGTATCCCTTGTGAATATCACGTCATCATATTTTCCTGACCTGATTTCATCTGCAATAACATTGGTTGCCACGTCACATTCCTTGTTTCCAAGAACTCCTGTAATAAAGTCATTCTGTGCATCCACTACTACTAAAATTTTCTTTGCCATAATCATTTCCTCCTACATCATATAATCATCATTTGTTGCATCCATAAGAATTTTTCCAAGCTGCTTTAAATCCTTCCACATCCATCGCGGAACCAGATCCCTGACTTTGTCATAATCTTTCTTATACAGCAAATCTCTGATCATTGTACTTGAAATCTCAATATCGCTTCTGCCAAGGTTTCTGATGGTCACATTCTTTAAAATATCATCTGTAAACCAGTTTTCCACAATTTTCGGGTCGTCGTTATAATAGAATGTAAAGCTTTTCTCTCCAATTTCATTAGCTATGTTGTAATAGAAGAAAGAACCCCATTCCTTTACATACTGGGCTGCATCCTCCATGCTCCAGTCTGATAAGGTCATAACCTTTACATCTGCACCGCTTAAATCCTCTTCCTGCAGTACGTTTTCAACAAGCCTTTTTCTGTATTCGATTGGAAACGGATTTCTCTTTGTATAGCTTTTGTTTGCACTGCCTATCACAACAAGCAGATTTTCGCACTCCGATGCGGCCTGTTTTATCATGTTCAGGTGTCCGTTATGGAATGGCTGTGCCCTTGTGAGCATCACACCGTTTTTATATTTCTTCTGCACTTTAACCAGTTTACGTTCATCCATGTTAAGGTCAACATATCTGTACACAGCAGCCGGTTTTCTTCCGACAATAGGTCTCTGCGACCTGTCAAGTGAAACAAGCTGTCCTGCAATCTTCTCACGGAACACCTTTGGATGAACTTCCTTTCCTGAAAGAACCTCAAACACCTTAAGCAGGTCCGGAATGGTAAACTCACGCGGCACAAGGTTAAACATAATGCCTGTATACTCAGCCTTATTCCTTATCCTCATAAGTCCTTCCAGTATAATCTGGTCATGGTCAAAAGCAAGCTTTTCGTCTGATACGCTGACCGGAACAAAGTTTTCCACTGTGATTACACCATTTTTAAATTTCTCAGACTTGAGGGAGTATTCAATTTTAATCAAGTCGTTTGCAAACTCAAGTTTTTCATCTGCAAATTTCACATCGAACCATCTGGCATCCTTTGCGTCATCACCTGCAACGGCAGACTGCTCATATCCATATGGAAGCAGTGCAATATATGCAATATCAATAATTCTCATACGCGGGTCTCTGTCCGGCCGGCTCATGGTATAGAGCTGCTCAAGATAAATGTCTGTAAGACCTGTTTCCTCTTTAAGCTCCCTGCACGCTGCTTCATATGCTGATTCCTTTATGTTAATAAATCCGCCTGGAAGCGCCCATTTGTCTATCTCCGGATGAGCCTTTCTCTTTATCAGAAGCACCTGCATACAGCTTAAATCTTCCTTCATACGAAGCACCATCATGTCAACTGTAACCGATGGTCTGTCATAATCGCCCGGCTTATATTCTGCTAAAAACTCCCGTTCTGTTAATCCATTTACATCTACTTTATTCATGTGTTCAACTCCTATAATTACTTTCTGCGCCTCTTATATTCACTTTATGTACTTATTATAGTAACTTTTAGTAACTATGTCAAGTACTTTATAGAATTAATTATAATTTTTGCAAATTTATTATGCTTCCACAACCTGTCTGCAGGAGATGCTAATATATAAGCTCAAAAAAAGGGGATGTGAAAAAACTCGATTGAGTTTTTTCACATCCTCTTCCATTTTCTGTGTTTCATGTGCATAAATCTACAGTATCTAAACAGCTTCGCTATACATCAGGCAATTTCTTCGGAGTTACGCTTTATCTGGTTCACTATCTCCATTATCTGTTTTGCGGTACTCATATCATCTTTGAAAAGAGTTGTGATACTTCCAACTGATTTAAATGGTTCACCCATCAATACTTTATTATCTTCGATATTTCCATTTGCTACTATATAGTCCACTATCAGATTTACGAATCTCATCTGATTTATGTTCAAGCGCTCTTCTGACATAAAACAACTGAAGGCTTCGTTTACTGCCGCTCTATCTACACCGACTATTTTTCGTACTAATCTGCCTATCGGTGTCTCTCCGTATTCCTTTATATAATCTTCCTTTGAACCAAGCTCTGTCCACAGGATTCGTTCCAATTCCCTTAGATCCGTTTCTGTCAGCTTTTTGTTGTTTTTCAGCTTATACACTGACAATTTGTCACTATGCTCTTTCAGGTAAAATTCGACTTTTTTACGATAATTTTTCAAGTCATTTCCGCCATATAAAGGTTCACCCGGTGTACCATCTGTTATAGAGTCCGTGAAATTTGTATAGTATATTGGCCGTACCTGTCTGTCAAGGTACTGCAACAGACCTCTTAAAGCTTCTCTTACTGTATCAAGCTCTATTATAGTGACTTTATCCCAAAATTCATTTGTCTGGACCTTTTCGATAATCTCCTTTTTCTTTTCCACCTGTGGGATTGAGTATTTGGCAGACAGCTTTTCTGCGGTCTGAACCACTATATTCACCGGACTTTGCATGCTTTTGCTTTGCAACAGTCCAAGATCTATACTGTATACCAGATAGTCAAATCTTCGCGCCAGCTCATCTTCCTTTTTAGGCCTGATAAGAGGTGCAATATGCTCCCTGATATCCGAAATCTCTATTGTCTCCAGATTATCCCACGATGATGAAGCCCTGAAAAACTCTACATAACGCAGATGTCTTTTCACCATAAAGCTATCGTCATTTAAGCTAATTACATCTTCCTTTAAATCATCCACAAGACTTTTTCTGTAATCTGCGTATACCTCATCACTACTGTATACCGGTGCCTGAAGCTCTCTGACAATCTGGGCTTTTGTGTTATATATTTTCTCATTGAGTGATTCTGTTATGCCATTCTCCGCTCCATTTTTGTTCACGCGGAAATATTCAAAATTGTTACAGAAATCAAATATAAGAAATCTTTCTTTGTCCATACCCTCTCCAAGCAGATTAGGGCAAAGCCTGGTTCCCCTTCCAATCATCTGCCAGAACTTGGCATAGCTTTTTACCTTCTTAAAAAATACAAGATTCAAAATCTCCGGAATATCTATTCCTGTGTCGAGCATATCAACAGATACTGCTATCTGTGGCATTTTATCACTTGTGCTAAACTCATCTATCAATGAATCACTGTACTTTATACTATAATCTATCCGCTTTATGAAGTCTCCTCCATATTCCGGAAAAAGCTTATTGAAACGCTCGACTATTGCCTGCGCATGCAAAGAGTTTTTGGCAAAAATTATTGTCTTGCCAAGCTTGTCTCCACCCTCAATTTTTAAGCCCTTTTCCATAAGCTCTCTTAAAACCTTATCAATTGTATCCGCGTTAAAAAGCCATGTATTTACGGCCTCTCCTGATATATCATCACCTACAGTGTCATCATCAGAAAATGTATCCTCATACTCCTCTTTTTCCTCATCTGACAGCTCATCATAGTGAATACCGCTTTCCATTATTTTTGACTTATATTCCAGTGTAGAATAATTGACCAGATAGCCCTCTTCCACCGCTTTTTCAAGCTCATACGCAAATGTCGGAACTCCTCTTTCAAGGTCAAAGACTCCATATGTGTTTTTGTCGATTTCATTCTTTGGAGTGGCAGTCATACCAAGTAACATCGCATCAAAATACTCAAATATTTCCTGATATTTTTTGTAAATGCTGCGGTGTACTTCATCGCAGATTATGAGCTGAAAATGCCCCGGACTAAAGAGCCTCTCACCATATTTGTTTTTCCTCTCATCTATGGCATTCATCATCGTCGGATATGTAGAAAAAATCATCCTGCACGACTCAGGGTCATCTTTATTGTCAAGCAGATTACAGCATGATAAATCAGGAAGTAGATTCGTATAATTGTTTTTGGCCTGCTTCACAAGAGCTTTTCTGTCTGCGAGGAACAGAATATTTTTCACGTAATTGTGGCGCCTTAATACATCAACAATACTAATGCTCACTCTTGTCTTTCCTGAACCTGTGGCCTGCACTATAAGCATCTTACGGTGCTTATTTGTGATAGCATCACAGACTGCGGTTACAGCCTCTTTCTGATACGGTCTGTTGGTAATATCATCGCTTATCCGTATATTTTCAAGCGGAATCCTTGAAGTGCGTCCATCCATCTCAAGCTGCAGCTCTTCCTGTGTGAAAAAGCCTGAAACCTCACGCCTTGGATATCCCATATAATCATTCGTATAGAAAAATTCAAATCCATTTGTTATGAAAATAAGAGGGCGTCTATTGTATTTATTCTGCAAACAGTCAGCATACAGCTTCGCCTGCTGGCTTCCTACCATAGCATCCACAGAAGCCTTTTTAGCCTCCACTACAGCAAGTGGCAGATTATCCTTTCCCCAAAGAACATAATCCACATACCCTGTTCCTGTGCTGTTTGGCATTCCTGTAACCGGCTCCTCCTCCGTGACATTTCTGCCAATAACCCATCCTGCCTCCTTTAAGGCAACATCTATATATCTCTTGCGGGTTTCTGCCTCACTTATCGTATCTACATGGAACTCCCTTGTCTTTACATTCTGACTACGCTTCTTTGTCATCTGCTCGCGGAGCTCTTCATTCTCCTTCAATACGCTCTCGAGCTTTTTATCCTTACTGCTTAAGCCCTCATACAGCTTCATGAGCTCATCAGCCTTTATACGCTTTTCATTACCGCTTGCAAGAATCGACTCATCATAGGTTTTCTCATCGTATTCCCTCGAATATGAATAATCAATCCAATCGCAAAACTCAAACAAATCACGAAGCGCTATTATTGCTTCATCCCTGCCTATATTGTTGTTGGTATGAACTGCAACATTTCCCAGATGAATGGTATATTTGAGCATTGGAAACAGCCTTGGCTCAATTATCCTTCTAAACGTTGGCTCATGAATAAGACTCGATACATTATCTCTGTACGGAAGCGAAAGCTCCGCGTCATATGAGAAAACAAACCTCACTGCAAGCTCAAGTGCACGCCTCGACAAAATGGCACAAGTGGCCGGTGAAATGGATAAACTTTTTTCTGCTTCAACTGCCTGCTTTGCAAAATCTGCGTATTCTTCTTTCTTTAAAAGGTAATCAAAATTAGTTTCCATGTAATCACCCCTTTTATCTTTCTACAAGCACTTTGCATCTCTTCCTGCAAAATGCAATTCCATAATACATGATATTCTGTCGATTATCATTTAACAAATATTCCTGATATCTTCTATCCTTTATCTGTTTCAGGGCTATTTCACAGGATTTTTCCATAGCTTTAAAATCTTTTGTGTATTTAAGCTCTGCAATAATTCCTTCATCCGGATCATCTGTCTCCACAATAATATCTGCAAAGCCCTCTCCTGCCTCAACATTTGACTTTACCAGCCAGTCCTCATTGCCACTCAAAATGCCAATAAGCAGATTATGATAGGAGCTTTCCTTTTCCTCATTTCTCGCTTTTGTGTCAAAAACGCTCACCGAATTGCTCAGCACCTTGTTTAAATACATTTCCATTATCTGTGTATTTCCATCTTTGAAAGCCTTCCAAAAGTCCTGCAACTGCTCGGTATTGGAAAATATTTTATTCCTGAACCACTCCTGTATCTGCAACTTAAATACTTCTTTAATCTCCTTGTTCGGAATTACAAGGCTATATTTTTTGTCCTCACTGATCTTTGTATATGTCAGATAACCTGTTGTAAACAGAACACTCCATAGATTATCAATATTATTGTCTATTTCGTCATAGGTCATATCCAGACGGATTTGCTTGTCTATAGCTTCTCCCGCGATCAAACGCTCAATTTCATCTCTGGTTGTCTTACCAGCCTTATCTATAAACCTCTTAACAAGCTCATTTCCGCTTGTATTAATCCAATACGCTTCCGGTCCTGCCATTGGATCATCTTTTATTCGGTCAACATGATTGATTACATCCCACGGACAGTATACATCGACATTTCCGAAATGATAACCATCATACCATTCCTTTGTCTCCGCAAACCTGTTTTCCACATGATAAAATGCCAGCAAACGCTCTACTTCCTCATCCGTAAAGCCAAAGTGTTCATCAAATCTTGTATCCGTAATAGATAAAATCTTGAAATTATTTAATCCTGTAAAAATACTTTCTTTTGAAACACGAAGACAACCTGTTAAGACAGCAAAATCCAATGCCTCATTTGTCTTTAATGCTTTTCCGAATATGGCACGTATCAAAGAAACCATCTCTTTATAATAGCCATTCTGAAATGCCTTATCCAGTGGAACATCATATTCATCTATTAAAATAACCGTTTTTCTGCAATGGTGCTTATATAACAGCTCAGATAAAGTTTGAAGCGAAGCATACAATGCCTCATCTCTCATTTCATATCTGCCATCCTCTAATCGGATTAAAGAAGCATACGCCGACTTATCGTCAATGTCCAGCCTGTCACTCTGCTTCAAATATGCAAATCTCTTAGCTTCCTTTGCAATTATCTCTATCATCTGATACTTTGCTGCTTGAAAATCGAGTCCTTCCACATTCTTTAAAGATAGAAATATCACAGGATACTTGCCCATATTATCATCACACAGTTTTTTGTTGTGCGATATATAAAGACCATCAAATAATTCAGAAGCTGCTCCAATTTCAAAGAAAGATTTGAGCATACTCATGTTGAGAGTCTTGCCAAAACGACGCGGTCTGGTAAAAAGGTTGACTTTTCCCCGGCTGTCAATCAACTGTTCAATCAGCTTTGTCTTATCGACATAGTAATATCCGTCTGAACGGATCTCATCAAAGCTCTCTATTCCCACCGGTAGTTTAATTGATTCTGTCATGCTTGCTCATCTCCTTCCCTGATAAAAATAAGTGTGTAAATATAGGTTTATTATAGCATATATTGGGGCGAAGGTCATAGTATCAAATTTTGATTTGTTGACTTGGTGGACAAAGGCATAAAACTCTCTTTGTTTACTCATCGGTGGTAATAATATATCCGCTTTTAAAATACCATCTTGACCAATTGTAGTCATTGTAGCTGTTTTGGATTGTGCAATTATTTGCCGTCTAAAATATTCCATTGTCGAAAATACTTGCATATATTCTGGCACACACTTGCTTAAATCCAAAGGCAACCTAATAACATGACATTCAAACAGTGTGTTTTGAGGAACATCCTCTGGAACAATTGAGGCCTTGCCAATTCCTTCTGCTACCAGTGATGATCTGCAAAAAAGCATATCCCCATACTTAACTTCAAACTTTTCTATATCTTTATCTGTACCATTAGTTCTTGGCAAATCTTGCCACTGCGAATACATTCTATTAACAATATATGCAACGCCCATAACCGATACATTCCCATCATCCGCATAATCATCTCTTTTTGCAAAGAAACCATTTGAAACCTTATCACCAACAACTTCCGAAATATTGATTTTATCCCAATTATACGGATTAGTCGCAGGATCACCAAACATCTCGACAAATCGGGCTTTCGTTAAGCTGTCTAATTCAACTAACTCTTGTTTTCTGGCTTCTATAACCTTTTTACACCTACCCAAAACATCTATGATTTCCAATTGTTTCTCTATATTATCAAGGTTAAATTCTTCATTTTTATAATCTTTAAAATAAATATGTGGAATGGTTGCTCCAGTGTAGTATTTTTCTAAATGCATATAACTCACAACATAAAACAAATATTCTGGTAATACATTTTTCTTTGGTATTAGATACTGCATAGTTCCTATCACTGAAGATTTTGCTGGATTCAATGTTGTTCTGCCTATTCCTGCTCCATCCTTGACAACAGCTACATATGGTTGCTCCTGATAATAAAAATTTACTTTTCCAGCCAATCCTGACGCACCATAAATTGGATAATTACCACTCATTTTAATTATATCAGACTGTTTTATGTTCGATGAGCCACGCTCACAAACATCCTCAAGTTTTACTCTCATCTACATCACTCCTGCTATAAACACCATTAATCTTTCCAAGACACAAAAATAACCGCCCTGGTCTGGTAAACTGTGGCGGTTATCTTTAATCAATACATATATCAGGCTGACCGTCTATCGGTAGCACTTCTTTTATACTATATTAACATCTAATCGCCTTTTTGTCTAACATGCATTCTATTTATCAAGAATTTTACAAACACGAATTTGCTTTTACACATCCAACAGTTTCTTAAGCTCTGCCAGTTCACCCTGTATCTCACTTTCCAGAGCGTCAATCTTTCCTATTATCACATCGGTTGGCTCATATTGCACAGCCTCATAGACTATTTCCTTGTACTTATTAATTGAAAGGTCATAGTCATTTGACACAATCTCATCAACCGGAACAAAGAAGCTCTGATCCGTTCTTTTTCTGTCAGTCTCTGCATCAAGATGATTGAATCTCTCAATAATATCCGGGATATCATTGTCTGCGATTTCCTGGCGTTTGTCATCAAGGCTTAATCCATCAGCTTTCATATCATAAAACCAGACTTTGTCGGTACCACCTGAGCCTGTTTTTGTGAAAATAAGGATTGCTGTTGACACTCCTGCGTATGGCTTAAACACTCCACTTGGCATTGATATGACTGCGTCGAGCTTATTGTTTTCTATGATTTCTTTTCTGATTTGTTTATGTGCTTTACTGCTACCAAACAATACTCCATCAGGAACAATCACTGCCGCCCTGCCACCTTTTTTGAGTATACGCAAAAATAGTGCTAAGAAAAGCAGCTCTGTTTTCTTCGTCTTTGTCACCTTAAGCAAATCTGCTGAAACAGCCTCATAGTCCAGACTTCCCTTAAACGGTGGATTTGCCAGAACTAAGCTATATTTTTCAACATCCGTATTCTGCTCTGAAAGACTGTCCCTGTACGAAATATTAGGATTTTCCACGCCATGAAGCAGCATATTCATAGCTCCGATTCGAAGCATAGTTCTATCCATATCATTGCCATAAAACATCGTGTTATTGAAATGCTCAAGGCTCTCCTTGTGAAGGAAAAGCTCCGGATGGTTTTCTCTTAGATAACTCTGTGCTTCTATCAGAAAGCCTGCACTTCCCATTGCCGGATCAATTATTGTATCATCCGGTGACGGTTTTACCAGTTCGACCATCATTTTTATGATATGTCGCGGTGTTCTGAACTGTCCATTGGTTCCGGCTGTTGCAACCTTTGAGAGAAGATACTCGTATAAATCACCCTTAGAATCTTCGTCTCCCAGCTCAAGCTTATCTATTCCATCGACTATTTTTGACAGCATTGCCGCGGTGGGAATCTTGAATATAGCATCTCCCATATATCTGGCATAGGCCGAATCCCCGTCCTGATGCAGATTCTTTATAAACGGAAACACTCCATTTAAAACAAGCTCATACATTTCCTCTGCTGAACCGAGATTTTTGAATTTGCTCCAGCGATATTTCTGACATTCACCCGGAAACATAGACTCATAGTCTACACCAAGAAAATTTGCCTCGTTTTCTTTTGTTGTCTCAACTTCGTCAAGCTGCTTTATAAAGAGTAAATATGTAAACTGTTCTATAACATCTAATGGATTTGTGATGCCACCTGTCCAGAATGTTTCCCATATTTTATCTATTTTATTTCTTAATTCTCCGGTAATCATTATCTGCTTCTCCTCTATTCTTCCTCTTTAATCACCTTTAGGAAACGCTTGACCTCCGCCCATGCACGCTTGGACTCCGGGAAATTGAGGTATCCCATCTGGAACACATGAAACATCCCCTCATACACTGACAGTCGCACCTTAACGCCCTGGATTCTTGCCTTTGCAGCGACCTCTACCGAGTCAGATAAGAGCATCTCTATCGAGCCTACCTGTATGAGCATTGGTGGAAAGCCTCTGAAATTACCAAACAGCGGCGATATGTATGGATCCATTTTATCGTGGTCACCGGGATAGTCATTCACGTATATGAGACTGTCCCTTGTGTTCCCAAACAGTGGGTCCTTTTCGTAGTTTGTCTCATATGACTCTCCGCCTGCTGTGAGGTCTGTCCACGGTGACATGGCTACTATCCCTGCCGGAAGCGGCATGTCGTGGTCACGAAGATACATGGTGAGGCACATTGCAAGGCCTCCGCCCGCTGAGTCTCCTGCCAGCACAATCTGCGAGCCAAACCAGCCCTGTGACAAGAGCCATTTATAGCAGGCTATGGCATCCTCAAGCGCTGCCGGATACGGGTGTTCCGGCGCCACGCGATAGTCAGGCGTGAGCACTGAGCAGCCCTCACTTACCTCATTATAAAGGCCTGCAAATACATAGTATGCATTGCGCACTGCCCCCATATATCCACCACCATGCAGCTGCAGTATCACACGCTCTGTATTTGGGTTTTCCTTTGAAGATAAAAGCTTCATAGTGAAACCGCCCATATCTATATCCTCTGTTACAAAGCAATCCGGAACAAGCCATGCTGGTTCCTTCATACGCTTCCTGAGCTCTCCGGATTTTATTTTTTTGCCGATTGCAAGGTCATTTGTGATATGTCCCATCAGATTAGCAAGTATTTTTCCCTGCATACTGACTTCTTCATCTGCCACAGCTGCATTGCTATGGACTTTTTCCACATGCTCACTTTTCATGGCAGATAATGAGTTCTTAAATGTCTTTTCAAGCTTATTACCCAAAGCTCCTATTATTCCAGTTTCACTATCACCATTACTATCGCCGTTTTCAATTTCCGGATGGTAGCTTCCCATCTCCTCATCCTCAAACATATGCGAATTTCCTATTCCATGAAAGCCTATCATATATGAAATCTCCGTTTCAGCTCTGTTCTGGCTCTTTTATCACCGATAATCAGTGTTCCGAGGAACAAAAACAAAGATGCTCCCATCGCTCCCATTGCCAGATATGGGAACCATATGACCTTGACTGCCACAAGTATCATCGCAATCACGCTCATCAGCACAAGAAAAAGCTGCATCATCATGTAGCTCTGCCAGTTTCTTATGTTTACTATCATAAGTATAATTGTTGCAAGAACCATCGCCAGTATGGCACTTGGGAAAACAAATGTAAGTGCCCAGCCACTGGCTCCTGTGAGCAGGTCTATGCCCTCGAGAAACAGCACCGTGAACACAAATGTGCTTACAATTTTAAATATATATCCGTTTCTTCCGACTATTGCCAGACGCAGCGTCACATTCGCATAGATTACAACAAGAAGCACTATAAAGCTCCAGTTTATCTCATTGTCTGTCATGTAATCAACAGTTGTCAGCACAATCTGTCCTACTATAGACAGAAACAATATGATATTTTCCAGCAATCTGTATTTTCTTGATGCGCCCTTGACGTCAGGATATCTCGTACCGTTGTCATGGCTTGCTGTACTATCTGCCCTCTTTGCTGCACTATCTGTATCGTTTACGCACTTATCCGGCACATCATTATGCTGTTCAAAAACCCCTTCAGTGCCCTGATGATTGTCCGATGACAGTTCAACCGGTGCCACAACCTGCTGGCAGAGCGGGCATTTATCTGTATTGTCTGCAATATACACACCGCATTTCATGCATTTAGTCATAATACTCTCCATTTGTCTCAATTGTCACTTCCACTCCGTCATTTACAAGCTTCTTAAAAAAGCTTCTCTGAATCATCGTATCGGCCAGAATAGATGAAAAAGTAAACACCAGCGTGTCCTTGTAGGAGCATATGGTGCCCTTCATAGGCTGTCCCTTGGACATTGGTATAAAGGAATAAAAACCTGTTATATACGGCTCATATTCCGGCTCCACCTTTATATTTCCAATATTGGTGATAGTGGTGGTGTTTGCCAGTGCCGACTGCGTATAGACCGCCTTCATTGCCAGATTTTTTATAAAAAGAGGCACCGGTCTCATCAGGATATTTTTCTGATTTGACACACTGTATGAGAAAAGATCCTCCAGATGCTCCTTCGAAATCTGTGAATTGATGGAATCCGTCACTATTTTAAGCACCTCCTCAAATGTGTAGGAGCTGTTTTGCGGTCTGAACTCAGCAGATATCATGACAAAAAAGTTCTTTGTGGTCACGGAGTCAAAATAAGGACGAAGATTCACAGGAACTGCAACCCTGACAGGCATATCGTTTGGCATGCCGTGAAAACACTCCTGATACACACTCCACACAAAGCATGCTACCAGATAATCATTTATGGAAACTCCATAGCGGTGGCAGACCTGCTTCAGCTGTGATACAGGCATCATGCCATGTATCAGCCCAAACTCTCCATCAGGTACCTTTTCCAGCTTTAAAAGATACGCCTTCTGCCTGTTAAAGCCACTTGGCTTACTTGATTTGTAGTTCTTTACAAAGCTGTCCTCTCTATTTAAGGATGTGCCCTGCGTCAATGAATCGCCCTTTAGCTTCGCAATCTCCGGATGCGTGAGACGCAGATACTGGTAGGTGAGCTCCCTAAGGAAATTGATGCCGCCCATGCCATCTGTCAACACATGAAATACCTCAAGATTTATTCTGTTCTTATAGTATGTCACCCTGAAAAGATAGCTGTGATTCTTGTTCGGTCTTATAAATCTGCACGGAAATGTATTTTCCTCATGCACCTTTGGTGCCTTTTTGCCATTTTCCTCAAAATAGTTCCAGAATACTCCCATCCTGAGTCTCACATTAAACAGACCAAACTTCGGAAGCACTATATCCAGTGCCTCCTGCAGCTTTTCACTGTCAATCTCATCAGTTAAGGTGACTGAGATCCTATATACATTTGTCATGCTCTCCCCCGCTATACTAGGGAACAGATTTGCTGTGTTGTCCAGCTTGTCCCAGCGGATTGAACGCGTTTTCGACATTTTAAATTCCTCGCTTATTATAATGATATAGCGAAGCAGCACCCTAATCGAGCCTGCCGTACACCTCCATCGGCACATATGCCTTTATCTGTATCCCATCAGCCACATATTCCTCCGACACAAGCTCGCCCTGTTTTCTGATGAGCTGTATCACGCCAGCCTTATCATATGGGATAATTCTCTCAATATATACCTTGTTTTCTCTTAATATCTCCTCTAAAAGAGATTTTACCTCATCTAATCCCAAATCCTTTGCCGCTGAAATGTTAAGAGTATAATCTGCCCTGAAATCATGCAGCGGTTCGTTGTCTGTGCGGGCATCCTGCTTATTAAAAAGTGTGACAAATTTCTTGTCTTTTACACCAAGATCATCCAATGTCTGGTAAGTTATGAACATCTGCTTTTCCCGCTGCATATTTGATGCGTCCACCACATGGAAAATGATGTCAGCGTACTTTGCCTCCTCAAGGGTGCTCTTGAAGGCCTCTATCAGATGATGCGGCAGTTTTCTGATAAACCCGACCGTATCAGTTAAAAGCACCTGCTGCTTGCCATCAAGCGCAAGAATGCGCGTTGTAGGATCAAGCGTTGCAAAGAGCTTATCCTCCTCAAGCACATCTGCCTCTGTCAGGTGATTTAACAGCGTGGACTTACCTGCGTTAGTATATCCTACTATCGCAACAACCGGTACTTTGTTTTTTTCACGCTTTGCCCTTGTGATATCTCTGTGCTTCTGAACCTCTTTCAGCTCTCTTCGAAGCTGTGCTATCCTGTCATTTATGAGACGGCGGTCCACCTCAAGCTTTTTCTCTCCGGGACCTC
>UMKX01010012.1_pt1 | contig 17170 bp, 14 predicted proteins | sample 1966471 | NCBI WGS metagenome assembly UMKX01 (sample SAMEA4836188, study PRJEB28245) | human gut metagenome | biome: gut microbiome; material: fecal sample | place: Denmark | collected 2008
ATAGTTTGATTGTAGTATACATACTCAGATGTATAAACACAATTAGTCGAAGCTAAAGTAAAAGGAGTTAATTCCGATGTCTATATAGGCTGACAGTCCAAAATTCCAAAGACTTAGTTTAAGGACAGGTACAATTGATTCAGAGGAAAAGTTGATAAGCTTTTAAGCAATCTTTGTACTGATTGATATTATGAATTTTAACGGTCAAAAGACTTTTATATTCAAATTTAAGAACGGAGATAAGTCCAATGTAATACAAAGTTATTATTGTCAAGGACATAATATCCGATATTGGAGATGAGTCCAAAGGGCATATTATTTAATTTAAAATAACAACATACCCCTTTAAAAATTGCTATTTATAAATCAACCGATTACGGAGGTGACTGCAACAGCAGTCACCTCTGCTTTGCGTGTTATACAATGTATTAACACGGCAGATAGGGGAGTTGCGTTTTTGATAAAATACACATAAAAACAGGGGACAGAAAAATCTGTCCCCTTAACTTTAGGTGCAACTATTGTATGTTGATTCCAATTACTCAATGCCGAGAATCTCTTTGCTTGCAACAACGAGCTTTTCACAGATTTTTGCAGCATTATCTTTATCCTTACCGACTGAAGTAATATAGAGCTTAATCTTTGGCTCAGTTCCGCTTGGACGGATAATAACAGCGTTGTCATCCGCAAGGTGAAGAGCAATAACATTTGACTTAGGAAGGTCAATGTCGGTAACGCTGCCTGTTGCAACATCTGTTTCTTTCCTGAGAAAATAGTCGGAAACCTTAACAACATCGTAGCCTGCAATGCTCTTTGGTGTGTTATCTCTTACAGCTGTCATAATATCAGCCATCTTATGCATACCGGCGGCACCGCCAAACTCGAATGAGTATGTCTTATTGAGGTAGTAACCAAATTCTTCGTAAAGACCGTCTATAACCTCAGCAAGTGACTTGCCCTGTTTCTTATAGTAAGCTGCCATTTCACAAACGAGCATTGACGCAACAACAGCATCCTTATCTCTTACATATGTGCCTGAAAGATAGCCGTAGCTTTCCTCAAAACCAAAGAGATATCTGTTTTCTTCATGCTTTTTCTCAAGGTTGAGAATAACTTCACCGATATACTTAAAGCCTGTAAGAACATTCTTGAGTTCACAGCCGTATTTTTCGCAAAGCTTGTTGATGAGTTTTGTAGTAACTATAGTTTTTACTACAACAGGCTTTTCAGGAAGCTTACCGCTTGCCTTTTTACAAGAAAGGATGTAATTTGTAAGCATTACACCGTCCTCGTTACCTGAAATGAGTCTGTAACTGCCGTCATAATCCTTAACGGCAATACCTACACGGTCAGCGTCAGGATCGGTTGCAAGGAGAAGGTCAGGCTGTTCTTTTTCACAAAGCTCAAGACCTTTTGCAAGTGCCTCTTTGATCTCAGGGTTCGGATAAGGACATGTTGTAAAGTTGCCGTCAGGAAGTTCCTGCTCGGGGACAACAACTACATCATTAACACCAATCTTGCCGAGAACCTTTCTTACAAGCTTATTACCTGTACCGTTAAGCGGTGTATAAACAACTTTAAGGTCTGCATCCTTGCAAACGCCGGGGTTAACCTGCTGTTCCATAACTTTTTCAAGATATGTGTCATAAACGCTCTCGTCAACATATTCAATCATGCCGCTCTTAACTGCCTCGTCAAAATCGGTAATTTTAACATCCTTGAACATATCAAGCTTTGAAATCTCGTCATATACAGTGTTTGCGGCAACATCAGTCATCTGGCAACCGTCCTCGCCGTATGCCTTATAGCCGTTGTAAGCTGCAGGGTTGTGGCTGGCTGTAACCATAATACCTGCCTGACATTTAAAGTAACGAACGAGGTAAGAGAGAACGGGAGTAGGCTGAAGTTCTGATGTGATGTAAACCTTAATGCCGTTTGCCGCAAGAACTCTTGCCGCCTCATTCATAAATAAATCTGCTTTAATTCTGCTGTCGTGAGAGATTGCAACAGAACCATTGCCGTACTTTTTAAGCACATAGTTAGCAAGTCCCTGTGTAGCCTGACGAACAACATAAATATTCATTCTGTTAGTACCTGCACCGATAATGCCTCTGAGGCCTGCGGTACCGAATTTTAAAGCTGTGTAGAAACGATCATAAATTTCATCTTCGTTGTTTTTTATACTTTCAAGCTCTGCCTTAAGGTCTTTGTCCTCAACTGCGTTTTCAAGCCATTCGTTATAAGTCTGCTTAATATCCATGATTATGCCCCCAACTTAAAATTTTCACAAAAATGCGACCAAATTTTGTGACAAGCCCTTCTTGCCTATCATAATTCACTATACCATAATTCACAAAAAAAAACAAGTTTTTTATTTGTACATTTTCAAGAATATGTGCTGAAAAACAAAAAAATATCACGCAGAAATCATAATTTTTATCCCTGCGTGATATTTATGTCTGAAATCTGTAAAATATTATTTATTTTACAAGTTTATACGAAACTTCGTTTTCGCTCAAAGAGTAACCGTTCTGCTGTGCCTCAAGAAGAATCTGCTGAAGATTATCCCACTCTGAGTCCTTCGGAATGTAAATATATTTCGGAATTTTTTTGCTGTTTACCGAATAATATGAGCGAAGTCTTGCAAGACTGTTCTGATTTTCACCCGTAACATATGCCGAAAGCGTTCCGTAAGGAAAATCCTCCGCCGCAAGATAAGTCCATGTTTTTTGCGTAAGGAACAGTATGTTTCCTTTTTCAAGATTCTGATACTGACTGATATCGGCATAAATCTGCTCATAGGTTTGTGCGTTATTCGGTGTTGTTTTTATACCTTTTGCAGGACCGTTCTGAATTGTCTGTGTCAGCTGTTTCGGTTCACTGTCCCAGAAACAATGTTCTGCCTTGACGGTAATCTGAAAACAAGCCTGCAGAATAATCAGAAACGCAGTCATCACGAATGCTAAATATTTACACGGAACAGCGTAGTCAAGATTATCGGGATTTGCTTTCGTTTCCTTAATCAGATTGCCGATGAATACAAAGCTTGCAATATTTGATGCGGTGCAAGCCATTGCAGTTACATAAAAATACTGATTTGAGGAGAAACACAATGCAACAGAATAAAAAATTCCGAGAACAAAGAGTGAAGCAAACAGTTCTCTTTGCTTATTTTCAGAAAGAACATACGCTGTGATGCCCATGAAAATCATCGGGAACATAATCGCATTGTAGTAAACGCTTGTCATTGTCGGCATAAACATTACAAGCGACAAAATAACGATTGCACTTGTAAGAATAAGATAAACCGAACGGTGTTGTTTTCTCTTTCTGTCAAGCAACATAACAATTGCGGTAGCACCGTATGCCATAAGTACATATTTAAAATGAGTGTGGCATTCTACGATTGTTTTAAAGTAGTAATTTATCTTTGCCATAAAGCCCATTTGCGGATGGTCGGGATCGGCAAGAAGATAGGGGAGATTTGAGAAAATCTCATTAATACTTACTCTTGAAAGTACAAATACAAGGAAAATAGCCGCAAGTATTCCTGCTCCCAAGGTAAACCACAGAAAAGTCTTAATCGAGAAAAGTTCAGAATTGAACACATTTTTATTAAGGACAGTTTTCTTAATTACATAGTGAACTCCTACTGCAATAATATACATTACATAAACTGCCGCAAGGTACGGACAGCAGAGAACTGCGCCTGCAAATGCAAGTCCGCTGATTATGAGCGGTAATTTTTTTGAATAATCGGCTGTTGCCATTAAAACACCCGTGAGCGCAATTAGGTCAAGTCCCATTGTGTTATAACTCAATGCCATAATGTCAAACGGTGTAAAGAGAAAATAAAGCACACAACCGAATACTGAGAAATATCCGTACTTTTTAAGTCTTGAATAGATAACGCACACAATAACAGCGTGACAGATTACATAGAAAACTCTTGCCGCAAAGATTATTCCGACAGTAGATTGCGTAATCATTGTGTAGAGCCATACGAACGGCAAAAGTAAAAATCCTGAAAGCTGTGTGAGGTGCCATTCGTCACCGAGTAACGAATCACCAAGAGTTAATCGGTGCGGAATTGTAAGATAAAACGATTCGTCGTTACCGCCAAAACCGTAATAGCATTTCCAAAGTGAAAATCCAATAGCAAAAGCCATAAGCACAGCAAAAATTATGTGCTGCCACTTTCCTTTGTCAGGCTTTGAACGCAAATCCTTTATTATGTTCGCAAGCGATTTAAAACCGTCAATAAGCAGTTTTGCAACAAGATTCATAATAAATGATGCGGCGGCGGAAAGCACAAAAACTATCGGAACCGTAACAAAGTAATACGGAAGTCTGTCAGGCATTAATATTACTTTTTCGCAGAGTACGGGGTAAACAATGCTGTCAAAAATAAAGGAAATAAGATAAATTCCAAGTGCAAGGTCAGAAACTTTCCATAGTGCAATTTTAGCGGCTTTCGGGAAGTTATCGGTCTTGATTCTCTTAATTAAGAGAAAAAGCAGTACAGATAAAATAAACGGTTCAAATCCGTACCAATAAATGTATGTGCCCGATTTGAATGTTGTGCCGTAGCTTCTGAAATAATTGAATGTGCTGAATACGAAAAGTGAAAAAACAAAGAGTACAAGCACTGTTCTTGTTTTCATTTTCAATCCGTATTCTCTTATGTAACAACCCACAAAGTAGTATGCAACGGGGTAGAATCCCTGCCACCAGCTTGGGACAAGTTTTTGAAATTCATCGGATGAAGTCGGATTAGTCCACCAATCAAGTGAACCAAAATTGAAAATATTAAATAACGAGGGGATGATTGTCAGAAAAACAACCGTTACAAGGAGTACCTGCTTTTGCTTTTTGCTTTTAAGTTTTCCGTAAGCAAGATTAAGGAACGGTGCAAGCAGAAACAACCCTATGTACATTTCAATGTACCAGGAGTAGTTGGAACCGGTAAAATCAAGCGTTCCGAGTATGAAAGATTTTAGGTCAAAAACATCACCTTGTGCAATGTTTTTGTAAATCATACACGCAAGTGTTGAGATTACAAAGACAACAAGTGTTTTCGTAATTCCCGAATAGTACTTTTTACTCAGTTCTTTTTTACTCATCAAATAACCTGTCAGCAACATGAACAAGGGAACGCAAACGGAAAACAGGGTTCTCATTACAACAGCAACATACATCGGTGTCCCTTCGATTGTCTGGCTGTAAAATCCGTTGTGTAGGAAAAAATGAACCGATAAAACGGTAAAGACTGCGATTATTCGCAAAATGTCCAGCGAGGAATCCCTCTTTTTCAGCTTTTCATAATCCATAACTTTTACCTTTCAAGTTTGAAATTTGCAAATCATTGCACACATAGTAATGATAGCATAATTTAGGCATCATTGCAATAAATTGCAAACGAAAATATTGATTTTTAATGAAAAAGTTTGTAATGTTGTAACATTGATTTTATGACAAAAAACAAGTGACAGTTTCTGCTGTCACTTGAAAACTTTATTAAATTATGCCTGTTTTTCTGTTTGGTGTTTAGGCTTTCTGAATGAATCAAGAAAAGCTTTTGCGGTATCCATACCGTCAACCGTAAGCAGAATAAACAGAGGCGTCATATCAAACAGGTATCTTGACCTTGTTTCCCATAACAGGAAGAAAAGGAATGCCGCAAACACAACTCCCTTAATTAACAGCATCTGATCAACTTTAGGTTTGATAAGAGTTTTTACTGCCGAAATACAAATCATCAATAAAATGAACAGTTGTAAAGCCGAACTGTAATTTTGGAAGGCCTTGTTGTACTTTCCGTCAATATGCAGAAAATCCATAAGAATATTATCATTCTTTGGCTTTCTGTTATGGTACGAAATGTAATATGTACCGTCCTGCCATGTCCAAACAGCTTTTTCAATCATATGTTCATACAAACCGCTAAATTTGTAATCTTTTATTCTTTCTTTAATAACCTTAATGTTAGCATCCTGTTTTTCTTTTTTCGAGGGAAACGAACGAGTGTAATAGTCATCATGCTCATCGTATTTTCCAAGACCTTTAAGCCCCATCATAAGCCAGTGAGTAACAGGATATTCGTACTTATCATACTGCTGTTTCGTGATCGGATTGACAGCGTCAACGGCTGTATTGTATGCGAATCCAATCACACCAAACCCTGCCGTAAACACCAGAATAAGGCAGATTGCTTTTTTTAATCTGAATTTCAAGAACAACAATAAAAGTCCGACTGCGAACAGTATGATAAGACTGCCCTTAACCCTATATCCGAGGAAAATCAATGCACCTGCAGCACAAAGCTTTGCGTACATACTCTTTCTGTTGTCAACCTGTAATGCGGAAACAATGAGATAAACAGCTCCGATAAGAAACGGCATCGACATTGAATCGCTGTAATAGTACGGCAGATAGGTGAGATAAGGTAAAAACAATGCACAAAAAGCAAGTACAAAAAGAGCCTTTTTGTTGCCGAAAAGTCTTTTTGCTGTAAATGCCGTCAGCATTATTGAAATATTAATCGCCAAAATATTAACAACAACAGGTGCAAAATCAACATAATGGCCGAATATAAGGTAATTTAATCTTCCGACAAGCGACACAATCAAAAGCAATGCCATATTATTCGGATATCTTACAAGATACTGATAATCGTTTGCGTAATCCTGTTCAATGAGGTTGAAATTGCCGTGGGTTGAAAAATACATTGCATATCTTTTGATGTTATGCAAATCGGCAACAGGTTCAAAATCGGTAAGCAACGCAAAAATAATTTCAACAATCAGAAGAATACCGCATCCGATAAAAATAATCTTTTTGGTATTTTTATCATTAAATTCAAATCTCGATTTCGCTTTAATCCTCTTACAGCTTTTATCGGAGGTGTAATGAAAATAAAATGCACATATTCCGACGGTCAAAACGGCAAAAATCAAAAGAATGAACATTTTTGAAAATGAGTCGAATCTTCTGTCAACATTTCCGTCAAAGCCGATTATGATAATATTCACAAACAGAAAAACAAAACAAACCGTAAATATTCCGCCGAAAATTCCGGTCAGGACTTTGGTGATTCTATTACTGTTCATCGTCATCAAGAACCTTGTCAACAATAAATCTTGGTCTGCGCTTTGTTTCCATATAAATCTTTCCGATGTATTCGCCTATAACACCGATTGCAAGGAGCTGAAGTCCTCCGATTGCCCAAATTGAACATAAAAGGCTTGACCAACCGCTTACAGACCAACCGCAGAAAAAGCTGACGAGTGAGTAGATAATCATAATAAGACTGATACCGAACACGATTGCACCGAGCCATGTAATTATTCTGATTGGCTGAATGCTGAGAGATGTAATACCCTCCCATGCAAGTGCAAGCATCTTCTTTAACGGATATTTACTTTCACCTGCAAGTCTTTCGGAACGCTCATATGTAACAATGTCAGACTTAAAGCCGATCATCGGAACCATACCACGAAGGAAGATGTTTGTTTCCTTATATAATGAAAAAGCGTTGAGTGCTCTCTTGCTCATAAGTCTGAAATCAGCGTGGTTAAAAATAACCTTAGCACCCATATGATTAAGAATTTTGTAGAATCCTTCTGCTGTAAATCTCTTGAAGAATGTGTCTGTTTCTCTTTTAGAACGAACACCGTATACAACATCGCAACCGTCCTCGTACTTTGCCACCATTTCATCAAAGGTATTGATATCGTCCTGAAGGTCTGCGTCAATTGAAATAACAGCGTCAGCCTTATCTTTGAGAGTCATAAGACCGCAGAGAAGTGCATTCTGGTGACCTCTGTTTCTTGAAAGCTTGATGCCCTGGAAAATAGGATTTTCTGTATGGAGTTCTGAAATAATCTCCCATGTCCTATCCTTTGAGCCGTCATCAATAAACACAATGCGGCTGTCGGCAGAAATTTTGCCCTCTGCCATCATCGTGCTGTATTTGTTTAGCAGTTTTTCCGCCGAATCCCTCAGAACTTCTTCTTCGTTATAACAGGGAATAGCCAGATATAACTTAGTCATATAAATTATCCTCCCGAAAAATTGTCACTCAGGTGACTTGTCGCAAGACAGGCACAAAAGCTGTCTTTTATCCAAGGGTAATTATAAAACCATATTATATAAAAGTCAACAAACTTACAGTCTTTGTTACAAAATATTGTTATTTTATCGAAACAGAGAGGTGAAAACAGTGTATTTATGAACAAATTCACATATTTCTGTAACAAAACGGTAAAAAGAATTAAATGTTTTTGTAATAAAATCTTTTATTTTTTTAAAATTGCGAAAATCCACTTGTAAACAAAAAACAATTGTATTATAATGGTAGAAGTTAATAACCTATGGAGGTAGATTATAATGTCACAGACACAGAAATCAATTGCAGTATTAACAAGCGGCGGCGATGCTCCCGGTATGAATGCGGCTGTCAGAGCTGTAGTTCGTGCCGGTATAAATAAAGGAATGAAGGTTTACGGTGTTTACCGTGGATATAACGGTTTGCTCAATGGTGATGTTGAGGAAATGAACCTCAGAAGTGTATCTGATATCATCGGTAACGGCGGTACAATGCTTTACACAGCAAGAAGCGAAGAGTACGCTACTCCTGCCGGTATTCAGAGAGCTGCCGATTTTTGCAGAAGCATCGGTGTAAGCGGTGTTGTTGTAATCGGCGGTGACGGTTCATTCAGAGGTGCTCGTTGCCTTACAAACGCCGGTATTAACTGTATCGGTGTTCCCGGCACAATTGATAACGATATTGCCTGCTCCGAATACACGGTTGGTTTTGATACAGCCATGAACACAGCTATTCAGATGGTTGACCGTATCCGTGATACAGCACAGTCACACGACCGTTGTTCTGTAGTTGAGGTTATGGGCAGACGCTGCGGTGATATTGCTCTCCAGACAGGTATCGCAACAGGTGCTACAGCTATCCTCGTTCCTGAGGTTCAGTACAATATCGAAAGAGATGTAATCGCAAGAATCATTAACACTCAGAAAACAGGTAAAAAACACTTTATCGTTGTTGTTGCCGAGGGTGTCGGCGGTGTAAGAGATCTTGCAAAGTATGTAGAACAGCGTCTTGGTATCGAGTCAAGAGCTACAATCCTCGGTCATGTACAGCGTGGCGGTTCTCCGACACTTCGTGACAGAGTTGTTGCAAGCCAGATGGGCTTTAAGGCTGTTGAACTTCTTGAGCAGAATATCGGTAACAGAGTTGTTGCAATGCAGGGCGGCAAGATTATTGATCTTGATATCAATGAAGCACTTGATATGCCTCGTGTGTTTGATGAAGAGCTTTACAAGATTGCTATGACAATTTCTATCTGATTTAAATATAACTCGATTATTTCAGGGCGGACATTGTTCGCCCTTTATTTTCTTTTAGGGTTACGCTACACAGAATTTTCTTGAAAGGAATAATTCATAATGCTTGAACAATCTCAAAAGCTGACTGACGGCTTAATTATATATTCCGTTCTTGTTTCAGACTATGAAAAGCTTGATTTTAAGAATGATGCACTTGCGGGTGTCCGTGCAAACTATTTTAATTCAGGCTGCAAAGAGCAAAAAGAAATTACCGAAATCGAACTTCACGGTATGGATTACAAGATGTCTTGTCTGCTGACGAAGAATGAACCGTTTTCGTGGAAGGTAACAAGGGATAATCTTCCTTATCAGTCCGTAAAAAGGGCAACAGGCGGAGTTTATTCTGTTATAACTTACAATGACAGGGGAATTGTATTCAAAAGACAATTTTTTGACCGTAATCATACATGGTTACGCACGGAATATTTTAACAGAAGCATTGCCGATAAGCTTATCACGAGAATATATCCACGCAAAGTCAGCGGAATTATAACTCTTGTCACCGAAGATATTGACGATAACGGGATTGTTTCCGTAAAAACTCTTTTTCCGTCTGATAAGCAGTCAAACGAAAATTCAAGGGTTTTGATATATTCAAATGTGGGTATGCTCTGGTATGATGCAAGTTTTTTACCGTCAGATATGCCGTTTACGGAGAAAAAATCTTACGGCAACAGCGGATTTGTGTTTAACGGTGATTTGTTCAAAAATGATTTTGTTCCCGAAAATGCTTATAATCTCGAAGATTGCACTTATCTTACGGACGAAGATATTCCAAATGTTTCCGACACGGCTGAACCCGTGAGTAAGAAAGATTATTCGGCATACGATATTATCGAGAAAATTCTTGTTGAGGCTCACAAAACAAATAAGGATTTGTTCGGTGAAATTATAAATCATACTGCCGAAGAAGATTTTGAACCAGCGGAAGTTAAAATTGTAACAGGCGAGAAAGACGAACAGCTTTCGGATGATGAGGTTGAAGAAAATTCTCAAATTTCAGAACATGAAATTGCAGATGATACAGACGCTGTCGCAGAAACAGTAGATGAACAGACAGAAGATTCCGAAAGTGTTGTAACTGTTGACAGCTCCGGTGAAGCTTCCGAAGATGAAGAAACTGATTTTGAAAATGTTGAAGCAAATATCGGCACACATTGCCAAATAGATGATGTGCCGACAGAAGAATCCGATGAAGAAAATCCTGAAATTGTAAATGAAGAAGAACCCCATTGTGATGTGGTGATTCTTACTAAATCGGGAAGATATACCTATTTCGGTAATCTTGATGAAAATAATTGCAGAACAGGCAGAGGCAGAACGGTTTCTCCTGACGGTATGACCTCATATGACGGTGAATACCTTGATGACAGGCGCAACGGATTCGGTGTTTGCTATTATAACAACGGCAGTATAAATTATGTTGGAAACTGGACCGATAATTCACGCAACGGCGGCGGTGTCGGTTACAGACTGAGTGACGGTACAATGCATGCGGGTAAGTGGGATAATAATACTCCTGACGGCTATGGTGCAAGATTCGACAGAAACGGAAATCTTATTGATGTGAGCAATTACGAAAACGGTGTTCGCACAGGTAAGAGCGTTTCTTTTGATGAAAACGGCAATATAGTGGTTTCTGTTTATGAGAACGGAGAAAAGATTTCCGAATTTCTTGTTGATGCAGAGGTGTAGATATGAATATCACTGAAGAAAAGTTGCTTGAATATCTTTCAAAGGCTCTTGTGTGTGTAGCTGTAATTGTTATCGGATATATAATTACCAGGTTGATTATAGGGATTCTCCGAAAAATCCTTAATAAATCACGAATGGACGGTACAGCCGAAGGCTTTGTATTGTCCGTTCTCAAGGTGATTTTCTATTTCATTGTTGCAGTAACTGCACTCGGGACAATCGGTGTGAATGTTGCGTCGCTTATTACGGCACTCGGTGCGGCAGCCCTTACGGCGGGTCTTGCATTACAGGATTTGCTGAAAAATGTTGTCAGCGGACTTGTAATTTTGATAAACAAACCGTTTGTGTCGGGTAATATTCTTGATTTTGAGGGAGTAAAGGGAACGGTTGAGGAAATCAATATTTTCTCAACAACCGTGCATACACTTGATAATAAACTTGTGACAATTCCTAATTCAAGACTTACATCAAACAATGTTGTAAACTGCACAATGGTTGAGCAGAGACGGGTTGACTGCACTTTCTCGGTAAGCTATGATGATGATATCGACAAGGTGCGTGAGATTATTCTCAACCTTATGGCAACAAATGAGATGATTTTAAAAGATCCCGAACCTACTGTAAGAGTCGGTGAACATCTTGACAGCGGAGTGCAGATTAAGGTTTTTGCATGGGCAACTCCTGATGATTACTACGAGGTTTATTTCTTCCTGCAAGAAAATGTTAAGAAAGAGTTTGATAAAAACGGTATCACAATTCCGTACCCTCATCTTGTTATTGCCAAAGATTAAAATTATTAAATTCCAAATTAAATATTACGAAAAATTCCGTAAATAATAATGGTGCTGTTGATTCAGTACCATTTTATTTTTATAAGGATTGATTAGTTTGAAAAAATTTTTAGGTCTGTTTGCCGTAGCTTTAATTTCAGTATGTTTTATCACTGGTTGCGGCAATGATAAAAACGACAGTATGACTGACACAACAAGTCAGACTTCACAAACATCAAATACGCAGGAAACTTCAAAAAGTATGACTGAAAACGGAGAAGTTTCAGATTCGGATGGCTTCATCGGTAACGAAGAAAATGAAACAGGAAATTCGGGTTCGGATATGATGGATGATATTGAAGACGGAATTGATGATATTATGGGTGACGGAGATAATAATGATTCTGATACTGTCACCAATCCCTCAGATACTGTTTTATAAAAAACGAGAGCAGCAGGACAAAATTACCTGTTGCTCTCGTTTTTAATACGAAATATTTTATTGGTTCGAGTTCAGAAAAAAATCATACTGCTTTGTCAAGCTCAATTTTTAATTGGCGAATAATTTTCTTTTCAAGCCTTGATATGTAGGACTGCGAAATTCCAAGCTTGTCGGCAACCTGCTTTTGCGTGTGTTCCTTTCGTCCGTTAAGCCCGAAGCGTAACTCCATAATAAGACATTCTCGGTCACGAAGCTTTGAAACTGCCTGCAAAACAAGACTTTTTTCAAGCTCGCATTCAATATTTCTGTTTACCGTGTCAGGATCGCTTCCGAGAACATCGCATAAGAGCAGTTCATTGCCGTCCCAGTCCGTGTTCAACGGTTCGTCAATCGATACCTCGTTTTTCAGTTGCGATGATTTTCGTAAAAACATCAGAATTTCGTTTTCAATACATCTTGATGCGTAGGTTGCAAGCTTAATATTCTTTTCGGGAGAAAAGGTGTTCACCGCCTTGATAAGACCGATTGTGCCTATTGAAATCAAATCCTCCGCACTTGCATTCGGAGTTTCAAACTTTTTTGCAATATATACCACAAGTCTTAAATTGTGGACAATAAGCGGTTCTCTTGCCTTACTGTCTCCTTTTGCAATATTCTCCATAATATGCTGTTCTTCTTCTCGTGTAAGCGGTGGGGGGAGAGTTTCACTGCCGTTAATGTAGAATATTTCATTTTCAATAACGAGTGCAAATCGGATTTTCTGAATAACCTTCATTAAAAACATAACATTGCTCCTATTCTGATTTTTTTACAAGTTCGTACGGTATGATTGCCTTAACATCTCCTTTCAATATATCATTACATATGCCTATATAAATGTTTTTGCAGATTTCCTTGCCGTCAATTTTAACCTTATCGGGAGGAAATCCTTTTACGATTCCGTTTCCGCCAAGGCTTTCAAACGGAATAATCCTTGTTTTGGTTTCATCGGGAACATAATCATCAAAAATATTTTGTTCAGCAATAATGACATAATTTCCCGAAAACGGTTCAACAAGGTTGCAACCCGTATCAATCTTTGCAGGGAAAAAATAGCTTTGTTCGTTAACCTTGATTTCAACTTTGCAAACTCCCGAACCGTTGCCCCCCTTCGTCAATATTTTCGTCAATTTGAGAATATAATAACAGACAAGAGTTAAAATAATCAGGAGGACGGGCGAAATGTTAAAATACACTGTGTCGTTGTATACTTCCATACCTTTCGGTTTGAAAGCGTTGTACAGAAACATCATAATTCCGCAGAATGAAAATGAGAGAGAAAGAAACACGGATATTCTTTTGATAAAACACTTAAACGGACACTTGCCGAATGCACATAACACAATTCCGGCGGCACATAAAACATCGATAGGTATATTCAAAAAGAAAGGCAGGGGAGGAAAAAGTGCAATAAGACTTTGCACTCCCCCCAGAAGCGACGCAAGCAACATTTTTTTAAACGAAGTGTTGATACAAAGCGCCTTTTTGGTGCATAAAATAAGTATAAAGTCAATGAAAACATTTACGGTAATCAGTACATCTATGTAAACAGATTTCATTTTATTCCCCCTGCGGAATGCTGTTCTAATAACATTTCCATTAAATTTATTACCTTTGCTTATTATCTCACAAGCGGAAAATAATAATTGTCAAAATATGGTCAGGAGGTAAATTATTGATTGCAGGATTAATTATCGGATTGTTTATAGGCGGATTTGTCGGCGTAAGTGTAATGTGCCTTTTATATTGCACAAGGGACTGACAAAAGAAAAGCGTGCAGTTTAATTCAGACTGCACGCTTATTACATATTTTGCTGTATTTTGATTATGATTTAAGGTTTCTTGTGCCGAGGAAAAGGACTGCCAGCATTCCCGAACCTACATGAGTACCGATTACAGGACCGATATCCGTCATGACAACTTCCTTGCACTTACCCTTGATTGCCTTTTTAAGTTCTTCGGCGCCTTCCGGATTATCCGCATGGGCAACCATAACAACGCTGTCTTTGAGATTTTCGGCATCTCTTTCAAGGTGTTTTACAAGAGCCGGAACAACATTGCTCTTACCTCTGATTTTTGCAACATTGATAAGATGGCCTTCATCGTCAACACTGATGAGAGGTTTAATTTGCAAAGCTTTGCCGAATGTTGCGGAAACAGAGGAAATTCTACCGCCTCTCTTGAGTTGATCAAGGTCTTCAACAACAAACCAATGACATACTTTTATACGAGTGTCTTCAATGTATTCTTTTAGTTCGTCAATTGTAGCGCCTTCGCTGTATTTTTTGCCTGCAAGGTAGATGAGAAGTCCAAGTCCTGCAGAATCGCAAAGAGAATCAATTGCAATAATCTTTCTGTCCGGATAAACTTCCTTTAAATCCTTAACAGCCATCATACAGGTGTTGTATGTTCCGCTCAAACCTGTTGAAATGCCTGTGTAAATGATATCTTTGCCGGCTTTAAGATAGTTTTCAAAACTCTTGTAAAAGCTGTCATAGTTAATCTGTGTTGTTTTTGAATCAATACCATCTTTAAGCTTACTGTAGAATTCCGAGAGGCTCATCATTCTGCAATCGGGATAATGAAGATACGACTTGTCCTCCATATGAAATTCCATAGGAAGAACTTCAACGCCGCTTTCGTTAACAAGCTCCTGTGTAAGGTCGCAGGAGGCATCTGTCATAAATACATAATTCATAATTATCGCTCCTTTTCTGCGAAAATATTGTGTTTCAATTCTAACAAATTATGATATAAATGTCAATGAATATAATGACCGTTCCTTTTCATATATATGTATATCAAAAACAGATTTCGGAGTGGTTATATGAATTGCAGATTTACCGATTTAAGACATAAGGAAGTCATAAGCGCCTGTGACGGAACAAGAATAGGATTTATCGACGATGTTATTGTGGATACCAAATGCGCAACTGTTGTGTCAATTGTTATTTTCGGCAGACCGGGATTTTTTAGTCTGGTGGGAAAATGTCAGGACTACATAATTCCGTGGGAGAAAATTGACCTCATAGGAGAGGATACGGTAATCATCAGTTGCCAGACTCCAAAGCCAGTAAAAAAGCCGAAAAAACCCCGTTTTGGGGCTAAATTTTGAATTTTTTCAAATTTTCGCATTAAGGCAAAATAACCTAAGAAATATTCGCTAAATTATGCATAATGCACAAATCATTATTTTTTTAAGAAATTAAAACCACATAAGTAACATTTCGGTTACAATTGTTACAATTTATCTTTCCCTGTCAAACTTGCAATTTTCAAAAGTTTGTGCTTTAATACAATTGCAATTGTGTGTTTGATAAAATTTTACGACTAAAGGACTTGGCACATTTTTAAACAGATAACTACATCTTGTATATACGCTTGCTTTTGACGGCAGTTATAGTAGTTACCTTAATGTGCAAAAATCACAGGGAGGATAAATTTTTGAGAGCGACAAACTATAAACACTACGGATGTGACAACAATTCGGAGAGTTCAAAGAGAACTCGCAAACCCGAAAAGAAGTCAAAACGCAAAGGCTTTAAGGCGTTATCCTATGCTATTGCGGTATCTCTGGCGGCAGCTGCTCTTGTTGTTCCGACAACAACTCTTGCACCGGATGTAGATGCTTTTGAAGACAGCCGTGCTGCTTCGCTTGCAGTCGGTAACATCAATGATTTTTCACTCGTTATTACAGATAACTGCGTTGAAGAAACTACTGCCCCCGTAACCCAAGAGATTACAACATCCGCAGCGACTACACAGAAAACAACTGAAAAGGAAACTAAATCTGCAAAAACTGCGAAGAAGAAAGCTGAAAGTTCACAGGCTTCCAAAAAGGCTGAAAGTTTAAAGTCAGAGCCTTCGGAGTCAGAAACTTCAAGCCGAACTCCACAGAGCTATACAAGCTATGTTGACAGTTCATCGGACAACAGCAGTTCCGCATCTAATTCATCGGATTACGGCTATACAGACAGTACATCAAGCTCGTCAAACTATCAGAGTGGCTACCTTGTAAGTATCGCCAATCCGGATCCGTCCTACAGCCCTTCTCCTGTTTCTCTTTCAAGCTATGACAGAGAGAAACTCGAAAGACTTGTAATGGGCGAAGGTGGTTCAATGGGTTACACAGGCTGTGCCCTTATCGCACAGTCAATCCGTGACGCAATGAACCGTTCAAACACAACATCAATTGACAGAATTATTTCGGAATATCAGTATTATGGTTCGACTGCTTATGCACCGAATCAGGATGTAAAAAATGCTGTTTCCTTTATCTTTGATCAGAACGGCTCGGCAGTTCAGCACAGAGTTCTTTGCTTCTATGTCGGTTCAAGCAGCTGGCATGAATCACAGAATTACATCACAAGCATCGGTAATGTAAGATTCTTTGATTTGTGGTATTGATCGGAGTTTCCGAAAACAATTTAATATTTAAGAAAATATCAGGTGTTTTTGAAAAAACTTTTTCGAAAACACTTGATTTTTTTTACTTTTATGGTATAATATACAGGCAATTCGCACGCTGATGCTTGTCAACAGGGTGGCAGATTCATAGAATTTGCTTATTGCGTTGATAAAAACAAAGGCACAGCGGAGGTTTTAACCTAAGGAGGATTTTTATTATGGCAGTAGTTTCAATGAAACAGCTTCTTGAAGCAGGTGTTCACTTTGGTCACCAGACAAGAAGATGGAACCCTAAGATGGCTGAGTACATTTTTACTGAGCGTAACGGTATCTACATTATCGACCTTCAGAAGAGTGTAAAGAAGCTTGAAGAAGCTTACAACTTTGTTCGTGAGCTTTCAGCAGAAGGCAAGAG
>UMKX01072367.1_pt1 | contig 16881 bp, 13 predicted proteins | sample 1966471 | NCBI WGS metagenome assembly UMKX01 (sample SAMEA4836188, study PRJEB28245) | human gut metagenome | biome: gut microbiome; material: fecal sample | place: Denmark | collected 2008
CGCTTTTGCTGCAAAGTCTGCTCTGTCCGCATTCCCGTTTCCCGGTAAAATTCATCCAATTCTCCCTGCTTTTTTGATCACACGCACTTCCTCGGGCACTGCGCAAAAACCTGGCGATTTTTTCAGTTTGCCTGCGGGTACGGCTGTCCGCTTTTCTTCCAGCGGGCGTACCTGCCTGCCCAGTATATGCTGTACGCAGTCAAGCTGCAAGGCATTTACACCGCGTATTCCTACCTCAGCGTCCGCGCCACTGTGGACTTGCCGCTGCCAGAAAATTCGATCCATGCAATTTTATTCCAGCTTCGCCTCCTTGCCCAGCGCCTTCTTTTTGCACTCACTTCAAAACCGCAAAAGGACATTTATTATATCAGCTACAAGGGGAAGTTGTCAAAAAAATTGCCAAAGAGATACAAATAGGCTATAATATAAAATAAAAAATTGTGTATTGAACGGTTTTCACCCCATTTGCACCCGGAAGGAGGTGGCAAGCACGGATACTTTACAGACGAATAGTACAACACAAACTGCTGAGATGCTCAAATTAGAGGGCGTTGTTGAGCATGTGATATACGAAAACCCGGATACCGGTTATGCCGTGTTTGAAGTGGATGCCGGTGGCACCGATATTGTGGTGGCAGGCAACGTGGGCAGCGTGGATAACGGTATGTCCATTACGGCGTATGGCTACATGGTCAACCACCCCAGCTATGGCGAACAGTTCCGTGCCGAAACCTGTGAGGCCAGCCTGCCGCAGGATACCGCGGCTTTGCTGAGCTACCTTTCCAGTGGGGTATTGCCCTATATCGGGCCTTCCACAGCAAAAAAGATTGTGGCAAAATTTGGGGCGCATACATTGAACGTCATCTCCGAAACGCCGGACAAACTCTGTGAGCTAAAAGGTATCACCCCGCAAAAGGCCGCCGCCATCTCCAACGAGTTCCGACGTATGTACGGTGTGCGGGAAGTGGTTGCCTGGATGGCCAAGTTTGGGCTTTCCGCCCAGATGGCTGTTACAGCCTACCGCGCGTTTGGCCCCGCCACGGTAGAAGCACTGAAAAAGAACCCCTACATGCTGTGCGGGGAGCCGCTGAACCTGAAATTCAGCCAGGTCGATGGTATCGCCGCCCAGCTGCAGGTAGGACAGGGCAGCGACCTGCGCATTGCCGCCGGGCTTTTGTACGCTTTGCGCCACAACGCCAACAACGGCCACACCTGCCTGCCCGCAGATAAGCTGATCGAAAGCACTGCGCGCTTTATTCGGGTGGAGCCGGATGCCGTAAAGGCCGGGCTGCAAAGCCTGTTGGAGCATGACGAAATGCGCGCCTGCACCTTTGACGGAACGAAATATATTTACCTGCCAGATCTGCTCAGCGCAGAGCAGGATATTGCTGCGCGGCTGGGGGAGCTTGCCACATTCCCGACAGAAAGCCCCAAAACGCTGGAAAGCGATATCCGCGTTTTGGAATTGACCCAAGGTTTTGAATATGCCCCTTTGCAGCGGGAAGCAATCCGCTTAGCACTTTCTTCCCGCGTAATGGTTTTGACCGGCGGTCCCGGTACCGGCAAAACCACAACGGTCAAAGCGATTCTGAATTTGTATGAAGGTATTTATGACCGAGTTGCCCTGTGTGCCCCCACCGGCCGCGCCGCCAAGCGGCTGACCGAGCTGACCGGCCACAGCGCTTCCACCATCCACCGATTGCTGGAAGTGGACTATTCTACCGGCAGCGTGCGTTTTATTCATAATGAAAAGAATCTTCTCCCGTTTGACGTTATCATTCTGGATGAGATGAGTATGGTAGATGCCAAGCTGTTCCAGGCGTTGTTGGCCGCCGCGCGTTACCACTGCCGCATTATTATGGTAGGTGATGCCGACCAGCTGCCCAGCGTTGGCCCCGGCAGTGTGCTGGGGGAGATCTTGCAGGCAGACGTTCTGCCCACCGTACGGCTGAATGAGATCTTCCGCCAGGCGCAGAAAAGCATGATTGTACAGAACGCCCACCGCATTGTGGAAGGGCAGATGCCCATAAAAGGCGGGCGGGATGATGACTTTTTCATGATCGAATCCACCGGTCTTGCCTGCCAGAGGCTGATCTGCGACCTGGTCAGTACCCGGCTGCCCAAAAGTTATGGCTATGACCCCGTGCGGGACATCCAGGTGCTTTGCCCCACCAAGGTTGGCCCCACCGGGAGTGTAGAACTGAACCGCCGCCTGCAGGCCATTTTGAACCCGCCTGCACCGGATAAGCCGCAGATCATTTGGGAGCAAAGCGGCCGTGTGCTGCGCTGTGGCGACAAGGTAATGCAGATCAAAAACGATTATGACATTCCCTATGAACGGGACGGTGCCGAAGCCGGTGTGGGTGCCTATAACGGGGATATGGGTATTATTACTGCCGTTGACCCCGAAAGCCGTGCTGTGACGGTACAGATGGATGACCGAAAGTATATTTACGGTGCTGACCAGCTTGCCGAGCTGGAACCCGCTTACGCTGTAACAGTGCACAAAAGCCAGGGTTCTGAATTTCCGGCCGTCATTATGCCTGTGGCAGATGTACCCGCGCGCCTTTGTTACCGCAACTTGTTGTACACCGGGGTTACCCGCGCACGCCGCCTGTGCATTCTGGCGGGAACCCGGCGCACCGAGCAGGCCATGGTGGATAATGTGCGCCAGAACATGCGTTACAGCGGGCTGCGCTACCTGCTGCGCGAGGCAGTCATTCCGGCTGAAAAACGCAGATGAAACAGAGAAAACGCATATCTCTGGATTGGCTGGACCGTGGGCGAACGGCTCTGGAACCGCTGCTGGCCCTTGCCTATCCGCGGCACTGCCCGCTGTGCGGCACGGTACTTGAGCAAAGCGCCTGGAAAGCCGCAGTGTGCCGTTCCTGTATACCGGAAGCCGAGCGTCTGCGGCATCTTCCACCGCGTCTGCCTGTAACGGAGCACGCCTTTTACGCTGTCAACACCTGCGCAGCTGCCTTTTACTATGCAGACAGTGTGCGCCATGCTATCCTGCTTTGCAAGGAGAACGGCAACCCCTGGTATGCGCGAGAACTGGCGGATTTGATGGCTGTGCTGATTTTTGGCGCACAGCCCGCCCGTGCCCCAGGGTACCGCCCGGTATACGAGAATCTATCTGGCATTTCGCTGTACAGCGCCATTGTTCCGGTGCCGCCGCGCGTAAAGAAGAACCGCGCGGAAAATATGCCCCTTTTGCTAGCGCAGCGCCTTGGGCGCATCCTGCACATTCCGGTCATCCAGCCGCTGTGCCTGACCCGGCAGGTTTTACCGCAAAAATCGCTGGACCAGCAAAAGCGCTTTGCCAATGTCAAGGATGCTTACGCCTGCCGTACTGGGGTTGACCTTTCCGGAATGCGGCTGCTGTTGCTGGATGATGTGATCACCACTGGTGCCACCATCTCTGCCTGCGCCAAAGCGCTATTGGAGGGTGGCGCTGTGAGTGTGGACGGCGTGTGTGTTGCGGCGACGGAACTGATGCCCAAAAGCCACTGTGCCGCCGGAACACCAAAAGAAAGCAAATAACTTTTATCTGCCGGACGGTTGATGGCAATTCACAATAGATAACAAAGTGCTGCTTCTGGCAGCAAGGAGTACCAGATAAACATGAAGCAATATGATATCGGCCTTGATCTTGGCACAACTTCCATTATCATTGCCACACAGGAACAGGGAGTTGTGTTCCATCAGCCCAGCATTGGTGCTGTTGATACCCGCAGCAGCACCATTCTGGCAGTGGGGGACAAAGCCCTGCGCATGGTGGGGCGTGTGCCTTCTTATATTGATATTATCCGCCCTTTGCGGGACGGTATTATTCAGGACCACCGCATGACAAACGAACTAATCGTGCGGTTTATCAATGAGGTATGCCGTTCGCGCATCATCAAGCCGCGCGTATCGGTCTGCGTTCCGGCAGCCATTACCGGCATTGAAGCTGACGCCGTGGTAGAAGCCGTCATGGCAGCCGGGGCACGGCAGGTTTTCCTTGTGGATGAGCCTGTCGCCGCCGCCCTTGGCGCAGGGCTGGATATCCGCAAACCCATGGGCTGCATGGTGATTGATATCGGCGGCGGCTCCACGGATATCGCCGTGATCAGCATGGGTGGGCGGGTGCGCGCCGCCAGCCTGCCGGTCGCCGGCAACGCTTTTGACCAGTGCATTGCCCAGTATGTTCAGGAAAAATTCAACATTGCCATCGGCCCTCTAACCGCCGAAGCGCTGAAAAAGCAGGTTGCCTGCTGCACCAAAAGCGAGTTTGAGGGCGTAATGGAGATCCGTGGTCATTCCTGGGAGACCAACCTGCCCGCCCGCCGCCTTGTCTATACGCGGGACCTGTACCTGCCCGTGCAGGAACTGGCCGCCCGCATTGCCGCCACTGCCCGCAATGTATTGGAAAGCACCCCGCCGGAACTGGCCGCTGATGTTGCCAAGAACGGCATTCTGCTGACTGGCGGCGGCTCCATGCTGCGTGGCCTGGCTGGTTATATTGCCGGGGAGCTGCATGTGGATGTTGCCATCGCACCAGACCCCATCAACTGTGTGGCACGCGGAACCGCAGCCAGCTTAACGCTGGGCCAATACCTGACAGCCGGTTTCCGCGATGCCACCCCCAGAGCGTGGCATAACCGACTGCAATCCCCAGAAGGCTTTTCCAATTAAAGCGCAGCTTTTGTGCAGGTTGTAAAAAGTGTGATTTTCTGCGGATACCTCCGCCAGCCTACTTTTCTATCCGGCAAAAGTGTGCTATACTATACAGCGTTTGCCAAAATTCCCAGCCCTGCATGGTTCCGGGCTGGTTCTGCCATATAATATAAGGACAGGTTCATTATGCCCGATACCATTACCACTGAATTTCTGGCCCTGCGGGACCGCTATATCGCTTCCTGCTTTACTAAGCTGAACCCGGTGCAGCAGCAGGCTGTGTTTACCACCGAAGGCCCGCTGCTGATCCTGGCAGGTGCAGGCTCCGGCAAAACCACCGTTCTGGTCAACCGCATTGCCAATATCATCCGTTTTGGCCGCGCCTATGGCTCCAAAGAGGTCAGCCGCCCGGTTGCGCAGAGTGATCTGGAGCAGCTGCGCACCGCCATCATGTGCGGCCAGCCGGTTCCGCAGTCCCTGATGCCGCTGATGAGCGTTGCCCCGGCCCGCCCGTGGAATGTGCTGGCCATTACCTTTACCAATAAAGCCGCCGGAGAGCTGAAAGAACGCCTGAAAGCCATGCTGGGCGATACCATGGGCGGGGATGTATTTGCCTCCACTTTCCACTCTGCCTGTGTACGGATCCTGCGCCGCGATGCCGAACGCATTGGCTTCCCCAAAAGCTTTACGATTTACGATTCCGACGACCAGCAGCGTGTCATCAAGCAGATCTACAAAGAACTGATGATTGATGACAAGTTCCTGCCGGTCAAATCAGCCATCTCCCAGATCAGCGGTTACAAAGATAAACTTCTTTCCGCCAAAGATGTCGCCGCCGAAGCGCCGCGCGATACCAAGGCTGCTCTGATTTCCAAAATCTATACCGCCTATTCCAACCGGCTGCGCACGGCTGGTGCCATGGACTTTGACGATTTGATTTTCCATACCGTGCAGATGCTGAAAACCGATGCCGAAGCGCGGGAATACTACCAGCAGAAGTTCCGCTATGTCGTGGTGGACGAATACCAGGATACCAGCGTGGCCCAGTTCCACCTGGTGCGCCTGCTGGCCGGTGGTTCCAACAATGTATGCGTTGTTGGCGATGACGATCAGAGCATTTATAAGTTCCGCGGTGCTACCATTGAAAATATCCTGAACTTTGAAAAAGTTTTTGCCGGGGCCAAAACCATCCGCCTGGAGCAGAACTACCGTTCCACCTCCAACATTCTGAATGCGGCCAATAGCGTCATCAAGAACAACAACGGCCGCAAGGGCAAGACCCTGTGGACCCAGAACGGCGATGGTGACAAAGTTCACCATTATACGGCTGCTTCGGAACAGGATGAGGCCAGCCATGTGGCCGAGGTTATTGGCCAGAACCTGAAAAATGGTGCTTCCTTAAAAGACCATGCCGTTTTGTACCGCATGAATGCGCAGTCCAACCCCATCGAAACTTATTTTGCCCGTGCCGGTATCCCGTACCGCATTGTGGGTGGCCAACGCTTCTTTGACCGCAAGGAAGTCAAGGATATCAACTCTTACATGGCCGTTGTGGTCAACCCGCGGGATGACGTGCGCCTGCGCCGCATCATCAATGAACCTGCACGAAAGATTGGTGCCACCACCATTGATAAGATCGGGGAACTGGCCGCCGCCAACGGCGTGCCGATGATGGAGATCATCCGGGAGGCTTCTTCTTATCCCGCACTGGGCCGTGCCGCCAGCGCGCTGAACGCGTTTTACTCCATGTACCGTGAACTGTGTGATCTTTCCGTCACCCTTCCGCTGGATGAATTTGCCGGTGAAGTGATCCGCAAGACCGGATACGAAGCCATGCTGAAAGCGCAGAAAGAAGAGGGCGAGACCCGGCTGGAAAACTTGGGCCAGTTGATTTCTTCCGTAAAGACTTATGCGGAGCAGAACGGGGAAGACGCAACCCTTTCCGGTTTCTTGGAAGAAGTTGCCCTGATTGCAGACCTTGATTCCTATGATGAAGATGCTGATTCCGTTACCCTGATGACGATGCACAGCGCCAAGGGCCTTGAATTCCCGTATGTGTTTATCATTGGTATGGAGGATGGCGTTTTCCCCGGTGACCTTGCTCGCTACAGCGAGGAAGAAATGGAAGAGGAGCGCCGCCTGTGCTATGTCGGTATTACCCGCGCCAAGAAAGAGCTGTATCTTTCTTCCTCCCGCAGCCGTATGATTTTCGGCCAGACGCGCCGCAACCCGCCTTCCTGCTTTTTGGATGAGATTGACCCCAATGTGATGGACGAAACCGAAAGCCCAGAGCTTGCTTACAGCGGCGGTTTTGGCGCCGGGTACGGCAGCTACAGCACCAATGTTCCCGGCGGGCGCAGCGGATACTCCGGGGCTTCCCGCGGGTATCTGAACAGTGAATACAACCGCGGCGGCTTTGGCAGCAAGTATGCCGGCGGCTTCCAAAGTGGGTTTGCTTCCGGCGGGCACGAAAGCCCGAACTACCCCGGCGGCCGCCACACGGTCCAAAGCAGTAGCTTTGGCGCCGGGTATGGCAGTAGCCGCGTCAACCATCATTCCGGTGCTCCGGTTGCTCCGGCGGGCGGTGGCGTTACCACTGCGCCCGCCGCACCCGCACGCAAAAAGGCCGCCAACTTTGCAGCCGGGGACCTTGTGGACCACAAGGTGTTTGGCCGCGGCAAGGTGCTGAAAGTAACGCCGGTTGCGGGGGACTGTATTGTAGAAATCCAGTTTGACCGCGTTGGCATCAAAAAAACAATGGCCAATTACGCCCCGCTGACCAAGCTGACCAGCGAAGAATAAACCACTGATAAAAAAGGAAAAGAGGGAACGGGTCCATGCTTGTAACATTGATCGCCCACACCAATGACCCCGAAAAGACCATTGCCGCAGCCGCCAAGCTGTGCTATTCTGATGCACATATCGAAACCCTGCTGGATGGCCTAACACCGGAAAAGACCGCAGCCTTTTTGCAAAAGCTGAATGACTTCGGCCACGCCAGCCCCATTGAACATGCCAGCTTTACCTTTGGCATTGAGGGCGTTTCCCGCACCTTTCTGGCACAGGTCACCCGCCACCGCATTGCAAGTTTCAGTGTGCAGAGCCAGCGCTATGTGCGGCTGGAAGATTTCCGTTATGTGATTCCCCCGGAAATTGAGGCTGACCCTGCGGCCAAAGCGGCTTTTATTGATGCAATGAACGCCGATGCCAAACACTACCTGGAGCTGGTCAAAGCACTGGAAGAAAATCATACCCACACCTTGATGGAGCAGGGCATGCCGGAAAAGACCGCCCGCGCCAAAGCCAGCAAAATGGCAAACGAGGACGCCCGCTTTGTATTGCCCAACGCCTGCGAGACAAAAATGGTAATGACCATGAACTGCCGCAGCCTGAACAACTTTTTCAACCTGCGCTGCTGCAACCGTGCCCAGTGGGAGATCCGCGCCGTTGCCGATGAAATGCTGCGCCTTGTATACCCGCTTGCGCCGCATGTTTTTGCCGCAGCTGGTCCCCGCTGCCTGGCGGGTCCCTGCCCGGAGGGCGGTATGTGCTGCGGCAAGCAGAACGCCGTGCGTGATAAATATGCAACACTGAAACAGGAGGCTGAAAACCATGGGTAAACTGATTATTTTTGAAGGCCTGGATGGTTCCGGCAAGGGCACACAGACAGAACTTGCCTGCCAGAATTTGCATAGCAAAGGGTATGACCCGCTGAAAATCAGCTTCCCAGATTATGACAGTCCGTCCTCCGCACTGGTCAAGATGTATCTTTCCGGCGAGTTCGGCCAGCGCCCGGATGACGTGAACGCTTATGCAGCTTCAACGTTTTATGCTGTTGACCGCTTTGCCAGCTACAAAACCAGGTGGGGCAATGTCTACCGCCAGAATGGGCTAATCATCTCTGACCGTTACACCACCTCCAACGCTGTTCACCAATGTTCCAAACTGCCGCCGATGCACTGGGATGGTTTTCTGGAGTGGCTGTTTGAGTTCGAGTACAAAAAGCTCGGCCTGCCTGCGCCGGATGCGGTTGTATACCTTGCGGTTGATCCCGATGTCAGCCAGCGCCTGATTGCGCAGCGCTACCACGGCGATGAAAGCAAAAAAGATATTCAGGAACGCGATACCGAATACCTGGCCCGTTCCCGCGCTGCCGCTGAATATTGCGCACGCAAGCTGGGCTGGCACCGCATTGAGTGTACCACAACGGTAGACGGCCAGAAAACCATCCGCACGCCGGAGGATATTCAGTCCGAAGTGATGGCATACCTGGAGCGGATTTTGAGCTAAAACCGTTGGCAGCAAAAGCCACACGTTGAATACGGCAAGGAGGGGATAGAACATGCTTTGCAAAGCAACGGAAGCTGATTTGGAGCAGATGGTTGCGTTTCGCCGCAAAACGTATGGCGGAACCCGCCAGGATGCTTTGGACTGGCTTTGTGGAATTGTGGGGTTGGATAATATCCTGATCCTTGCCCGGGACCCGGCCCCCGGTGCAAAGCCCATCCCGGCCGCCATGATTGGTGCGGTTCCAGTGGAATGCGGGCACCACCACGGCGTATGGCTCTGCTGCATGGCAACGGACCCGTCCCTGCAGGGGCGCGGGCTGATGCCCAAACTGCTGGCAACCTGCCTGCGCGCCTTTTCCGCCAAAGGGTGTGATTTCGCTGTGGCGGCACCGCAAAGCACGCGGGCCGCAAAAGCGTTTTCCCAGCTGAATTTTCAGGGGCGCTTCCCGCTGCGCATCATCCGCAAGCCCATTGAACACAATTTGTGGGCACGAGCAGAGTTTGATAACCTGACAGTCCGCAAATTGATCGACACCCGCATGCGCTACCAGCCCGCCTGCATCGCTCTGCCGGAAAGCAGCATGAACACCATGATCACCCGGCTCTACCGCCGCGGTATGACCATTGTTTCCAACCAGCGCGGTTACGGCCTCTATTGCCAGGAAAAGGACGAGCTGCTTTTTATGGAGCTGCAGGCCGATAACGACCATTCGGCTGATATTCTGCTGCAGGCCGCGCGGGAACATACTGGTCTGACCAAAGCACGGCTGCTGCTGGCGGAAAATCAGTTTTTGTACCTGGGCGAGGGTAAGCGCTGTGGTTACGGCATGATTTGTTACCTTGGGCAGCCGTTCCCCGTTACGGACGTTTATTTCCGCCTGTTGCTGTAAGACCGTGCATACGTGAAACAGGGCAGTTCTGCTGCCTGGTAAAGGAGATTTGGAATGAAAATCAATCGTGGTGATTCCCAGGACAAGGGCTCGCAGTCGCGCCAGGCTTATCATGCTGCGCCAGCCCCCGCACCAAAGCGCCCGGTACAGCCTGATCCTGACCCGCAGGACCTGTACGAAGACGCCGAAGGTCCAGACGAGTACGCAGAGGATGACGATGATGAACCCGTCCGCCGCCGTTTTCCCATTGGGCTTGTGGTTCTTGTTGTCATTTTGGCTATCGTCGGCATCGGCGGCTGGAAAGTGTTCCAGTTCTACGGCGAAGTTGCCGGCAACGGCGAACTTGGCCCGGAGCAGACCGTTACCATTGAACAGGGTTCCACTGTTGCAGACATCACAAACGTTTTGAAAGAGGATGGCGTCATCCAGTATGACTGGCTGTTCAAGCTGTATGCCAAATACAGCGGCCGCGCTTCCGGTTTGCAGTATGGCGATTTCACCCTGCGCTCCGGCATGGATTATAACACGATCCTGAAAACCCTCAGCGTGCAGCAGGTCAAGCGCAAGACCATTACCATCACATTCCCCGAAGGCTACACAGCCGTTGCTATTGCCCAGAAGATGGAAGAAAATGGCTTGTGCTCGGTGGATGATTTCCTTGCCTGCGCCAACGGCGAGGATGGTTCCGATTTCAGCCAGTATGATTTCTGGAATGCCATCCCGGATACCGAAGGCCGCCTGATGAAGTGCGAGGGCTACCTGTTCCCGGACACTTACGAGTTCTTCACCGATGACTCGGTCTATAATTACGTCAACACCTTCTATAAGGAATTCGACGCCAAAACTTCCGACCTGTGGGATACCATCAACGAAAAGGGCACCACAATGAATGATGTTGTCATTCTGGCCAGCTTTATTCAGGAAGAAGCCGGTATGCCCGCAGAAGACGCCAAGGTTTCCGCCTGCTTCCACAATCGTTTGGAATCCGATGACCCGCAGTGGGCAGAGCATAAGCTGGAATCCAATGCCAGTAGCTATATCATGAACGATAGCGACAATAACTACCTGTGGAATTCGCCCACCGCCGCTTATTACGGCTGGCCGGAACAGGGTGCTGTTCCGGATGATGTGCTTGCTCATTACGACACCTACCGCATCAGCGGCCTGCCCGCCGGTGCCATCACCAATCCCGGTATTGATGCCATTGCCGCCGCGCTGAATCCCGACCAGGAATATCTGGACGAAGGCTATTATTTCTTTGTAACCGGCAACCCGAACGGCGACCACCCTGGCGAATATTTCTATGCCAAAACGGCAGACGAACACCATCAGAACTGCATCATCGCCGGTTGGGGCTGATAAAAGCTGAACTTCACTGAACAAAGGAGCCGTTATCTTATGTTGTCCTGTCCGGAACTGCTGTCGCCTGCCGGCAGCCTTGAAGCCCTGAAATATGCCGTCATGTATGGTGCCGATGCCGTATACTGCGCACTGCCGCGCTTTGGTATGCGCGCCGCACCGGTCAACCTGACCATTGGCGAGCTTCATGATGGCTGCATTTTTGCCCATGCTCGCGGCAAAAAAGTATACCTGACCCTGAACAACCTGCCCACCAACGATGAGCTTTCCGAGCTGCCGCAGTATATCAAGGACGCGGCCGAAGCCGGGGTGGATGCCTTTATCATTGCGGACCTTGGCGTACTGAGCCTTGCCAAACAGTATGCTCCGGATGTGGATGTGCATTTTTCCACCCAGGCAGGCATCACCAATTATGCTGCTGCAACCATGGCCTACAACCTGGGCGCCAAGCGTGTGGTGCTGGCGCGCGAGCTGACCCTGACCGATATTGCCCAGATCCGCGATAACACCCCGCCGGAGCTGGAACTGGAAGCCTTTGTGCACGGCGCCATGTGCATGAGCGTTTCTGGTCGGTGCCTGCTTTCCAGCTATATGACCGGGCGCAGCGGCAACCGCGGCGAATGTGCCCAGCCCTGCCGCTGGAAATACTATCTTGTAGAAGAAAACCGCCCCGGCCAGTATATGCCCATTGGCGAAAATGAGGAAGGCAGCTACATCCTGAACGCCAACGACCTATGCACCGCACCGTTTTTGGACCTGATCTGCAAGGCTGGTGTGGATTCTCTGAAAATTGAGGGGCGCGCCAAAACGTTCTATTACGTTGCGTCCGTTACCGCCGCTTACCGCAAAGCGCTGGACCAGTACCTGGCAAACCCCGCCAGTGATACGTTTGATTTACCGGATTCCGTGCTGGATGAGCTGAACCGTACCAGCCACCGCCATTATTCACCCGGTTTCTATTTTGGCAAAGAGAAAGCCCTGCAGACGCCCAGCCATACTTATGTGCGAGATTGGGATTTCATCGGCACTGTGGATTCGTGGGAAGACGGCGTTGCCCATTGCACCCAGCGCAGCAAGTTCTGCCTGGGAGATTCGCTGGAAATTTTGCAGCCAGATGGTTCGGTCGTGCTCGTAACCCCTGAATGGATCAAAAACGCGGAAGGGGAAGCGGTGGATGCCACCCCGCACCCGATGATGCAGTATACCATTCCCTGTGCCACGCCCTTGATGCCGTACAGCCTGCTGCGGATGCAGAAAAGGCAGTAAATTTTCATTTATCTATTTGCAACAACCAAAAGCCCCACCTGCCGGATGCAGAATGTTCCGCCCGGCAGGCGGGGCTTATTTATTTTTATTCTTTACTTTTAGGGCAATACCGCATAATTCTAAGTGCCGATACGGCGAGCGAGGTGCGGCAGATGCTAAGCCAAAAGCGCAGATAATACTGGATGCTGCAAAGGTGAGCGCCGCCAGTGGCGGAAACAGCGAACCGAAGCAGGGGCAGCGGTCGCAGAGTGCGAGGGGCTTTTGCCCCCGAAGCACGATGCGGGTACCGCAACCCGACATTATCGAGCATTTTGGCAACGCAGATGCCGTGCCGCAGCCGCCGGAGCGGTGCTTAAGCCGTAAGGCGGGAATTGTGCGGTGTTGCCTTAGCATTTTCGCCGGGCACTGCGACAGTATTACAACAAGCTTCGCCTTGTCATCGAAAAAACACAGACTTATTTTTTCCCATTACTATAAGTCAAGCAAAAGCAGCGAAACCGCCTTTGCCAGCAGGGAATGGCAAAGTAGAATTTTCACAAAAAACTGTCCACTTCAAACCATGGAATGCCGGATATTATGCCGCTATACTAATAGCATAAGGCAGTTCGCCTGATTCGCATTTTACCAAAAGGAGAGAAAGATGCAAACCTGTTATCTTGCTGTAGATATCGGAGCATCCAGCGGCCGGCACATTATTGGCACCGTGGAACATGGTGTTATGGCCCTGCATGAAGTCTACCGCTTTGAAAACCGCCTGATTGAAAAGAACGGTCACCTTTGCTGGGATATGGAAGGCCTGGTTCAGAATGTGATCGAGGGGCTGAAAGCCGCCCACGATGCAGGCTATACGCCCACAACGGTCGGTATTGATACCTGGGCTGTTGACTTTCTGCTTCTGGATGCCGATGGTACCCCTATCGGGGACCCCGTTGCTTACCGCGATGACCGCACCGCCGCCATGCGGGAGGAACTGGAACCCATTCTGCCGTTTACAAAACTTTACGCCCGTACCGGCATCCAGTACCAGTCGTTCAACACGGTTTACCAACTGTGTGCCTTAAAGAAAGAGCACCCGGAACAGCTTGCCGCTGCCGAGCATTTTTTGATGGTGCCGGATTACCTGAATTACCGCCTGACCGGCGTGATGGCCAACGAGTACACCAATGCTTCCACCACTGCCCTGGTGGGCGCTATAAGCAAGGATTGGGACGATGAAATCATCAACCGGCTTGGTCTGCCGCGCAAAATCTTTGGCAGAATCAGCACCCCCGGCACCAAACTGGGAAATTTGAGCTCCGCCGTCAAGGATTATGTCGGCTTTGACTGCACCGTCGTACTGCCCGCTACACATGATACCGGCTCCGCCTTTTTGGCTGTTCCCGCAAGGGATGATAAGGCCGTTTATCTTTCCAGCGGCACATGGAGCCTGCTGGGTGTTGAAAACAAAGACCCCATCACGACCCCTGCCAGCATGCAGGCCAATTTTACCAACGAGGGCGGCTATGAATACCGCTACCGTTACCTTAAGAACATTATGGGCCTGTGGATGATCCAGTCTGTGCGGCGTGAACTTGGCGAGCAGACCGGAACCCGCCCGTCTTTCCCGGAATTGATTGCCGCCGCGCAGGAAGCCAGCAGCTTTGCCGGGATCGTATCCACTGGCGACGACCGCTTCCTGGCGCCGAAATCCATGATCAAAGAAGTCAAGGCTGCCTGCAAAGACGGCGGCAAACCGGTTCCTGCCACCACCGGCGAAGTGATGCAGACCATTTACAACTCGCTTTCGCATGATTATCAGGCCGCTATTCAAGAGCTGCAAAGCCTGACCGGCAAAGAATATACCAGCATCAATATTGTGGGCGGCGGTAGCCAGGATATGTACCTGAACCAGATGACCGCAAATGCCACCCAGCTGCCCGTGTTTGCAGGCCCTACCGAGGGTACCGCCCTTGGCAACCTGATGGTGCAGATGATCCGTGCAGGGGAGTTCAAAGACCTTGCGGATGCACGCGCCTCCATCAAAAAGTCGTTCACTATTTTGGAATGTGATCCGCAATAAATTTTATTACAGGGGGTAATATCCATGTTAGTTGAAACCAAAGCCCGTGTTGGCGTGTTTGCCATTGCTCTGGGTGCCTATCTACCGCAGTTCCCAACCCTGGTTCCTGAATTTGAGGGTCAGTATGCCGCTTTCAAAAAGACCATTCCCGATACCGTTGAGGTCATTGACGGCGGCATTGTTACCACCAAAGAGCAGTCCATGGCAGCGGGCGATAAGTTCCGTGCCGCAGACGTTGACCTGGTTATTCTGCAGCTGCTGACCTATGCAACCTCTTACAACATGCTGCCCGCCGTGCGCGATCTGGATGTACCCGTTGTACTGGTCAATGTGCAGAAGAAGAAAGCCCCGGATTATGCCAACACTGATACACCAACCTGGCTAGGTGAACTGTACGCCTGTGGTGCCGTTGGTGAAATGGTTGCCGACCTGGAACGCGCCGGTAAGCGCCATGCCGTTATCACCGGCGTGGTCGAGGGCGGTGACCCCGATGTGCAGGCTGAAATTGAAGATTGGTGCCGTGCTGCACAGGTGCGCCGCCGCTTCCGCGATACCAACCTTGCCCAGATCGGCCGCCCGTACCCCGGCATGATGGACCTGTACATCGACGAAACCAACCTATACAACCGCATGTGGCTTTACACCAAGCAGTTTGACTGGGAAAAAATGTGGGCCATTGCCGATAACATCACCGATGAAGAAGCGATTCGTGCCAAGGCACAGGATATTCTGAATACCTTTGATATTGAGGGCGGCGGCACGATCGAAAAGGTCTGGGATATGGCCCGTTATGTTGTTGCCTTTGAGCAGTGGGTCAAGGACGAAAAGATTGCGTTTGTGGCTTCCCACTACGACGGTTTTGCCAAGGGTGTGGCCGGCAAACTGGACTCCATGCTGATTCCTGCATTCTCGATGCTCATCAAGCAGGGCACTGCCTGCGCGGTTGAGGGCGATATCAAGGTTTCGATGGCAATGTCCATCCTGAAAACCATTGCGGGCTGCGGCCAGCTGAGTGAGATGTACTCCATCGACTTCAACGAGGATATCTGCATTATCGGCCATTCTGGCTCCGGTGATGCCGATATCTCCAAGGCAAAAAAGCCGACCATGAAGATCGTGCCCGTGTTCCACGGCAAGACTGGTGGCGGCTATCTGACCCAATTCTATCCACCGGTTGGTGATGTGACCTATCTGGCCATCACGCAGGATAAGGACGGCCACTTCAAGTTTGTGGTTGCCGAAGGCGTCAATGAACCCGGCCCCATCTTTACCTTTGGCGATACCAACATGCGTACCCGCTTCAGCTGCGGTGCGCGTGAGTTCTGCAACCGCTGGAGCGAAGCCGGCCCCACCCACCACATGGCAGCAGCCACCGGCCGCCACATTGATACCATCCTGAAAGTGGCAAAGATCTTTAATGTCCCTGTTGATATCATCACGCGGTAAGCCGCAGGCAACAGTTACGATAAAAGGCAATAGAGTAAAGGAGCAGTATTATGAGCACGATTTATGATGTAGCAAACGTAAAAGGTTTTATCCGTATGTGCAACGACGGCTGGCTGCAGGGCTGGCATGAGCGCAACGGCGGCAACCTGACCTACCGCATGACCGAGGAAGATGTTGCCGCATGCCGTCCTTTCTTTGACGAAACCCCGCGCGAGTGGGTCAACATGGGCGTTCAGGCTGATAACCTGGCCGGGGAATATTTCATCACCACCGGTTCCGGCAAGTTCTTCCGCAATGTGGAGCCGGACCCTATCCACAGCATCGGCATTGTTGAGATCAATGATAAGGGCGACAGCTGGCGCATTGTCTGGGGCCTGGCCGATGGCGCAAAGCCGACTTCCGAGTTTCCCAGCCACTTTATGAACCACAGCGTGCGCAAGGCCGCCACCAACGGTGCCAACCGCGTGATCTACCACTGCCATGCTACCAACGTAATTGCCCTGACCTACATTCTGCCGCTGACTGACCGTGATTTTACCCGTGCTTTGTGGCAGAGCGCTACTGAATGCCCGGTCGTTTTCCCGGAGGGTGTCGGCGTCTGCCCCTGGATGGTGCCCGGCGGTGCTGACATTGCCATGGCTACCAGTGAGCTGATGAAAAAATACCAGGCTGCCATTTGGGCACAGCACGGTCTGTTTGCTTCCGGCCCCGATTTTGATATTACTTTCGGCCTGGCCCACACGATTGAAAAGAGTGCTGAGATCTATGTCAAAGTTCTCTCCATGGGCGGCGGCCTGATCCGCCAGACCATCACCGATGATGACCTGCGTGCCATTGCCCATGATTTTGGCGTTCAGCTGAACGAGGAATTCCTCGACTGATTTATTCTGACATTCTCTATATTTCCCTA
>UMKX01082466.1_pt1 | contig 16494 bp, 14 predicted proteins | sample 1966471 | NCBI WGS metagenome assembly UMKX01 (sample SAMEA4836188, study PRJEB28245) | human gut metagenome | biome: gut microbiome; material: fecal sample | place: Denmark | collected 2008
GAAAAGCTGGATGACCTGAGGAAAAGAATTGCGCAGCAGGAATGATTGCATCCATCAACGGAAAACCTGTGCCAGCAAAAACGGAGTACGATATACAGAAGCGCCGGCTGAGCATCAGTCTTCCGTTTACCTCCGTTGCAGATACAATCCGGATTGATATTCCCAGTGACCTATGCTATAGTAAAAACTGACAGCGACTCATTTATATGGCCACCTTACCAATTTGTGTGGAGGGTTTACAGTGTATAAACTTGTTATCATTGATGATGAAAGCATTGTAATACAGGGAATCAAAGCGCTCATTCCGAGAATTCGTAATGATGTCAGTGTCGTTGGTTGGGCAGGCAATGGTTTAGAGGGTTATGACGTTATTGTGCGCGAAAGCCCTGAGATTGTGATTACAGATATTTATATGCCTGGAATGGATGGTATTTCGCTGATCGAGTCGGTGTATGATTTGCTACCCAATACCGTTTTTGTGGTAATCAGCGGTTATCAGGAGTTTGCCTATGCGCAAAAAGCGCTTAAACTTGGCGTAGTAGACTATATCGATAAACCGGCCACGATTCCCAAAATTAGAGAGGCTTTGCGAAGAACCGTCCTATTGCTTGAGCAAAAAAGAAGGATTCATTCTGACGGAGATGTTGTGTTTGCACACGATGTACAGGAGGCTTTTGAGCAGGAAAACCGCCTCCAACTGAAAGAAGCACTGCGAAAATTCTACAAAGAAATCAAGTCTCAAAAGGCGCAGCACGTTGCCATCCAAGAAGTGTATCACACGATCTGCACCTGTGTATCCAAGGCTTTGGGAAAAGACGCAGAACAATTCTTTAAACAAAACAATGTAAAGCCCGTTGATTTTATCAAAATGGAAGAGAGTCATACAACAGAAGCCTATTTTCTGGATCTGCTGGATATGGCTTTTGATGCAATCAATGAAGATGGACATAAGGAAACAGGAATCAACATTCAAAAAATCACAGCTTATATTGATAAAAAATTTGCTGCCCCACTTAGTTTGACGGGAATTGCTGAAGAATTTGCTGTCAATCCCACGTACTTGAGCGCTCGTTTTAGAGAAATAACGGGAACAAACTTCATCAAATATCTCACAAATCGACGCATGGAAGAAGCCAAGCTTTTGCTTGCCAAAGGATATAAGGTAAGCAAGACCTGCGAGGCTGTTGGTTATTCCAATTACCGTTACTTTTGTGATGTTTTCAAAAAGCAAACCGGCCTGACACCCGCAGAATACCGTGCCACGACAGCTGCAGAAGCAGGCTTTGATGAGGAAGAAGCACATGAATAAACACAAGCCAAGAAAAATTAAAATCAGATTGCTGGCAATTTTTATGCTGCTGGTGTTATTCATGTGTTTGCTTACTGCTGTGGTGGTTTATACACAGGCAAATCAGCAGTTTGAAATGTTGTACTCAGAAATTAATCAGGGGAACCTGAAAGCATACAGTGATGCGCTCACACTCAAATTACGACCGATGGTACGCGATATTCGTGAAATTGTGTTTGCCAACGATTTTATTGATAATCTCAAAGCGCCGACGCTGACAAAGCATCAGCGTATTCAGGACAGTTTGGAAAACCGCGCGCTGCGAAACCGGCTTGTTGAAATCTTTTATCAGGAGATGGCCGTTACTGCGGTGCTGCTGTTTGGTGATGAAAATCGCTATGTGTACGTATCTGATGCTTATGAAAGCGATTATGACCGATACCTTCACAGAAATGTTGAAATTGAAGAGGACTGGTATAAGCATGCCCTTGAAGCACAGGGAAAAGAAGTATTCTACGGGCAGAACGTCATCACAGGAAACCAGAATCAAATTTCTTTTGCAAAGGAAATCCGCGACCCCAACGAGCTGTACCACGTCGGCATGCTGGTCGTGGTGCTTGACAGCAGTATTGTAAGTGATATTGCGTTGAAATGGCATGTGGGGCAGGAAAGTCACGTGATGATGATTGTGGATTCGAAGCCGGAATATGGACCAGATATGATTTTTGCCAGCGAGGACGAGTATGATCGCCAGTTTGAAGATTTGAAAAATGTATTGCTGGATCCGAACGATCGGTCTGAATATTTGGTCACAACACATCAAAATGAACTAACGGGCTGGCTGTTTGTCAACAGCATTTTGAAAAGCGAACTGAGCTCAGCCAGCAGGCTGCTCCTGAGCAATATTATCAGTCTGCTGATCATTGTTGTAATTGTGGGTCTCGTTGTATCGATTGCCAGCAGCAGTTACATCAGTAAGCCTCTTGAACACTTGAAAGAGGTGATTCAGAACTTCGATCATACGCATCAGCCCATCAAAGCGGAATTTGATGACGGAGAAATCGGTGAGATTGGCAATGTTTTGAAGGAGGCTGTCAATAAGAATATCGAGCTCAACAAAAGCATGACACAGTTACAGATCCGTGAGCGCGAGGCGGAGTACCGAGCGCTTCAGGCACAGGTGAATCCTCACTTTTTGTATAATACGCTGAATTCGCTATACTTCATGGCCGTGCTGCATAATGTGGATGATATTGCTCAAATGACAGAAGCCCTTTCCGACATGTTCAAAATCACGCTCAACAAAGGCAACAGCATTCTGCCGCTGAAAAGCGAGCTGGATTATATCCACAAATACATGCTCATTCAGGCTTTCCGCTTCCCTAACCGTTTTCATCTTGAAATTGAATGCCCGGTAGAATTGGAAAATTATCCTCTGCCCAAATTCCTGATTCAACCTTTTGTAGAAAACTCCATTCAGCATGGGTTTGAACCCAGAGTCGGTCAAGGCTGTATCCGCATTACCTGTACGGAAAAGGATGAAAAGTTGATTATTGTTATTGAAGATGACGGCGTTGGTGTTGAGGATCGCGAACAATTGTCCAGCGGTTACGGCATCAATAATGTCAAAGAACGGATCCACCTGCTCTATGGCGAAAGTTACGGAGTTTCCGTATGGAGCCAGAAAGGCAAAGGCGTTCGTGTGACCATTCAATTGCCGCGATATTCAGAAGTGCTTGACGAGTTTTAAAACGTCATAATTCTTTAGGTAACAGCGACCCAAGTTTTAGGATACACAAAATTTTTTGAACCTCCATATCAAGTTTTTGCCACTTGTTTGCCGCTTCATTCGTGTATACAATATTCATATAGGGCGGCCGCCTATGAATGAGACGTTATTACACAATAAAGGAGTGAACAGCATGAAAAAGATGGCAAAAGTCTTTTTGACCCTTTTGATGATGGTAACGCTTATGATTTCTTCCTCTCTTGCTTTTGCAGAAGGCGAAAATCCGGAAGTGACCTTGAGTTTCCTGATCCAGAAAACTGAAGATAGCGCTGAGTCCAAAACTTACAAGAAAATTGCAGAAATGTATAAGGCTGAGGTTAACCCCAATTTCAACTTTGAGCCCGAATATATTTCCGACAGTGCTTCCTACTATCAGAAGCTGAAGATCCTCATCGCCAGTAACGAGATGCCCGATTGGTTTCAGGCGGACCCCGATGCGTTCACTGCTGAGCTGCGCGAAGCTGGCTTGATCTATAACGTGGGCGATATGCTGGAAGAACTGGGCCTGACTGAGCGTTTCCTTTCCATCACGCTCAACTATCCCCGCTTCAGTGATGGCGAGCTTTATGGCATGGCTATTGGCGCCAACACCGAATGGTTCTGGTATCATCCGTCCATGTTCGAGGCTGCCGGCGTAGAAGCTCCTACAACCTGGGCTGAGTTCTTTGAGGTTTGCGAGGCACTGCGTGCTCACGGCATGACGCCTGTAGCTGCTCCACCCCGTATGGCCATGATGCTGCGTTCAGCTGCTTTCATCCCCTTCCGTATGTACGGCAATGACTGGATTGAAGGCGCGATCTCCGGCAAGCTTTCTTGGGGTACCGATGCTGGTATCGCCATGGGCGAATTCATGCAGAAGTACGCCACCTACTTCAACGAGGGCTGGTCTGGCATGGACAGCTCCGCTATGCGCGATCTCTTCCTGAGCAAGGGCGCTTCCATGTGGTATGAGTCCACCGGTCAGTGCCTGCAGTACCTGACGGATGAGAATCAGGAACTGCTGGATGATATCGCATGGTTCAAGCTTCCGCTGCTGGACGGCTATGATGCCACCGACGAGACAATGTACTTTGCTAACTCCGGCAAGGCCATCTTCATGAGTAAGGCATTCGTGGAGGAGAACAAGGAAGAGATCTATCGTTTCGTGGAATACTTCATCAACCATTTCGGTGATATCTATCTCTACGAGTACAATACTTGTTCCGGCATTATGCCCAGCAACATGGATAATCTGTCCAATCTGTACAAGGAATTGTATAAGGAATTCAATGCCGTAACCGAATATGCGGCTTGCTGGGATGTTATTATTGACCCCGTATCCAACGAAGTGCTCAAGGGCGAGATCTACAATCTGACACTTGGCGAGATCACTCCTCAGGAGTTTGCCGAGATCATGGATCAGGCCATCGAGGAAAATGTGAAATAAGCTTTTTAAACATCTGAAGAAGGATACCTAATAGCTGCTGCGCCAAATGAACGGCCGCCGCCGTCTGAGGCGGTTGACAATTTGGCGCAGCAGTTTTCTATATTCTAAACGAAGCGCAGGAGTGTAAGAAAAACATGAGATATCAAAAGAAATGGACTCCATGGGCATTTGCCGCACCGGCTTTGCTGGTTTTTGTCTTTGTGGTGATTATTCCGATTCTGTGGACGATTGTTTTGAGCTTTCAGGACTGGAACGGCATCACTGCTGCCAAATTTGTGGGTATTAAAAACTACCAAAAGCTGCTTTCAGAGCGTACTTTCAACAAAGCGTTTTGGAATAATCTGAAATTTGTTGCAATCAGCACTACCTATCAGCTGTCGCTGGGTCTTATATTGGCTGTTATTCTCAGCAGCATCACCAAGGGACGCAATCTATTCAAAGTGATGTACTTTGTGCCGTGCATCATCAGCACGGTTGCCATTGCACAGATCTTTATCAAGTTTCTGGCACTGCAACCCATGGGCGTTATCAACATCGTTTTTCAGGCAATTGGAATCAAACCGCAATCATGGCTTGGTACGCCGTCAACAGCTTTGTCAACCCTCGCTCTGGTAGACGGCTATAAATATTGCGGTATCTATATGGTCATTCTGTATTCGGGCCTGACATCCATTCCGCAGGAAGTGGTAGAAGCTGCCTATATTGATGGTTGCGGTTGGTTTAAACAACATCTTTACATCAAACTGCCCATGATTAAAGGCGTATTCGGTGTGGTTTTGGTCATGCTGATCTCCGGCACACTCAAATCTTTTGAAATGCCGTATGTGCTTACAAACGGAGGCCCTGGCACAGCCAGTGAAATGATCGCCACTTATATGTACAAAACAGCTTTCCAAACCATGCGTTATGGTTACAGTAGCGCCATGGCTGTATTCCTGATGTTGGAATGCCTGATTGCCGTACGAATTGTGAACCTGTTTACTCGCAAGAGCAACGTAGAGTAAAGGAGGAGAAAGCAGTGCAAAAAAATGTGATGTCTGCTCGTGGAAGAACGATTCTGTATGCCGTTCTCATACTGTTTGCTGTCATACAGGTTTATCCTATTATTTGGGTCATCCTGCAAAGCATTAAAACCACTGAAGAATTGACCAACCTTTCTGCCCTCTCTCTTCCTTCCTCCCTGTATACAGGCCATTTCAAAAAAGCGCTTGAGGTTTCTACCATCCCCCGTTCGTTTCTCAACAGCACGATTGTTGCAGTCGTCACGCTTACGCTTGAGGTTGCCATTTGCTGTCCCTTTGCTTTTGCCGTTCGCAAACTTCGCTGGAAGGGCGGCGAAAAGGTGTTTAACTTTGTGCTGCTCGGCATGATGATTCCGGTATTCTGCTGCCTGATTCCCATGTTTAAGGTTTTCAACACACTGGATCTACGCAACACTTACTTGGCTCTGATTTTACCACAGGTTGGCTTTTCCATACCGATTGTGACTTACATGTACCGTAGCTTCATGGACTACGTTCCCGATTCTGTGTTGGAATCCGCTTACATTGATGGCGCGACTACATTCCAAACGTTTATGAGAATTGTCGTTCCCATGGTGCGCAATACAACGGTCACAGTTCTGACGTACCGCTTCATTTATGTTTGGAATGAATTCACCTATGCCAATACGTTTTTGACGGATCGTGCAATGAGAACGCTGCCTATCACGCTGAAGGATTTCACGGGTGAGTTTGGTCTGGTGGAATGGGGACCGACCTTTGCGGCTATTGTGATGGCGGTAACGCCTACGCTGATCCTGTACTTCATCCTTAGCAAAAACGTCATTGAAGGCATGGCTCTGGGCGCTGTGAAAAGCTGAATAGGAGGCGCTTCTATGGAAAAAGTACGAGTTATCATCTGTCCCGAAAAAACGCAAGGCATTATACATCCCAATATATTTTCACACAATTTGGAGCATACTCGCAGCTGCATCTATCAAGGGTTGAGCGCACAAATTCTGCGTAACCGTAAGTTTGCCGGCAAACCAGCGGCTCACTCTGGTCAGGCAGCCGAATGGTACAGAATTGGCGGAAGGGAAGTATATTTCACGCTGGATCGCTTTGATGCCTATGTAAGGCACAGCGAGGAATGGTTTACAGGGATCTTGCAGCGTAGAAATGAATGCAACTCTCAGGTGGTACAGAATCCGTACGTTGGGATGGAAGCCGGTGTTGGCCAAGACGGCATTGTACTTGAAAAGGACAAATCGTACCAGGTGCGATCAGTCGTTAAAACAAATAGTGATGAGGCTTTCAGCTACACCATCCGCATTGTTAACGCACGTACGCGCCGCATGTACGCTGAACATATTGAAACGCCAGCACAGCACGAATGGGAAAAGACTGCGTTTGTATTTACGGCACCTGAAAGTACGGACAATGCCTGTTTTGAAGTAATTACCCACAATCGCGGAGAGATGAAAATTGGCGTTGTGTCGCTGATCCCTACGGATCATGTGCTGGGATTGCGGCCTGATGTAATTGACAAGCTCAGGGAAATCGGTCCCTCTGTACTACGTTGGCCGGGTGGCAACTTTGCCGGTGAATATCACTGGAAAGATGGTTTAATGGATGTGGACATGCGTGGTGCGCAGAAATCCGTTCGCGAGATGGAAACCCATCCCTATACGCAGGGTTTCGATTTCCATGAAATGGCAATTGATGATTTCATTCAGCTATGCCATCTGATAGGTGCAGAACCTTATTTGACGATCAATTTCGGCAGGGATACGGCGGAGACATGCGCACAGTTTGTAGAATATTGCAATGGAACTGCCGATACGGAATGGGGTAAAGTGCGCGCAGAACGTGGGTTTGAACAGCCCTATGCCGTCAAATATTGGTCCTTGGGCAACGAGCAAGGCTTGGGACATATGGATGGCCCCAATACGCCTGCGGCATACACAGCCAAAGCCACGCAATATGCCCGGAAAATGCGTGAAGTTGATCCTGAGATTGTTCTGTTTGCTTCGGGGGCTTACAGCCCTGAATACGACTACAGAGAATGGCTGGCGGAATTGCCAAAACTCGCGGCTGAAGGCGTACATTATATCTCCTATCACAATTATGCACCGCGAATTTTTGAGGGTGGCGCAGATTTCGTTACGGATAACGGCTTGAAAAACACCTACGCTACCATTATTGGTGCTCCAGACAAATGTCTGACGGCGGTTGAGAAACTTCGTGAATTGATGAATGAGAATGGATGTTCGGCAGTTTCTATCTCGTATGACGAATGGAATTTGTATTTTGCATGGTATCATGATCCAGGTGTTCTTGAGGGACTGTATACAGCATTGATGCTCGACATGCTATGCAAGAACCATCAGCGTTTGAACATACCGATGGTCATGTACTTTCAACCCATTAACGAAGGCGCCATCGTTGTGGAAAAGACCTATGCCGAATTGACTGCTTGTGGACAGATGATGGCTGTAATGAAAGAGCACAAAGGCAATATGCTGCTGCAAAGTATGACCGATGACGAAGACGTAAGATGCCTTGTTAGTCTTGACAAACAGGCAAACACGTATGTTACAACTTTGATCAACAAGTCTTACAATCAGGATAAGTCACTCGAGTTGCAGGGAATAACCGGGGAAATAGAAGCACGACTGTTTCGGGGTGAGAACCTGATGATGGGAACGCGTTTTGCTGAGTACGATGTATCAACACAAGATGGAAGCATGTTGCTTCCTGCACACTCTGTGTTACAGCTACACATCAAGACCATGTAAATAGTCTTCAGCCTGTCAATGAAGCCCCACTGCGTGCTCGCAATGGGGCTTCATATATGAGAAAAAACAAGCGAAAACGCAGGCATATCCACTTAGGGCTCGATAAGGTAAGATAAGTTGCGCAAATTGAAAAGAGCAAAAAAGATGGACTGTTCCCCAAGCAACAGACACGAAAATAAGAGTCTGTCGTAGAATTTCATAGGATTACGCGGTCTTGCTTCGGATTTCAACCGGGGTGAGACCGTTTTTGAGTGCAATGCGTTCAAAATTGTAGAAGTCAACGTACTCGGTAACGAGCTGCTCCACCTCAGCACGGGTGGTGAAGTGCGCACGATACAAGCATTCCGTTTTTAATGTGCCGAAGAAATTCTCCATTGCCGCGTTATCATAAGGGCAGCCGGGACTGGACATCGAAGGCGAAACGTGATATGCTTGCGCCAGGTCGAAGTATGCTTGCGATGTGTATTGAGACCCTTGGTCACTGTGGAGGGCGAGTCCACCAGTGACCTTTTCTGTTTGCAGAGCCTCGCGGATAGTGTCCGTGACAAGAGAAGAAGTCATGTCAGCGCCGATTTTCCACGCAAGAACAACCTTTCCGCACAAATCCAGCACAGCACACATGTACAGCATATTGCCTGATATCGGAATGTAGGTAAAGCTGCTGAGCGAAACACCGAAAGAACAACCGAAACACAAGGAGAAATCGCTATGAGAAGAATTATATCCTGCCAATTCAATATCGACACTGCCTGCGTGGATGTCGAGTATGAAGATGGTTTCGTGCTTTCTATCTATACGCCCGCCGTCGAAGACGCGGTCGCGCACACCATGCAGCAGCGTTCCGAGCTGGATTGGCTCATCTACAACGACCCGCTGGCGTATGTCGGACTAGTTATGAGCGGGAAAAGCGAGGAATATCTGAAAGCGGTTACGCGGTAATTGAATAGAAGGAAATCCGTCCCTGTCGGGTGGTCGGCGGGGACGGATTTTCTTTTTGCATCCTGTGTAATCTATACTCTGAAAAATCTTGAACGTTCGCGCCATTCGTGGTAGAGTAGGAATCAGAAAAACAAGGACAGGGAGGCGGCAATATGGAACTTATTTTGAAGCAGTATGACATTCCGCTTCTGCGTTTTTCCGCGACCAACGATTCCAGCACGCCCGAAATCGAAGTGCATTGGATCAACGAAGATCAAAGGCATCTCCTGCCGCTGGATATGGAATTGTCGCCGGAAGGGATCAGCCGCTGGATGCGCCGCCGCACCATTCCCCGCAACCGCGCCTATGTCAACCGGCTTTTGGCAAAATGCGGATTGAACGCCAACCGCCCGATGGGGATTCTCGCGCTCTGCAAAGGGCTTTCTGTGGATGACAGCTATTGGGTCGTCGAAGAAGGCTTTGAAGGCACCTTTGAAAAGTACAATCTCTTTGAAAACCGTTTCAGCGAAGTGCTGGCCCTCATCGCCTTCACCGGCTACGGAAGCAGCAACCGCTCATCGCTGGCTTCCAGCCCAGAATTTACGACAAACGGTATGCTGCCCAAGTGCTGGCGCAGAATCAGCGGCAAGGTCACGCTGTACAAGGGCGGCACAGACGGCGGCTACAACACGGGCGCAGAGCCATATTGCGAATACTACGCCGCGCAGGTTGCCGCCGCCATGGGGATTGACGCGATTCCATACGGTCTGTCGCAATGGAAAGGTCGGCTCTGTTCCACCTGCGAGCTGTTTACCGACATCGACCACGCCTATATGCCCATCGGCAATCTGGTGCAAAGGGGCGGTTTCGATGCGGTTGCCGCCTATTATGAAAAACTCGGCGAACCATTCCAGAAGGCTTTCCGCGATATGCTGGCGTTTGATGCGGTGATCTGCAACACAGACAGGCACTACGGCAATTTCGGCTTTATGATCGACAACAAAACCAACACCATCGCCGCGCCCGCCCCTCTCTTTGACCACGGAAATTCTCTGTTCAATCAGGCAGGGCCGGAGGATTACGAAAGCCCCGAAGCATTTCAACAATACATCGACACGCTCGTTCCGTGCGTATACGACGACTTTTTCGCCACCGCCAAACGCTTTATGACCGACGAAAACCGGGAACAGCTCCGAAAGCTGCTGGGATTTCGGTTTAAGCGGCATGTACGGTATAATCTGCCGTCCAAGAGACTCAAGCTCATGGAGGAACAGGTTCGGAAAAGGGCGATGAGGTTGCTGGAGAACTAAATATTCCATTAAAAACCGTTTCCAGCCATCAAAGGCAGAAACGGTTTTTGAACTATCATGCTTTCCGCGTCAACTCATCAATTCTTTCCAGCATATTCTTACCGCCGATATAAATGAGTTGCCGGTTCATATTTCCCACAACCTCGCCGTCGGTCAGTTCCTCCCATGGCTTCAAGTTATCACACACAATGTTTTGAGCATTCATCCATGCGACATATTCGGGGTGCGTGATATAAAATTTTTTGCACTTGGCAATCGCATCTTCTCTATCCAGCATTCCAGTTCGCAAAAACCGAAGTATTATTGCTTCGTATTCCACGATTGTCTTCGCATCGTCTGCAAGTTCCACAATTTTTCGTTCATCCACGTTTATCCCTCCCATTTATCACGTTATGTTGTGCATATAATTTTATCTATAATTATTATAAAGACATCGCTTATATTCTGCAAGAGCGAAAGAACAGAGCTTTTGTCGAACACATATTTTTTCTCTTTTTTCACCTCTTTCGGATTATCTTCATTTTGAATTGAGAATTCACGGCACACGTGATATACTATTTTTATACTGATTGAAATATCCGACGAGGTGACATATCATGACCAATGGGCTCAATATTAAGAAACTCGAAGACGATCTCTGGACCTCTGCCGATCTGCTGCGCTCCGGTTCGGCGCTGACCAGCAATCAATACTGTATGCCGGTTCTGGGTTTGATTTTTCTGCGCTATGCGTACAGCCGATTTAAGATGGTCGAAGCCGAGCTTCTCAAAAGCCGCCCCACGCGCAACGGTCGCCCGCTGCCCATCGAGGCCAGCGACTTCGCGGAAAAAAGCGCACTTTTCCTGCCTAAGGACGCGCAATACAGCTACCTCGTCAGCCTGCCTGCGGATATCCCCGCTCAAAACCTGACCAACATCGAGGGGCATGTCATGAACAGTTTGGGCGAGGTCGTCAACAACGCGATGGAGCTCATCGAGCAGCAGAGTGAACAACTCGTCGGCGTACCGCCCAAGGACTATACCATCTTCTCCGATGCGCTGTTGGCGGAGCTTCTGCGCATCTTCAACAACAACGCGCTCGATGACGTGGGCGGCGACGTCATCGGCCGCATTTACGAATATTTCCTCAATAAATTCGCGAAGACCATCGCATCCGACGACGGCGTATTTTTCACGCCCAAATCGCTGGTCAAGATGATCGTCAATGTGATCGAGCCGACCTCCGGCGTATTGCTCGATCCCGCATGCGGCAGCGGCGGCATGTTTGTCCAGACCGGCGATTTCGTCAACCGCGCGGGTATGATCGCCAACAACGCCATGACCTTCTACGGTCAGGAAAAAACGCCGTACAACGCCAAGCTCTGCCTGATGAACATGGCGGTTCACGGCCTTTCCGGTGTCATCCGCTCCGGCGACGAAGCCAACACTTTTTATCACGACGCGCATAACCTCTGCGGGCAATGCGATTATGTCATGGCCAACCCGCCGTTCAATGTCGATAAAGTCAAGGCGGAATCCACAAGCAGCGCGGGGCGCCTGCCCTTCGGTTTGCCCGGCATCAACAAAAACAAGGAAATCGGAAATGCCAACTACCTCTGGATTTCCTACTTTTACGCCTATCTGAACGATACCGGCCGCGCGGGTTTTGTCATGGCGTCCTCCGCGACGGACAGCAGCCAAGCCCGCGACAAGAGCATCCGCGAACAGCTCATCCAAACCGGCCACGTCGATGTGATGATAAGCGTCGGCAACAACTTTTTCTACACCAAATCCCTGCCCTGCTCGCTCTGGTTCTTCGACAAGGGCAAGCCGGAAGCGTTGCTGGACAAGGTGCTTTTCATCGACGCACGCAATTATTACACGGTCGTCGATCGCACGCTCAACGAGTGGACGGAATGGCAAATCAAGAATCTGACCGCCATCGTCTGGCTGTATCGCGGGGAAGTCGAACACTATCATCAGCTCTTAGCGGATTATCGCGCCGCGCTGGGCAGCGACAAACCGTTCGCCGAAATCCAAACGGATTTGGAAGAACAACTCGCCCGAAAACGCGCCGAAGCCAAGGAAGCCGTTGAAAATGCCGCGCGCCGCGACAAAAAGGCGGTTCAGGCTCAGTATAACGGGGAGATTTCCGCGCTTGAGGACAAGCTCGCCGTCGCCAAAGACGCTGTCTGGCTTTACGAAAAGTTTGGCGAGGGCGTTTATCAGGATGTGCCGGGGCTTTGCAAAATCGAATCCCGCGACGTGATTCTAAACGAAAAGGGCGCGTCGCTCACGCCGGGCGCTTATGTCGGGGTTGCGCCAGTCGAGGACGACGGCGTGGATTTCAAAACGCGAATGGCGGAAATTCATCGGGAATTGCTGACGCTGCAAGAGGAGTCGAATCGGCTGATGGAGACCATCTCGAAGAATTTGGAGGAGATGGGGGTATGATGATACATTCAACACTTTCTGCTCTCTCTCTGAATATCACGGATGGAAAGCATGGTGATTGCGAAAACTCGCCAACTTCCGGATATTATTTCATTAGCTGTAAAGATGTTCGTGATGGTACTATTCATTATGAAGATGCTCGGCAAATCACCGAAAGAGATTTTTTTGATGCACACAAGCGTACTCTATTAGAGCCAAATGACATTCTTATTACGAATAGCGGAACTATCGGTCGAATGGCATTTGTGACTGACACTCCTCAAACTTCAAAAACAACGTTTCAAAAAAGTGTTGCTATCGTCAAGCCTAATCCAAATAAGATTATTCCTAAATATCTATATTATGTCTTACTGAACAGCATTGACTCTTTTATTACCCAAGCAAATGGATCTGCTCAAAAAAACCTTCTATTATCCACAATGCGATCATTTAATCTCTTTATTGACGATGACAAACAAGTACAAGCACGTATTGCTTCCATCCTTTCCTCTTACGACGATCTCATCGAAAACAACCAGAAACAAATCAAGCTCCTCGAGGAAGCCGCACAACGGCTCTACAAAGAATGGTTTACGATTTCCGGGGTGGGAAAAAACGAAGATTGTGGATGGAGTGCCGGAGGGGTGGGAAAGATTGCCACTTCCACAAATTGCAGACATACAATATGGCTTCGCTTTTGACGGCTCATTGTTCAACTCTAGCGGCTATGGTACGCCCATTGTCAGAATTCGAAATATTCCAGATGCCGAAACATCGGACTTTACATCTGAAGAAGCATCTTCCGAATATCTCATAAACAATGGTGACATCATTGTTGGAATGGATGGAGAATTTCACATCAATTCATGGGCTGGCGGACAGGCCTACTTAGTACAACGCACTTGTTGCATCCGCCCAAAAATTGAAAAAATGCGAGGATGGCTTCTCTACTCCATCCATGAGCCTATAAAATACTTTGAAAAGACAATCGTTGGTGCAACGGTTGCACATTTGGGGAAAAAACATCTGGATTCCATTACTTTACTTCTACCAACAGAAGAACTGTATGCCCCTTTTATTTCTATCTTCGACAAGCGCCAAATTCTCATGGAAGAAAATATAAAATTAAGAGAGGTTCGGGATAGGCTCATATATATGCTCATGAGTACCAACTAATTTCAATTCTAATTTTCATTTAATCCGAAAAACCAGTAAAATTAAAAGAAAGGCTATGAAATGAAACAAATTTGGAATTGGTGCAAGAAGCATTCTTCAGAAATTGTTGTCGGTATTGTATGTACATTTCTAAGTACATTCATTATTAATATTGCGTCCGCTATTAAAGAGCTTACTCCTGTAGCTGGAAATTCAATAATTAAATTCATCTCTGGATATTTCTTTTACTGTCTATCAATTCAATCCTCTCTTTCTATTCTTATCACAATATTCGCATCATTAATCGGATTTTGTTTTGCCTCTGTTCTCTCTTCAACGCAAAAATTATCATCATCTTCAAAGAGAGCAATAAATTTAGGCAAAAAAACTCTTGATTTTAGTAAAAATTCAACTTCACCCTTAAACTCAAAAGATTTATCTGAAAGTCTTAAAGACATTTTAACATCATCTGCGGATTTAATCAAAACAGGGAAAAAGAATCTGTTGGTGAGCCGTGTCTTTCAATTTTTTGCGTTGATATACCTTATTTCCATCCTATGTTTTCACTTGCTTCCTTTATGTATTTTCAGTACATATACAAATGACATCAAAAAAATCGCTCCGTATATTTCCGATCATGAGCTAAAACAAATCGAATCAAATTGGGCATGTATGAGAGAATCTGCGGACTTTGATTCACTTTATAATCAAATTAATGATATTAAAAATTCAAATAACTTACCTTAAAACTTGATTCTCTTATCTTTTGCAACAAAAATATCAAGGAGGTTGATCCCATGCCCTCCCCCGATTCCGAAGCCATCCTCATCCAGAAAAGCACCATCGACTGCCTGAAAAACGAGCTGGGCTGGGAGACCGCCTATGCCTTTCATTCGGAAGCGCTCGATATCCCCGCCAATCATGGGTTCAGCACCTTCGGACGCAAAAGCTACAAGGAAGTCGTTTTGACCCGTTATTTCCGTGCGGCACTGCAAAAGCTGAACCCGTGGATGACGGCTGCGCAGATGGATGAAGCGCAAAAACGTTTGGAAAGCCGCCTTTCCACCGCGTCGGCGATGGAAATCAACGAGGAGAAATATCGGCTCATCCGCGACGGTATTCCGGTGACGGTCAAAAAATCGGGCGGCAGACAGGAAACGCGCCTTGCGGCGGTCATCGACTTCAAGCATCCGCAGGAAAACCACTTTCTGGCGATTGAGGAACTGAACATCGACGGGCCGCTGCATCATCGGCGGGCGGATATCGTGGGTTTCGTCAACGGGCTTCCGCTGCTGTTTGTCGAGCTGAAAAAGCACGACGTCGATGTAGAGAATGCCTATACGGATAACTATCAGGATTATCTGGATACCATCCCGCAGCTCTTCTATTACAACGCTTTTGTGATGCTGAGCAACGGCGTAGACGCCAAAATCGGCACGCTGGGCAGTAAATATGCGTTTTTCCACGAGTGGAAGCGTCTCAAAGAGGATGAGGTCGGCTGTGTTGCGCTGGAAACCATGCTGCGCGGCGTCTGCCGAAAGGAAAATTTCCTCGATCTGTTTGAAAATTTCATTCTGTTCGATCATTCGGAGGGAAAGACGGTCAAAATCCTTGCGCGAAACCATCAATATCTGGGCGTCAACGAGGCCGTAAAAGCCTATCATGCACGTAAATTGAAGGATGGCAGGCTGGGCGTGTTTTGGCATACGCAGGGCTCAGGAAAGAGCTATTCGATGGTCTTTCTGGCGCAGAAGATTCGGCGGAAATTTGAGGGGTCGCCAACATTCGTCATCCTGACCGACCGAGACGAGCTGAATAAACAAATCAGCGACACGTTTGAAAACTGCGGATTGCTGGGCAGCAAGGCGTCACAATTCATCGCCTCCAGCGGCGAGGATTTGATGGCCAAGCTCAGGGGCAACCCGAGCTTTATTTTCACATTGATTCAAAAATTCAATCATTCGGATGTGCAGCCGATTTTTCCGGATCACGATATCATCATCATGTCGGATGAAGCGCACCGCAGCCAGTACGGCATTTTTGCAGACAACATGATGAAGCTGCTTCCTACGGCGTCGCGCATCGGCTTCACGGGCACGCCGCTCTTTGCCAACGACAACATCACCGAGCGGACGTTCGGCGGCTATCTGTCCGTTTACGATTTCAAACGCGCTGTGGATGACGGCGCGACCGTTCCGCTGTACTACGAAAACCGTGCGGATAAAATCAAGCAGCTTGACAAGCCGCAAATCACGCAGGAAATTCTGGAAGCCATCGAAGCCGCCGATCTCGATCCCTCTCAGCAGGATAAGCTGGAACGCGAATTTGCCAAAGAAATTCATATTCTGACCGCAGAAGACCGCCTTCGCAGCGTCGCCAAGGATTTTGTGCATCACTATGCCTCGCTCTGGACGAGCGG
>UMKX01080915.1_pt1 | contig 16184 bp, 10 predicted proteins | sample 1966471 | NCBI WGS metagenome assembly UMKX01 (sample SAMEA4836188, study PRJEB28245) | human gut metagenome | biome: gut microbiome; material: fecal sample | place: Denmark | collected 2008
CGAACTAGGAGCCTTATTAACATAATTATAATTACCAAGTAATACTTCTCTTCTATTAATTGAATTTTCTAATCTTTCCTTTTCTTTCTCAAGTTTTTTTCTTTCATCTTCCTTATTAGTCTCATCATTATAGAAAATAGTAATCTCTAAATCATCTCTAATTATATTCTTAGAAATACTATAACCATCTACATTCTCTTTATCATTTAATTTAAGCATATTCTTAACCAAAGTACTAATTTCAATATCAGCAATATTAACTTTAACACCATAATTATGAATATTTATTTCTTTAACTTCATTTCTAAACAAAGTAACAAATAAAAGCATATTATCAATAGAAGACACTTCATATACATATTTTTTATCATACAAAGGATATTCACTTATCATAATTGATTTAGTTTCTTTAATAGGTAACATTTGATATATTTCTTCAGTAACAAAAGGCATAAAAGGATGCATCATTTTCAAAATACCAACAAGTACTGTATATAACGTACTCTTAGTAGTTACCTTATCAATATTAAACTTAGACATTTCAATATATTTATCACAAAATACTGACCAAATAAAATCATATAAAATTGATCCAGCTAAATTAAATTCATATCTATCCATATGATATGTAACAATCTTTACAACTTCTTCATACTTAGTTAAAATCCATTTATCCTCTAAAGAAAGATTATCTAACTTAATCTCTTCTAAATCTTCTATATTCATAAGAACATACCTAGAAGCATTCCACAATTTATTTACAAAATTCCAAATAGATTTAATTTTTTCTTCATCATATCTAAGATCTTGTCCCATAGCACTTGTTGTAGTTAAGAAAAATCTAATACTATCACAACCATATTCACTAATAGCATCCATAGGATCTACTCCATTACCAAGACTCTTAGACATCTTTCTTCCCTCTTTATCACGAATAAGTCCATGTATTAAACAATCCTTAAATGGTCTTTGATCAGTATATTCTAAAGATTGAAAAGCCATTCTTGCTACCCAGAAAAATATAATATCATATCCAGTTACCAAAACATCAGTAGGAAAATATCTATCAAACAAAGAATCATGTTCTAACCATCCTAAAGTAGCAAACGGCCACAAAGCACTACTAAACCAAGTATCTAAAACATCATTATCTTGTACCCAGCCTTCTTCTTTTGGTGCATCTATTCCAACATATATTTCATCACCCTTATACCAAGCTGGAATCCTGTGTCCCCACCAAAGTTGTCTAGAAATACACCAATCATGACAATCAGTTAACCAATTAGTAAGAATCTTTTCATAACTCTTAGGAACAAAATTAATCTTCTTACTCTTATCCTTTTGTACCTCAAGAACCCTCTTTGATAATTTATCCATAGACAAAAACCATTGCGTAGACAAATATGGTTCTATCATAGCATCCGTTCTCTCACTATAACCAACACTATGTACAATCGGTTCAACACTAATTAATAAACCTAATTTATCTAATTCTTTTACTAAAGCACTACGACAATCAAATCTATCCATACCTTTATAATGAAGAGCATTTTCATTCATCGTAGCATCTTCATTCATTATAACAATTCTATCTAAATTATGTCTATTTCCAACCTCAAAATCATTAGGATCATGAGCAGGAGTTATTTTAACAACACCCGTACCAAACTCTGGATCAGCATGATAATCCGCAATAACAGGTATCTTTCTATTAACAATAGGTAATATAACATTCTTACCAATATATTTATGATATCTAGCATCTTTCTCATTAACAGCAAGAGCAACATCACCAAATATAGTCTCAGGTCTTGTCGTAGCTACTTCTAAATAATCGCTACTATCTTCTAAAAAATATTTAATATGATAAAAAGCACCAGGTGTATCTTTATAAATAACCTCTTCATTAGATACCGCTGTTTTAGCAACAGGATCCCAATTTATTATTCTCTTTCCTTTATATATTAATCCCTTATTATAAAGATCAACAAATACATACTTAACCGTATCACTTAATCCATCATCTAAAGTAAACCTTTCCTTAGAATAATCAAGAGCAAGACCAAGCTTAGCCCATTGTTGTCTAATATTTTTTGAATACTCTTCTTTCCATGACCAAGCTTCTTTCAAAAAACCTTCACGTCCCAATTTATATTTGTCAATACCCTCACTTTTTAACTTAGCAACAACTTTAGACTCAGTAGCAATAGCAGCATGATCCATTCCAGGCAACCATAAAGTATCATATCCACACATCTTTTTATAACGAATTATAACATCTTGTAAAGCCGTATCCCACGCATGACCTAAATGTAATTTACCAGTTACATTTGGAGGAGGAATAACAATACAAAAAGGTTCCTTACTTAAATCTCCTGATTTAAAATAATCATTTTCTAACCAAAAATCATACTTTCTCTCTTCTACTTTGTTATGATCATATTTTTTTTCTAACATATAATTCATTCCTTTCTAAAATAAAAAAACAATCTATATAAAAGGACGATTACTCGCGGTACCACCTTTCTTATAGATTATAATCTATCACTCAAAACTTTAACGCAGTAAACGACATATTCTACTTAATTTCAAATATATAACTCCCAATCTACCTTCAATTAACATATCTATTAGTTTCCACCAAACACTAACTCTCTATAAAATAACATTAATTTACTCCTATTGATCAAAGTTTTTCACCAAAAAGTAATATAATTATATCATATTTTATTACTTTTTCAACATTTTTATACCTTAACTTATTTTTTTATCAATATATGTATTTAAAACAACTTCTATTTGTCTAAAAAACCTCTCAACTTTATCATCACCAAAAGATAATGCATTTATAATCTTATGAATATAATTATTTTCTTTTATTAATGAATAACTATATTTATAATTAATTCCATATATATTAGACAAATAAACCAAAATATTATCAGCATTATTTTCAGAAACTTTACTATCCATCAACCTAAATAATTTAAAATCATTATAAACAACATCTGTCGGATAAGAAGTAATTCTATTATCAATATAAGGATAATTAGTAACAAGTCTCAATTCTTCTAATCTATGAACATCTTTTAAAATATTACATATATACACAGCCTTTTCATTTATCTTCTTAGGTAACCCCTCTTTATTATGACAATAAATAGCAACCTTTATTATATTATCATACTTTGTATCTGAAGTTATTTTTCTAATCAACCCTTCATCAAATAAAACCTCAATTGATTTCATTGTACTATCTTCTTCTCTAGGTTCTAACATACAAAAAGTACTTTTTTGTTCAAAATTACCAATATCATGAAATAAAGCAATACATTCTATTAAAGTTATTTCTTCTTCAGTAAAAATCCCCATATTAATAGCAATATCACGCGCAATATCCATACTTTTTAAAGAATGAAAATACTTCATCTTAACAACACCATTATTCATATCAAAATTACTAACATATTGTTCAAAATATTTCATTATTTTACTACTTTTCATATATATCACTTCTCCAAAATATGTACTTACATTTATAGTATATAATAAAAAAAAAGGTTTTTCAATAATATTTATTTTAAAACTTATTTTTTAAAAAATAACATAATAATAAAAAGATTATAACCTAATATAATCTTTTTACAAATATGTTACTCTCATATTCTGTTCTGATTTAAAGTAATATATAGTTTTAGTTGAGTAATAAAACTATATATTCTCCTTATAGTCAACACTCAAAATGACCATAAGAATATTGCTAGTTTTTTGTTATATATATGTAATCTTTCATTGAAGGACGGGTATAGAAATTATTACATATATATTAATATTTTACCAAGATCCTTCCCAAGATGCTTGAGCACAATTTTGATAATTATAATAACCATCCATAGATACACCACGCACTATTCCAAAAAAGTCTAAATTATAATCAGTTGCACGCGCCATCGTTGAAGTTCTATTTGCATGAACATAATCTGAACATGATATCAAAGACGTTACTTCACTAGAAGTTATTTTTCCAATATTATAATACATATAACTACTTAAGCCAACAATAGTATCTGATGGCAACTTGAAAGAAACTCCTGCACCCTTTGAAGTAATTTTTTGAGAATAATTTGCCGTTTGTGAAACATCAGTACCATCAGGAAGCGTATAAACAATAGTTAATGGAATAATGCCTGAAACAATTTCTATCTCATAATCGTTAAATCCAATAGCAAAAGTATCAAAGCTTCTTACCGGTGGCATAGTAATCCAAAACATGTCAGATTTATATCTTTTATAATACTCTGAAATAGTTATTATACTATTAGCCATTTGTATCCACGAAGTTGTAATAATACCCATATCTCTAGTAGGGTTTTCTTTTTCCCTCAAAAATTCATCATATGAAGCTTCTCGCGTTTCTATAACCTTACCAGTTAAAGTATTTGTAACAGTTTTATAATATTTTTTAACTCTTGCTTCTACTTGTCCATGTAAGTCTTTATTATCATTAAATTCTGAAAGAGACATATTCTTTATTTGAAACTCCGTAAAACCTACACTAAGTAAATTATTATATTCCTGTTCTGTCATTTCAATTCCATTTGAATTAACATAAAACACTTTTTCATGAGATAATCCATAAACAGTAAAAGGAATACAAATAACAACTAATAAAAATATAAAATACTTCTTCACTCTTCCTCCTTTCTACCAAAATCTTACTATATAGAACTAAACTTTTCCACAACTCTTAAGGCGAATTTTGTCGACCCCAAGGCGAATTAACTACTTTTTGTCCGCTACTTGTAGACTTATAACATAATTTTTAATTTCTCCGCCTTCTAAAACCAATTCAATATGTATATACATTGAATAGAGATTACTTATAAAATATTTATTATCAAAGCCAAGAGTTTTATAATCATTATGAACCTCTATCACAATACTTTTTAAATAATCATCCAAAGTAATTTTTTCTTTTTTTGAAGTATAATCAAGAATACCACTTCTAAATAAAATATTATTATCAATAAAAGTAGAATATTGAGCAGTATTAATTGTTTCTGTTAAGCATTCTTCAAAAAGACATGAAATATTGGATACATATAAAACATAACCATTATCTTTTATAGTTAATTTTCCATCTACAGTAAAGCCTTCCGTTGAGCTTTCAACAGCATAACTATCTCCCTTATTATGAAATCCAAAAGCAAAAGCAATCACAAATAACACAATAATTATTAAAAAGATTATTATTTTAAAACTGAATCTTTTCTTAGATTTCTTTTTAGTTTTTATTGATGATTTATCATCGGATTTAATTTTCAAAGTATTAACTTCATTTTCTTCATTTTGCAAATCAACAACCGACTTAATTGCATCTTCTCCATTCAATAATTGATTCAAATCAACATCAAATACTTCACTTAATTTATATATTAAAGAGATATCCGGCATATTAAGACCACGTTCCCATTTAGATACAGATTTACCACTTATACCTAACATATTACCAAGTTCATCCTGTGTTAAACCTTTCTTCTTTCTTAACTTTGCAATAAAGCGCCCAACTTTATTATTATCCATCAATACTACATCTCACTTTCAAACTAAATTAACCAATGTAATTATAACACCAATAAAATAACTTTACAATACCATAACATGGTAATATTTTAATCACAATCGCTTATATATCAAGCATCTATAAAGGAAATTAACTTATTACTATTGCATCACATCAAATAAAAGCAATTAATTAAAAATAATATCATTTATAGCATATATTTTACTAGGAGTATCAATATGTTAAAACTAAGAAAATATAAAAAGAAAAAAATAAGCACATATATTTCCCTATCTTTAACTATAATAATCCTATCAATAATTATAGCTATTTTATTAATAACATTTCTTAGTAACAAATTTAAAAAAGTATTATTACCAATAGCTGTATCTGATACCAGAAAAATTGTAACAATGGTAATCAATGCATCAGTTACAGATAAAGTAATGAATATGTTAAAAGAGAAAGAAATATATACAATTCAATATGAAGGTGAAAATATTAATATGATTAATTATAATTCATATGAAGTTAACAGATTATTAAGAGAAATAACTTATAATATTGAAAATAGTTTCAAAGAATTAGAACAAGGTAATATAGATGTATTAAATAGTAGTCTATCTAGAAATGATAATAACTCATTAAAAAAAGGCACCATAGGAAGTGTACCTTTAGGAATAATATTTGATAATCCCATTCTAAATAATATTGGTCCATACATAGATATTAAATTTACTTATCTTGGAGATATTAAAAGTAACATTGAAACAAGTGTTAAACCATATGGAATAAACAATGCTTTAATTAGTTTAAGTGTTTTTGTTGAAGTATCAAGTCAAATAACATTACCTCTTGTTACAGAAAGAGTTACCGTATCAAATGAAATACCTATATCCATTAACATCATAGAAGGAAAAGTACCAGAAGGATATATATATAGTTACAAATAATTAAAGACTAATATCAAGTAACATCATAACAGCAAATCCTATAATAGTAAATAATGCCATTAAATCTTTTTTTTCATTAGTTTGACTCTCTGGAATCAATTCTGATACAACAACATAAATCATAGCTCCAGCAGCAAAAGACAACAAAAATGGTAATAAAGTTCTAATTTTAATTACAAGAAGAGCTCCCAAAACACCAGAAATAGGTTCCACAATTCCTGACAATTGTCCATAAAAGAAAGCTTTTCTTCTTGACATTCCTTCTCTAATTAAAGGCAAAGCCACCGCACTACCCTCTGGAAAATTCTGTATTCCAATTCCCAAAGCAAGAAGACAAGCAGATGCCACAGTAGCACCATCCAATCCATAAAAAGTTGAACCAAATGCCACACCTACCGCTAACCCCTCAGGAATATTATGAAGAGTTATAGAAGATATTAACATCAAAACCCTTTTATTTTTAGAATTAATTAATCTATCACATACTTTATCACCAATAAAAAGTAAAAATCCACCACATAAGAACCCTAATAATACTATAACATTACTTAAATTAAGTATTTCACTCATTGATATAGCTGGAGCTATCAAAGAAAAGTAAGATGCAGAAGTCATTACACCAGCTGAAAAACCTAACATAGCATCCAAAACACTCTTATTAACCTTTTTAAATAAAAATACAATCATAGCCCCCAATGCAGTTACTCCATAAGTAAATAATGTAGCCAAAAGAGCTTGCCACACATAATTCAATTCAAGAAAAAAATTTATCACATAACCACCCTATAATAGTGTATACAAGAAAATAACAAGTGTTAATTAAAAAAGTATTGTCAGTCAAACAAAATTATGATAATATAAGTATGGCTTTTCGAAAAAAATAGCACAAATATTGATTTAGATATCTAGTGCCAAAAGGTGATAATCTAAAGAAGAGATATTTGGAAGATTAAACAAAGGAGATGAAAAATATGGCAGTTGTAGGAATGAGCAACTTATTAGAAGCCGGAGTTCACTTTGGTCATCAAACCAAAAGATGGAATCCAAAAATGAAAGAATATATTTATTCAACAAGAGATGATATTTATATTATGGATTTACAAAAAACAGTAGATGCTTTAGAAAAATCATATGAAGTATTAAAAAATATCGTATCTGAAGGTGGAAAAATATTATTCGTAGGTACAAAAAAACAAGCCCAAGAAGTATGCCGTGAAGAAGCAGAAAGAACTGGAATGTTTTACATGACAGAAAGATGGTTAGGAGGAACTTTAACTAATTTTAAAACAATTAAAAATAGAGTTTATCGTCTAGAACAAATTGAAAATATGGAAAAAGATGGTACATTTGAAAAATTACCAAAAAAAGAAGTTGTAGGATTAAAAAAAGAATATGATAAATTAAATAAAAACCTATGTGGTATCAGAAATATGGAAAAATTACCACAAGCAGTAATTATCGTAGATTCTACAAAAGAATACAATGCAATAAGAGAAGCAAACAGATTAGGAATTCCTGTATTCGGATTAATAGACACTAATTGTGATCCAGATAACATTGATTATGTTATACCTGGAAATGATGATGCAGTTAAATCAATTAAAGTAATATTAGGAGTACTAAATAACGCTGCTGCTGAAGCATTAAATTTACCAGTTGTAGATTACATAACTGAAGACGAAACAAAAAAACAAGTTAAATATGATAAACCATCAAAAAAAGAAATCAAAAAAGAAGTAAATGCTAAAAAAGAAGAAACAAAAATAGAAAAGCCAGTAACAGAAGTTAAATCAGAACCTAAAATTGATTTAACAATTCTAACCGTTTCTGAACTTAAAGAATTAGCAAAGAAAAAAGAAATCAAAGGCTACTCAAAAATGAAAAAAGATGAACTAATTGATGCTTTAAAACAAGGAGAATAGATAATATGATTAGTGCAAGTATGGTAAAAGAACTAAGAGAAATATCTGGCGCTGGTATGCTAGATTGCAAAAAAGCTTTAGAAGCTACAAATGGAAATATGGAAGAAGCTATTACTTGGCTTCGTGAAAAAGGCATATCAAAAGCAGCAAAAAAACAAACAAGAATAGCTGCTGAAGGTTTAGCTCATATTGAAATTAAAGGAAATAAAGCCGTTATCATAGAAGTAAACTCTGAAACAGACTTTGTTGCCAAAAACCAAGAATTTGTCAACCTAGTAAAAACTATTGCTAGTACTATTATTGATAATAATGTATCTACAGTAGAAGAAGCCCTAAAATTAAAAGCAGGGGAAAATACATTAGAAGAATTAATAATTGACAAAACTTCTAAAATTGGTGAAAAAATATCTTTTAGAAGATTTGAAATAGTAGAAAAAGAAGATACAGAAGTATTTGGAACTTATTCTCATATGGGTGGAAAAATTGCTGTTCTAACAAGATTAACAAATAATGAAGAAGTAGCAAAAGATGTTGCTATGCAAGCAGCCGCTATGAGACCATTATATTTAACTCGTGAAGATGTTCCAAGCGAAGTACTAGAAAAAGAAAGAACTATTCTTAAAGAACAAGCTGAAAATGAAGGACTAGATCCTAGTAAAATAGATATGATAGTAAATGGTAGAATTAATAAATACTATGAAGAAGTATGCTTAATAGATCAACCATTTATAAAAGAAAACAAACAAAAAGTATCTAAGTATGTAGAATCTAACGGAAGTAAAATAATCAGTTTTACTAGATATGAAGTTGGCGAAGGAATGGAAAAAAGAGAAGAAAACTTTGCTGAAGAAGTAATGAAACAAATTAATGGATAAACAAAAAACTACGTTTAAATGTAGTTTTTTTATTTGACCATTTCCTCTAACTTCGATTGCATTCCCTTCAACTTCATATCTAATGCCTTTTTATTTAAAACCATCTTCATAACAGCTTCAAGTTCACTATTTTTACTATAATCAGCTTTAGTTATATAACTAATTCTTTCATCCTGTAATAAAGATTTTGCTACACTCTTTGATTCATCAGTATATACTGCTATACTAACACCACCATGATCTTTTGTTAATTGCATACAAGGAACATCTGTTAAACCATCTCCAATATATATCATATTAGAATGCATAATTCTTCTATCATCATATAGCATTTTTTTATTTAATTTATTATCATCAGATATATCCAATACACCCTTATTTATTCTATATATAAATTGTGTCTTATTCGTATAATTAACAGCTAATTTAGGCCATATTGCATTATCATTATCATCATATAAAAATTCTGAAGCATATATTTCCTTAAACTTATTTGCTATTTGAGAACCACATATTATCTCTTTAAGACCAGAAGATATAATATAATGTTCAACTTCAAGTCCTAAACTATGTGCATACTCATTTATTCTATCAAACCAATCCAATACACCAGGATATAATTCTAAATATTTACCTATATCTTTCAAATATTCACTTTTTAATTCTTTACCATTCTCTTTAGTTTTCATTAACATACAATACATATATGCTAAAACAGAATCCATCTTATATTTCTTAGTATATTTACTAACAATGCTCCAAAATTCACTAGATTCAATTCCTAAATCAGGTATAAAAGTATATTCTTGCATATCCTTAGTAATTAACGTCTTATCAAAATCATACATAATTGCTATTATATTATTCATAGTTCCTCCAAAATATTGTCTACTAATGAATATAGATATATATATACCTTTTTATTACTAATACTCTCTATATATTCTTTATATCCATTTAACTGTTTTATATAATTATCATCACTAATATTCTTTAATTTATAATCAATAATATTTATATAATTATCATACTCTAACATCAAATCAATAACCCCATTATATACCATATTATCTTTTTCATAAATAAATTCATATTCACTATATTTATTTATATAATCACGACTAATCTTCTTATTATCAAACAAGTTCTTAATATATTTATTACTATCATCATCAAAAGAAGCATATTCTAATTCCTCATGTATTCTAGTACCAGTTTCCATTTTTTTAATCGTATCCATATCTAATATTTTATTAGTTTCCTTAGAAAAATGTTTATTATTAATAATTTGATAATTAATCTTATTTACTCTCTCCTGAATAACTATATTAGTTTTATCATTCTCTATTTCTTTTAACCTAATATTATCATAATCTTTTTCACATTCACAAAATACATCTTTTACATATTTATCAATAACACTAATAGAATTCAATATATCTAAAAAAGATCTATATTTTATTCTCTTTTCTTTAGGAACCAATCTATTATAAGAATCCATATCCTCATTTAAAGAAGTAACAATAATCATTTTTTCACGACACCTCGTCAACATAACATAAAAAAGTCTTATCTTCTCAGAAATCTCCTCTAAATAAAAATCTCTCTTGTATAATGCTTTCAATATAGTATCATCCAATTCATTATTTCTTAAACTAGGTAATATAACACCATATTCTCTATTAAATAACATCTTATCATTTAATTCTTTAATTGCAAATTGATTATGCATACCAACAAAATAACATAAACTAAATTCAAGTCCTTTAGACTTATGTATATTCATTATCTTAACAGCATTACTACCCTTATTATTAATTGAATACTTAACCTCTAACCCTTTATTATCAACATCATCCAAATAATTAATAAAATCTAACATAGAATAACCAAGATTACTTAAATTATTAGCTATATTAACAAGATTAGTTATTCGAATAATATTTTCATCAATATCATATAAATTAGTTAATTTTATATATACATTAAATACTTCTAATATATCATTTATAACTCTCTCTAAAGGTAAATTAATATCAATACTCTTACACAAAGAAATAATATCATCATCATATATTTTTTTATCACTAATAATTTGATATATCTTATCATCATCATATCCAAATATAAAAGATCTAGCCACCGAAACAAAATTATACTTAAACCTATCATCATATATCTTACTATTAACTTGATAAACAAGATGAATTAAATTCTTAATAACCAAAACAACAGAATCTGTTGTCAAAGTCAAATCCATATATATAGAACTAGGAATATTAGAATACTCTAATATTTTTTTATACATTTCTAAATACTTATTTCTATCAGTTATAATACATATATCTGAATACTCAATAGGTCTCAATATTCTCTTTTCTTTATCAAATACTTTATATTTATTTAATATCTTATCATTAATATCCTTACTAACAATAAATAACTCTTTCTCTTCTTTACTACAAACATCATCTTCATTCATAGTATAATTATATATTTCTAAATTATTATCAACACCAGTATCCTCTAAATCATAATCTACATTTCCATAAACCATATTATGTTCTTCTAAATAATTAGCATTACCAACTTCATCATCCATAATCAAATTAAATATTTCATTTATATTAAACAAAGTCTCAGATCTACTACGAAAATTCTTTAATAAATCAATCTTATAACCACCATTATTCTTAGCATATTCATTATATTTTTTCTGAAAAATATAAGGATTAGCATTTCTAAACCTATATATAGATTGTTTAATATCACCAACCATATAAACATTATTATTCTCAATTAATTTAATAAATTCCTCTTGAATATCTGAAGTATCTTGATACTCATCAATCATTATTTCATTAAAATATTCTTTTATCTCATCTCTAATATCCTCATTATCTTTAACAATCTTTATAGCCATTAAAGCAATATCATTAAATTCAAAACTATTATTATTATATTTATATTCACATATTCTCTTATCTAATTCTCTAATAATTTTAATTATTACATTTATATATTTAAATGTATCTTTAATAGAATTTACCATATCCAAATTAGAATCATACTTAAGCAATTTTTTAATATCATCAATCTTACTTTTTAACTCTTCCTTATAACACAATCCCAATTCATCTACTCCAACAAACCTAGGAAGACTTAAAGATAGAATTGGCAAATATTCTTCATAACAATGAGCATTAAATAAAACACTAAAATAATCATCTAACTTTTTAACCAAATCAAAAGAAATATATTTCTGTAATTCATTATAAATTTCCTGCAACTCTAAAATATTATCTCGGATAAGTCTCTCATATTTACTTACTACATTATTTAAAAAAGTATCATTATATATATTAAAATAATTATCTAAATATTTATCTTTATCAATTAACAAATTTAATTTATTTGATAATCTAATAATATCTTGTTTTAAACTCAAATCATCCTTTAAACAAAAATCTTTAACTAAAGTATCAAATTCACTATCTCCATACATAGATTCAAATATATTATCCAATTCTTTATATTTTAATATAGTAATTATATTTTCATCAACAACACTAATATCAGAAGTAATATTTAATATATAAGAATATTTCTTAACCAAAGATAAAGCATAACTATCAAAAGTAGTTATATATGAAGAATCTAATAAAATAAGTTCATCCATTAAATTTTCCTTAATAATAGATTTTCTAATTCTACTTTTCATCTCATTAGCAGCTTCATTAGTAAAAGTTAACACAAGCAATCTATTAACATGACAACCATCTTTTAACTTTCGAATAACCCTTTGTGTTAAAACTGCTGTTTTACCAGATCCAGCACCTGCTGACACTATAATATTACTACCCTCTTTATCAATTGCTAATTGTTGTTCTTTTGTATTAGCCAAAATCATCACTTCCATTCAAATAAACATAATCACTCTTGGTAACAAAACAAATATCCTTAAATTTACAAAATTCACATCCCTTATTAACACCATTAATAACTTTTGGATTTATATCAAATTTATTATTTTTTATATTATCAACCACTTCCAATATTTTCTTCTCAGTAATTTCTTTAATCTTATCCATTTCTTCATTACTTAATACTTTTGCATTCTTATAAAAAGAACCATCTTTTGAAGTCTTCATACCCTTAATTATTTTTGAATTATCATAATTATTATCTAACATAGATAAAATATTTTTATCACAATTAGAATACCCTATTAACCTATAATCATTTTCTTTTATATTAAATCTCTGTAAATAAAACCCAACATATACAGGATTTTGAAACAACATTTTAGAAGACAAAAATAAATATATTGGTAATTGCATATACATACCATCAGTCAAATATTTTAAACTAATAACATCATTACCCGTCTTATAATCAATTAAAGCTATATAAGTCTTATCATTTAAAACAGTATATAATATTTTATCAATAATACCAACAAAATATATATTAGGCTCTAATTCCACTTTAATTTCTTCCTCATACATAGCCTTATTTAAACTACAATAATCTCTTTCTAAAATAACCTCATCTAATAATCCCCCAATTGCTTCTTTATATTGTTCAAGAAAAAATCTTTCCTTCTTAGTTAAAGTAATATCATCCAAAAACTCATCTACATATTTACTATAATCATAATCATTATTTTTCAAAGTATTTTCCATAACATAATGTACCATACTACCTATTACAGTACTAAAGTTAGATTCAAAAACATCTAGTTTTAATACATCTGATAAATAATATTGAAAAGAACATTTAATATATTTCTGCATTTTAGAATAAGATAAAGTTAGATGATTAAAAACCCTATCAATTTTACTATATTTATTAGAATAACTATTATAATTTATTTTATAATTATTATACAATATAGAAAAATATTTATCTTTATATCCATATTTTAAATATTCATCATACATCTTTGTCAATTTCATTTTATTATAAGCACTACTATAACTAACAGAATAATTAATATCTTCATGAATAACATCAAATTCTCCAATCAAAGTAGAAGGATAATAAGTCTTAACATAATCCATATCTTTATATGTAATAGTTAAATTTTTAATATTAGCTATATTATTTAAAATATCCTCTCTAAGTCTCTTATTCAAAATACTAGTATCATCTAATAAAACATATTGTTTTATATTATCTGTAATATAATCCGTATCTTTATAACTATTAGGAATTACTCCATCATTAAATCCTAACATAAAAATATATTCATTATCATTACTTATATAATCAAGATAATCTATAATCTCAATTCCATTATCATATTTCTTATCATTAATATAAGAATTATTCAATTCATAAACAATAATATCCTTAGACTCATATTTTAAATATTTATTTATAACACTAACTAAATCTATATATACACTATCATTTTTATCCAATTGATTTATAGACTCTTCTAAAGTATTTTTTTTATATAAATCAATAAAATCAGAAACTATTTTATATGAAGATAATTTAGATTTATAAGGAATATTAACTTTTAAATTATATAAAGAAAATATTCTTGAAATAGAACTATAATAACTCTTATCTACATTAGTTAACTTAATATTCTTTATATCTATACCATTATCTATCAATTTAGATATCTGATAAGCAACATATTCCACTTCCTCATTCATAGTATTAAAAGAAATAACATTATGTTTATAATTATTAAACTTTCTATCTATATATTCACAATCCAAATTATTAAACAATTTACTTAAATATTTAGTCTTAGGAATATCATATAATATAACTTTCTTATTACTAATATACTTTTTAAAATTATCATTATATATAAGTAAATTATTCCTAATTAAATCTTTTTTTAATTCACACAAAAAATCCAATTTTTTTATACCATATTTAACATCATCAACATAATATAAATTATCTAAATACATCTTAGCAATATCATACTTCAGATTATATTTGTCACTTATATATAATATTGCCCTATAATCATAATCAAAACAATATAAATGTATAAATTCATTTAAAGTATATATTTTAATCGTATATAATTTTTTTTGCTTCAAAAGATAATTTTTAAAACCTGATTTACATATTATTATTGTTTCACTCTTTATATCATCTAAAAATTCTATATTCATACATAACCTCTAACATTATTTTAACAAAATATTCAAAGAAAGTACATCTCACACGTAAAGAAAAAATACTAATTTATAGTATTTTTTTAGCGTCCACCAGCACTTCCTCCACCACCGAAGGAACCACCACCTCCACCACCAGAAGAGAATCCACCTCCACCAGCAGTATAATTTTCAGCAGCACTTCTTGCAGAAGAAGCAGCCGATACACTAGATCTTGTAAAACTATTTATCAAAATAATAGTGTCATAATCAAAATTATTTTGTTCAATAACCTCAGGATATAGATTTTTCAATTGTTTAGCAACCTTATCAGCAATACCAAACAAGTAAGCAAACATTAAATATTCATCCCATAAATGAACCTCTAAAACTTCCTTAGTATCCATTCTTGAAAATTCTTCCAAAAATTTCTTTAATCCACATAATTCTACACTATCATTATATAATTTATCACTCATAACATTAAAATATTTACACTCTTCTTTTGATGTTCTTTGATATATAGAATTATCACTTTTTAATTTATTTATCTCATCATTTTCAACTAAAGAAAAAATATTAAAAAACTTATTATAATTTTTACGACACCACTTTTCTAATTCCTTATTTTCTAAGACACCATCATTACTTGCTTCATACATAACATCAAATAATTTTTTTTCAAATGAATTATCAAAAGTAGGATTAAGTCTTAAATCAATACTTGAAGTTTTTTTATTAAA
>UMKX01074214.1_pt1 | contig 16182 bp, 17 predicted proteins | sample 1966471 | NCBI WGS metagenome assembly UMKX01 (sample SAMEA4836188, study PRJEB28245) | human gut metagenome | biome: gut microbiome; material: fecal sample | place: Denmark | collected 2008
CCAAATCCACATGCAAGATCAAGTATTTTTTCCGTTCCTTTTAACTGTAACTGCTTGATTAGAAAATCTACTTGTCTGCCTGTATCTTCTACCCATGACATATTCTGAATATCCAGCGTCCAATTTTTCTGATACCAGTCTTTTTCCATTGCTTTCATCTAAATTTACCTCCTGCTTTTCATCATTCAAAAATCTGTCCCAGAAGTTTTTTCTTCTCCATATACGGGAACTCTCTATCAAATGCCTCTGCTTCCTTTTCATTTACCAGATACCCTGCCGGAGGTGCATACTCTCCTGTAATTCCATTAAGATATCCCGGTATCAGTTCTTTGCACAGAAAGAAAGATGCATCCTCGCCTTCCGGCAATCCATGATAGCGGATGCCAAACTCGCTTGCCTGTTTAAATCCGCTTTTTCCATAAAAATCAATATTTCCTTCAAAGCATACTGCTCCGCATCCAAGCTCTTTTGCTTTTTCCAGAGAATAATCCAGTAAAATCTTTCCATACCCCTTCCTTTTAAGCTCCGGTGCAATACAGATCGGTCCCATGGTCATAATCGGAATACTTCTGCCATCATCGGCTGCAATCACAGCCTTCATAAACATGTTCTGTCCAATCAACTGTCCATCTAATGTCATGACAAAATCCAATTCTGGAACAAATGCCGGATCGTTGCGAAGCTGATGGAGTACATAATGCTCCAGACAACCTGGGCGATACACATTCCAGAAACTCTCCCTTACCAGATTTTCTACCTCATGGTATTCATTTTCTCTTTCCAATCGAATGATAATATTTTCCTTCATTTTCTTTTTCTCCATTTCTTTTTAACTCATGGTATTGCAATATAAAAAGCCACAATTCTAAATTCAAATCCTTTAGAATTAGCGGCTCTGCGTCTTTTGCGTCTGGCTCTTCATTTATTGTTTATAATTATGTTTATTTAATTTGGCAATCTGTTTGAATTTCCTTTTCTTAGCAGCAAGATAATCAACTGCATTTTTATTGTATGCATTCTCTGCTTTTAATTTCATATACGCTCTATATCGTTCTTCTGCAATCAATCCGTCCTTCACAGCCTGTCTCACTGCACATCCCGTCTCGTTTTCATGAGAGCAATCGCTGAATCTGCACTTCCTTGTTAGTTCTTCAATGTCCAAAAAAGTATGATCAATTCCATCCTCTGCACTCCACATTCCGAGTTCTCTCATTCCAGGCGTATCTATTACCATTCCTCTCCCCGATATCATAAAAAGCTCTCTATGTGTTGTGGTATGCCTGCCTTTATCATCATTTCGAAGGTCTCCAGTTTCCAGTTGATCTGTTCCCAATCAGGCATATATTTCCCTCCAGCACAGTTATAATCAAACGCCACTGATTATGTCTGTGATCTTAGAAATATGATCTTCCAGATATTCGATCAATTCTTTTTGTTTCTGGATAAATTCCTCCTGGATCTCAATCTGTTTGAGATAACCAGCAAGAAGTTCATCGCGTTTCTTAAGCTCTTCTTTTAAATCAATGTCCATGAAGAAACCTCTCGTGTTTTTTGTTAAAAAGAGTATAACAAAAACGTAGGAAAAAAGCGAATTACCAGAAAACACTCTTTCGTCATTCTGACTGTGGATAAACTATTTGTTTTATGATAAAAAAGTATTAATGTAAATCTTGAGACTTAAAAAAAGAGGACTTAAAAGCAGAACCCGGTGTATAACTGTTCATAAAAAGAGCAGCAGAAAAAACTATAAACACAGTTTTTCCTGCTGAAAATGATTATCCACAAAATAAAAAAATAAGTTTCGTCATTTTTAACAACGACTTATACATACCCCTGAACAGTAACGGATAAGCAACAGGCATCTCAGCCTGTCATCTTATCCAGCCATTGTTTCCGTCGAACAATCAACCCTCCGATGAACAGTTACAGTATACGGCATCTGGTTTTTTGCGTCAAGCAATAATAAACGACATCAGATAAAAAGGCGTACTCCCTTCAGGAGAATCCGGAAGGATTTCCACCTGAAGATGGTGTTTCTGTCTTTCTCCGTGATGCAGCACCGGTTCCAGGAACTGGCAGTCGCCCCCCATCTAGGATAAATTCCTCTTTCTGATCCGGCCATTTTTAAATTTTTCCTCTATTTATTGCTCTTCGAAATTGCTTTTTAGCTTTCCCTGTTATATGTCACTCAGAAAATATAGGACTCTTATATTTCATCATTCTATATGAAGGAAAAATATCTCCTCGCTTTGTGTAAACATTTATTTAAAAATTCTTCTCTCCATTATCTCCTATAAATATTATGAAAATAATTTAAAAGTTTCTGTTCATCTATTTCTGCAGTTAAACATCCCATTTTTGTTACCGCATACCCGCCGGTAATATTTCCAAACCGTATACAATCATCCAAACTATAACCATAATATAATCCATACATAAATCCAGCTGCAAATGCATCACCTGCACCCGTTGAATCTACATGTTTTACTGGAAGCGGTTCAACAGTATGAATCTCTCCATCCTCTTTATAAAGACATCCTTTATTTCCATTTTTTACAATTGGATATTTTAAATACTGACCCAATTTTTCCAATGCCTTTTCCGGATTTTCTTCGCCTGTTATTTTTATCGCCTCCATGGAATTCGGAATAAAATAATCCACATACGGAAAAACATCATAATACCATTCCAAACTTAACATATCATTCCATGCAGAATCCAACACGATAATACATCCTGCTTCTTTCAAAGATTTACAAAACTCTTTCTGTTCAAGAGAAAGAAAAGCAATTTTACAATCCTTATAAAATTCATAAATTTTTTTACTGTCCACCCTAAACGCTTCTTCTTTAGGTTTATAGGAAACAATACCTCTGTCCTGTTCACAGGAAACAATACAACTGAGAGTAACTGGATCTTCTTCATCCGTTGATAACATGTTAATGTACTCTATTTTTTCCTTTTCCAATTTTTTTACAAGATATTTACTAAGAGAACCATTTCCTATATAAGTTGCAAGTTTCACCGGAACACCCAACCTTGAAAGCTGAATCAGTGTTGCAACTACGCCTCCGCCAAGTTGCTTAAAGCAGCTTGGCGTATAAATCTCTTCTCCAAGCTTTGGAATTCTGTCAGCATTTCCAAAAATGATATCCACATTGGCAATTCCAAATCCACCTACGCTATTCATAATGTCCATCCTCCTGTATACTCCTTATAGACCTCCAGATATTCCCCTAACAGTTTTACTGCCAAAGAATATGAGTTTACCAGTGGATTTATCATCAATGCGTCAATAGCCTTTTCTGTATTCCGTTCCACAATCGCCTCTGCGGCCAGTCTCTCATAACATTTCACAGTACGAATCAGCTGTTTTGCACATTCTGGTAATTCATATAGACCTTTCTTTGGTGTGGCCCCATTCTTTGAAATATTACAGGATACCTCTATTATATCTGAATCTTCTAACCAATCCACAGTTCCATGATTGGGGACGCACAAAATCATCTCTCCTTTTGTACCAGTAATCTTTGCTTTCATAAATGCCAGTGCAACCCCTGCATATCCACCTTCATCTTTTGTATAAAGTTCAAATCGTGGAATGCAAGCCTCATCTCTTGCCACAGAAGTTTCCCCCTGCATATAATTACTTTCTCTCATATAAATATGTTCACTGTAGATTTCTAACATTTTATCAAAATCTCTTGCTGCATCATACTGTCCAAGTTCCTTCAACATATGATCATTGATTTTCTTAATTCTTTCTCCTCGTGTTTCCCCTATTTTCTGAATATTCCGAAGAGCTTTCTCTCTATAATAAAAATAATACAGATATTCATTCAGCATACAACCAATATGTTGTGCAAGCTTTGGCTCAAAATAACGCATATCTGTATGTTCATAAAGCCGTGAATCTTTCAAAATTTCCGAAAGTATTTCCCGTCCATCCTTCTTTACACTGGTAAAATAAGATAAATGGTTCAATCCTATAAGCTGCACCTTTAAATCAGAATATTCCAAGTCATACAAAGCTGCTACCTGTCTTAAAAATCCAGACGGTGCATCACAAATACCATACACAAACGAATATCCCTGATTTCTTAATGCCTGCGTTACAAGACCAGCTGGATTTGTAAAATTAAATACCATAACGTTTGGATTAGAATACTCACCAATCAACCTACAATAATAAATTAATGTTGGAATAGAACGAAGTGCCATAGCAAAGCCACCAACGCCTGTCGTTTCCTGCCCTATTACCCCATTCTTTAGTGCTACCCGTTCATCAATAATACGGCTTTCTTCTTTTCCCGCACGAATAGTTGTAATAACAAAATCTGCCTCCATTACAGCCTCTTTCTCATTTGTTGTACAGAGATACTGAACATAAGGTGCAATTCTGGAAAATACCTCTCTCACCATAGAGCCAAACACCCGGACTCTTTCTTTATCTATATCCATAAATACAACATCTGTAATGTCAAGGTCTTCCGCATGCTGTGCCAAACATTTTGCCAACATCAAGCTTCGTGAACCACATCCACCAATAACTGTTAATTTCATAACATCATCTCCTTTAATTTCCCATCATAATTTCCAGAATTTTACTATCCATCTCTTTCATGCCATCTTTCCCAATTATGCCAACAGATTCAATAGTTTTATCCGCATTTTTTCCAACAATTCCTTCCCCACTTATAAAACGGCATTGATTTTTTGCCATTTCATAGGATAAAAGACCTGTCTCAATTGACATAGCTATTTTTGCAGCACAAGATGGCTTTGCTCCGTCACATAACATTCCTGATATCGTTGCCAATGTATTTGTGATAATGTCTTCAATTACTGATAATGGCTGTTGATCCAAATATGCAATTCCACAAACCGCAGCACATCCCGCATTAACTGCACCACAATATGCCGACAACTTTCCTATACCTCTTTTAATATAAATTGAAAGCAAATTTGCAAATATCAATGCTCTATACAGCATCTCGTTACTTTTATTTTCTTTCTGGGCATAAATAGCTATAGGCACCGCAATAGTAATTCCCTGATTTCCACTGCCGCTGTTAGCAACTACCGGAAGAATACTTCCTCCCATTCTGGCATCACTTCCTGCTGCTGCGTATGCCGCTAATACGGCTGTTTTTTCTTTCTCATGCAATTTCAGGTAATTCTTCCCTACCTTCGCTCCATAATCATTTTTCATTCCTTCTTCTGCTATTCTCCCATTGTGGGTGATCTGCAATTTCATGAGATTCTCCAAATCGCCAATTTCTGTTTCATATGCAAAATTGTAAATATCTTTCAATTTCAGCTTATATTCACTGCCATTAACCTCTCCAACACATTCTCTGTATTGATATTGCCTTGTAATATCTTTCCCATCTTTTTGTACCTTTGTTATATTAAGATGATTTTTCTGAATTTCCACCAGAGAGGTATGCTCTCCTCTAATCAATTCAACTCGTACATATAGGGGCTCTTGTACTCTCGAAAGATGCACATCGTACATATTTTCTTCCGCTACAAGCTTTCGTACCATTTCAACGTCTGCCATAGTCAAAGTATTCAAAACTTCCAACTTTCGTTTCGGATTGCCTCCTACAATTCCGCAAAAAGCAGCTTCCGCTATCCCTTTAAGATTTTGAGTGTTTGGAATAACTACACTTTTCACATTTTTCAAAATATTACCACTCACATAAATCTCCATATGATTCGGAATCGCACCTAAAATCTCCTTCGCACACGCCGCTGCATAAGCAATCGTTCCCGGTTCTGTACATCCAAGGGCTACGATAATTTCATTTTTTAACAACTCTCGACAGATTTTTTCTATTCTCTCTCTACCATCCTTTAAATCTTCAAACGTTTTTTGACAATTTTTGCTGCTACCCCTATACATCCTTTCAGTATTTTTCATTTATCCTCTCAAACCCCTTTTCCGAAAATGCAGATGCCAGAATACAAAAGGCTGCAATTCCATCCAACAATATTGATTCTTCAATCTCAAAACAACTACTATGTAGTGGAAAATGCCGTTTTTCATCCTCTTTCCAACAGCCTAGTCTCAGAAACAGAGATGGACATACTGTTCCATAACATGAAAAATCTTCTCCTAGCATAGATGGTTCTCCTTCTGTTAAAATCTCCACTTCCGGAATCTCCTTTTTCAAAATCTCAGCTGCCCAGCAAGCTGCCGTTTTATTATTGATCGTTGCCGGATATCCTGAATCCATATAATAGGATCCCTCTATTTCCCAGGCATCTGCAATAGATGTGGTCAGTTTTTTCAGACGTCGAATAATCTCTTCCCGCACTTTTGTATCATAAGTTCGAATTGTTCCTTCCAGATATCCTTTTTCTGCAATAATATTATATTTTTCGCCACATCGAATCCGGCAAATGTTTACAACTGCTGTTTCCTGCGCTGATATATCATTTGCTGTAATATTTCCGATTGCATTGATCAACGCCGCCATTGCTGGAATCGGATTCCTACAAATGTGAGGTGTTGCTCCATGTCCACCTTTCCCTATTAGTTCAATAGAAAACGCATCCGGTTGTGCCATTACAGGTCCTGACATGCAGGTAATAGTACCTGCTCTTTGTGGCCATACATGAAAAGCAACTATCAAATCCGGCTTCGGAGTTTTCATTGCTCCATCTACAATCATACGGGCAGCACCACCCTGATGTTCCTCAGACGGCTGGAATAAAAATACTATATTTCCATATAGCTGCTCCCGATTTTCATGTAAAATCCGAATACAGCCAAGCAGCACTGTCATATGCGCATCATGTCCACACGCATGCATAACACCATTTTCTTCCGAGCTCCATGAAAGTCCTGTCTGTTCTTGAATTGGAAGTGCGTCCATATCTGCACGAAAAGCAATCGTATAACCAGGTTTTCCGCTTCGAATTATTGCATATACACCCGTATCAGCACATGTCCTGCATTCCACTCCCCATTGTTTCAATTGACTAAGAATCCATTCCTGTGTCTGATATTCCTGCCCGGACAACTCCGGGTGCTTATGGAGATGGATATAATATCTTTTAATTTCTTCCTCCGCCTCTTTGGCTTTTTGGTAAAAATCAACTTTCACTCTTAATCCCTCCCCCAAAATCTTATTTACATCTTTTTGCAGTCTCTCAAAAGATCTGCAATACTATCAATGGTGATGCTATGTCCTAAATAAATTCCCTCAGCAAACTCTGTTTTTGCATCTCTTCCATATTCCTCTGATAAACTCATTGCATATGGAAGAATATTCTGAGATGTATGTGCCAGGCAAGCATTTTTCTTTATTTCTATTACGTCTGAAATGTCTACGTAGATATCTGGTCTGCGACGATTACTTCTATTATCTGCGCCAAAATAGATCAGCGCATCATAATGCCAGTCAGTATCATCATCTGAATACTTTTTCAATCCAGCCGTAAAACAAGCCGCTCTTGTAATTCTTGATACAGCTGTATGATCCGGATGATAATCATCCTCCAAAAGTGTTAAAACAAATTTTGGAGAACACTTTCGCAAATGTGGAATCAAAGCATCCACTGCTTCCTTACAGAAATAGACGCCTGCATCCGGAAAATTTAGCATTTCAAAATAATCTAGCTTTAAAATTTCTGCGGCTTTTTTTGCCTCTGCTTCTCTTTCCCTCTGCTCCGCATAACCTCCCGCTTCCCCTCTGGTAAAAATTACAAGCCCTGTTTTTAATCCTTCTTTTTTTGCTTTTGCAAACATTCCTGCAGCACAGACTTCCAAATCATCTGGATGTGCACAAACTGCTAAAATATCAACCATAATCTATTCTCCTTACTACTGTTTTACTCCTGTGGTTGCAATTCCTTCTACGAACTGTTTCTGGAAAAAGAAAAATAGTACTATCATCGGAAGAATCGCAATAATGCCTCCCGCCATGACCTGCGGATAATAGGTTGTATGCTCTCCGATAAGCATTGCAAGACCAGCAGATAATGTCATTTTCTCCATAGAATTATTTACAATTAACGGCCACATCAAATCTTTAAATGTAGATATTCCTGTCAAAATTGCTAAAGAAGACAATGCAGGTTTTAATAACGGCAATAAAATCTTATAATAAATCTGAAAAAATCCACATCCATCTAACATAGCTGCTTCATCTAAACTCTTCGGAAGTCCTTTAAAAAATTCACATAACATAAATGTACCAAAAGCACTGAATATTTTAGGAATCCATAATGCTGTTACCGTATCTGCCAAATGTAGCTTTACCATGATCTCATAATTGGGAACTAGGAAAATCTGTCCTGGAACCATCAGTAATGCCAAAAGGACGATAAAAATTACATCCCTTCCCGGAAAATTCAATCTGGCAAACGCATATGCAGCCATAGAGCATATCAGTAACTCAATCACAATTGTAAAAATCAAGACCAAAAATGTATTGATGTAAAAACTAAGAAACGGAAACTTGGCTACAATCTCCTGGTAGCTTTCCACTGTAAAAATTTTCGGTAAAATTGTTGGTGGTATCTGAATACTTTCTTCATAGGATTTGAAAGATGTCAAAATCATCCATATAAATGGACATACTGTCACAGCAGCACATAGAACAAGTAACAGATATACCTGCCACTTTCTTTTTTTCATTATATAATCTCCTTTCTACGTCCTGATCCTCATTAATCATCATAAAATACCAATTTCTTCTGACAGATCATCTGAATTGCTGTAATCACTAAAATCAGAAAAAACAGCACCAGACTGATTGCTGCACCATATCCCTTATGAAATTTTACAAAAGATTGTTCAAAAAAATATGTAACCAGCGATCTGGATGCTGCAGTTCCACTGCTTCCCTGTGGAATCATCAGATAAATAAAATCAAAAATCTGGAATACATTAATAACAGTTGTTACACATACAAAAAATATAGATGGCGATAACAGCGGTAATGTAATCTTAAAAAAACGCTGAATCCCATTCGCTCCATCAATTTCAGCAGCCTCCTTGTAACACACCGGAATCCCCTGTAATCCGGCTAACAATACAATTACTTGATATGCAACACTTGCCCAGATAAATACAATAGAAATAGAAAACAACACTATTCTAGGATCAGAAAGCCATGCAATTGGATTCACTCCAAACTTTCCAAGAATTTCATTGAAAATACCAAATTTATAATTCATCAACCATTTCCACAAAAGTCCAATTGCGGCCGGTAAAGTAACTGCCGGAAGAAAGATGCATACTCTGAAAAAACCAATTCCCTTTACCTTAGAATTCAATAATACAGCCAGCAAAATCGCCAGAATCACAACTGCCGGTACACAAATAACTACATATAATATCGTATTAATAAATGCCTGATAAAACGCTTCATCATGAAAAAGCTTTACATAGTTCTCAAGTCCAACAAATTTGGGAATACCAAAGCTTGACTTATTTGTAAAACTATAATAAACATTCTGAAAAAATGCCCAGATAAAAAATACGATGACTCCTGACATCAATGGCGCAATCATTAGATAACCTGTCCTTATTTCCCGATGCCTTAGTGAATCCACTTTATTTTTTTTCATCAAATATTCTCTCCTGTCAATTAAGCATAGATTCGAAATCTGCCTTCGCTATTTTATTCATAATTGAACAGCTTTTTTGCAGCTTATTCGTTGAAAAAAAGGAAGTGTTGCTCATTTCATTATTAGCAACACTTCCAATCCATCTTATGATTCGCTGTCCAAAGCACTCTGTGTTACTTCCTGCATCTGTGAACATCCCTCTTCCGGAGTTAATTCTTTTGCAAATATCTTTGCTGAAATCTCAGTTACAGCAGGAAGCCATTCTGCAACGCTTGTAGATGTCGGAAATGGAAATCCAGTTTCTGCTGCTTCGAAAATTACACTTACATCTATGTGATCTGCTTTATAATACTGCTGGGCACTAATCAGTGCCGGAACATCTACCTTCGCTTCTGCCTGCATTTTATTAGCCTCTTCCCCTGAAAGATATTTTACAAGTTTCCACGACGCATCCTTGTTTTCACTGTTAGCATTGATTGCATAGCCCAATCCGCCAATAACGCTCTGATTTCCTGCTTCTTTTGCGGGCATAGCAATAGTTCCTATCTGATCAGCGAAACTCGCTTCATCAATAACAGATGTTTTCCAGGATCCCATGAAAAGAATGGCTCCCTTCTGAGACAGAAACAAATCTGTTCCCTTTGTATCCGAAAGCACTTCGCTTCCTGGCATCAGACCTTCATCCATAAGTGATACCATATCACTAAACGCTTTCACCGTTCCTTTCTGATCAAAACCTGCTGTTTTCATATCTTCACTGAGCACAAAGCCTCCTGATTGATTGATAAAGTTGAAAAAAGAAGGCTGGGCATCCAGTTCCATTAGTATCGGATATTCATCAGATCCTGCTTCTGTAATTTTAGTCTTTAACTGTTTTGCAATATCTGTCATATCCTCCCATGTCCATCCGGTCTGAGGCTCTTCTACCCCATATTTTTCAAAAATAGCTTTATTGAAAAATACCTGTACCGTGTCCATTCCCTTTGGTATACAGTATTGAACATCCTTATAATTATAAGAGTCTTTCAAAACACTTACGTAATCATCCATATTAATTTCATCTTTTTCAATATATTCATCAAGCGGTTCCAAAACACCAGCCTCTGCATATTTAGGAAGATATGTATTCATCCAAAATACATCTGCCGCACTATTTGATCCCATTGCAGCATCCAACTTTGTCCAATACTGTGACCAAGGAGTTAACTGTAAATCTACATCAATATCAGGATTCTCTGTTTCAAATTTCTCAATAATCTCATCAAATACCGGCTTCTGAACCTCATCCCAAATTGCAAAAGAAATTTTAGTAACATCATCTTTTTTCTCTGCATACACCGGTGAAGTTACTCCTAAGACCATTGAACCAGTCATTACAAGTGTCAGCATTTTACAAATTCTTTTTTTCATGTTTTCCCTCCAAATTTGTACTTTTTTATCATTATTAACTGTTTCTATTCTTTTAATATTTTCTGATTGAGAATGCAGGTTTCTCCTTCTTCCAGTTTGTAGGGTAATGTAATTTCTATGTTTTCTTCCCTTTTCTGGTTCTGAAAAGTATCCAATGTCTGCTCTATCATTTTTTTGATAGGCTGACGGATAGTTGTTAGCTTGGGAGTTACCTGCCTAGATAAACTAATCCCGTCAAATCCCATAACGGAAACATCCTCCGGAACTCTTAACCCTCTCTCAGCCAGAGCACTGATAACCCCCAATGCGGCTTCATCACTGAATGCAAATACTGCTGTAAAAGAAATTCCCTGTTGAAGTGCCTGCGTGGTTATACGATACCCACTATTATATGTCAACTCACCATATTTCACTCGATCTGCATCGAATTCCAATCCATATTCCTCGAAAGCTCTTTTGCATCCTGCAATACGCTGAAATCCGGAGCTGATACTCTTAGGATAATCCGATATAATCAAGATTCTCTCATGCTTAAGTTCAAGAAGATATCTTGCGCCTTCATGTGCTGCTGCCAAATCATTGATATGAATCATTTTGCATCGCTGATCCTCACTGATTGCACCAAACATCACCATTTTAATACTCTTAGCCGCTATATAATTGAGCATATCCTGATTTGTATTTTCCTCCAGATAAATTACGCCCGTGATATCCAGTTCTTTAAAATATTGTTTATAAGACTCATCTTGACCCACAACAGGAATAAATATCATTCTGCAACCATATTTCGGAACCGCATCTAGGAAATTCTTTAGAACCTCACTGAAATATGCCAGCTTAAGATTTGGAATTAAAACAGCAATTACACCGGGATTCTTTTGTTTATATACAGGTTTATATGAAAGTTCTCGAACTGCTTTTTCAATTCTCTTGGAGGTTTCCGTTGTTACAACATTTTTCCCATGAAAATATCTTGAAACCGTAGCTGGTGATACTCCTGCTCTTTTTGCAACATCTCTTATTGTTGCCCCATATCATCACCTCCTTTTTCAACGTATTTCACATTCTTTTTTGCTATTCTCGCATTGTTTGTTGTATCTTTTTACCAATTTTATATTTGAAATTATAAGAATCAATGTATAAAATGTCAACCCTATTTCATTTGTTTCATTTTTATTTCATGTGTTTCACCGAAACATCATTTTTCACCACGTGTTTTCTTTTCTCTCCATTTATTTAGATCCAGAAACTTATAAATAAGATCCTCATGATGTAACACGTTTTATCAAATGTACTTCTTACACAAAGTCAGCACGCCCTGTTTTCCAGAAGAAACGTGAACGTATCATTGCTCATTTTATGATCCACTACACTGCATTGCTTGATCAATACGGTTCCATCTATTCTGTAAATCGCACCTGCATCACTGGCGAGTTTAAAAAGTTTCTTATGAGAAATACTGTAAATAATCTCTGCCTGTTGATAACGTAGATACTGTCGGCGTAATTTTCTAAGCTGCTCTGGTACTTCCTTCATACTTGTGATTGGTTTATAATTTTTATCCATGATATTTTCCTCCAAAATTAGATTCACTGTTTTACAGAAGTTGACTGCCGGGATATATTTTTGAGTACGAAAAAAAGCACCTCTCAGATTAAACTCTAAGAAGTGCTCTTGTTGTCATGCATATCAATCATTGATCCAGTGAATCAATTTTGATTTCATTCTCAAACCTGTGTCTTTCCACCTGAAATTCGTCATGCTTCATAACGATTCATTATTATCCCAAATTTTGTTGTCAAATTGTTGTCAAACGCAGTCTGACATCATGGTTTTAGACATTTAATATTTAATTTTAGTACAGCTTTGCACCTGCCGGAATATGGTTATCAACCATCAGAAGATGAAGTTTTTCTTCTCCCTCTTCCTCATGAATTGCAGATAACAGCATACCACAGGATTCAATTCCCATCATAGCTCTTGGAGGCAGATTTGTGATAGCGATCAGTGTCTTACCAACCAGTTCTTCTGGCTCGTAATAAGCGTGAATACCGCTTAAAATGGTACGATCTGTGCCTGTTCCGTCATCCAGAGTGAACTGTAACAGCTTCTTGGATTTCTTAACAGCTTCACACGCTTTAACCTTTACAGCTCTGAAATCTGATTTGCTGAAAGTATCGAAATCTACGAATTCCTCAAATAACGGCTCCACTTTTACCTTGGAGAAATCAATTACTTCTTCTTTCTCCGGTGCTGCTTCAGAAGTGCTGTTTGCTGGCTTGGAAGCTTTCTTATCAGCGTCCAGTGACTTCATTGTCGGGAACAGCAGTACGTCTCTGATTGCCTGGCTATCTGTCAGGAGCATAACGAGACGGTCGATTCCGTATCCGATACCACCTGTTGGCGGCATACCAATCTCCAGTGCATTCAGGAAGTCTTCATCTGTATGGTTTGCTTCCTCATCACCTGCGTCTGCAAGGGTATCCTGTGCTTTGAAACGTTCTCTCTGATCGATCGGGTCGTTGAGCTCGGAATATGCGTTACACATTTCCCATGTATTGATAAAGAGCTCGAAACGCTCTACCTTGTTCGGATCGGAAGGTTTCTTCTTGGTCAGCGGAGAGATCTCGATCGGATGATCCATGATAAATGTCGGCTGGATCAGCTCTTTCTCACAGTACTCCTCGAAGAAGAGGTTGATGATGTCACCCTTCTTATGACGATCCTCATACTCGATATGATGCTCGTCAGCAAGCTTCTTGGCTGCCTCATCATCTGCTACTTCGTCAAAGTCGATTCCTGCATATTTCTTGATGGCATCGTTCATGGTCAGACGTGCGAAAGGCTTTCCAAGATCGATCTCGATACCATTGTAGGAAATCTTTGTGGAACCGCAGACCTTCTCTGCAAGGTAACGGAACATGGACTCTGTCAGCTCCATCATTCCCTCATAATCAGTATATGCCTGATAAAGCTCCATCAGAGTGAACTCCGGATTGTGGCGGGTATCAACACCCTCGTTACGGAATACACGGCCGATCTCGTAAACTCTCTCAAGTCCGCCCACGATCAGTCTCTTAAGATAAAGCTCCAGGGAAATACGAAGCTTAACGTCTTCGTTCAGTGCGTTGTAATGTGTCTCAAACGGTCTTGCAGCTGCACCGCCTGCGTTGGAAACCAGCATTGGTGTTTCCACTTCCATGAAGTCACGTCCTGCAAGGAAATTACGGATTTCCTTAAGGATCTGGGAACGTTTGATGAATACCTTCTTACTGTCCTGGTTCATGATAAGATCCACATATCTCTGACGATAACGGGTATCTGTATCTGTCAGTCCGTGGAATTTCTCAGGAAGGATCTGTAAGCTCTTGGAAAGAAGAGTCATCTTCTCTGCATGAATGGAGATCTCACCTGTTCTTGTTCTGAAAGCAAATCCCTCCAGACCAAAAATATCACCGATATCAGATTTCTTGAAATCTGCATAGGAATCGGTTCCAATGGCGTCTCTTGCCACATAAACCTGAATGTTACCCTGTAAATCCTGGATATTGCAGAAAGAAGCTTTTCCCATTACACGCTTGAACATCATACGTCCTGCGATCGATACATGGATCGGGCTTGCGTCCATGATGCTTCTTCTTTCTTCATAATCCTTCTTCTGAGCCTCTTTTGTCTGCTCTTCATCAAGACCTGTTACATCAAGCTCCTTGCGATCTTTGAGAAGCTCTGCCTCATGTGCTTCATAGAGATTCTTTACCTCAAGGGAATGATGTGTCTGATCAAATTTTGTGATCTGAAACGGGTCCCTGCCATTTGCCTGAAGGTCTGCCAGTTTGTCACGACGTACCTTAAGCAGCTGGTTTACATCCTGCTTCTTCTGCTCTGCCACTTGTTGGCCTCCTTAATCTATCTGTCGTTCAAGCGGATCTGTGCGATCCGCTCCGTTGTCTGCTTTATACGTTTCTCTGGATCTCAAGAACTTTGTATTTCATAATTCCGGACGGCATCTCAACCTCAACGATATCGTTGGTGTGTGCACCGATCAGTGCCTTGCCTACCGGAGACTCGTTGGAGATCTTGCCCTCAAGGCTGTTAGCCTCTGTGGAACCTACGATCTTCAGCTCCATGTCTTCCTCAAACTCATAATCATGAACCTTAACCTTGCAGCCTACGCTGATTCTGTCAAGATCAACTTCGTCCTCTACTACAACCTCGGCATTTTTAAGGATCTTCTCGATCTCCTCGATACGTGCCTCGATATCTCTCTGCTCGTCTTTTGCTGCATCGTACTCAGCGTTCTCAGAAAGGTCTCCCTGCTCTCTGGCCTCTTTGATCTTTCCTGCTACTTCTTTTCTCTTAACAACTTTCAGATCATGCAGCTCGTCTTCCAGTTTTCTAAGTCCTGCGTATGTGAGTAAGTTCTTCTTTGCTTCTTCCATTTTGCCTTACTTCCTTTCAAAACCGTGCTGTTTTTCTGAAAAAATACAGCTTCGGATATTTCTGTTGCTACCATTCCCAAGAGCTCTTTTTTCTAAAAAAGGGCATAAAAATCTCAGGATATTCACAATTCCTGTATTATACCGAAAAGCCCCAGTATTGTCAAGCATTCCACGTCGAAAAAAGAGCTCTGAAAACGCAGAAAAAACCGCAGGAAATTCCAGATTTCCATACGGTTTTTCCGAGCATTTTTTCTTATCTTTCCAGAAGCATATCTGTAAGCTTTTTCAGCTCCTCATAGCTTGCAATGTTGTTGGATTCTCTCCTGATCCCGGCACTGTGGCGCATGCCTGCCGTGTACCATGCCACATGTTTACGCATCTCCCGGATCCCGATATATTCTCCCTTGATCTCAATCTGGTTTCGCGCATGACGCAAAATCATCTCACAGACTTCCTCCACAGAAGGTTTCGGCAGCTTTTCGCCGGTCCGGAAGTAGTGGTTCAGCTCCCGGAATATCCACGGATTTCCACGGACTGCGCGGCCGATCATCACTGCATCACAACCAGTCTCTTTAAACATCTCTTCTGCTGCTTCCGGGGAAACGATATCTCCGTTCCCGATCACAGGAATCGTCACAGCCTCTTTCACACGGCGGATGGCATCCCAGTCAGCCTGCCCGGAATAGTACTGCTGCCTTGTTCTTCCATGAACTGCAATGGCCGCTGCCCCGGCATCTTCCACACGCTT
>UMKX01062329.1_pt1 | contig 16092 bp, 17 predicted proteins | sample 1966471 | NCBI WGS metagenome assembly UMKX01 (sample SAMEA4836188, study PRJEB28245) | human gut metagenome | biome: gut microbiome; material: fecal sample | place: Denmark | collected 2008
GTCATGTACCTTACCGGCGTCAGCAACATCCGCGATGTGGAGCTGCACCCCCGCACCGTGGGCAACGCGGAATTCTGATAAAAGAAGAGAGACACCCCTCAGACCTTCGTCTGAGGGGTGTCGTTTTGCTGTATCACAGGGCGTCGCCTGCCGCCTTTTCCCGCTTTTTCACGACAGACACGGCGATGATGCCGCCCAGTATCAGCACCGCCACAGCGCCGCCGCCCAGAAGGTACACCATGCGGCTGTCCAGGCCGCCGGTGCGGCTGATGACATAGATGCCGGAGCGGTCGAAGGGCAACTCCACGCTGTCCGCGTTCCCGGCAAAGCTGCCCAGCGCCGTCACGTCATAGGCGCCCGTCTCCCCGGGGCATAGCCGGTAGATGTCCAGCGTCTCGCCCTCCGCCTGCAGGGAGGAGGGGATGGTCAGTGTGACGGGAACGGGCGTCTCCAGCGGCGCAAGTGTGCCGCCGTTCACCAGATCCTGCGCCCGGATGCTGTATGCGGCGATGGTGCGGCCCTTATACCCCTGCGCCTGCTGGCAGGCGGACAGGGCGCCCTTCTGCTCGTTGTCCAGCGTGGCGGACCGCACGGAGAGGGCCACGCTGCCCGCTGCCAGCCCCGCCGCCGCGATGATGTCGTCATACGGCGGCAGTGTGACGCCCACGCTCTCGGAGGTGGCCGGCGTCGGGCCTTCGTAGGGCATCTGCGAGCCGCTGTACGTGGGCTGGGTGGCCTGGCCGCCCAGCACCACCGCCGCCAGCGTCGTGCCGTCGCCCTTCCAGGCGAAGTAGCGCTGGGAGTCGGCGAGGGAGGACACGTCAAGGTCGTACTCGGCAATGCCCAGCCGCAGGTCGCCGGTCAGATATACGGAGCAGCCGTCGGAATGCTCCGCAGGGAAGTCCAGCTCGCCGATGTCCCCGTAGACCGTCAGGGTGGTGACGGCGGCCATGCCGGGGTCGCTGTAATAGGGGATGCCCGCGCGCTCCACGTTTCCGTAGACCGTCAGGTCGGCGTTCAGCACCAGAAGATTACTGAAATCGCCCATCAGCTCCACGGGATAGATAGCGTTGATGATCTGCATCTCCGCGCCGCTGGGCGGCGCGTCCACATACTGCGCTTCGCCCTCTATCTCGTGCCACGCACCGTTTTCGTCGTGGTAGCCGCCGCCCACGCGCCATTTGCCCGTGATCCGGCCGGTGTCCGGGTCGTAGAAGTCTTCGCCGGTGTTTTGGTCGTACTCCATGTACTCGTAGTAAACGGCCACGTCCTGCCCCTCCGCGGCCTGCGCGGTCGCGGGCAGGATGGACAACACCAGCGCCAGTGTGAGCCATAATGTCAATGCTTTCTTCATACGTGATCCTCCGCTTTTTCGCCGGCCACCTTTTCCCGCTTTTTCACGACAGACACGGCGATGATGCCGCCCAGTATCAGCACCGCCACAGCGCCGCCGCCGATATACAGCAGCCGGGAGTGATCCGGCACGCCGGTGCGCACCAGCGCCATGATGGCGGGCTGATCGGCGTCAAAGGCGATAAGGTTGGCGGTCCCGTCTGCCTGGGCCAGTGCCGCGGCGGTCAGTGTGCCGTCGTCGCTGCGGCAGAATTGCACCAGCACCAGCGAGGTGTCCCGTTTCCGCTCTTTTGGCGGGACGGCGACGCGGAGCGTTACCGGCTCGTCCAGCGTTGTAACGGCAGTGCCGTCCTCACGGGTCATCGACAGGGAAAACGCGGCGGCCACAGCGCAGCCCTGATCAAAACCAGCCTGCTTCAGCGCCGACAGCTCTTCATCGGTCAGCTCGACCGCCTGCTGCGAAACGGTGACAGGGCTGCCCTGTGATGCGGCAGCGGCCTCACCCTGCACCGGCGGGATCAGGCCGATTCGCTTTGCCCTCGCGCCGCCCTTCGGCGGTTCAGGGTCAACGCCGTCCGACAGCGGCGGCAGGATGCTGCCCTTGTCCATCAGCGTGGCCATGGTGACGCCGTCGCCATACCAGGAAAAGGATTTGAACGGGCCTTCCTCGCCATATACCAAATAGACCACGCCAATGTCACCGGTGGTGCGCAGGGACATCTCTCCCTGCAGCAGGGGGCTCATGGTGATCTTCTCAATATCGCCGTAGACCGTGATGTCAGGGCTTTCCCAATCGGCCTCAAACAGTGTCAGCCACTCAATATCCCCCAAAAAGGTCACCGTTCCGCCGATGAGGTATACGTCAGAAAAATTTCCCTCCACCGTCAGCGGGACGGGAGGGTTTGTGATCCACAATTCCGCGCCATCCGGCGGCGTGTCCAAAATCCTTCCTGTTTCACCGTTATCGGTAACGCCGGTGTCCGTCCATGTCTCCGACTGCTCCGCCCAAACGTAGCCCTCGTCCGTATAGCGGCTGGCGTACCAGTATTTAATGCGCCCCTCCGCCGCCTCTGCGGCTGCCGGCAGCATGACTATCAGCAACAGCAGCGCCGTCAGTGAGCCCAATGCTTTTTTCATAGTGCCCCTCCCTGTATATGTTCTTTCAATAGCGTATTACAATATGGGCGTATTGTCAATTCTTTTCACGACATTGCCTTGAAACGAAAACGAAAAAAATGAAATAAAGGGTAGCATTTTTTTTGCATGACTGGTATACTATACAATCGGAAGTATATCACGGTGTGCTTTTAATCTAATATTGCGTATTAGATATGCTTGTAAAATAACAAAAAATATATTAGATACATAGGAGTACCTACATGGAAACACAGAAGAAGCGCCGGGGCGACCGCCGGGATGGCCGCCTGCTGCGGGAGCTGGATTCGCTCCACTTCATCACCGGCATCATCTATCCCAACCGCTGCGACAACGAGGCGTATATCTCCGTCAAGGTAGACCTGACGGCCATGAACGCATACCTGGCCAAGAAGAACGAGACGGAGACGGACTTCCCCTACACCATGTTCCACCTGGTGGTGGCCGCCCTGCTCAAGACCATCACCCTGCGGCCCAAGCTGAACCGCTTCATCGTCAACAGCAACTTCTATCAGCGCAACGAGGTGTCCGCCGCCTTCGTGGTGAAAAAGCAGTTCTCCGATAAGGGCGCGGAGGCGCTGGCCTTCCTCCACGGCAAGGATGAGTTCACCGTGGAGGACGTACACGAGTACATCCGCTCCCAGGTGCAGGAATGCCGTTCCGAGAAGGTGGACTCCTCCACGGAGAACATGGACATCCTGAACAAGCTGCCTCGCTGGCTGGGCAAGGCCGCGGTGAAGTTCATCATGTGGCTGGATAAGCACGGCTGGGTGCCCAAGGACATGGTGGCCACCGACCCCTATTACAGCTCCGTGGTCATCTCCAACCTGGGCTCAATCAAGCTCAAGTGCGGCTATCACCACCTGACCAACTGGGGCACGTGCTCCCTGTTCTGCATCATCGGCGAGAAGAAAAAATCCCCCTTCTTTGACGAAAGCGGCCAGGTCTCCATGCGTGAGACGCTGGAGCTGGGATTGACCATCGACGAGCGCATCGCCGACGGCTACTACTATTCCAAGTCCGTCCGGCTGCTGGAATACCTGCTGACACACCCTGAAGAGCTGGAGAGACCGATCTCCGAGGAGGTACGCTATGAGTGAAGTAAAGACCCCGTGGAAGGACTACATGGGCGATGTGCCCATGCACCTGGACTATTTCCGGGGCAGTATGTTCGAGGCCGTGGAGCGCATGGCGGAGCTGTATCCCAACAACATCGCCTTCGACTTCATGGGCAAGTCCACCACATATAAGAAGATGGTGCAGGAGATCGAGCGCTGCGCCAAGAGCCTGAAGACCCTGGGCATCCGCCCCGGTGACAAGGTCACCATCGCCATGCCCAACTGCCCCCAGGCCATCTATATGTTCTACGCCGTGAACCTGGTGGGCGGCATCGCCAACATGATCCACCCCCTGTCTGCAGAGAAGGAGATCGAGTTCTACCTCAACGCCTCCGAGTCCACCACCGCCATCACTCTGGATCAGTTCTACAACAAGTTCGAGCACATCCGTCAGAATACCAAGATCATCAACATCATCATCGCCTCGGTGAAGGACGCCCTGTCCCGCACCATCCGCGCTGGCTATATGCTCACCGAGGGCCGCAAAATCCAGAAGATCCCTGAGGATGCCCCTGTCATCCGCTGGAAGGAATTTATGGATATGTCCCGCTACTGCTTCTACAAGAACTACCGGGTGGAGCGGGGCTTTGACGATCCCGCCGTCATCCTCTATTCCGGCGGCACAACCGGCACGACGAAGGGCATCGTCCTGACCAACGGCAACTTCAACGCCCTGGGCCAGCAGATCATCGCCACCAACCCCATGTTCCGCCCCGGCGACAAGATGTTGGCGGCCATGCCCCTGTTCCACGGCTTCGGCCTGGGCGTGTGCGTCCATTCCATGCTCTCCAACGGCGGACGCTGCATCCTCATCCCCCGGTTCACCGCCAAGAGCTACGCCAAGCAGATCGTCAAGTACCGCTGCAACTTCATCGCCGGTGTCCCCACGCTGTACGAGGCGCTGCTGCGCCTGCCCAGCATGGGCAGCGCGGATCTGAGCAGCCTCAAGGGCGTGTTCTCCGGCGGCGACAGTCTGTCCATCGAGCTGAAGAAGAAGTTCGATAAGTTCCTCTACGACCACCACGCCGTCATCCAGGTGCGGGAGGGCTACGGCACGACGGAGACGGTGACGGCCTGCTGCCTGACCCCCACTAATATCTATAAGGAAGGCTCTATCGGCCTGCCCTTCCCTGACACGTTCATCAAGATCGTCAAGCCCGACACCGACGAGGAGCTGCCCTACGGCGAGGAGGGCGAGATTCTGCTGGCCGGCCCGACGGTGATGAAGGAGTACATGAACAATCCGGAGGAGACGGCCAAGACGCTGCGTAAGCACGACGACGGCCTGACCTGGGTCTACACCGGCGACCTGGGCAGCATGGACGAGCAGGGCTTCATCTACTTCAAGGGCCGCGCCAAGCGCATGATCATCACCTCCGGCTACAACGTCTACCCCGGCCAGCTGGAGAACATCCTGGATGCCCACGAGAAGGTGCAGATGAGCTGCGTCATCGGCGTGCCCGATCCCTACAAGATGCAGAAGGTCAAGGCTTTCGTCATGGTCAAGCCCGGCGTTCCTGCCGACGACAACACCCGACAGGAGCTGCTGGACTACTGCCGCAAGCACGTGGCCAAATACGCCATGCCCTACGACATCGAGTTCCGTGACGAGCTGCCCAAGACCCTGGTGGGCAAGGTGGCCTACCGCGTGCTGGAGGACGAGGAGAAGGCCAGGCAGGCCGCTGCCGCGCAGGAGCAGGCGTGACCATACCCTAAATTCACAGATAAAGGAGGCGGCCAACCATGGACGCGGAGCTGAAACGCCACTATACCCTCATCGTGGACTTCCTGGGCCATATCCTCGGCCCGGATTACGAGATCGCTCTCCACGAGCTGAAGGACGATTCCAACGAGATCATCGCCATTGCCAACGGCGCGCTGACGGGCCGCCATCTCGGCTCACCACTCAGCAACAAAATGCTGGAATACGTGGCGGGCAATCTGTACGAGACGCAGAACTATGTGCTGAACTTCGAGTCCGTGTCCTCCACGGGCAAGACCATGTGCTGCAACTCCATGTTCATCAAGGGCCGCGCCGGTGAGCTGTCCGGCCTGCTGTGCATCAATTTCGACGCCAGCCGGTACGAGGAGCTGTCCCGCCGCGTCATGGAGCTGTGCGGCGGCGGCCTGAAGCGGGGCGTGCCCAGCGGCACGCGGCTCATCGCCGACGGCAACGACCCGGTGGAAACGCCGGTACGCAGCGCCTATCCCACCTCCATCGCCGGCGCGACCGCCAGCATCGTCTCCCAGGTGGTGGCCAACTACCCCGTGGAGGTGGATCGCCTGACCCAGGACGAGAAGATGGAGATCATGGACATCCTGAACCGCAAGGGCGTGTTTCTGCTGAAGGGCTCTGTCAGTCACGTGGCCCAGACGCTCCACAGCTCCGAGGCCAGCATCTATCGCTACCTGGGCAAGCTGAACAACAAATAACCGCAGAAAGAACCGCCCTCCGGCGGTTCTTTTTTGCGCCCGCTGACAAAGCGGATATTCCGCATATGCGAATATTTATTCATATATGCAAAACTGGTATTAGCGATTTTGACGGCAAATAAGCCGATACTTCATGTAATCTGTTGCCGTATTCCACAAAACATGAAATTTACAAGAAAAAATATGCAAAACAGGGTTGACATTTATACACCCCGGGTGTATAGTAGCCACTGTCAGGAGGGAACACCTCCGAACCACAAAGTCTATATCCCGCGAGAACGGTATAGAACCATAAGAAATGCGAAAGGAAGTACGAACATGAAAAAGTTTTTTGCGATGATGCTGGCGCTGGTCATGGCACTGAGCCTGGTGGCCTGCGGCAAGCAGAATGACACACCCAATACCGACGGCGACAACAGCGCCGAGCCCGCCAAGACCACCCTGGTGGTGGGCGTCTCCGCCGACTATGCCCCCTTTGAGTTCATGTATCCCGATGAGAGCGGCGAGCTGGTCTACGGCGGCATCGACATCTCCGTGGCCCAGTACGTGGCCGACGAGCTGGGCCTGACCCTGCAGGTGGAGAACATGAGCTTCGACAACCTGCTGACCTCCCTGGACAAGGGTGATTTCGACATGGTGCTGTCCGCCATGGAGGCCACTCCCGACCGGCTGGAGAACGCCGACTTCTCCAACGGCTATTACAGCGATACGCCTCCCGCCATCCTGGTGAAGGCCGACGTGGCTGACCAGTACAAGACGCTGGCCGACTTCAACGGCAAGTCCGTGGGCGCGCAGACCGCCACCACCAAGCTGGACATGGTCAACACCATCGAGGGCGTGACCCCCGTGGCCCTGTCCTCTGTGCTGGACCTGGTGAACGAGCTGGTGTATGACAAGGTGGACGCCATCCTGGTGGACGGCGGTGTGGCGGAGCAGTACGCCGCTGCCAACCCCGACCTGGTCATCGCTGACGCCTCCTCCGAGCTGCCCGCCGCCGAGCCCTACTGCATCGCCGTGGCCAAGGGCGACCCCAAGGGCCTGCTGGACGGCATCAACGCCGCCCTGGCCAAGATGGCCTCCGAGAACAAGATCGAGACCTTCATCGCCGATGCTGACGCCCTGGCCGATGTGGCTGTGGAAGTTTCCGCCGACTAATTCTCTCCCTTACATAAAACGCCAGTGCAAAGCCGCCCCGCGACTTTGCACTTCGCGTGTCTCCGCACCGAGTTTACACGAGAAAGGACTGACCGCGTATGTGGTGGAGCAGCCTGTTTACGGATATGCGCCCCTCCGACTTCTTCAACTTCTCCTTCCTGCCAAAATACGGCGTGGCCTTCGTCCGCGGCATCGAGTACACGCTGCTGCTGGCGGTGGTGTCCGTGCTGCTGGCGGTGATCCCCGCCCTGCTGCTGGCCATGATGCGTTTGAGTAAGGTCAAGCCCGTCAAGTGGTTTGCCGGGGCATACATCGCCGTGTTCCGCTCCACCCCCATGCTGGTGCAGCTGTCCATTATCTACTTCGGCCTGTTCTACGCCATATCCCTGCCCCGGATCAGCCTGTTCGGCTTCGTGGACATCAGCCGGTTCGTCCCCGGCGTGGTGGCTCTGGCGCTGAACAGCTCCGCCTATGTGGCGGAGATATTCCGGGCCGGTATCCTGGCCGTGGACAAGGGACAGACGGAGGCGGCCCGTTCCCTGGGCCTCAGCAGCTGGCAGTCCATGCGTTTGGTGGTGCTGCCACAGGCCATCAAGAACGTGCTGCCCGCCCTGGCCAACGAGATCGTCACCATGGTCAAGGAGAGCTCCATCTGCTCCATGCTGGGCATGGCGGAGATCATGTTCGCCGCCAAGACCATCGCCGGCTCTACCGGCATCTCACTGGCGCCCTACACGCTGGCCGCGCTGGTCTATTTCTGCATCAACTATCCCGCCTCCAAAGCCATCGAGGCCATAGAAAGGAGAATGCGCCGTGGCGACAAGCAGTAAAGTCCTCGTCTCCGTGCAGCATCTGGTCAAGGAGTACAACCACGGCGCGGTCCACGCGCTGAACGATTGCAGCCTGGACATCCGCAGGGGCGAGGTGGTGGCCATCATCGGCCCGTCCGGCAGCGGCAAGTCCACGCTGCTCCGCAGCCTGAACCTGCTGGAGGAACCCACCTCCGGCGCGATCTACTTCGACGGTGTGGACCTGGCCAGCAAGCAGGTGAACATCGACCAGCACCGTCAGAAGATGGGCATGGTGTTCCAGCACTTCAACCTGTTCCCCCACAAGACCGTCCTGCAAAACATCACCCTCGCCCCGGTGACGCTGAAGAAAAAGACCCCCGCCGAGGCAGAGGCCCAGGCCAAGGCGCTGCTGGAGCGCATCGGCCTTGCCGATAAGGCTGCGGAGTACCCCAATATGCTCTCCGGCGGCCAGAAGCAGCGTATCGCCATCGTGCGGGCGCTGGCCATGAACCCGGAGGTCATGCTCTTTGATGAGCCCACCTCCGCCCTCGACCCGGAGATGGTGGGCGAGGTGCTGGATCTGATGCGTGACCTGGCCAAGGACGGCATGACCATGGCCGTCGTCACCCACGAGATGGGCTTCGCCCGCGAGGTGGCCGACCGGGTGGTGTTCATGGCCGACGGCAAGATCTTAGAGGAGGGCACGCCCGCCGACATCTTCGACCATCCCCACGATCCCCGCCTGCAGGATTTCCTCAGCAAGGTGCTGTAAGCGGCACAAAATGCATAAAAAAAGACCGCCTTCCGGCGGTCTTTTTTCATAGGTGCAGGGAGCGGACAGGGGCGGAATCCCAAAGCCGTCCTATTGCCTCCTCAAGGCGTATACGTGTGCCGCACCGTCTCGCCTCTGTCGGTGTCCGGGTCCTCCAGCGTGACGGAGGTCACGGTGTCCACGTCCACCAGCCGGTTGAACTGGTAGCTGTAATACTCCTCCGTGCCAATATCAGTCGCGCCCAGCTCGATCTCCATGGCGTCACTATAGCCGCCCATCGGGTCGCCGGTGATATAGCCGACCACCCAGTTTCGCAGGTTGCGTTCACGGCTTTCCACGGCAAATTCACTGCCATCCTTGAACTGGAGGATGTTTTCCCAAATGAGCCACTCTATCTCGTGACCGATGCTGTCCACCGCCGTCATGCCCAGGGGGGAGAGCAGCACGATCTCGCCGTTGTCGGCGGTGAAGGTCTTGACGGGCACACGGGTCTGAATCTGGATGGCGATAGAGTGGTATTGATACGCGTTGTCTGTCACGCTGAAGTAGAAGGTGCTGTCCTTGGCGTAGCTGAAGCCCTTGCCGGAGATGAAGTAGGCGATCACCTGCAGGCAGGTGTCGGTGCTGGAGCTCTCGTCCACATAGAGCTTCGTGTCGGCGGACATAGCGCCGAGCCGGTCGCCGCGGGTGGGCTCAGAGCGGCCATAGTAAACGTTGGCTCTGACGCTCTCGATCCACGTTTCGCCGTAGCCCATGTCGTCGTACTCGAAGCCGTTGGGGTTCTCCACGGAGAAGGTCAGGATGCCCGTGCCTGTGTCGTCCACCAGGAACGTGCCCATCTTATAGGTATTGCCCTCCACGGTCATCTCCGCGTCCAGCTTGCTCAGGTATTTGCCCACCAGCCGCTCCGTGGTGGCCACGTCGCCGGGGATGCGCTCCATGTCGGCCACGGTGATGACCTCTCCGGAGTTGCCGATCACAACGGGCGTAGGGGAGTTGATGTCGTCGGTAAAGGCATGGTGGGTGGTGTCGTCCACCTCCTTCGCGGGGGATACGTCGGCGCGGATGAGCACCACACCGGCGGCCACGGCCACGGTGAGGGTCAGCGCGGCGGCGATGGCGATCACAGCGCCGCGGCCTAAAATGCGGCGGGTCTTTTTCTCGTTCTGCATAGTCCTTTTGACCTCCGAAATTGTATCCGGGGAGGCGTGCAGGGCGGAGAAGGTTTTTTCAAAAAGCTCGTGTTGGGTCATACTGCGACACCTCCGATAAAATGTTTTTCAGCTTGGCCCTGGCGCGGGAGAGCCGCGTGCGTACCGTTTCCTCCGGCACGTTCAGCAGCGCGGCGATCTCCTTTTGTCGGTAGCCCTCATAGTAGTACAGCAGCACCGGCAGACGGTAGCGCCTGTCCAGCGACATCACCGCGTCAAACAGCTCCCGGCATTGGGGCTGCTCGAACACCAGCGTGTTCTCGTAGTCGGCGATGTCCTCCGCCCTGTGCCACGGGGCGCGGAGCACGTTTTTGCAGCGGTTGACCGTAACGCGGATGAGCCAGTTTTTCACATGGGCGTCGCTTTCGAACGCCTTGTCCTCTTTGTATAGCTGTATCAACACGTCTTGGGTCACATCGTCCGCATCGTCCCGGCAGCGCAGATAGCTGTACGCCACCCGGAACACCGTGTCCATATACCGCTGGGCCAGCGGGGTGAACTGTTCTTCTGTCATAGGGTCGTCTCCTTTGTAGGGGTGAAAGGCCTTTCACCTATCATACACCCGAAAAACGGGAAATGTTTCATTTTGGAAAAAATATCTGTGCCTCGCCCCTACGCACGGTCTGCCAAAGCGTGTGCCCTGCCCGGCAGGACACAAAAAATGGCCCGGCAGCGTTGCTGCCGGGCTGCATGATCTCTATTCAGCTCTTGCCGTGAATCTCACCGCCGCACCGGGGGCAGGTGATGACGATGCGCCCCTTGCCTCTCGGCACGCGGCACACCGCGCCGCACCGGGGGCAGGTGAAATAGCGGTGCTCCTTGTCCATCCGCTGCTGCCGGCTTCCGGCAATGCGGCGGCTGACGGGATTCCAAACTTTCTCCATGAAGCGTGCGTTTTCGCTCCGCCGCTTCTCCAGATTGCGGGAAAACATACGGTACAGCGCCAAAAACACGATGACCGTGGACACAAAGGCCAAAATGCTGTATACCACGGACTGCCTGTCCCGCAGGAACAGATTGATAACGTCCAGCAGCAGCGCCGTCCAGATCATGGTCAGGCACAGGCGATCCACGCCGTTGCGGCCATACATGAAGCGCGACAGCGCGTTGCCGATGCGTTGGAAGAAGTTCATAAAAACAAAGCCCCGCTTCCCGGAAATTACTCTAACACTGACACGATATTTTACAGGAAAAGTCAGAAAAGGTAAAGGGCTTTTGCGGAAAATTCACAAAATGGACAAAATTTCACCGCCTCACCCCGCTGTTGCAATAGGCCGCGGAGTTTGGTATAATATCTCAGATATAGTGTCGCCGCCGTTTTGACAGGTGAGAGGCGGCACGGTACGGACGGAACGCGGGCTGCCGGTATATGCTGCCGCGCCGCTCTCGCCTGCCGCTACCATTCTATGCGGGCCGCGCCGCCGCGGTGCAGCCGGGAAAGGAAGAACCCCATGATCAAGATCGCCCCCTCCATTCTCTCCGCCGATTTTGCCTACCTGGGCCGTGACATCGAGAAGATCGCCACCGCCGACTACGTCCATGTGGACGTGATGGACGGCCTGTTTGTGCCCAACATCTCCATCGGCATCCCGGTGGTGAAGTGCATCCGCCCCACCACGTCCCTGCCACTGGATGTCCACCTGATGATCGACCGCCCGGTGCGCTACGTGGAGCAGTTCTGCGACGCAGGCGCGGACATCGTCACCTGCCACGTGGAGGCGGACACGGAGGAGAACATCCTGGCCGCCATCGACAAGATCCACGCCAAGGGCAAAAAGGCCGGCGTGGTGGTCAAGCCCAAGACCCCCGCCAGCGCCGTACTGCCCTTCATCGACAGGGTGGAGCTGATTTTGGTAATGACCGTCGAGCCGGGCTTCGGCGGGCAGAAGTTCATGGCGGACATGATGCCCAAGGTGCAGACCATCCGGGGCTACATCAACGCGCTGAACCCCGCCTGTGAGCTGGAGGTGGACGGCGGCGTGGACGCGCAGACCTGCAAGCTGTGCATCGCCGCCGGGGCAAACGTACTGGTGGCGGGCAGCGCCGTATATAAGGCGGCGGACATCCCCGCCCGCATCGCCGAGCTGAGAGGATAAAGACGTATGGAGTATTTTCCCGCACCGCTGGAAAAATTAGTAGAGCAGTTCGCCAAGCTGCCGGGCGTAGGCTATAAGTCCGCCCAGCGGCTGGCTTTTCACGTCTTGAGCCTGCCGGAACAGGAGGCTCAGGCCTTTGCCGACGCCATCACCGAGGCCAAGCGCAGCGTCACGTTGTGCCCCGTGTGTCAGAACCTGACCGCCGGCGGCCTGTGTCCCATCTGCGCCGATGGGAAGCGGGACGAGACTACCATCTGCGTGGTGGCCGATCCCCGCGATGTCATCGCCATGGAGCGCAGCCGGGAGTACCGCGGACGCTATCACGTGCTCCACGGCGTGCTGTCGCCCATGAACCATGTCGGGCCGGACGACCTGCACATCAAGTCGCTGCTGGACCGTGTGGCCCAGGGCGGCATCGAGGAGGTCATCATGGCCACCAACCCGGACACGGAGGGCGAGGCCACGGCGCTGTATCTGGCCCGTTTGCTGAAGCCCTTCGGTACGAAGGTCACGCGGCTTGCCTACGGCATTCCCGTGGGCGGCCATTTGGAGTTTGCCGACGATGCCACGCTGATGCGTGCGCTGGAAGGGCGGCGTGAGCTATGAGAAGGTTCGTCTGCCTGCTGCTGGCCACCCTGCTGGCGCTGTCGCTGTGCGGCTGCGGCGGGACGCAGGAGTCCCGGCTGGAGCTGTTCGCCATGGACACCTACATGGTCATCACCGCCGAGGGCGGCGACACCGAGGAAGCGGTAAAGTCGGTATCCCGGGAGATCAGCCGATTGGAGAACGCTCTCAGCCGCACCATTGACACCAGCAGCGTCAGCCGCCTGAACGATGAGGGCGGCGCACGGCTGGACGAGGAGACGGCATCGCTGCTGGCCGCGGCGCTGACATACAGCGCCGACACCAACGGCGCGTTCGATGTGACCATCGCGCCGCTGGTAGAGCTGTGGGGCATCACGTCCGATGATCCCCGCGTGCCCTCTCAGGAGGAGATCGACGCGCTGCTGCCGCTGGTGGGCAGTGAGCACATCCACCTGGACGGGCGGGAGGCCACGCTGGACGAGGACTGCGCCATCGACCTGGGCGGCATCGCCAAGGGCTTCGCCTCCGACAAGGCGGCGGACATCCTCAGCAGAAGCGGCGCTGACCGGGCCTGTGCCAATCTGGGCGGCAACGTGTATGTATACAGCCGGGAAAACAGCCGGGCCTGGAACGTGGCTATTGAAGACCCCCAGGGCAAGGACGGCTACGTGTGCATCCTGTCGCTGACGGATCACTTTGTCGTCACCTCCGGCGGCTATCAGCGGTATTTCACCGGGCCGGAAGGCACAGTGTACCAGCACATCCTCGACCCCAAGACCGGCTATCCCGTTCAGGGCGACCTGCTCAGCGCGTCCGTCATCCTGCCCCGCGGCGGCGATGAACTGGCCGGAACGCGGGCGGATGCCTACTCCACGGCGCTGTACGTCATGGGCGAGAGCGGCGCGGCGGACTTTTGGCGCGCACACAGGGACTTTGACATGGTGCTGGTGACAACGGACGGACGGGTGGTCTACACCCCCGGCCTTGCCTCAGTATTCCATGAAGCGGAGGACGTAAGCTATGTCTGTGAGCAGCTGGCAGACTGAGACAAAATTCAACCGCCGTGACGCGCTGGTGGCGCTGGCGGTGGCGCTTTTGGCGGCGGTGACGGCGCTGCTGTTCTACCTGCCCAGGACTCAAAGCGACCAGCTGACGCTGGTCATCACCGTAGGGGGGCAGGAGCAGTCCCGCACGCCGGTGACGCAGCTGCCGGACGGGCCTGTCCGCATCGAGGGCCGCGGCGGCTATACGCTGACCCTCTCCCCGTCGTACAGTGACCTGCCCTTCAGCCCGGAATGGAGCGTCCGCGTCTCCGACTCCGACTGTCCGGGGCAGGACTGCGTCCACACCGGGGCTATCTCCCGGGCAGGGCAGTCCATCGTGTGCCTTCCGGCCCAGGTGGTGGTGTACCTGGAGGGCACGCCTGCCGCCGGTCAGCCGGACGTGATCGTGGGGTGACGGGCATGAAGTGGACGACGAAGAACATGGCGCTGTGCGCCGTGCTGGCGGCGCTGGCCCTGGGCCTGAGCACGCTGGAGAACCTGTTCCCGGTCACGGCCCTCGTGCCCGTGCCGGGTGTGAAGCTGGGCCTTGCCAACATCGTCACGGTGTTCGCCCTGTACCGGCTGGGCGCGCCGGAGGCGCTGGCCATCCTGCTGGTGCGCTGCGCGCTGGGCGGCCTGTTCGCCGGGAACGTGTCGGCGCTGCTGTTCAGCACGCTGGGCGGCCTGTGCGCTATGGGCGTGATGATCCTGCTACGGCGCTGGCGGAGGCTGTCGGTGTACGGCGTGTCCATCGGCGGCGCGGCGGCCCATAACATAGGACAGATGGCGGCGGCGGTCATCACCTTAGGCAGCACCATGGTGCTGGGCTATCTGCCGTTTTTACTGGCGGTGTCCCTGTTCACAGGGACGCTGACCGGGTTCGTGACAGCGCTGCTGCTGCGGGCCACATCGCATATCCGATTTCGATGAGAAGGTGGTTTTGCTATGGATAAGAAGGATCAGATCATTTTGCAGCAGCTGGACGTGATCCGCTCCATGACGGAGAACAACATGAAGCGGATGAACAGCGATTTTTGGGGCACGCCCTTTGAAGCCGTGGGCAAAGCCCCGGTAACGCCCGCCGCATCCGGCAGGGGGGAGGACGTGAAGAAGAACACCCCTCCCACCGCCACGGCCAAGCCCGGCGACGAAAAGCCCGCCGAGGAGGAGCTGCCGCCGCCGGAGAAGATGGAGGATCTGCTGGCGGAGCTGGACAGCTACATCGGCCTGGGCGCGGTGAAGGAGGAGGTCCACAACCTCATCAACATGGTGCAGGTCTACAAGCTGCGCCGGGAGCACGACCTGCCCACCACCGATATGTCCCTGCACATGGTGTTCACCGGCAACCCCGGCACGGGCAAGACCATGATGGCCCGCATGATGGCCCGCATCTACCGCAGCCTGGGCATCCTGTCCAAGGGCCAGCTGGTGGAGGTGGACCGCAGCGGTCTGGTGGCCGGCTACGTGGGACAGACCGCCCTCAAGACCCAAAAGGTCATCGAGAAGGCCATGGGCGGCGTGCTGTTCGTGGACGAGGCCTACGCCCTCAACGGCAAGTCGGAGAACGACTTCGGCCAGGAGGCCATCGACACCCTGCTCAAGGCCATGGAGGATCACCGTGACGACCTGGTGGTCATCGTGGCGGGCTACACCGACCTGATGGACAAGTTCATCCACTCCAACCCCGGCCTGGAGAGCCGCTTTAACCGCTTCCTGCTGTTCGAGGACTACTCCCTGGATGAGCTGATGGCCATCTTCAAGATGCGCTGCGGCAAGGGCTACATCCTCTCCCCGGAGGCCGAGCCGCTGGTGCGCGACTACATCGCCGAGGAGAGCGCCGACGGCGACGGCTTCGGCAACGCCCGCGGCGTGCGGAACATCTTCGAGCATATTTTGGTGGCGCAGAACAACCGGCTGGCCAAGCTGGACACTGTCACCCGTGACGACCTGATGACGCTGCTGCCGGAGGACGTGATGCACGCCCGCGGCCAGCTGGACGAGTAAAAGGCATATACAAAGGCCGACCGGCTCTGTGAGCCGGTCGGCCTTAAAAAAGGAGTAAGTGAAGTATCAGATTCAGCCCTCGATCAGCCTTGCGGCATAGAGGTACGTCCGGGCGTAGTAGCTCTCGGACAGGGAGCTGATGATCACGCCGCTGGACGTGCTGGCGTGGATGAACTGTCCGCCGCCCAGATAGATGCCCACGTGGCCGATGCCGCTGCCGCCGGTGGCGAAGAACACCAGGTCGCCGGGCGCACGCTCCGCCGAGGACACGCCCCGGCACATATAATACTGGCTGGTCGCGCCGTGGGGCAGACTCACGCCGAACGCGCCGAACACCGCCATGGTGAAGCCGGAGCAGTCCGTGCCGTTATGGCTT
>UMKX01017928.1_pt1 | contig 15840 bp, 13 predicted proteins | sample 1966471 | NCBI WGS metagenome assembly UMKX01 (sample SAMEA4836188, study PRJEB28245) | human gut metagenome | biome: gut microbiome; material: fecal sample | place: Denmark | collected 2008
CCGCAGGATCCTTCTGGCGCATCACCGGATTGTAGGGGGAGCACTCGTAGGGGCCGTAGAAATTCTTACTTCTTCCCACGTTGATGCCATGACCGTAACCGGTGCCACCCTCAGCCACGATAGCGTAATAATAGCCGTCCTTTTTCATGATATGGGGACCTTCGGAGCAGCGCTCGCCCGTGCCTTCCCATGCGGTCTTCGCCGGACCCGCCACTGCCAGTCCGTCCGCCGTCAGGGGAACTGCCTGTGCTGCCTTGGCAATGATCATATATCTGCTGCCGTCGTCATCCACAAACAGGGACGGATCAATATCGTCCACTTCCAGACATACCGGCTTGCTGTAAGGGCCTTCCGGCTTATCGGATACCATCACCAATTGTCTTCGCATCACATTATTGTCACGCTTGCCGTCCGCATTCAGACGCAAAGTTACATAAATATAGTATTTTCCGTCCACATATTCGATATCCGGTGCCCAGATGCCATGGGAATCCCGGATGTCACTGATGTCCAGCCACTCCGGATTCGTGATGGCATGGCCGATGATATGCCAGTGCACCATATCTCGGGAATGGGAAATGGGGATTGCCGGAAAATACTGGAAGCTCGAATTCACCATGTAATAATCGTCACCGACACGGATCACGGAAGGATCCGGGAAAAAGCCTCGCTGTACAGGATTGTGATAGGTTCTCTGTTCGCTCATAGGGGTCTCCTTTTATCACTCATAATTATACTGTAAGTGTAGCTTCTTCCCGGACTTCTGTCGTGCCAGTTTTCTTTTTATTTTATGACAAATATTGCATTAAATACAGATTGATCCTCCGGAATTATTCCATGATGGAGTACTGCATCCACTCGTACAACAACTTCGTGCCCTCCATGATCTCGGGCGGGAGCAGCGCACGCGCTACCAGCTTTAATTCATCGGATTCGATGTCCGTTCTGCGAAGATGGGCATAATCGCCGTCAATGCTTTCTACGATATATTCAAAACGATTCATAGGGATACCTCTTTCTTTGATGTGTTTGAGATAAGTTTAAGAGGTTTTTGGGGGAGAGTCAAGGGAATCCGCTGTATCTTCGAAAATCGCTCTGCTTCGCACTTATAATTCGACGCAGCATCGGCTTATCGCATAAATTGCTTTGCAATTCATGCGATATCCGCTGGACTTCGTCATATCCGTGAAATAAAAAGTACCCGACCTCTCAAGCAAGCTTGGAGATCGGGTATTTTTATTTCACGGCTGCGTCGAAGCGGTCCTGACGCTTACATCATTCCGCCCATGCCGGCTCCACCGGCGGGCATTGCGGGAGTCTCTTCCTTGATGTTAGCTACAACGCTTTCGGTAGTAAGCAGTGTGCTTGCTACGCTGGTAGCGTTCTGCAGAGCACTTCTGGTAACCTTTGCAGGATCCAGGATGCCGGCACTTACCATATCTACATATTCCTCTTTCAGAGCATCGAAGCCGACACCGACCTCAGACTCACGTACCTTATTGATGATAACGCTGCCCTCCAGTCCTGCGTTTGCTGCGATGTGATACAGAGGAGCTTCCAGTGCTTTCAGGACGATGCCTGCACCGGTCTTCTCATCACCTTCCAGAGTAGCTGCCAGTTTGGCAACTTCCTTGGATGCATGAATATATGCGGAGCCACCGCCACAGATGATACCTTCCTCTACGGCTGCTCTGGTAGCTGCCAGTGCATCTTCCAGACGAAGCTTAGCTTCCTTCATCTCGGTCTCGGTAGCAGCACCTACACGGATGACTGCAACGCCACCGGACAGCTTAGCCAGTCTCTCCTGTAACTTCTCTCTGTCGAAATCAGAAGTGGTCTCTTCGATCTGCTTCTTGATCTGTGCGATTCTGGACTGTAATGCTTCCTTGTCACCTTCACCGTCTACGATCACGGTGTTCTCTTTCTGAACCTTAACAGATTTTGCACGGCCCAGCATATCCATTGTGGTATCCTTCAGCTCATAACCAAGCTCGGAACTGATCACGGTACCGCCGGTCAGGATTGCGATATCCTCCAGCATAGCTTTTCTTCTGTCACCATAGCCGGGAGCCTTAACAGCTACTACATTGAAAGTACCACGCAGCTTGTTGACGATCAGGGTGGTCAGTGCCTCGCCCTCTACATCCTCAGCGATGATCAACAGCTTAGCGCCGGACTGAACGATCTGCTCTAACAGAGGCAGGATCTCCTGAATGTTGGAAATCTTCTTATCAGTGATCAGGATATAAGGATTATCCAGAACTGCTTCCATCTTATCCATATCGGTTGCCATGTAAGCGGAGATATAACCTCTGTCAAACTGCATACCTTCTACCAGATCCAGCTCGGTCTGCATGGTCTTGGACTCTTCAATGGTGATAACACCGTTGTTGCTGACCTTTTCCATAGCATCTGCAACCAGCTGTCCTACTGCTTCATCTCCTGCGGAGATTGCTGCTACTCTTGCGATGTGCTCCTTACCGTTTACCTTCTGGCTCATCTTACCGATGGTTTCTACTGCACATGCGGTTGCTTTCTTCATACCTTTTCTCAGGATGATGGGATTAGCACCTGCTGCCAGGTTCTTCATACCTGCATTTACCATAGCCTGTGCCAGAACGGTTGCTGTTGTAGTACCATCACCGGCTACATCGTTGGTCTTGGTAGCTACTTCTTTTACCAGCTGTGCCCCCATGTTCTCGAATGCATCTTCCAGCTCGATCTCTTTTGCAATGGTAACACCATCGTTGGTGATCAGAGGTGCACCGAAAGACTTATCCAATACTACGTTTCTTCCTTTGGGTCCTAAGGTTACTCTTACGGTATCTGCCAGCTGGTTTACACCAGCCTCCAATGCTGCACGGGCTTCTGCGCCGTATTTAATCTCTTTTGCCATAATAATCAGCCTCCAATTTATTTGTTCTTAGTCTTAATTTCTTTCTAGGTCTTTGCAATTACTGGTAACTATTCAGAATAGTTACAATTACTGAATGATTGCAAGGATATCGCTCTGTTTAACGATGATGTACTCTTCGTCATCCAGCTTTACTTCGGTTCCGGAATATTTAGAATAGATGACCTGATCGCCAACCTTAACTTCCATCTTTACTTCCTTGCCGTCTACAACACCGCCGGGACCGACAGCAACAACTTCTGCCTGCTGGGGCTTTTCCTTATTCTGACCGGGGAGCACGATACCGGACTTGGTAGTCTCCTCTGCAACTAACTGTTTTAATACTACTCTGTCACCTAAGGGTTTCAAATTCATGACAATTGCCTCCTTATAACTATTTAAATATCATATTACTCTTCTTCATTTGTTAGCACTCATTTTTGTTGAGTGCTAATTTATATAGCTTATATTAGTTTTATATGCCGATATTTTCAAACCTATTCACAGTCATTTAAAATGCAAATCCTTTTATTTTCTCATTTTTTCTCTTGTTTTCTTCTGTTTTTACATTACATGTCTGAAAATGCGATTTAATATTTCGTTTATAATTCTGAAAATCCATATCCGGCTTATCCTCTGCAAACTCTTATGCAAGCATGATTTATATCTGATGCATCGTATAAGCAAAAAGCAACCCGGGATGCTATGATCATCCCAAGCTGCTCCTGTTCTGCTCTGTATTTACTATGTGACCCACTCGCCCTATGCGGTCTTGGACTCCTCATGCCATTTCTGCCACTTCTTCTTATAGATAAAGAAGCAGGGGATTCCTACGAATACCATTCCACCTAAAATATTGCCGATGGTAACGGGAATAAAGTTGTTCAGGCTGTGAAGCAATGTCAGCCCCTGGATCTGCTCGGCGGTCAGGCCGTAAGCTTCCTGTGCCTTTGCCACATAAGCGGGATTCTGTGCAGCCATCATGCCTACGGGAATGTAGAACATATTTGCAACACAGTGCTCAAAACCGCCGACTACGAATGCCATGATTGGGAAGAAGATCGCCCAGACCTTACCTACGATATCCGTAGCTGCCGCTGCCATCAGGATCGCAATACATACCAGAATATTGCACAGGATGCCGGAGGTGACTCCCTTCAGAGGAGAAATGCCTACCTTGCCGACTGCCACTTTGATGGCATAGGCACCCAAAAGCCCACCGGTGTAATCCAGATTACCGGAAAAATAAATCAGGGTATCAATGATCAGCGCACCGATCAGATTGCTGAAGTAAACCACGATCAGATTGCGGATACATTCGAACCAGGTCACCTTTTTGCCTACCACATCCATGACGATCAAGCAGTTACCGGTAAAAAGTTCTCCGCCCACAAATACAATGATCATCAGTCCCACAGGGAAGATGATGCCTGCCACGAATCGTGCCAGACCTACATTGTCAATGGCATGTGCTGCGGTACTGCTGGTAGCTCCGCCCAGTGCGATGAACGCACCTGCCATAATGCCTAACAGGATCATCTTACCCAGGGGAAGATGCGCCTTGCCCTCTCCTGCTTTCATGTTGGTATCAATGACTTCCGACGGGGTATTAAAATGCTGTTCCATAGATTCCCTCATTTCCGTACAGCCCTTATCTGCCGTACTTTCTCATACTCATATAACGCCTATATTACACGAAAGCTGCGCAGAAAAGCAAGCTTTTCCCAGCATGTATCTGATTATATACATTTTTCTCATTTTCTTCTGCACTTTGTTTTCTAAGCAAGATTATTTTTGCAATTTTTTTGCCGATTTTTGCAAAAAAGTGGTAGACAAAAGCCAAATTGTGTACTATACTAAACATGTTCGGTGAGAGCCGAACCGCTTATATAAGTAGATTTCCGGAAGAATTCCCCTTTTACACAATTAAAGTGGCTGCAGGTTTCCCGCCTGCGGCTGCTTTAATTGTGTTATAAGTTATTTTTTGTGGTTTCCTTTGGAATTGCAAAAGTTTTTGCAAAAATTTGAAATTTTCACTTGCTAAATAGTAAACATCTATGCTATAATAGTTTTCGTCAGTGATTCAACTGATACAATTTCATAGGGGAATAGTACAGCGGTAGTGCGGCGGTCTCCAAAACCGTTAACGGGGGTTCGATCCCCTCTTCCCCTGCTTTAAAAAGTCGATGTTATCGGCTTTTTTTGTTTCTGTTTTGGATACTATTGGATACAATTTCACCCCGGCACGACGCGATTTATAGACCCGCGCCATGCCGGGGTGTTGTCTTTGCAGCTATATTATCAGATCTCCTCTTTCTCCGAATCCGGTGCGATCACGGACCCGATCGCGGTAGCGTAATCGGAGTACTCCGGAATACTGATCTTCACGTCCCACAGGCTCTTGAAGTCCTCGATGATCTGGCGGCACTCGAAGAATTTGGTCAGACCACCGATGAGGATGTAATCCTTGATGCCGGTATTCACGGAGGCTAAGATTCCTGCCTGACAGATGTTCTCGATGACCATATGTACAATACCGGCTGCAATATCTTCGGGCTTGGACTGGGCATCTGCTTTGCCGAAGTTGGATGCAGTCACATCCAGGTTCAGACCCGGGAGCTTTTCCTTGGCGAGATCGCCGATCCGCAGATCGATCTTCGTCACATCACCCTTGCGGGACAGGGGTACGATCTCATGGATGTCTCCGGTGTTCAGCATGATCGTGGACAGTCCGCAGATGGTTCCGCCACCCAAGCCGACACCGCCTAAATGCTTCATCTCATTTTCAGTTACTTTGACGAAGAAGCTTCCGGTGCCCATGCTGATGACAATGACTTCCTTTTTATCCGTGAGGTAATAACCGCCGGTTCCGGTGGCTATGAATTCGTCTACCTTATAGGTAGGACGATCATATACCGCTTTCTCCACATACTTGCTTCCAACGCCGGTGATGTAGACACCTTCTACGTCCGACAGTTCCAGGTTGTTCTCGTACAGGTATCTGCCGAATGCGCCATAGAGAGATGCCACCTGGCTGTCTGCCTTGACCGCCATGGGCGGAAGCATATGTTTCCCTTCAAAAGCTACGATCTTCGTTGTGCTGCTGCCGATATCAATTCCTATTTTTACAGGCATGTTTTGCCCTCCTCATATCTTTTGACCATTCCTGGTCTCTTTTTCAAATGCATTTTACAGTTTAGAATCATCAGCCAAATACTTTATCGACCGCATCCTGCACGGAGCTTACGCCGATGACCCGGATCCTACTTCCCTTTTTGCACTCTTCCAGTGACACGTAAGGCACCACGCATTCCTCGAAGCCCAGCTTCTCCGCCTCTGCCACACGTTGTTTTGCCATGCTGACTGCACGGACTTCACCGCTTAAGCCTACTTCTCCGAAGGCAACCATCTTCGGGTTCAATGCCTTATTCCGGAAGCTGGACAGAATCGCCAGCACGATCCCTAAGTCAATCGCCGGCTCCTGGATCTTGATACCGCCGGTGATATTCACATAGGCATCACAGGAGGATAACTGTACTCCCGAACGCTTCTCCAATACTGCCATCAGGAGATTTACGCGATTAAAATCCGTACCGGTGGTCTGTCTTCTGGGAATGCCGAAATTACTGTGGCACACCAGCGCCTGTAGCTCGATCAGAAGCGGTCTGGTGCCCTCCATGGTACATGCCACCACAGAACCGCTGGCATTCTCCGGTCGACCGTTCAACATATATTCCGAAGGATTCTTGACCTCTGCCAGCCCCGTCTCCCGCATCTCGAAGACACCGATCTCATTCGTGGATCCAAAACGGTTCTTTACGCCCCGCAGAATACGGTAGGACGCATGTCTGTCCCCTTCAAAATAAAGTACCGTGTCCACCATATGTTCCAACACTCTGGGACCTGCCACCGTACCTTCCTTGGTCACATGACCTACAATGAAGATCGAGATTCCCAGTCCTTTCGCCAGCTGCAACAGGATGCCTGTGGATTCCCTCACCTGGGATACGCTTCCCGGTGCCGCCGACACATTTTCGTTGTACATGGTCTGAATAGAGTCAATGATCACGACCTCCGGTTTACTCCTGCGGATCACTTCACTGATAATGTCCAGATTCGTCTCGCACAGTAGGAGCATATGCTCCGAAAAATTGCCCAGACGATCCGCCCGCATCTTGATCTGTACCTTGGATTCCTCTCCGGAGATATACAGTACCTTATGTCCCGCCGCAGACAGATTATGACAGACCTGCAATAACAGTGTGGACTTACCGATTCCGGGGTCTCCGCCTACCAGTGTCAGGGATCCCTGCACGATACCGCCTCCCAGCACCCGGTCCAGTTCTTTGATCCCAGTGAGGGTCTTATTCTCCTCCCGGATGGCGATCTCGGACAGTACACAGGGTTCTGATGCCTCTCTTCTGTCTCTCTTCGCACCGTTTCCGGTATTCTTTAATTCTGTTTTATCTATCGTCTCTTCCACGAAAGTATTCCACTCTCTGCAACCGGGGCATTGTCCCAGCCATTTCGTGGATTCATAGCCACAGTTCTGACAAAAAAAAACGGTGGCTGTCTTACCTTTTGCCATGCTCTCTCCCCAATCGTTATAAAAAAGAGCCCAGTCACGAAGTACTACAATATCCTCCGTGCCTGGACTCCTTTGCAGTGCGTCCTTACGCTTCTACGATCTTAACAGGTACTTCACCTGCTGCTTCCAGTTCTACGCTTAAGCTCAGCTTGCCGCCAAGTCCTGTCTTCATGGTTCCTACGTTCTTGCCGTCGATCAATACTTCGTACTCGGTATCATCCTTCAGACCTACGGTGATCTGGGAATCCTCATCACCCTCTACGATGAACTCCACGCTGTTGTCAGATTCCTTAAACTCCAGCACACTGGTTCCGGGAACAGATTCATATAAAAACATGCCGTTCTTCTCTAACTTTGTCATCTCATTGTAGGTCTTAACCTTCAGCAGATCTCCTGCATGCTCATAATCTTCTACCTTTGCCTTCTTGGCCAGCTTGTGATTACCAAAGCTGATAGATCCGTCTGCTTCACTGCGAAGTATTTCTTCCACTACTGCCATCTGTCTGTCCTCCTGAAAGTAACTGCATCCGCCATCTTTCTCTTTTGTCCTTTGCGAATGGGGTTTTGAATAGTTACAGTATAATATATCTCACACTGTTTTTCTACAAAAAATTTTATTTATTTTTAACCGTAAATACCACTTTTCCTTCCTTAAATCCGGCGGATACTTTATCTCCCGGTACCACCTTTTTCTGCAGGATTTCCTCTGCCAGAGCATCCTCTACCACTGACTGGATCGCACGCTTTAAAGGTCTTGCCCCCATCTTGTTATCCGCATATTTGGATACCAGATGTTCCTTCAGCGCCGCGGTGATGGTCAGATGAATTCCCAGCTGGTTCTCACATCTCTTATAGAGATTGGCTGCCAGCAGATTCACGATCTCCTTCATGTTCTCATTATTCAGCTGATGGAACACGATAATGTCATCAATACGGTTGATGAATTCCGGCTTAAAGCTGTGCTTTACCTCTTCCATGACACCCGCTTTCATCTTCTCGTAATCTTTGGTCTCGCTCTTCTCTGTGGCAAAGCCCAGATTCTTGGGATCCACGATACGCTGTGCACCCGCGTTGGAAGTCATGATCAGTACGGTATTTTTGAAGCTGACCTTACGTCCCTTGGAGTCCGTGATATGACCGTCATCCAGCACCTGTAAAAGTACGTTAAATACATCGGGATGAGCTTTCTCGATCTCATCGAACAGCACGACGGAGTAGGGATTGCGGCGTACCTTCTCGCTTAATTGTCCGCCTTCTTCGAATCCCACATATCCGGGCGGTGACCCGATCATCTTGGAGACTGAATGTCCTTCCATATATTCGGACATATCGACACGGATCATGGCATCCTCGGAACCGAACATTGCCTCTGCCAGTGCTTTGGACAGCTCTGTCTTACCCACACCGGTAGGTCCTAAGAACAGGAAAGAACCAATGGGACGGTTGGGATCCTTCAGGCCCACACGGCCTCTGCGCATTGCCTTAGCCACTGCACTCACTGCTTCTTCCTGACCGATGACACGCTTGTGCAGGGTCTTCTCCAGCTTTAACAGCCGCTCGCTCTCTTTTTCCGCCAGCTTCTGTACGGGAATCTTGGTCCACTGGGCAACAACCTCGGCAATCTCGTTCTCGCCGATACTTAAAGTGCTGCCTGCTTCCTGTTTTTCCCGTTTCTTCATCAGGCGCTCCTGCTTTTTCACCAAAGCATCCTGCTTCTTTTTAATCTCTGCCATCTGGTCAAAAGCTTCCATGCGGATGGCTCTCTCCATCTCCTGATCCATCTCATGGATCCGGTCAGAAATCTCCTTTGCCTTATCCGGCACGTCCAGCGCATGCAGTCTGGCACTGGCTGCCGCCTCATCGATCAGATCGATGGCCTTATCCGGCAGATTACGATCGTTAATATAACGGCTGGACAGTCTGACTGCAGCTTCGATGGCTTCCGGGGTAATCTCCACATGATGGTGATCTTCATATTTTCCCTTGATGCCTTCCAGAATGCGGACAGCCTCTTCCTCTGTGGGTTCTTCGACAGTCACCGGCTGGAATCTGCGCTCCAGCGCTGCATCCTTCTCAATGTATTTGCGATATTCTGCAATGGTGGTTGCACCGATTAACTGGATTTCACCTCTCGCCAGGGAAGGCTTCATGATGTTGGATGCGTCAATGGCACCCTCTGCCCCTCCGGCTCCGATGATCGTATGCAGTTCATCCAGGAATAAAATAATATTCCCGTCCTCCGTTACTTCTTTTAATACTTTCTTGATCCGTTCCTCGAACTCACCGCGGTACTTACTGCCCGCTACCATTCCCGACAGGTCCAAGGTCAGTACTCTCTTATTCTGTACGGTAAAAGGCACATCTCCCGCTACGATCCGGGCTGCCAGCCCTTCTACCACAGCGGTCTTACCTACACCGGGTTCTCCGACGAGACAGGGATTGTTCTTCGTGCGGCGGCTTAAGATCTGTACGACTCTGCGGATCTCTTCTTCTCTGCCCACGACAGGATCCAGCCTGCCCTCTCTCGCCAAAGCCGTCAGATCTCTGCTGTATTGTTCCAGTGTAGACTGCTTTGCCTTGCGGTCGCCCTTTTTCCCCAGATCTTCCTTATACAGATTGCCATCCTGTCCGATAGCGATCAGGGTATCCACATATATTTTCTGTACATTGGCCCCCAACGTGTTCAACAGACGTACAGCAACATTCTCGCCTTCTTTGATCAGTGCCAGCAGCAGATGCTCTGTGCCGGTCTGTTTCTGTCCGAAACGGGCTGCCTGACGGTGTGCTTCCTCCAGGATTCTCGCCGCTCTGGGAGAATACCCTTCTCTGTCCTTCACTGCCACACCGTTTTCAAAAGCGATCAGATCCCGGATCATTTCCATGACCTGGTCTATTTCCACGCCGTTATCCATTAATACTTTGGCTGCTACACCGGACTCTTCCTTTAAAAGTCCCACCAGAATGTGTTCGGTTCCGATATAGCCCTGTTTCAGGCTTCTGGCACATCTGCCTGCCTGGGCAAGCGCGTTCTGCGCTTTATCCGTAAACTGTGACTGCATCAATTCAGTCCTCCATATTCTTCATATATTTCATCAATCAGCTCATGCACTTCCTGCCTGGAAATATTTTTACAGCTGCTCTTAGCCAGTATTACCTGCAGTTCCTTCCGTAATTCATCCACTGCACGCATCCGGTCCACATCCAGAGCGATCACTGCGCCCTTTCGTCTGTCTACCTTGACATAGCCTTCCTGCTTCAGGACCGTGTATGCCTTATTTACAGTATGCATATTGATCCCGATGGTATCCGCCAGCTGCCTTACACTTGGCAGGGAATCTCCTTCATGAAATTGTGACGTGGCAATTCCCATGATGATCTGATTGCGCAGTTGCATATAGAGCGCTTCATCACTGTTGAAATCTATCTCTATTATCATCAAAATCACTCCCTTCCCATGTCACCGATTGTTATACGTTTATTATAACAGTGAAGGCGATACTGTCAACCGTAGACCCGGAAAGTTTATCAAAATTTTAAAAAGAAAGCGGCATCCCACTTTCGTAAGATACCGTTCTCTTTTATGATTACTCAGATTTTTATTGTTCTTCGTCACCGTCCCAGTTAAGGAATTCGAATTCAAATTCGTCATCATCGGACATGAAGTTCTTGGACTTCCAGCCGGGATCCTGATTGCCTTCCTTCTGTACAGGTCTGGTCGGTCGGTCTACCTGGGGCGCCACGGAACGCTGGCTCTGGGGTGCTACGGGTCTTGCTCCCTGTCCTGCAGGTCTTGCCTGCTGATCTGCCACAGGTCTGCTGCTCTGTCCTGCGGGTCTTGCCTGCTGCCCTGCAGGTCTTGCTCCCTGTCCTACAGGTCTTGCTCCCTGCCCTGCGGGTCTTGCCTGCTGCCCTGCCATAGGTCTTGCTCCCTGTCCTACAGGTCTTGTCTGCTGCCCTGTTACGGATCTCTGTCCCTGTCCCGTGGGTCTTCTCTCTGCACCTACTTCATGCATTACCTTCTGTGAGCCCTGGGGTCTGCTACTCTGTCCCGCCGGTCTGCCTCCCTGAGGTCTACCGGTTTTCGGTCTGTCCACTCTTCTTCTGCGGACGCTTTCCTCCGCATCAGAGAAGTCAGCCGCATCCATCATATCCTTGATTTTAAAGATCAGCAGTGTTACTGCCGCTGCCAAAAATACTAACAGAATCACCAGTACAATGATGACCGCCTTCTGGCTCTTTAATTTCTTCTGATCTGTGTCAAACTGTGCGTTGATCTCCGTGATCTGATCTATGGAATTGAACAGGTCTTCGATCTTGTACTGCTTCTGTCCTGCCATATCTAACAGATACCAGGCATCTCCCTGTAACTGGGTATCCCAATCCTTTGATGTCGTCTGGGTATCCTCGGGCTGTTCTTCCACAGGCTGTTCCTCTGCGGGCTGTTCTTCCACAGGTGCCTGCAATTCTCCGGACAATGCCACATAATCGGAACGGATAAATCCGGTCACCTCAATACTGTTGGATATAAAGGTTATCTGATACCATGTCTTGCCATCGGTACCGGTAGCCTGACCGGTGACGGTCAGCGCCATTCCGTTCTCCGCAGTAGTCACAATCTGGCTGGTAGTAGAAGCATTGCTGCGCACACGTACGGACTGTCCGCCGGTTACGGTAGCACTCAGAGGCTCCACTGCTGTAACCTCCACAGGGGTCTCATTCACAGCAGGCGCCGGTGTCGCTGTGGTCGTAGTCGTTGTAGTCGTTGTAGTCGTTGTTGTACCTGAAGAAGACGACGGGGTAGATCCGTCGGTAATGCTTACCAGGTCGGAACGAATATATCCCAGCGTATTCGCATCCACATATACTTCATACCAGGTATAACCGTCTGCACCCTTGGTCTGACTCTTGATGGAGATTGTCTTATCCTTGGACGCACTTCCGATGACTTCACTGGAAGAGTCCGCACTCTTACGGATCTTGGCACTGGATGCCGTTACCTTGGCCGCACTCTCCGCATGACTGACGATTGCCAGATCCCCCGCAAAAAGTCCTGCTCCCAACACAAGTACCAGTGCAAGCATTCCCCAGAAAGCTTTACATTTACTTATTCTCTGTACTGTCTTTTTCATCTGCAACTCCTTTTGTATCCTGACCTTGCCTTACGCTTCATCAATTGCCTTGCCAATGTCATGACGCATGTATTTATTCTCGAAAGAGATCCATTCCGTTGCCGCATAGGCATTGGCACGTGCCTCCTTCAGGGTAGCTCCCTTTGCTGTCACTCCCAGAACGCGACCACCGTTTGTGACGATTCCCTTGTCCGTAAGCTTCGTTCCGGCATGGAAACAATAATAACCGTCTTTTCCGTCGAAGTTCTCCAGACCGTTTATCACGAATCCCTTCTCATAGGATACGGGATAGCCGTCGCTTGCCAGGACCACACATACCGCAGCATTGTCTTCAAACTGAAGATCGATCTGATCCAGTGTGCCATCCACACAGGCCTCCATCACTTCGATGATATCGTTCTTCATACGGGGCAGTACCACCTGCGCCTCCGGGTCGCCGAATCTGGCATTGTATTCCAGTACCTTGGGACCGTTTTTTGTCAGCATCAGTCCGAAGAAGATGACTCCCTTGAAAGGTCTGCCTTCCGCTGCCATGGCATCCACGGTAGCCTGATAGATGTATTTCTTACAGAATGCATCCACTTCCCCGGTATAGAAGGGGCTGGGAGAAAAGGTTCCCATACCACCGGTGTTCAGACCCTGATCACCGTCCTTCGCTCTCTTATGATCCTGCGCGGAAGTCATGATGCGGATAGTCTTGCCATCTACAAAAGAAAGAACACTGACTTCTCTGCCGGTCATGAACTCTTCGATGACCATACGGTTGCCGGCTGCGCCAAACTTTTTATCCAACATGATCTCATCCACGCCTGCCAGTGCTTCTTCTAAAGTATTGCAGATCAATACGCCCTTGCCCAGTGCCAGACCGTCCGCCTTCAGCACGATGGGGAAGCTTGCCTGCTCCTTCAGGTACTTAACAGCATCCTCCGCGTTATCGAAATTCTCATAAGCCGCAGTGGGAATGTTGTATTTCTTCATCAGATCCTTGGAAAAAGCTTTGCTTCCTTCCAGGATGGCTGCATTTTTACGGGGTCCGAAAGCACGCAGGCCCTCTGCCTCCAGTGCATCCACCAGTCCGCCGACCAGGGGATCATCCATACCTACGATGGTCAGGTCAATTGCCTGTTCCTTCGCAAATGCCACGATCTTGTCGAATTCCATGGCTCCGATGGGAACACACTCTGCGATCTGACCGATTCCGGCATTGCCCGGAGCACAATAGATCTTATCCACTTTAGGACTTTTTGCCACACAGGCTGCAATAGCATGCTCTCTGCCACCACCGCCTACGATCAATACTTTCATACCCATATCTTCTGCCTTCCTTATTTTTTGCTGTTTGTATGCTTTACTTTGCCGTCTGCCACGCAGATCCGTCCGTTGGCAATATCATCTATCGCCTTCGGCAGAAGCAGCCACTCTGCCTGCTCCATGACACGTCTCTGTAAGATCTCCGGGGTATCATCATCTTCCACTGCCACTGCCTTCTGTGCAATGATGGGACCCTCGTCCATGCCTTCATTCACAAAATGTACCGTAGCTCCGGTGACTTTCACACCGCGCTCCAGTGCCTTTTCATGCACATGTAGTCCGTAGTATCCCACGCCGCAAAAAGAAGGGATCAGGGACGGGTGGATATTGATGATCCTGTTGCTGTATTCGTGTACCATTGCCTCCGGGATCTTCACCAGGAAACCTGCCAGTACGATTAAGTCCGGAGTGAATTCCTTCACCTTTGCAAGCAGTGCCTCATTAAATACCTCTCTGCTCTCATAATCCTTCGGAGACACACAGACCGCGGGAATTCCCGCATTGCGTGCTCTCTCTAAGCTCTTCACCGTCTTGTTATTGCTGATGACACCCACGATCTGTGCGTTTTTAACCTTACCGGCTGCAATGGCATCAATGATTGCCTGTAAATTCGTGCCGCCGCCGGATACCAGTACGACTACTCTTAACATATGGTCACACCCTTTTCACCGGCTTCGCAGGTACCTACCACATAAGCAGTCTCTCCTGCTGCCTTCAGAGCTTCCAGAGTCTTATCCACATCTGCGGGATCCAGTGCCAGTACCATGCCCAGACCCATGTTGTAAGTATTATACATCATCTCGTCTGTGATATTGCCTTTCTTCTGCATCAGGCGGAAAATAGCAGGTACTTCGTAGCTGTCTTTCTTCACAACTGCACGGATGCCGTCGGGAAGCATTCTGGGGATGTTCTCATAGAAACCACCACCGGTGATATGGCTGCAGCCCTTTACCTTAACGCCTGCGTTCTTCACAGACTTCATAGCCTTCACGTAGATTCTGGTGGGAGCAAGCAGTGCCTCACCAAGAGTCTTGCCCAGCTCGTCATAATAGGTATCCAGGCTCTCTTTTGTCATATTGAATACTTTTCTCACCAGAGAAAAACCATTGGAATGTACACCGGAGGAAGCAATGCCCACCAGTACATCACCGGACTTGATATTCTCACCGGTGATCAGATCCTTACGTTCTACCACGCCTACTGCAAATCCTGCCAGATCATACTCATCCTCGGGCATCAGTCCGGGATGCTCTGCGGTCTCACCGCCTACCAGTGCTGCGTCAGACTGCTTACAGCCCTCTGCCACACCCTTTACGATGGTAGCGATCTTCTCGGGGATATTGCGTCCGCATGCGATATAATCCAGGAAAAATAGAGGTTCGCCGCCTGCACATGCCACATCATTCACACACATGGCTACACAATCGATACCGATGGTATCATGCTTGTCCATTAAAAATGCCAGCTTCAGCTTGGTGCCTACACCATCGGTTCCGGACAGGAGTACGGGATCCTCCATATCTTTGATGGCACTTAAGGAAAATGCTCCGGAGAAACCTCCGATGCCGCCCATTACTTCGGGACGCATGGTCTCCTTCACGTACTTCTTCATCAGTTCTACAGACTTGTAGCCTGCTTCGATGTCTACTCCAGCTTTCTTGTAATCCATTTTCTCCTCATTTCCGCCGCAGGGGCTCTTTCGTTTTATTTAGTGGGGCAGCCTCTTAAGAGGTCCCGGATTCTCTGTCTTATCTTCTTATTTTTTCATGCCTTCCACGTATGCTTTATAGCCGATCTCCTGCAGTTTTGCATCTTTGGCTTCTACCTGTTCTTTTAATTTTACGCTGTATGCTTTCAGTTTTCCAAGAAGTTCCGCGTCGGAGGTTGCCAGAATCTTGGCTGCCAGAAGTCCTGCATTG
>UMKX01085028.1_pt1 | contig 15834 bp, 9 predicted proteins | sample 1966471 | NCBI WGS metagenome assembly UMKX01 (sample SAMEA4836188, study PRJEB28245) | human gut metagenome | biome: gut microbiome; material: fecal sample | place: Denmark | collected 2008
CTGCAGCACCTCTTCGGAAGTGACGTATTGTCCGGTCTTGGTCTTTTTGGCCTTCTCCACGATTTTCAGCTTGTCGAAGAGCACTTCGCCTACCTGCTTGGCGGAGCTGATGTTGAATGTCTCGCCAGCCATCTCGTAGATTTCCTTCTCAATCTCCTGCAGACGGACGGTGAAGTGTTGGGACGATTGCTTCAAGGCTTCCGTGTCGAGCAGCACTCCGTTGCTCTCTATATTGACAAGTACGGGGACGAGCGGCATCTCTATTTCGTAGAACAGATGTTCGGCACCTTGCTCCTTCAGTTCCTTTTCCAGCACGTTTTTCAGTTTGAGGGTGACGTCCGCATCCTCGCAGGCATAACGGTAGACATCTTCGGGTGGAAGGTCGCGCATGTTCTTTTGGTTTTTGCCTCGCGCTCCAATTAGCTCATCGATGTGGATGGTCTGGTAGTGCAGGTAGATTTCCGCCAGATAGTCCATGTTGTGTCGCAGTTCGGGTTGAAGCACGTAGTGGGCAAGCATGGTGTCGAAAAGTTTGCCTTTCACCTGGACGCCGTAATTTTGGAGGATAATCATATCGTACTTGATATTTTGTCCCACCTTCATGGATTTCTCGTTTTCGAAGAGGGGACGGAACTCGTTTACAATTTTTAAGACTTCCTCTCGTTCGGCGGGAACGGGTACGTAGTATGCACGGTTTTCGGCATCGCTGAAGCTCATTCCTACAAGTTCGGCGTCCATTGGCTCGGTTCCGGTAGTCTCGGTATCTATTGAGAGAATTTCGCTTGTAAGTAACTTTTGAATAATTTCTGCTCTTTTGTCTTCTGTATCAATGAGTTGGTAGTCTACATCGAGCATTTCTAACCGTGTCAGGTTTGAATTTTCAGAAACGCCCGTCCCCTCGCCCGCAAAATTTGCAAACAAATCGCCTTGAATCGGGGCGCTGTTTTCGGGAGTGGAGGTTTGCGGCTGGGCAAACAGAGTCCCGGCAAAGAGGTCGGGTACCGGAGAGGTTGGAGTAGGGGAGGACGAATTGCCGCTTCCCTTTTTGAGTACCCGATCGATGAGTGTGCGGAATTCCAACTCCTCGAAAATCTTGCGGAGTTCCTCTTCGTTCGGTTCTTCGCGGACGAGCGAATTCATATCGAGCCGGATGGGAACATCTGTTTTGATGGTGGCAAGGAATTTGGAGAAGGTTATCATCTCGCGGTTGGTTTCCACTTTCGTTTTCAGTGCGCCTTTCAGCTGGTCGGTATGTTCCAGCAGGTTTTCGATACAGCCGAATTCGGCAATCAGTTTCTGTGCGGTTTTCTCGCCCACACCCGGACAGCCGGGGATGTTGTCGGAAGCATCGCCCATCAGTCCCAGCATGTCAATGACCTGCTCGGTGGTCTGTATGTTGAACTTCGTCTTCACTTCTTCGGTACCCATCACTTCGAATCCACCAGTGTGCTTGGGGCGGTACATAAAGACGCGGTCCGATACCAGCTGGCCGTAGTCCTTGTCGGGCGTCATCATATAGGTGGTGATGCCTTGCCGCCCGGCTTCGGTGGCAAGGGTGCCTATCACGTCGTCTGCCTCGTAGCCTGCCACCTCGAGGATGGGGATGCGGTAGGCGCGGATGACGTCCTTTATAATAGGTACGGAAAGGCGGATGGCCTCGGGTGTCTCTTCGCGCTGTGCCTTGTATTGCTCGTAGGCCTCGTGGCGGAAGGTGGGGCCCGACGGGTCGAAGGCTACTCCTATGTGTGTGGGATTCTCTTTTTTGAGCACTTCTTCCAGGGTGTTTACAAAGCCCAGAATGGCCGAAGTGTTGAATCCTTTTGAATTGATTCTCGGGTTCTTGATGAACGCGTAATAGGCTCGATATATCAGTGCATAGGCATCGAGCAAAAACAGTTTATCGATTGAATTCATACATTTAATCCTTTTTTTCATGGTAAAAGTACAAAAAAATACCGTATTAACCGTTTTATTACTATTTTTGTAGGCAAATAGCGATGCATGGACAACTCATCATTGATAAAATCTCCGATTTCTGAGGAATTGGAGGACTTCAAGAAGCTTTTTGAAAGTACCCTCTCCAGTTCCAACCTTTTGCTGAACAGCGTAATTGCGCATATCCGGCAGAAGAACGGGAAGATGATGCGCCCCATTCTGGTGCTTCTGGCTGCGAAGCTTTTTGGCAAGGTATGTCCTGCAACCCTGCATGCTGCGGTTGCGTTGGAACTTCTTCATAATGCCAGCCTTGTGCACGATGATGTAGTGGACGAAAGTACTGAACGCCGTGGACAACTCTCCGTTAATGCCATTTTCAATAATAAAGTAGCCGTACTGGCAGGCGATTATCTGCTTGCAACAGCGTTGGTGCAAGTGGGCATGACCCGTAACCATGACATTATCGACATCGTCTCCTGCCTGGGGCAGGATTTGGCAGATGGTGAACTTCTGCAGCTTTCCAACGTCAGCAATCTCCATTTCTCCGAGGAAGTCTATTTCGACGTTATCCGCAAGAAGACGGCCGTGCTCTTTGCAGCTTGTACGAAGGCGGGCGCTCTCTCGGTGGGGGCCAGCGATGAAAAGGCGGAATCTGCGCGTCTGTTCGGTGAATATATCGGGCTTTGTTTTCAGATAAAGGATGATATTTTCGATTACTCCGAGAGCAAGGAAATAGGCAAACCTACCGGAAATGATATGGTGGAGGGGAAGTTGACTCTGCCTGCGCTTCATGTGCTCAATACCGTGAAGGATAAAACAGCGGAAGAAATTGCCGTAAAGATAAAGAATGGGGAGGCAACGCCTGGCGAAATAGCCCATTTAATCGAATTTACCAAGCAGAATGGTGGTATAGAGTATGCTTCGCAAGTGATGTATGACTATAAGGAAAAGGCTCTTTCTTTGCTGGCTTCTTTGCCCGATACGGAGGTAAAAGTAGCGCTAGCCGGGTATCTGGATTATGTGGTAGAGCGGGAAAAATGACGGAACTGTTTCCGGTTGATAATATGAGAAAGCCTGATGGAACCCACTCCATCAGGCTTTATTTATAGGTAAATGCAGCTTCCTCTTAAAAGAATTTCATTTCCTCGCCCTTGATTTCCGAAAGCAGCAGGTTGGCAAGACGACTGGTTCCCAAGCGGAACAGTTCGTTGTTCAGCCATTCTTCGCCGAGCACTTCCTTGACGATGGTGTAATAAATCAGTGCATCGTTCACGCAGTTGATTCCTCCTGCGGGCTTAAAGCCTACCTTGATACCCGTCAGCTCGTGATATTCCTTGATGGCCTGGCACATAACCAGGGCGGCCTCCGGCGTGGCGGCAGGCTGCTGCTTGCCGGTGGAAGTCTTGATGAAATCGGCACCCGAATACATGGAAAGGATGGATGCTTTTTTGATGTTCGAAGCCGTCTTCAAAGCTCCGGTTTCGAGGATTACCTTCATGTGGTGCTCTTTGCAGGTTGCTTTGAGTTCTTGTATCTCCTCGCACATGCCTTCATAGTCTCCCGCCAGGAACTTGCCCACCGAAATAACGATGTCTATTTCATCGGCGCCTTCCATCAGTGCCATGGCAGTTTCTGCCACTTTCACTTCAATGAAAGTCTGGGAGGAGGGGAAACCTGCTGATACACAAGCTATTTTTACATCTTCCACTTCCAGCGTGTCTTTTACGACTTCTGCAAAATTGGGGTATACACAGATGGCTGCCACATTCTTCAGGTCGGGGAACTCTTCGTCGAATTTATTCACTTTCTGGGTGAATTTCATGACGCTTTCGTCGCTGTCCGTACTGTTCAGTGTGGTGAGGTCAATGCAGTTGAACAGGAATTTCTTTACCTCCGGTGTATTGTTTGCCGGTACTTTCTCTGCAATGATTCTGGCAGCTTGTGCAGCTATTTCTGCATCATCCAGTTGGGTGTTGTACTTTGCCAGGGCGGCGTCATACTTACTCTGGGTAGGCTCATTCTTCTCCATGGTCTTTCAATTTAGGATTATTGATATGTCTTGTCTGGTCACGTCTGGTTTTCTTCTCGAAGTTGCGGCGGAAAGCCTCTGTTAGGTTCACTCCGGTCTGGTTCGCAAGGCAGAGAAGTACCCAAAGAACATCTGCCATCTCATCGTCGAGATTGTCTTTTTCTCCTTTCTTGAAGGATTGGTCGCCATACTTGCGTGCCATGACGCGGGCGAGTTCGCCCACTTCTTCGGTCAGTATCGCCATATTGGTGAGTTCGCTGAAATAGCGCACTCCGTATTCCTTTATCCAGGAATCCACTTGTTTCTGTGCTTCTTCTAACGTCATTATTCCTTGTTTTTTGTATCTATACAGATGGTCACGGGACCATCGTTCATCAGTTCTACTTTCATATCGGCACCAAATTCGCCGGTACCTATTTCTTTACCTAATGCTAAACTCAGTTCCCGGCAGAATTGTTCGTACAGCGGGACGGATATTTCCGGCCGTGCTGCCCGTATGTAGGAGGGACGGTTGCCTTTCTTGGTGGAGGCGTGGAGGGTGAACTGGCTGATAACCAGTATCTCGCCGTCTGCTTCAAGAATGGATTTGTTCATTACGCCGTTTTCGTCATCGAAAATGCGCAGGTTGACTATCTTCTTGCAAAGCCAGTCGATATCTTCTTTTCCATCGGATTCTTCGATGCCTACGAGTATCATGAGGCCCTTTCCAATGGAGGCTTTGCAGGTTCCGTTGATGGTGACGGAAGCGTGTCCGGCACGTTGTATCACTACTCTCATGTTGTTCTTGTCTTTTTGAGGGGACAAAGTTACGAATTAATTCGTTGTGTGCATGGCTCTGCAGGCTGATTTATCAGTCATTATTTCTCTGAGAAATAGGTCTGGATGATTTTGGCTTTCGCTTCTCCCACCACGGCGGCAAGCTCCTCGGCAGATGCTTCGCGGATACGCTTCACGCTTTTGAACTCCTTGAGCAACGTGCTTTTCGTCTTTTCACCGATACCTTTTATCTCGTCCAGTGCGGAGGCAATCTGCCGTTTGCTGCGCTTGTCGCGGTGGAAGGTAATGGCGAAGCGGTGCACTTCATCTTGAATCTGCGTCAGCAGTCGGAAGAGGGGGGTGTTCTGTTTCAATCCGATGGTCTGGGGAGGGTAGCCATACAATAGCTCGGAAGTGCGATGTTTGCCATCTTTGGCAAGTCCGGCGATGGGGATGTTCAGGCCAAGCTCGTCTATCACCTCTTTTACGGCGCTCATTTGCCCTTTTCCACCGTCGGTGATAAGAAGGTCGGGCAGGGGTGCTTTCTCTTCTATAGCGCGCTGATAGCGCCGTTTTACGACCTCTTTCATGGAGGCATAGTCATCCGGTCCCTCTACGGTCTTGATATTGTACTTGCGGTAATCCTTCTTGGAAGGTTTCCCCTTGACGAAGACCACGCACCCGGCCACGGGGTCGGAACCCTGGATGTTGGAGTTGTCGAAACATTCTATCTGCATGGGCAGGCGGTCCAGGTGCAGCTCTTGCTGTATCTCTTTCAGCAGGCGCACGGTCCGTTGCTCCGGATTCAGCTTTTCGGCTTGCTTCAGGCGGTCGGCTTTGTACTGCTTCACATTGAGGAGGGAGAGTTCCAGCAGCTTCTTTTTGTCTCCCCGTTGCGGGATGGTAAAGACGACATCTTTCAGCTCCATATCCAGTTCAAAAGGCACGATGATTTCACGAGAAAGGCTCTTGTATCTTTCCCGCATTTCGATGATGCCGAGAGAGAGCAGTTCTTCTTTGCTCTCATTCAATCGTTTCTTGTATTCAAAGGTGAAAGCCTGGTTGATGGCACCGTTCGTAATGTGCAGGTAGTTGACGAAAGCGGACTTTTCATCGCTGTCTTCTTCGATGGAGAACACGTCGATATTGTGCAGCACGTTGCTTACCACTTCCGATTTCGCCCGGTAGTTTTCCAGCAGCAGGTATTTCTTCTTTATCTTCTGTGCTTCTTCAAACTTCATTTCGGCTGCCAGTTCCTGCATTTGCTGGAAAAGCATCCGTTCTATCTCCTGGGTATTCCCTTTGAGTATTTCCTTGATTTCAGCGATGTTTTTCAGATACTCTTCCTGGCTTTGCTTCCCGATGCAAGGTCCTGCACAGTTCTTGATGTGGTATTCCAGGCAAACATTGAACTTTCCGGCACGTATGTTTTCCGGAGAGAGGTTCAGGTGGCATGTACGCAAAGGGTACAGATGCTTGATGAGGTCGAGTAATGCGTACATGGAAGGTATATGGCTGTAAGGGCCATAATAGGAGGAACCGTTACGGATTATCTTCCGGGTTCTGAATACACGTGGAAAGTATTCGTTCTGCACGCAGATGCTGGGATACGTCTTGTCGTCTTTCAACAGTACGTTGTAGCGAGGCTTGTATTTCTTGATAAGATTGTTTTCCAGCAATAGCGCGTCTTCTTCCGTATTCACCACGATATATCGGATATCTGCAATCTTGCTGACCAGCACCCTCGTCTTTCCCGGTTCGTGCTCCCGGTTGAAGTAGGAAGACACTCTTCGCTTCAGATTCTTTGCCTTTCCTACATATATAATAGTCCCTTCGGTATTCAGATATTGGTAAATACCGGGACTTTCGGGAAGGTTGGATACAATCCCTTTGAGGTAGTCGTTAGTTCTGAGTTCTTCCATAATACCGACGTTTCACCACAGATTACACAGATTAGCGCAGATTTCTCTTCGATAAAACTGTGTTTTGTGGTGGATAAATAATCTGTGTTAATCTGTGTAATCTGTGGTGAAATATGAAATGGCTAAAGCGACAGCACAGCCTCCACTTCCACATCATCTCCAAACACATCCTTGCCATGAAGCTCTTTCAGCTCGATGATGAAGTTTACATACACTTTCTTGGGGTTCATCTGTTTCACCAGTTTGCAGGCGGCTTCCATTGTTCCACCGGTTGCCAGCAAGTCGTCGTGTACCAATACTACATCGTCTTCATTGATGGCATCCTTGTGCATCTGCACGGTGTCTTTGCCATATTCTTTATCATAGCTTTCTTCAATGGTTTCTGCAGGAAGCTTTCCCGGCTTGCGGATAGGTACGAAGCCTGCCCCCAGTCTGGTGGCGAGAATGGGGCCCATAATGAATCCTCTTGATTCTATACCCACTACTTTGGTGATGCCTTTGTCTTTATACATCTCGTATAGTGTGTCCGAGAGTTCCTGCAAGGCGGTAGGCTCCTTGAACAAGGTAGTTACATCGTAGAATAGAATTCCCGGAATGGGGAAGTCGGGTATTTCTCGGATGCTTTTGGTAAGAGTTTCTTTGCTCATAATCAGTTTATTTAATACGTTTATTGAATTCTTTGTTTCACGTGGAACTTTGCGCTCTATCGTCCGCAAAGTACCAGTAGCACGTTGATGTCGCTTGGAGATACTCCCGGAATCCGACTCGCTTGGGCTATTGTTTCCGGATCTATCTTCATCAGCTTCTGTCTAGCTTCGGTAGAAAGGGATTGAATGGAATTATAGTCAAACTTACCTTTTATCTTGATGCTTTCCAATCTTGCCAATTTATCCGCAATAATCCGTTCGCGTCCGATGTATCCCTCGTACTTGATGAGTATTTCTGCAGCTTCTACAATTTCTTCCTTTCTATCGGATATTTTATCCAGTTCTCGTTTAAAGGCACTGACGTGTTCGGCAATGTTCTCAATCGTTATCTGCGGACGGTTTATCAAATCTATCAATTTGCATCCCTGGCGCAGTGGAGTTGTGCCGAGCTGCTCCAATACCGGATTGATTAATGCCGGTTTCATCGAGTAATTCCGCGCGAAGTCTATAATCCGGTTCACGGCTTCACGTTTTTCTGTCAGCAGCTTGTACCGCTCTTCCTTGGCGAGTCCCAGCTTCCAGGCTTTTTCCGTGAGTCGCATGTCCGCATCATCCATACGGAGCAGGATGCGATATTCGGCACGGGAAGTAAACATACGGTAAGGCTCGTCCACGCCTTTTGTTACCAAGTCATCGATTAAAACGCCGATATATGCTTCATCCCTTGCAAGGGTGAACGGCTCTCCGCCGTGGCAATTGATGTGGGCGTTGATGCCTGCCATGATTCCTTGTCCAGCTGCTTCCTCGTAACCGGTTGTTCCGTTTACTTGTCCGGCAAAGAACAGATTCTTTATATTCTTCGTTTCCAGCGTATGTTTCAGTTGGGTGGGGTCAAAGAAGTCGTATTCGATGGCATAGCCCGGGCGGTAGATGACGAGGTCTCTGAACGCCGGTATCTTTTTCAATGCTGCAATCTGGATGTTCATGGGCAATGAAGAAGAGAATCCATTCAAGTAGAGCTCTTGGGTTGTTTCCCCTTCGGGCTCCAGGAAAAGCTGGTGCTGCGGTTTGTCGGGGAAAGTCACAATCTTGGTTTCTATACTGGGGCAATAACGTGGGCCGATACTTTGGATTTGTCCGTTGAAAAGGGGAGAATCCGGCAGACCTTCCTGCAGGATGCGGTGTGCTTCTTCGTTGGTGAAGCAGGTCCAGCAAGGGAGCTGTTTCAAATGGCGTACATGAGTGTCCATGAACGAGAACTTGTGGAAGTCACATTCTCCGTCTTGGATTTCCATATCCTCATAATGCACGCTGCGTCCATCTATGCGTACGGGGGTTCCCGTCTTCATGCGTCCAAAGGTGATGCCATGCTTTGCGATGGATTCGGTTAATTGGTAGGATGCAGGTTCTGCCATACGTCCACCTGGAAGCATGGTACGTCCCACGTGCATCAGTCCATTGAGGAAAGTTCCTGCGGTGAGTACTACACATTTGGCATGGAACGTTACTCCCCATAATGTGACTACTCCCGTAATCTCACCGTTTTCAACGAGGATTTCCTGCACGGTATCCTGCCAGATATGCAGGTTGGGGATATTTTCCAGTATCTCTCTCCATGCCCAGATGAATTTGTTGCGGTCGCACTGCGCGCGCGGACTCCACATAGCGGGACCTTTGGAACGGTTCAGTATACGGAACTGTATGGCTGTCTGGTCTGTCACCAATCCCATATATCCTCCCAAGGCGTCTATTTCGCGTACTATCTGTCCTTTGGCGATGCCTCCCACTGCCGGGTTACAACTCATCTGTCCGATTTTGTTCATATCCATTGTGATAAGACAAGTCTTCGAACCCAGGTTTGCAGCAGCGGCAGCGGCTTCGCATCCTGCGTGTCCGGCGCCGATTACAATAACGTCATACTTAAACTCCATTCGTTCAGTGTATTTTAAAACTGTGCAAAGTTACGAAAAAAGTTGTATGCCGGGACGTGTCATATCTTAAAATCCGGATATATCTTCTTTGGCATTGCTTATATTTCCGTATCCAGCATCATACTTATTGCTTGGAATGCTTAGGTTATAGACATATTGCTTGTGTTTGGCTTAAAATACAATCAAAATGAAGCTTTTTGAATACTATTGCTTTTCTTTTTGAAAAAGATACATACCTTTGCAGCGTTTGGATATTAAAAAGTGTTTTGATTGACTAATTTTAAGGAAGAGAAGCATGAGAAAGAAATTCTTCTTGTTAATCATTGTCTGCCTGGTTATGGGGGCGGGAGTGATGGCTCAGACGTCTACGGTCTCGGGAACAGTATTTGCCGAGGACAACAATGAGCCGATTATTGGGGCATCGGTATTGGTGAAGGGCACAACGCTGGGGGCCGTGACCGATATCGAAGGTAAATTTACAATCTTGAATGTGCCGGGCACGGCAAAGACAGTGATTGTCTCTTTTGTAGGTATGCAGAAAGTAGAAGCTGCCATAAAGCCTGCTATGAAGGTGGTGCTGAAATCGGATTCGGAACTGTTGGATGAAGTGATGGTGGTGGCTTACGGCACGGCCAAAAAGAGCAGCTATGCAGGTTCGGCTTCTTTAGTGAAAGCGGATGCGCTGAAAGACATTCCGACGACCAGCTTTGAAAACGCGTTGAACGGTAAAGTGGCGGGCTTGCAACTGACGAATAATTCCGGCCAGGCGGGTTCCGCACCGGCCATCCGCATCCGTGGCATAGGTTCTATGAATGCCGGGAATGAACCGTTGTATGTAGTGGACGGTGTTCCGGTCTCTTCGGGCAATACGGGGCAGATGAGCGGTGAGCTCTATTCTACCAACAACATCATGAATACGTTGAACCCGGAAGACATCGAATCTATTTCTGTATTGAAAGATGCGGCGGCCAGCTCGCTTTATGGGTCGCGTGCGGCAAACGGCGTCATTCTGATTACTACCAAAAAAGGACAGATTGGCAAGCCGGTGGTGACGCTGAAAGCCGAAGTGGGCTTCACGCCCTGCTGGGCAACGGACAACTATGAAACGGCCAGCGTACAGGAGAATGTGAATATGCTCTACACCGTATTTCACGATGCCCGTACAAGCGGTAAGGGCGAAACGGACGAAAAGGCGGCAGCCTATGCCATAGGCCAGTTGAACAGCCGTTTCAACAAACATGGCTACCAATTTACCACAAATGGTACGGGAGCTTACGAGAACGTCAATATCCTTGAGTACGACAATTCCGGGCGTGGAGGCAAATACTACGATTGGGACAAGGCATATTTCCGTACCGCCATTTATCAGACCTACGATATGTCCGTCAGTGGTGCTACGCAGAATACCAACTATTACACTTCCCTTTCCTATACCCAGGACGAGGGACGTTTGAAGATGAACAGCTTCGACCGTGTTTCCGGTCGCTTGAACCTCACCCAGAAGGTGGGGAAATTCCTTGAACTGACCACCAATGCCAGCCTGGCGCGTACCAAAAAAAGCGGTTATAATGATACACGCAACACGGGCAGCAATTACTTCATGCAGACCCGTAACTTGCTGTGGGGACTCTACTGGCCCACTGACTACAAGACCGGCGAGCCCTGGACCGAACGTTACGGTAGCTACGCCTACAATGGGCTTTATTATGACAAAGAGTGGGAGAACGGTTCTACCAGTACCAAAATCATGGCTGCGGAGACGCTCACCCTGCATCTGATGCCGGGCCTGGACCTTCGTTCTATCTACTCTTACGACAATACTACTGTAAAAGACCATATCTATTACAGTGCCAATCACTATAAAGGCTCGGCAGACAATGGGAATGTCAACGAATACCGTACTACATACGAGAAGATGGTTACCTCCACTACCGCCAATTATACCGGCACCTTCGACAAACACACAGTTGGCACCATGGTGGGTTTCGAAGCGGAGAAGAACAAGACAGACTATGTGCGTGCCACAGGAAGTAATCTTGCGGTCAGCACCATTCATACAGTTTCTACTGCCGGAACGCAGACTTCTGCCGGATATTCCTGGGGAAACTCGATGGTGTCCGTGCTCTCCAAGTTGGATTATAATTACGATGAACGCTACTTCATTTCCGGTTCTTACCGCCGCGACGGTTCTTCCCGGCTCAGCAAGCAGGAACGTTGGGGAAACTTCTGGTCAGTGGCAGGAGCGTGGAACATCATGCGCGAGGGTTTTATGAGCAAATATTCTTTCCTGAGCAACCTGCGTATACGTGCCTCTTATGGTATTAACGGTACGCTGCCTTCGGACAATTACGGCTATATGAGCTTGATGAGCTATACCAGTAAGTACATGGGTAACCCGGGCGGTACAATCACTACCGTCACCAATGACAAGCTATCTTGGGAGACGAGCTACAACACGAATGTGGGTATCGACTTCGGCTTCTTCGGCCAGCGTCTGCGCGGTACGGTGGAATACTTCAACCGTGATTCGAAGAACCTGCTCCAGGATGTTCCCATTTCGATGGTTACGGGATTTTCTTCTACGTTGCGGAACGTAGGATGCATCAATAACCATGGGGTAGAGGTGGAGTTGAGTGGTGACATCATTGATAGTAAAGGATGGTTATGGAGTGCCGGTGTCAACGCAACCTTTCTCCGTTCTGAGGTGAAAGAGTTGTATGGCGGTGCGGACATTATCTGGTACGACCCCACCAGTAGCGACAGCCGTGCGCAATATGTATACCGGGAAGGTCAGTCCACGCTGGCTTTCTATGGATACGAATGGGCAGGTGTGGACAAGACCAACGGCAAGAACGTCTACTATGTAAATGACCCCAAGAATGGCAAGGCCGGAGATTTTGAGTATAACGGGCGCGGAGCTACTTATGACTATAACAATGCCAACTACACCATCATCGGTAATGCCGTTCCCAAAGTGTATGGGGGCATCAATACCTCGGTCTCCTACAAAGGCATAGCCCTTTCGTTGGGCTTTACCTATAAGATAGGAGGAGACTTGTACGATGGAGCCTACATGGATGTGGCCGACGACGGTTATTATTGGGAGCGTATCCGTGCTAAAAGCTACTACAACAACCTTTGGACGCCAGACCATACGAACGGTACAGAGCCCCGTATCGAAGGTGTAGACCTCGATGACCCGCAACAATACAGCAGCCGCCACTTGTTCAATGCCAGTTATCTGCGCTTGAAGAATCTCTCATTGGCCTATACGCTGCCCAAAGCCATGACCTGCAAGGCTTTCATCGAGAATGCCCGCCTTTTCTTCACTGCCAGCAACCTTTGGACAATAGCCAAATACAAGGAGGCAGACCCCGAAGTGAGCGAATACGGCACACGTGGTTGGGAAACCCCTATCGGAAAAACGTTTGTCGTTGGCGTTGAATTGAAATTTTAATGAACTGGAGGAACTAACAATGAAAAAGATATATCATTTATTGGCACTTGTGATACTTGGTGCCTTTACATTCACTTCGTGTGACGATTTTCTGGATATGCAGCCCACCAACTCCGGAAATGCAGAAGGTGCTGTCGGTACGGTAGCCGATGCGCAGGTGGTTATCAACGGTGTGATGAGTGCGATGACCTCATCGTCTTATTACGGCAGAAACCTTTTTATGTACGGTGATGCCAAGGGCGGTGACCTCACGATTTTTGCTGCCGGACGCGGACTGGATGCATTCTATACGTTCAACCACACTTCCAACAGCAATACTTATTCCGGTTTCTGGAGCCGTGGATATTACTGCATTCTGCAGGTCAACACCTTGTTGAGCAACATTGAGAAGCTGGAAGAATCGGGCAGTATGGAAGACTTTTCCGAAGCCAAAGGGCAGGCGTTGACTCTGAGGGCGCTGTTCTATTTCGATTTGGTCCGTCTCTACGGGCTTCCTTACAATTACAACAAGACCTCTTATGGAGTTCCCAATGTAACCGAGCCGCTTACGGTGAACGCCCAGCCCACCCGTGCTACTGTGGAGGAGAACTATCGCCAGATTCTGCAGGACTTGTCGGACGGGGCGGCCCTGCTTGCCAAGAAGAAGACAAAGCAGAGCGGATATGCGGACTATTACACCAACATAGCCCTGCAAGCGCGTGTGAAACTCTATATGGAAGATTATGACGGTGCTTTGAACGCTGCCCGGGAGATTATAGAAAGCGGTGTGTACAAACTGTATGAGCCTGCCGATTGGACGGCTTCCTGGAGCAAGCAGTTTGGTTCCGAGTCCATCTTTGAGCTGGGCATCACCACTGAGGAATCAGACCTGGGAACTTCTTCTTTGGGCTTTTACCTGATGCGCTACGGACAGTTGAAGAATGCCATGGGCTGGTATCTTGCCAGCGATTATTTCCTGAACCGTCTGGGTGAGGACGAGACGGATGTGCGTTGGGGAATCATGGACAATGATGAATACTGGGTGGACAATGAGATTGAACGCAAGGGAGCCTGCTACAAGTATATGGGCAGTACCACCCTGGCAGGTGACGGCAAGGCAACCAATACAGCCGTCAATATCAAGATAATCCGTCTTTCCGAGATATATCTGATTGCCGCCGAAGCAGCCTTGCACTCCACGAAGCAGGAGGCAGGCGCAGATGCCGCCGCCGGTTACCTGAATGAAATCCGCAGGCGTTCTCCCGGACTGGCACCGGCCACTGCCGCTACCATTACCGATGATATGATTCTGGACGAGCGCAGCAAGGAGCTTTTTGGTGAAGGACAACGCTTCTTCGACATGATGCGTATGGGCAGAACCATCGAATTCAACGACGATTTTCAAGATATTCCGGTGAGTCACCGTGGAAAAACAATCGACCGTACTTTCGAGAAGATTGTGCTTCCTATTTCGCAAGATGAGATAAATGCCAATCCGGCATTGGAGAACCAGCAGAATCCGGGATATTAGTCGTTCCCTGCTGTCTATTGTTTGCTACTCCTTGTATATCAGGGAGGTATTTTGCCAACAAGTTGTCACTGCCTTGGCAAACTTTTGCCACGCCTATGGCAAAGTTTTGCCAATGCGGTGGCAAAGTCTTGCCAATGGGAAGGCAAAGCCTTGTCATTGGCGTGGCAAGAAAAGCGGAAAAAGGTGCCTTTGATGAATTTCTTTGATAAAATGAGACGGTAATACCTTGATATTCCACAAAAATACTATTTATTGGCTCGAAATTTCTATTCTTTTTTTCTGAATCGGCTTATCTTTGCTTTCGTAGAAACCAATAAAAAGTTATAATACTATGAGAAGATTTTTCCTCATATCGTCATTCTTGACGTTGTTTGCAATCGGAAGCTCGGCGCAATGGAAGCCGGCAGGTGATAAAATCAAAACGGACTGGGCATCCCAGGTCAATCCCGCGAATGTGTTGCCCGAATATCCTCGTCCCATCATGGAACGGAGTGACTGGAAGAACTTGAACGGACTGTGGAATTATGCCGTTATAAATAAAGGTGAGCATCTTCCGGCAGAGTTCGAAGGGCAGATACTTGTTCCTTTTGCCATCGAATCCTCCTTGTCCGGAGTTGGAAAAAGAATCAATGAAAACCAGGAACTGGTCTACCAGCGCAGTTTTGATATTCCTTCCACCTGGAAGGGAAAACAAGTGCTGTTGCACTTTGGTGCTGTCGACTGGAAAACGGATGTATGGGTGAATGATGTGAAAGTAGGCAGCCATACGGGTGGATTTACTCCGTTCTCCTTCGATATTACTGCCGCCCTTTCTGGCAAAGGCAATAATCAGTTGGTCGTAAAGGTTTGGGACCCGACGGATAAAGGACCTCAACCCCGTGGAAAGCAGGTCAGCAATCCGGAAGGTATCTGGTACACTCCCGTAAGCGGTATCTGGCAGACGGTATGGATGGAGCCGGTTGCCGGAAAACATATCGAGAATCTCCGTATCACTCCCGATATTGACCGTAATCTGTTGACAGTGAAGGCTGAATTGAATAGTGCATGTCCTTCCGACTTTGTGGAAGTGAATGTGTATGACGGCAATCAACTGGTAGCCACCGGCAAAAGTATCAATGCAGAGCCGGTGGAGGTGTCCATGCCCCGGGATGCCAAGTTGTGGAGTCCGGATTCCCCCTTCCTCTATACGCTGAAAGTGACGCTGAAAAGCGGAGGAAAGGTAGTGGATAAGGTGGACAGCTATGCTGCCATGCGTAAGTACTCCACCCGTCGTGACGCGGATGGTATCGTACGTCTGGAACTGAATAACGAAGCTTTGTTCCAGTTTGGACCGCTGGACCAGGGTTGGTGGCCCGACGGACTGTATACAGCTCCCACAGACGAGGCTTTGCTGTATGATGTACAGAAGACGAAAGATTTCGGTTTCAATATGATTCGCAAGCATATCAAGGTGGAACCGGCACGTTGGTACACACACTGTGACCGTTTGGGTATCATCGTATGGCAGGATATGCCGAGCGGTGACCGTAATCCGGAATGGCAGAACCGCCGCTATTTCGACGGAACAGAACTGAAACGCTCCACCGAATCCGAAGCCTATTATCACAAGGAATGGAAGGAAATAATGGATTGTCTCTACTCTTATCC
>UMKX01051839.1_pt1 | contig 15642 bp, 10 predicted proteins | sample 1966471 | NCBI WGS metagenome assembly UMKX01 (sample SAMEA4836188, study PRJEB28245) | human gut metagenome | biome: gut microbiome; material: fecal sample | place: Denmark | collected 2008
GAAGAGTTGGGATGTACACACACTGTCGCTTCCCCAAAACTTTCGGAAAAACCGTATCTGTCACTCTCATATTCTTCTATTTCAAAGCGGTCTATCTCGGAAACCTTGTCGAATGTTTCTCGCAGGTTCAATTGGTGATTGCATGAACACAAGCAGAGGAGTATACTACAAAAAACTATCGTTGTTGATATATACACTTGCTAAACCTTCGGAGAAATCACTTGCACCCTCATACTTACATGGTATTACCATTTTCCCTGTTTTATTAACGAATCCACTTTTATCATTGATTTCAACCCTAGCTAAACCATCAGAGAAATCACTTGCATAATCGAATTGGCATGGTATGGTCTCAACTCCAGCTTTATCAATAAAACCATATTTATGATTAGCATTTAATACGACCGTAAGTCCCTCTTTAAAATCTCGGCATCCTTTGGGGTAAAAGACATTGATTATTTCTTTTCCCTCCCTATTTATATATGCATAATTTTCCTCTTTGTCTTTTCGAACTCGGGCTAATCCATCAGAAAAATCATATACTTCATAGTAATCATAGCTTGGCAAATCTTGGACATTGCCTGATTTATCAATTTGATTTACCCCTTTAATTTTGTCATAAGCAAAAGCCAAACCTTCTATAAAATTACCACAGAAATCATACTCACAAGGCACAACCAATTCATTTGTTCGTTAACGAATCCGTATTTTTTCGTTTTCTTATCACGTATTCTGATTCTCCCCTCACGAGGTAAAGATTACTCATATACCATTTCAAGAGTCGCCCTCTTTTCTGCAATTCTTTTTGATACAACATAGGTGTCTATATGAACATTTGACGATCAATAATATCTAAACCGTTAAACTTGTTATTTAGCTGCATTACATAGCTGATAAACGGTGTGTTTTTCTTCTGTATTGGAAGACTGACTACTATGTAATCAATCTCATCGGTTATTTTGCTTAACGTAAAGCGTAAACGTTTCATCAGGATGCAGTCTACCAACTCCTTGTAAAGAAGTCTACCCTCAAAATCTACACTTAGAGATTGAATCTTCCCAATCTCTTTATAAATTGGATTCTCATGATGAAACAACCAATCAAAATAGGCAAAAGGAATATTTATTTCAAAGCGTTGGCCTTGTATGTCATCCGTAACCAGTAATTGTGTAAGGATATTTTTCGCTGGGCTATAATTGCACTATAGATTTCAGGAGAAGAATCCTTAAAATCGGATACTATCTTCTCCAAAAAAGGAACTGATTGGGTTATTGAACATCCTCCCAATAGCTTTTTTCCCAGTAGAGTGCAAAAATAACTCTCCAAGTTGAAATCTTTCACGATAATCTCATCACATACTTCAGGCAGTGGCGATGAATCCAAGCGTATATATAAAATTTTTCCTATACCATTTCTTATTTTGATTGTTGCAAGTCAAAGAGTTTCTGACTTAAATCATCATACAGTTGTGTATTGGTAGTATCCATGTTTTTAAGCAAACTTTCAAAGAATGGAATCTCCTCTGCGGTCATACAGTCGCCATACAGACATTCTTCAACAATGTCCTTGAAATCATCAGCGACGATTTGGTAATTCTTTTGAGCGTAGTCTCGCCATAATTTCTCGACGACTTCCATAGATGAAGTTTCTGACAATTCCAACTGCTTCTTCACTACTTCAAACTGTGCATCTCGAATACCCTCAATGGCTTTTAGTTCAATCTCTTCTTGCCGTAGAAAACGATAGGAACGCTCATACTCATTGGCAAGTTGTTGGCGTAACTCCTTGTTCTTGTAGAGCGTGGGGAAATAGGCCTTAAACAGGTTGGGAAGCAGCGGTTCCGCATCTACCGAACGGAGATGATGAATGTCCGCCAATGCTGCCAGGTTCAGACCTATTTGTACGGAAAAACAATCTGCCAGCGGTGATAAATCCTGCAACGGTTCAATGGTAAATATGTTGTAAATGCCTAACGCCTCTATCTCGTCCAAACGGTTCTCCTGAATGCGTTGCTCGATGTGAAGTGCCTGATAGAGGTCTATGTTCCTCTTCAGTATCTTCTTTTTCTCTCTGAATCCCAATGCGTCCGAATCCATCAGGTTGTCAATCTCCGCAATGACATTCAGCGCCTTCAGTGAACGGTCGTACACGGAACAAGCCAAAGCCACGTCAATGTTGATGGGGAAACTAAGTTTCATCCGATGATGTTCCGTAGAGTTATAGCCGATGCCCCAGGAGAGAACATCAAGCGGAAAGTCGTTCCGTCGAAACGAGGCTCTATCACGACACAAGGTATGTATTTCAAAAAGAAATGCAAGGTTTCACTGGCGTACATACCGGGATTGGACTTGTCACTCCAAGCCGTGGGGAAGAACACGACCGGATGGTTACTGCTACGGTTATAGCTGGGTAAAGAAACTTTCAATTCGTTGATAAACTGTATCGTGTGTAACTTTATACCAAAGGTTTCTAATCACAAATGTGTCACGGATAAACATGATTGGTAAAACCTTATCTACCAATACTGGAGGTACTCAATGGGGAGGTGACATCTTATAATCTCTTTAGGAGCCCAAATCTTGAACAAGTATATGATATGCTTGACAAGTTTTTTATCAAAATTGGCCAAACTTACTCTACACTTCAACAAGATTGTAATATTTGTATTCCAGCTACCGCTAACGTTTTGCTGAGTATCACATCATATAAAGCATGGCTATAAAGGAAAATTGTCTTGACAATATTATGACTGAGAACTTCTGTGGCATTATGAAGTCAGAAATGCTATATGCTGAAAGTTAGAATCAGAAGAAACTGTTATAAAGGATTTTAACGAATATATTGAGTGTTACAATAGTAACAAAATAAAAAAATGATCAAGAGGAAAGAGGGCGGTACAATGGCGGCCTCTTTCCATTATGAGTTAATTGTTTAATTCATCTAACTTTTAGAATTCTATTTTGGGACAACCTCACAAAACGTTAAATATAATCAGAGAATACTGTTGGATAAAACAACTGTAATTATTTAGTTCTATTTTTAACAATTTTTACACACGCTCCACCTCCGGGAGCCAAAGTCAATTTTAAAGTATCTGTATTCATCACCTGCTTTTTCATTATTTTCAATGTTTCTCTATTCGTTAAATAATGAGCGTCATCACCATCTTCCACCACATCTGCTTCAAAAATTCCTTCATCTAAAAAGTTTAACGGTAAATCAATCGTACGACCATTTTCATTAGTGGCAGCACCGATCAAATAGACATTATCTGCCGATTGTCTCATCATAACGATATATTCTCCTATTTTACCAGCTAATGTACGGCTCTCTTTCCAAGGCATCTTTTGAGCAGACAAGAAATCAAGTAACTCTGGATATTTTTTATAATATTCCGGTATGTCAGGTAGAATCGTTACTCCCGAAAAAACAATTAATGTACGTGCAGCCTCTGATACTAATGTAGAAGGTACTGGTTGTTTTTCATCAACACGAGTTGTATTTCCTTGACGGAGATCGAACATACCATTATTCATGTCAATAGGTCCTGCTACCATATTGACAAATACAGCCGTACAGAATGTTCTCGGTGTAAACACTCGATGAGCGTCCAATTGTGCATGACAGAACTCGCGTGTCACAGCGTTCGGCCAAGTACGCATCTGTCCATAAGGATGAACCGGATTATCATGAAAGTCCACCAATAAATGATTTTCCGCACATAATTTTGTTATTTTTTGCGTCCACAGATTTTTTTCTTCGGGAGAACCTTTCATGAAACCATATTTCACACCGACCACTCCCCATTCACCGTATTGTTTCAAAGTCTCTTCGATCGGAAATTGTCGGCCTCCCACATCATTTAAATATAACCAGATACCGATACCTTTTTCTTTCCCATAAGCCAACAAACGTTGTACATCCTTTGCCTTATCTCCTTTTATTGGATCTGATTCTAACTCAAACTCAGGACCGTACCAATTAGCATCCAACACCAAATACTTAAATCCTTGTTCTGCTGCAAAATCAACCATTCTTATCCAAGAATCATATGACATCGTATAATTAAACCCTTCCCATTCTGCTCCATCAATACGCCAATCCCAAACAGCCATACCCGGTTTAACCCATGAAAAGTCCATCTTCGGATCTGGTTCAGGATTTAAAAGTTCTAACAAATGACTATCAACCAATGCACCGGGTGTTTTTCCTACCATAACAACTCTCCAAGCAGAAGTATATCCTTGTTTCAATTCACCAAAAACACCAGCAGAAGAAGCTACTCCAAACGAATGTTCTCCTTCACAAGAAACCAAACGCAACGGATCTCCCTCTGATAAACAGGCTTCATGCATGTTTAAAAACAAATCGTCCGTCACTTGCAAAGTTACATTGGAAGGTCGTTCTGTATCCACTTTACTCAATTTTACCGGACCATAATTTGCATTCTCACCGTTATAAAACCAAGCAATAGGATCGCTCACATAGTTAAACTGAGTCAACTCGCATATTGCCGTTTCAGTTCCTCCCTCTGGAATCCGATAGCGAAAAGCCAATCCATCGTCATACAAGCGAAACTCTACAATTAACCGGTTGATACTAGAGTTTTTTCTCTGACTTTCCAATACCATTGTTAACTGATTATAGCGATTGGGGACAATCGAACGTTTTCCCCAAACTGGATGCCATTCATTGTTGGCGGACAAAATCTTCTTGTTAGACACACTCCAGTCTTTTTCCGGTAGGCATTTACCATTATTTAACTGATAACCTATTCGAGATGAATCAATTACTACTTCTCCATCTATCAAAAAACGATATATCCAATTACCATTTATTTTGTGATCTATTTCCACAACTAACTTACCATTCGGAGAGAGTAATGTTATTCCAGTTTCGCTACAGGAGACCAATCCTACAAATAAAAAAAATCCGAGCACTAAAAATTTCACATTCATTTGTTATACTGTTTCATTAGTATCTCATTAAAATTGAGACATTATTAAAAATTAAATGATCATTCGTATAATGTCTGTTAATTTGTTTAACATTATATAAATGTTTTAATGATAAATATTTATACAAAAAACGCGTATTTTGCTGATATTCAGTATATTTATAATGCTATTTTAACCCGAAATATCATTATGAATATACTCAGAAGCTGTTTTGATTTAATTCAAGAAAAATATTATAGCCACCATTAAACCGTCAAATCAGCAGGCCAATTGGAAAAATGTTATATCTTTAAAGGTACCAAACAATAAAGTTATGACACATTATCCAACCGACCTGACTGATAAACAGTGGCAAGTTATAAAAAAAATCATAAACCCGCAAGAAAGAAGGCGAAAACATTCACTTAGAGAGATAATGGACGCCATTCTCTATGTAAACAAGACAGGTTGTCAGTGGCGTATGCTTCCATCCGATTTCGCTCCTTGGCAAACCATCTATTATTACTACTTTCGCAAATGGAAGTACGAAGGTGTTTTTGAAGAGGTCATGGACTGTTTGCGCTCTTTCATTCGCAAACAGTCAGGACGTCCCGCCAGTCCCAGTCTGGGCATCATTGACTCCAGAAGTGTCAAGACTTCACATCACGTTGATTCTGAGCGTGGAATAGATGGAAACAGAAGATTTAAGGACGGAAGGAGCACATCATTGTCGACACGTTGGGTCTTCCACTTTCTGTCAAAATCCACAAAGCAAACCTACACGACAGCAAGGGTGCGCAGCAAACCATAGAGAACCTGGCCCATAAATTCCCGCGTCTGATGAAAATCTTGGCAGACGGAGGCTATCGAGGTGACTTGGCAGATTGGGTTAGAAAGAAATTCGGATGGATATTGGAGGTTATGCTCAGGCCAGAGGAGTGCCCGTGCAAGTTTCATGTGTTGCCAAAACGATGGATAGTGGAAAGGACTTTCTCTTGGCTGGAAAATTTCAGAAGGTTGACCATCGATTACGAGTTTCTTGCAGAAACAGCGGAAACTATGGTACAGATTGCGTTCATTCAAATCATGCTTAACAAATTTATTGAATAAAATCAAAACAATTTCTAAATTTCGTGCAACGGTTTCCCGATGAAACATCTTGCATTGCTTATCTGAAGGAACAGAGGGAACAATCAGGCATTGTCTGCAAACATTGTGGCTGTACGGAACATCGCTGGGATGCCAACAAACTTGTTTTTGAGTGCAAGCACTGCCATCATAGGCAGTTATTACGCTTCGGAACAGTGATGGAACACAGCAAGCTGCCTTTCCGTTACTTGTTAGCAGCCATGTTCCTGTTAACAAGCACTAAGAAATCCTTTTCAACAGAGGAAATCAGTCGCCAGTTAGGTCACAAACGTTATCAACCCATTTGGGAGATGTTCTGCAAGCTTCGGGATGTCATGGGAAAGCGTGATGAACGCTACCGCCTAACCGGTTCTATAGAACTGGACGAAGGTTTCTTCACTGTGGAGCTTCAAGAAGAGGAAAAGAACAAACCGTTGAAAAGAGGTCGTGGCAGTCAAAGGAAAGCCAAGATTCTGGTCATGGTTGAAAGTTCCGATTCTAGGAAAACTCCCAAGAGAGGAAAACCCAATAAAGCAGTCGGACACCTCAAAATGCAGGTTATATCAGATTTGGGATCGAAGACAATTACCAAAGTTGTCAAAGAGCAACTGGAGCCGTCAGTAGAACTGACTACGGACGATTCCATATCATATATCAAGTTTGATAAACTCGTCAAAAACCATAAGGCGGTCACTTCCGGCAAAGAAGTGGTTAAAGTCTTCTTGCCTTGGGTGCATATTGCAATAAGCAATGCCAAAAGGCTTCTGTTGGACGTTCATCATAAGCTTAAAAACGAATACTTACAATACTATCTGAATGAGTTCTGCTATAAATTCAACAGACGCTATCTTGATGGAAAACTATTTGATAGACTCGCTTTCAAAGCTATCAACTATAACACCGACTTTAGGTCGAAAATTTATAGACGGACATCATGCGGATAATTATGTTAAATTTTATAAGTTATAATTTTCTTTCTGTTCGGAACGGAGCTATAGGATATCCTTCCTTACTAAATAGATTGCCGACAGTCGCATCGTCGAAGCAGTACCTTACGGAAACAGGAGTCTTTACCTCTAGAGAGGATACGACCAGTTGGTTTCTGTTGTTGATTTTTGTTTGGACGAATATTCCGTCCGGATCGGCAATTTCCATGCCTTTTACCTCTTTGCTCGGGCAGACGATGCCGTTTTGAGCGGAACTGAAAGTCAGTACGAGCTTATCCTCTTTCACTTCGATTACTGAAAAAAATACGTTTTCTCAAGTAAAGTGACGTAGTGGCTTTTTATAGGCCACTCGTCATTTGTAAAAAGTTAGTAGTTTCGGTAAGAGTTACTTCTTGTATAAAGCTCTGACCTTTTCCGGATCCAAAGTTACTGACGGATTGAATTGGTCGGAAGCCATATATTGCAGGATACTCTGACGGAATTGTCTAGCTGCCGGGCGTTTATCCAGATCATTTTGCAGGTCGATACTACATACCATCAACTTACCGTTACCTATTTTACCTTCGAACAGGATACCCAGTTTACGGTTTGTAAACCAGTCGTCAATCAGATGTACCACCGGACGATAATCTGCCGGGAAGTCATCCAACACCATGGCATTGCAACGGCTCATCAGATCCCACCACTGGTAATCGCTGTAACGTTCGGTCGGAAATGCAGCCAGTGCCGGGTGTTTCGGGTCACAAAGAATACCTAATGTATGAGGTGGCTGCTTGTTTGTCCAAGCTGTATTCCAGAAAATAGAAGAGAAGCCTACACTGATATTGCCGCCTTTTTCCGGCAGGATACTTCCAAGTTGCAGCAGGAGTAGGACGTTTTCACCTTTGTTCAGTCGGTTCATGGCCTGATTATCCAAAGAGGATGCAATGTAAGGCAATTTCTCTATGGTAGTTTGTTTGACTGGATATACCCAGATATTCCATCGATTTTTGTTATTTGCTTCTTTTATCTCCACACTGACAGTAAGCTGTGTCGGTTGGTTTATGCCGGATAACGCACAGCCAATGTTTCCGACAGGGATACAGTTGGTCACCGGAAGGTCTTTTACGAAATTACCTTCAGCTAATTTTTTACCATTTTGGTCGCTGATGTTCCAAGTAATGTTGGCTTTCTGTAAAGGTCTCTCACCAAAATGTGCTACTTCAAGCGGTACGTTTAAAATCTCATTATTCAACCATACCATTTTGGGGAACCGTATCAGAGGTACTGTTTGATTACAGAAAGTATTATATTCTTCAGGGCTGACATATCCTTTTTCTTCCCAAAAGGCATCGAGTACACCGACCAGAGCAGACCCCTGTCCCGGGAAATCATGTAGGTCGAGCAACTGGAAACCGGCAAAACCGGGTGTACGCAGGGCTGCTTCTATTTCAGCTTTATAGCATAATGTTTGCAAGCGTCCGGAAGCAAACAAAAAATCTTCGGCAAGATCTGCCATGTGATGATCTTTCAAAGTTTCCTGAAAGATCTCGAAGTTCTTGGCTTTCAGTACGCCGGTATATTTTTCAATCTCCTTGAAATTGGGATATACGCACCATTGTCCTACCTCGTGGCTGACAGTCGGTATATTCTTTTTGATGATATGTGCGAAGTCGTAATCGGTACTTGGGGCTTTGGCATTGATGATGCTGTTCAGACCTTCCGCCCAACGGTGGATACGCGGTTCCATAGGATTCCAATAATCAGCGTTTTCGACATAAGGCCAACCGGCAGAAGAGGTGTAAACCCGACGGGTATCTTTTGATTTCCAATAATCAATTAACTTAGAAAGATATTTCACCTGATTAGGTCCATTCGGTTCGTTTCCATAGGCCATCATGCAAAAAGACGGATGGTTACCATATTCCTTTAAAATACGGTCGCTTTCTTTGTAAAACCACAAGTCAGAATAAGTACCATCACCCAAAGACGTCCAACCACCACACTCCACTTGTAAGTAAATCCCCATACTATCAGCCACTTCAAAAGCTACTTCAGGAGGACACCAAGAGTGAAAACGAACATGATTTAACCCGTGTGCCTTACATTGATAGTATATTTTTTCCCAATACGTATTTTCCATTGCCGGATAACCAGTCAATGGAAATATACAACACTCTAATGTCCCTCTAAGAAAAACAGGATGTCCGTTTACTTCGAAACGTGTACCATTTGCCTTAAATTCACGTAACCCAAATATACGACAGTGTTCCTCCCGATTCCCATCAGTTTCAGTGATAACATGCAATGTATACAGATTCGGAGTATGCTCTGACCATAACAAAGCATCATCGCCCATAGAAATCAGAAATTCCTGCTGCATAGGAACTTGAGGAGAAAGTATCATCTGTTGAGGACTTCCGATGGGTCTACCCTTTTTTGTTTTTACTTGCAGATTCAAAACAGAACCTTTTTTTCCGACCTCTCCTTTCAAAGAGATAACCGCCTTGATTGTCTTATTAGAAACATTTGGATAGATTTGTATATCATCTATATACAAAGACGGTTTAGCTGTCAAGGAAATTATTCCTACAATACCATTCCAGTTCGACTGCGTATGATCGGATACACTGTGTGCATTAATTCCTACCGCCACATTCAACCGATTATCCACTCGTAATGTCAACGTATGTTTTCCCGGAGTCAGTTCTTGAAATGTATAGCGGTAAGGAGTTGATAAGGACTCGTGTTTTCCCATCATCTCACCATCCAAAAAAAGAGTGGTCTCCCAATGCGTACGCTCCAATTCAAGCTCTACTGGACGATCAGCCCAAGAAGCCGGTATGCAAATTTCTTTTTGATACCAAGCCACACCAACATAATGTTTGTCAGGATTCAACCAGAACGGAACCTTTATATTCCCTAGTTGACGAAATTCCTCGTAATCCGGCGAATCATACCAAGATTTATCTACGATCTGCCCGGTCCAGATTGTTTCTACTCCAATATCGTCCCCATAACCCTGTTTTTGTAAAGATCCGGGTAAATAGATAGTGTCATCCAATAATTGATGATACCATTGTTCCTTCAACCCTTTGTCATCTGGATCTAATGCAAAACGCCACTCACCTGACAAAGATTGATAATCGTCTTTTTGCTGACAAGCGTATAGTAAAAAAAGAAAACAAAAAAAGAAAAATAGACTCCTCATAATATTTATACAATTTAAATTCCACAATATTAAAACAACTTTCAATAACCATTCTATCGTAGAGAGCATAACACTATGTTATAAAAATATACACTTCTATATTTTACTCTCGTAAATTTCTACCATATCAGTTTTACTGTATCTACCATACGTGAACGTTTCTTCGGAGAAATTCGTATATGAACCTCTCCCTCAGAGTAAGAAAATGCAATATTTTCTCCTGTTCGTAATAATATCGCCTGTTTAGGAGACGACTGTACCTCTTTCAAGACAATTGTTTTGTGAAAATTAGGGAAAATATGTACATAAATGACATCCTTTTTTATAGTAGTCGGTTGATTCACTTTTTCCGGGAAAGAGCCACCAGTCACATCGTAAACAGACTCTCCGGAATGCCTCATCCAATTTTCAATTTCTTTCCAAGCCTCCAATGCTTCTACCGGAATACTACCATCTGCGCAAGGCCCCATATTCGCTAAAAAGTTCCCTCCCCAAGCACGTAAAATAATAAGTTTCTCAATAACATCGGCTCCCGTATCCATCCGGTCGCTTGTAGAATAAGTCCACCAACGACTAGGCCAACATGGATCGCATACTTCAAACCATCCGGTAAAACGTTTACTGGGAAGCGTTCCCTCCATATCCCCATAGTCTCCGGGTTCTCCATTTCGACGGTTAATAACAATACCCGGTTGTAATTTCCTGATTTCCTCATTTGATATTTCACCGCTTCCTCCGTCAAACCAAAACAAATCGATCCTACCATATTGCGTTAATAATTCACGTATCTGGTTGGCCGCCATTTTCCTACGTGCCTGATCATGTCCTACCGGTTTTTCTGGCAACCGATCTATTTCCCGATGATTCACATCCAAAATTTTTTTTCCGGAATAATCCCAATTCCTATACTTCGCATCAAATAGCCAGTCGGGTGGAGAATAATAAAGTCCGACTTTTATTCCTTTTTTATGGCATGCATTCGTAAATTCCTTAACCAGATCACGCCCGTTTAATTTCTGCATTACTCCGAAAGTGCTGTATTTACTAGGCCACATCGTATAACCATCGTGATGTTTGGTAGTAAACACAATATATTTAAACCCAGCTTCCTTCGCTTTAGTAACAATCTCATCCGCATTAAATTTGACCGGATTCCATTGATCTGCCAATTCCCAATAAGCAACCGGCGTTATCTCCCCATCTTCCCAAGGTTTATTGGCTAACATTCCCCAAGAAAGATCAATCCCTCCGTGAACGGCTGCCACCCCAATATGTATGAATAATCCGAAACCATCTTTAGGAAACCATTGTGCCCTTGGATGTGTGTTTCTTACCGGGACAGAAAAACCTGTTCGCGCCGAATTCTGTCCAAGAATAATATGTTGCGCTTTTGCTACCTTATCATCTTGTGCAAAAGCGGTAAAAGCGGTCAAACATGTAACAAACAACAAGAGGTATTTACAAAATTGTCTTTTGGTAATACTCATTATTAATTTATTTTCCATAATCAATAAATAATTTTAAACTCCTGAACAATACCCGGATAAATACCAGATAAATATATAACACACTATATAATTTCAAAAGACCGGATTTCCAATCATAGCGATGTGCTGCTTATTAATATTAAACTGCGGTGAATTTGCGCACCTTGATGATTGGTATCCAATTCTATGACTTTATCCAGAAAGCCGGCAGCTTCCGAGATTTCATCCAATCCCAGATAACCCAGTCCCATCACATAATTGCAATGAATGCGGTTCCGCTTGTTCAAGTCGTCTTCCCAAATAGCCAGATCGGGCAATGAAACGGCAAAATAATCGATGCGGCAAGTATCAAACAAGTGCTTTTCTCCATGTTTGATCAGCTTGTTAAAACAACCCCGAGCCCGGTTCTCATCTCCCAATGCACGCCAGGCCAGACCTTGATAAAATATCTTATCCGGCTGCTGATCGTTATAATAGAATGCCTGCTGCGGTTCGGCGGAACCGACAGTCGCTTTCTCGAAGCAAACTTTCGCCTTCTCTTCATCGCCCAAACCCCGGTAAGCCTCTCCTTTATAATACCAAATATCATTTTCTTCGGCATTTGCCAGTTTGCCCTCTCCTAAATTGTGTGGATACTGATCCGTCTCTTCCAGCAAAGCTAATGCGTCCGCATAACGCTGTTCACGCAATGCCACCCTGGCAAGCTCCACCCGGCACAACACGTACTGACCGGTAATCTTTCCTTCTCCACCTTCCCACGGATGAAATTTACGACCAGCAATCAATGCTTTCGCCTCATCATAACGTCCCAGTTGATTATAGAGCGTGATGCGTTCGATAGCCAAGTCATCCCGTTCTTCCGTTGTGGACAAATGATTTTCAAGAAATGCAAGACGCCGTTCATGCGAATACCCCAAACGCTTGTACAATTGATCCAACTCCATCAAGATACGCGAATCGTTCTCATCCAGACGGAATGCCTTTTCCAACGCCTCCAATGCTTTGGCCTTATTATCCTGTTTGTTATAATACGCCAATGACAAGTTACGCCATACGGTAGGGAAATCGGGACAAATAGCGACCGAGGTCTCCCAACATTCAATGGCACAGTCATACTGCCGGGCAGCATACCAGAAGTTCCCCAAGCTGTAAGCGGCCTTAGCAGCCCGGTCGTTCAATTCCAAGGCATTTTGCAAAATCAAGACCTCTTCTATACGGTTCGGAAAACAATAGGAGTGGTCTTCCTTTTCCGCTTTCCGGTAATAGTCCAGTGCATGCGCTTTCTCTCCCCGGCAGGCATGAAAATACCCAAGGGCATAATAAATCATCGGATACACTTTACGGGTTTCTGAAAGATAGCTTTCCAAAAACAAAATGGCTTCATCATACAGACCCGCACCGGCAAAGTCGAGCGCATATTCAATAAATGTATGTTCCCAACGACGCATTAATCCGTTCATCTCTGCCATTAAATTCCGATCCTCCGTCAATAAATAATGCTCGAAACGGCATCCCATATTGAAACGGTCTATTTTCAAAGATTCCCGTATCAGATCCAATGCTTCTTCCTTCCGGTTCAGTTTACGCAGAATAGAGGCTTTCAACTGGCGAGCCTTATGATTGTGCCAGTTACGTATGAGCGAACGTTCCACCTTATCCAAAGCACTCTCATACTTACCCCTTGCCGTATCTATTTGTGCCAGGGCATAATAAGCGGCATCCTGCCAGGCCGCATTCCAGGCCGATTTGAAAAACGCATCATAAGCTTCGTCCATCTTTCCCTGCATCTTGCAGCTCCAGCCTAAATTATAATAGGGTTCACCGTCATATGGATTGGGATTGCGTTCGGTCAGCGTGTCCACAGCCGTACGGAAATACTTCTCGGCAGCAGCAAATTGCCCTTTACGCATCAGCAACAACCCGATGGCATTATTACACCGTACATCTCCCGGTTCACGCCGCAAAGCTTCCTGATAATAATCCATCGGATTATAGGTAGCATGGCGATATTGCTCTAAATGAAGCCCGGTCAGGAACAGTTGTTCCATCGAAGCGATCTCCTTCGGATCTTTTGCTGCCTTAGCAGGATCCGGTACCGGTTTTATCTCCGGCTTATCAGCCTGATAAGTCAACATTACCTTGCCCTCGCTATTCCGAACCTCTATCCGGATCTCTTCCTCTTTCAATCCTTCGGCCGGGAAAGTGGCAATGAACGGCTCTGCCGGAGAAACCTGAATCGTTTTATCGGACAGCAATGTTCCCCGGACATCTTTCACCAACAGATGTACATCCTTGTTGACACCTGACGTATAAAGAACCAAACGGGCATTGTCGTCTTTCAGTTCTACATTCAACAGGGCATCCTTAGTAGCGTTCTTTACATAACCCACCTCGCTGTAAGGCATGAAATATTGCACCCACGACTTCTCCTCATAAGGTTGCAACCATGAAAAGTCCGGCTGATTATCCGTATACATTCCTGTCATCAGTTCGATATAAGGTCCGTCCTCATCCGTAAGATTCCGGTCCCAAGCCTTGCCAAAATCCCCGTTTCCCCAAGTCCATTGTTTCTTACCCGGAGAAACATGATGGTCGGCAACATGCAACAAACCTCCTCGGATATCGTCTTCATAACCACCTACAAAATCATATTTCGATTGGATAGCCATATAAGAAGTGGGAACAGGAATATTTTTATATTTGGAAATATCCACCCCAGCCGAATAGTCTTGTTTATAATACACCCCGGTAGCAATAGGGAAAGAAGATACATCCCGCTTACCATGATCGAACACGGCATTTACATCGGGTGGAAACACCGAATGGTAATGGTCATTCACCACCACGGCCGGATTGGCCCACCACAAGAATGTCTGGGGAAATGCTGTACGATTATAGATCTTCACATTGATTTCAATATAGGCCTTGCCCGGATAGAGCGTAAAACCCTGCATCCCTTTGGTACGGAACATGCGCTCCACTTCATTACACCAGATCGTTTTACTGCCGTCGGCATTCTCCTCGATAGAAAAGTCGGTAGGCAGAAAAGTAGAGGGGCGGTGATGTTGCGGCCAGTTGAACTCGATTCCTCCTGATATCCACGGACCGGTAAGACCTACCAAAGCAGGTTTCACCACTTGATTATAATATACGAAATGGCGTTGTTTCACCTTATCATAAGCCATGTGTATGCGACCACCCAATTCCGGCAGGATCATGACCTTGATATATTCATTCTCGATAAAGAGAGCATGATATTTCTTTTCCACTTTCGTATCGGAGATCTTTTCCACCACAGGGTAAGGGTAGACAGACCCGCTACTACCTTGATACACTCTCTTTTCCAGGAAAATAGGATTCTTTTCTTCCTTTCCTATTTCATAGGTGGGAAGTAGAATATCCTCTTCCCACGCGCGTACCTCACTGGTATGCACTGTACTCTTAATCAGATATTGAGTTACTTTTTCCATACTATAATAATTGCTATTTTATTAATTCTTTTTCCAATTCTTCCAGACTCTTTCCCTTGGTCTCGGGTAAATAGAGTGCTACAAATATTCCGCCGGTAAGGCAGATGATGCCGTAAAGCCAGAAAGTACCGGCCGCTCCCAACCCGTTATTCAATACCGGGAAAGTATAAGTAAGGATGAAACAGGCAGCCCACAAGGCGAAAGTGCAAACCGACATCGCCACTCCACGAACCCGGTTGGGGAAGATCTCGGAGATAATTACCCACATGGTTGTAGCCAACGTCATGGCATAACATGCAATGGCAGTCACGACAATAATCAGCAACACGACCCCGGTAATGTGAAAATAATAGGCCGCCCCCATAAAGGCATAAATCACAGTCAGCCCGAATGCCCCTATCAAAGTAAGTGCCTTGCGTCCCCAACGATCGACCACGAACATGGCCAGAACCGTAAACACGACATTCGTAATTCCGGTCACAA
>UMKX01008239.1_pt1 | contig 15475 bp, 14 predicted proteins | sample 1966471 | NCBI WGS metagenome assembly UMKX01 (sample SAMEA4836188, study PRJEB28245) | human gut metagenome | biome: gut microbiome; material: fecal sample | place: Denmark | collected 2008
TGAGGACGCCCGCGGCGACCGCTCCCCCGGCGAGTTCTACCAGCTGGATATGGAGATGGCCTTCGCCACCCAGGACGACGTTTTCGCCGTGCTGGAGGACGTGCTGCCCCCCATCTTCGCCAAGTTCGGCACGTACAACGTGGCCTCCGCCGCGCCCTTCCGCCGCATCCCATACAACACCGCCATGGAGACGTATGGCTCGGACAAGCCCGACCTGCGTATCGACCTGACGTGCAAGAACGTCACCGACCTGTTCACTGACTGCGAGTTCGAGGCTCTCAAGGGCCAGACCGTCAAGATGATCGACATCACCGACTGCGCCCTGACCCGCAAGCAGGTGGAGAAGCTGCTCACCGACTGCGAGGTGCAGTCCGGCTCGAAGGCCTACTGGTTCAAGGTGGACGAGAACGGTGAGCTGGCCGGCGGCATCGCCAAGTTCGTCGCCCCCATGAAGGACGCGCTTTCCAAGGTGCTGACCCTCAAGCCCAACACGCTGGTGGTGGCGGCGGCGGGCCAGTACGCCACCAAGTCCGCCGGTGTGCTCATCAAGACCTTCGGCGCGGCCTGCGAGGGCCACATGGACAAGGAGCGCTACGAGTTCTGCTGGATCGTGGACTTCCCCATGTACGAGATCGGCGACGAGTCCGGCGAGCTGGAGTTCTGCCACAACCCGTTCTCCATGCCCAACGGCGGCATGGACGTGCTGCTGAAGGCCGAGCGGGGCGAGATCGACCCGCTGGACATCTACGCCAATCAGTACGACCTGGTGTGCAACGGCGTGGAGCTCTCCTCCGGCGCAGTGCGTAACCACGACCCGGAGATCATGATCAAGGCCTTCGAGCTGGTGCGCCTGGGCGAGGAGGATGTGAAGAAGAAGTTCCCCGCCATGTATAACGCCTTCTGCTACGGTGCGCCTCCCCACGCCGGCATCGCCCCGGGCGTGGATCGCATGGTCATGCTGCTGGCCGGCGAAAGCTCCATCCGCGAGATCATCCCCTTCCCCATGAACAAGAACGCCCAGGACATCATGATGGGCGCGCCCTCCACCGTGGAGCAGAAGCAGCTGGACGAGCTGCACATCGCCATCGTGGGCGAAGTGGAGAAGGACGACTGATGGCCACCACCAAGCTCTATTACGAAAACGCCTTTTTGCAGGACTTCACCGCCGCGGTGGAGTCCTGCGGGGCTGTAAAAGACGGCTTCGCCGTCGTCCTGGACCGCACCGCCTTCTACCCCGAGGGCGGCGGCCAGCCCGCCGACCACGGCACGCTGGGCGAGGCCCGCGTGCTGGACGTGCAGGAGCATGACGGCGTCATCACCCACCTGTGCGACCGCGAGCTGCCCGTGGGCGCGGAGGTCAGCGGCCATATCGACTGGGCGCGGCGCTTCGACTTCATGCAGCAGCACTCCGGGGAGCATATCCTCTCCGGCCTGCTGTGCAGCACGTTCCGCTGCGACAACGTGGGCTTCCACATGGGCGCGGACGTTGTCACCATCGACTACAACGCCGACTTCACCTGGGAGCAGGCGCTGGAGGTGGAGCGCCGGGCCAATGCCTATATTTGGGAGGATCACCCGGTGCATATCTGGTATCCAGACCCGGAGGAGCTGGCCGCCCTGCCCTACCGCAGCAAGAAGGCTCTCACCGGCTCGGTGCGCCTGACGGAGTTCCCCGGCGCGGATCTGTGCGCCTGCTGCGGCACACACGTACAGAGCAGCGGACAGGTGGGGCTGGTGAAGCTCACCGGCTATCAGAAATTCCGCGGCGGCGTGCGGCTGGAGCTGCTGTGCGGCCAGCGTGCGTCCGATTACCTCTCCCGCTGCTGGGAGCAGTCTCGCCTCGCCGGGCAAGCCCTGTCCGTCAAGCCCACCGACCTCGCACCCGCCGTGGATCGCCTCCAGTCGGAGCTGACGGCCCTCAAGGAGAAGACCGCCCGGCTGGAGGAGCAGTCCTTCGCCCGCATCGCCGCCCAATACGCTGGCGCAGGGGACGTGCTGCTCATCACCGATCCGCTGGAGGGCGACGGCGTCCGCCGCTTGTGCGACGCGGTGTCCAAAAGCGCCGGAGGCCGCTGCGCCGTGTTCTCCGGCACAGACGGCGCGTACCGCTACGCCCTCATCAGCACGGAGGACGTCTCCCCGCTGGTCAAGGCCATGAACCAATCGCTTTCGGGCCGGGGCGGCGGACGAAACGGCTTCGCCCAGGGCAGCGCCGCCTGCACGGCGGAGGCCATCCGCGCCTTCTTCGCCGGGATATAGTTAGCCTGACGAAACATTTTTGCGCCTTTTTACCAAAATTTCACCCCGGAATGTGTGCAAAACACACACTCCGGGGCTTTTCTTTTTCCACAGGCCGTGTTATACTGGACTGGTTATGAAGTCACCACGAAAGGAGACACGATATGCAAAGTGAAAACAAGCTGGGCGTCATGCCCATCTCCAAGCTGATCTGGAATATGTCCCTGCCCATCATCGCGTCCATGCTGGTGCAGGCCCTCTACAACATCGTGGACAGCGTGTTCGTCAGCCGCGTCAGCGAGCAGGCCCTCACCGCCGTCTCCCTGGCCTTCCCCGCCCAAAACCTGATGATCGGCCTGGCCACCGGCACCGCCGTGGGCGTCAACGCCCTCATGGGCCGCGCCCTGGGCGCGGGCCTCCGCCAGCGCGCCGACAAGGTGGCCAACAACGGCGTTTTCCTGGCCCTGGTGGGCTTCGTCCTCTCCGCCATCCTGGGCGCGACCTGCTCCGACCTGTTCTTCCGCTCCCAAACCCAGATCGAGGACATCATCCGAATGGGCAACGACTACCTGCATATCGTCACCATCGGCTCGGTGGGTTTGTTCTGCCAGATCATGTACGAGCGATTGCTCCAGGGCACGGGCCGCTCCCTCCTCAGTATGTATACCCAGGGCCTGGGCGCGATCATCAATATCATTCTCGACCCCATCTTCATCTTCGCACTGAACATGGGCGTGGCCGGCGCGGCCATCGCCACCGTCATCGGCCAGCTCTGCGGCTGCACCCTGGCCATTTGGTTCAACCACAAGAAGAACACCGACATCACCCTGTCCGTCAAGGGCTTCCGCCCCGATTTCCGCCTCATCGGCGAGATCTACGCCATCGGCCTGCCCAGCGTCATCATGGTGGCCATCGGCTCTGTCATGACGTTCCTCATGAACAAGATCCTCATCACCTACCACACCGCCCACGAGACGGCGGCCACCGCCTTCGGCGCGTATTTCAAGCTGAACTCCTTCATCTTCATGCCGGTGTTCGGCCTGAACAACGGCGTCGTCCCCATCGTGGCCTATAACTACGGCGCGCAGAACCGCCGCCGCATGGTGGAGACCATCAAGCGCGGCGCGCTGTACGCCTCCTGCATCATGGTGCTCGGCACGGTGCTGTTTTGGGTCATCCCCGGCCCGCTGCTGAAGATCTTCGATGCCAGCGAAACCCTGCTCTCCGTGGGCATCCCCGCCCTGCGTATCATCTCCCTCAGCTTCTGCATGGCCGGCGCGTGCATCGCCCTGGGCAGCTCGTTCCAGGCCCTGGGCAAGTCGGTGTACTCCATGATCACCTCCATCGTCCGCCAGCTGGTGTTCCTCATCCCCATCGCCTACGTCCTGGCCCGCTACGGCGCGTCCGTGGGCAACAGTGACCTGGTCTGGTGGAGCTATCCCATCGCCGAGGTGTTCTCCCTGACCCTGACGCTGTGCTTCTTCCGCCACGTCTATAAAACCACCATCGCTCCCCTCCCCGAGGGCCGCGAATAAACCAAAGAGTAAGAGCCGCGGAAACTCCTCGCCTCCCTCTGTGAGAAAGGCATCACGCCTCCCTTGTGCAAAGGCGGCCCAGTGCTCACACTGGGTTGTGCGGCGAAGCGTAGCTGCGGTGTCTCCCGCAGGGCGACGGAGGGATTGTAAAGCCATCGGGCGGGGTAGAACCCCGCCCCCAGCTTGTCGATAAACCTATCCTGTCATTCCGAGCCAGTGACCGATGTCACTGGCGTGGGAATCCGTAATCTTTTAGCTGCAAATCTATGCTAAAGCGCAAAAATCATGTGTTTTGAGAACGGATTGCCACGCCAGTCTGCGGACTGGCTCGCAATGACAGGCTTTTTCGACAGCCTGGCAAAAGCCCCCGCCTGACGGCGGGGGCTTTTGCTGTTAAGGGAGAAAAAAGGGAGAAAGAAATCTTTGTTACAAAATGGTGCACCACAGCGCCAGATCGGCGAAGAACCACACGGGGCATAGCATGGTCGTGACGCGCACCACCGGGGTGATGTTCCCCGTCAGCAGGCTGACCATGGTATAGGCGATGATCGCCGTGATCACCAGGGCCGCGATCAGGTATCCGGTACTCTTCTTCGTGTTTGTCATAGGGAACAACTCCTTTCTTGTTTGTGTCTGCATCATAGCACAAAAGATTGTGCTTGTAAAATCAATTATATTATGCTAATATATAGTCAAAAACTATAATTTGGGGTGAACCTATGACCGATCAGGATATGGAGACCTTCTTCGCCATACTGGACAACGGCACGATGACCGCGGCGGCGGACGCGCTGTATATCACCCAGCCCTCCCTGTCCGCCCGCCTGCGGGCGCTGGAGAACGAGGTGGGCGCGCCGCTGTTCCACCGGGGCAAGGGCCAGCGCCGCATCACCCTCACCGACGCGGGCCAGCACTTTCTGCCCCTGGCCCGCCGGTGGCAGAACCTGCTCTCGGAGACCCAGGCCTTCGCCGCCGGGGAGAAGCGGGAGTTCCTCCACGTCATCGCCGCCTACACCGCCAACCAGTACATCCTGCCGCCGGTGTACCAGCGGTTTTTGGAGCGTGCGCTGCCGGTGTCCCTGTGGGTGGAGTCCATGCGAACCTACGAGGCGGTGTCCGCCGTGGCCCGGGGCGACGCGGACATGGCCATTGTGGACGGCGGATTGCACTACGACCTGCAAATCGAGATCCAGCCCCTGTTCCGGGAAGCCTTCTTCCTGGTCGTGCCGGAGGACATCGCCCTCGCCGAGCCGGTGGAGGCCACCGCCCTCCACCCGGAGGACGAGATCCTCATCTACGGCCAGCCGGAGATCTCCCAGTGGCACGACTACTGGTTCGGTGTCAACGCCCGTCCCCTGCTCTACACCGACACGCCCCAGCTGGCGGAGACGCTGCCCGCCTGCGGCAGGCGCTGGAGCATCATCCCCGCCGGCGCGGCGGAGCTGTACCTGCGCCTGTTTTCCCACGTCCGGGTGCTGCGCCTGGCCCACCCTCCGGCGGAGCGCACTTTCTACCTCATCACCCCCAAGGGGCGCGACCTGACCGCCTCGGCCCATCAGCTGCTGGACGACCTGCACCGGCATCTGACCCTCGTGGACGGCATCACCCTGTTCTGAACCTCCGCACACCCGTCATAATTCCCCTGCCCCGGCCATATAAATAGGCCAGTAACAGCATGGGAGTGGTGTGTTATCAAAGACGATCTGGAAAACCGGGCCAAAGACCTGGCTCTTTACGTCATAGAGAACAAAGCGACGGTCCGCGCCGCCGCCAAGCACTTCGGCCTGAGCAAATCCACGGTACACAAGGACCTGTCGGAGCGTCTGCCGCTGTGCGACCGCACGCTTTACACGCAGGCAAAGGCCATCCTGGACGAGAACAAGTCCCAGCGCCACATCCGGGGCGGCCTGGCCACCCGCCGCAAGTACAAGGGCGCATAAAAGCAAGCACCTCGTTTGATGGGCGGTCGCAAAACAGTTAATGGAGCGTATCGGTACCGATACGCTCCATTTCTCGTGCCAACATACTATGGCCTTGGCTCTCCCCCCGGGAGAGCTGTCACCGCAGGTGACGGAGAGGGCCTTCAAATAATAAAATCAAATGATACAAGAACAGGAACAGCAGTCCATGCTGCTGTTCCTGTTATCTGTCTGATGATGTCAGCCCTTTTCGGGGTGCTTGCTTTTTATGTATCTCAGTTGTTGTCGGTGCGGTGATGCCACTCCAGCTCCTGCTCCAGCTCGAACTTCAGCTTCTTGTTCTCCTCCACCAGCGCATCGTAGTGCACACCCTGCACATAATACTTCACGAAGTTGAACGTGGCCTCGCTGAACTCCTCCTCGGTGTACTCCGGCAGCAGCGAACCGTTCTTGCGGCGCAGGCCGGTCACGCTGATAACCACCAGACGGCGGTGCTCCTCCGTCAGCTGGAACAGCTTCAGCGTCTCAGGGATCTCCAGCTCCAGGTCGTAGCGCTCGTTGACGATCTCCAGCAGGCGGCGCTGCTCCGGCTTGGCGGAGACGATAACGCCGTGCTCGGCGAACAGCCGCTTCAGATAGCTGGCGGAGACCTCCTCGCGGGTGATCGTGCCCTTGCCGATGCCGGTGAGCATGGTGTTGGACAGGTTCAGGCTCACGTAGACTTCGCTGCCGGTCTTAGGATACTTCATGGACGTACCTCCTGTGTTTTCGCGCCCCCCCGGAGGGCGTATTTTGTTTGTGCTATTACCGTACCACATTTGCCGCCGTATTGCAACCACAACTTGCGAAAAATGTGCGCTATTTATACGAAAAAACGGCCCATTTCCGCGAAACAGACCGCTTTTGTTATGCCAAATGTACCAAACAACCTAAATGACCTCATCGCCCCGCCGCACCCTGGCCGGCTTTTTTCGGTATCCGCACCGTCAGGCAGATCTCGCTGTCCGTGTCCTGGCGGGCCACCTGCGCCCCCACGCCCGCGCCGCGCATCAGCTGGATGCCGCGCTCTACGCTGTTGAGGAACAGCCGCACGTCCTTGATGATGTACGTGGGCCGCCGCCGGGGCGGCTTGGCCTGCTTCGCCGCCACCAGGCGGTCGATATACGCCTCCGCCTGGGCCACGTTCAGCTCCTGCTTGCCGATGTGCTCCGCCGCCCGCAGGCGCTCCTCCCCGTCGCTCAGCCGCAGCAGCGCCCGGGCGTGGCGCTCCGTCAGGCCGTAGCGGTGCAGCGCCGCCGTCACCGGCTTCTCCAGCCGCAGAAGCCGCAGCTTGTTGGCCACGGCGGACTGGGAGCGCCCCAGCTTTTCCGCCGCCTGCTGCTGGCTCAGGTCGTACCGCCGGATCAGCGACGCGATGGCGGCGGCCTCCTCCATGAAGTCCAGATCCCGGCGCTGCAAATTCTCGATCAGCGCCAGCAGCGCCGCGTCCTCCTCCCCCACCTGGGCCACCAGGCAGGGCACCTGCCGCAGTCCGGCGATGCGGGCGGCGCGAAGCCGCCGCTCCCCGGCCACCAGCTCATACACGCCGCCCTTGTCCCGCACCGTCAGCGGCTGCAAAATGCCGTAGGCGGCGATGCTGTCCGCCAGCTCCCGCAATCCCGCCTCGTCAAACCGGCGGCGGGGCTGCTGCGGGTTGGGCTGGATGGTGTTGATGGGTATGTACCGCACCCGGCTGGACAGAAATTCCGATTTTTGCTCCCGTTTCACGCTTTTGTCCCCCTCACTTCACGTTTTGCTCGGTGTTTTCCGCTATTCTACACCACAGAAGCCGCGAAAGCCCGCGCAATTTGTCGGGAAATCATGCTTATTTGCGTATTTTACGGCACAAAAAAGGCCGCCAATGGCGGCCTTTTCCCTTCTTGTTCACATCATTTGCCGTTTCAGCCGTCGGATGTCCTCGCCGAAGAAGGGCAATATCTCGTACTCGCCCTCCAGCCGGGACAGCACCGCCCCGCCGTACCGCGTGCCCAGCTCCTCCGGCGCAAGGTTGGTGCTGATGATGGTGGCCTTCCCCTCCATCAGCCGCCCGTTCACCAGCTGGTACAGCGCGCTCTGCACGAAGGACGTGGTCATCTCCGTGCCCAGGTCGTCCACGATGAGCAGGTCGCAGCGCTGGCAGCGCTTGGCGTCGGCGTCGCCCTCGGCGTCGCCCCGGAACTTGGCCTCCTCGAACCGGGAGAAGATGCGGCCCGCCGTGTCGTACACCACGGAATAGCCGCCATCGCTGACCACCCGGGCGATGCAGGCGGAGAGGAACGTCTTGCCCAGCCCCGTGCCGCCGGACAGCAGCAGATTGCCGCTGCCCTTGGAGAACTGCTGGGCGTAGTCCCGGCAGACATCAAAGTTCCGCTCCATGTTGGCGCGGGGGGACGTGCCGTAATCCGGCCACACCGCGTCATCGTAATAGTCGAAGCGGAAGCTGTCGAACGTCGCCTCACCCAGGGGCAGCAGGCGGGACAGCTCATGGAGCTGCTCACGGGCGTAATACTTTTTCAGGCAGTCGCACACCTGCCCCTTGCGGTAGCCGGTGTCGCCGCACAGCGGGCAGGCGGGCTTGTCGTCCAGATAGTCGATGGGCTCGCCCATGGCCGTCAGCAGCTCGGCCCGCTCCCTTTGCAGCTCCAGATTCTCGTCCCGCAGCACCCGGATGGCGGGCAGCGGGTCTGTGCCCTTTTGCAGGGCGGAGGTGACGATGCGGCCCATCGTCCCCCGCAGCTCCCGTTCGATCTCCGCCAGCCGAGGCTGGCGGGGGAAGGCCATGGGCCGCCGCTGCTCCAGCTCATCGGCGCGGCGCTGCTTATCCTGGTCATAGCGGGCCAGCGCCCGCTGCATGATGCTGCCGTCGTATGCCATACCGTCTCACCTCTTGATATAGCGCCGCATCCAGGCGTCCTTCTCCCCGCCGGAGGCGGGCTTGGGCGGCTGGGACGGCGGTTTCTTCTCCTCGCCCCGCTGCACCTGCTGGGGCGTGTGCCAGCCGTTTTCGTGCCAGCGGCGGAGGATGCCGTTGAGATAGCGCCAGTTCAGATCCTTCTTATAAAACACCGTCCGCTCATAGGCCAGGGCCACTGTCTCCGGCGGGAAGCCCTGATCCATCCAGTCGGCGATGTAGCGGCGCTCCGCCTCCACCATCTGCCGCTGGGGCAGGTGGAGGGCCTGCATATAGGCGGCGGACTTTTCCTCCCGCTGCGCCCACTTTTTCAGGTACGCGGCGGCGGTGGTCTGGTCGTAGATCCCCAGCTGCGCCCAGTAGTAGCCCTCCTTCTCGATCTGCCGCAGGGTGGGACGGCGGCCCTCGCCCCAGCGGCGCTTGGCCCGCTCCACACAGTGGCACACCAGCAGGTAGACCACATCGGCGGGCAGGCCCAGGTCGTCATACAGCCCGGCCAGGATTTGCAGGTCGGCGGTGCGGAGCTTTTTGCCCAGCTGCTGCTCCACCTGGGGCAGCAGAAGGCGGAAGCCCTCGTTGTCCTGCAAGAGGGCGGAGATGTCGTCGGCGGAGTAGACGGGCCGCTCCTCCGCCGGGGCGGGAACGGCAGCGGCGGCGGGACGGGGCAGCAGGCCCAGCTGCTGGAGCACCTGCTCCGCCGCGTCGATACGCAATCGGCTGATGGGCAGCGCCTTTTCCAGCTCCTCCGGCGTAACGCCCCGGCCAAAGCGCTGGAGCGCCAGATACAGCAGCGCCGCGTCGCCCTGACCGCTTTGCAGCAGCTTGTCCAGCGCCTCGGCGGGCAGGGAGATATTCTGTTGTCCGCCCCGCAGGATATAACCGGCCATGGCCGCGCCCCCTCTCGTCATTTGACCCTATTCTACATGAAAAGCCACCGTTCGTAAAGCGGCGTTTTTACAAATTTCCGACTTTCGGCAAAATAGCCTTTTCAGCGGGGAAAATTGTGCTATAATGGACAATGAATAGGTATCTATATACCGAAGACATAAAGGAGGGCCTTACGTATGGCGAACCGAGTGACCATGACCATCTGCGGGACGGAGTACACCCTGATCGCGGAGGAGGACGCCGCCTACATGGAAAAGGTGGGGGCGCTGGTGGACAAGGAGATGCGCGACCTGATGGACAGCGCCCACATGAGCCGGGACAACGCGGCGGTGCTGGCGGCGGTGAACCTGGCCGACCAGCTTTGCAAGGCGCAGGACGGCTCGGAGAACCTGCGGCGGCAGCTGAAGACGTATCTGGACGAGGCCAGCCAGGCCAAGAGCGAGGCCGCCGAGCTGCGGCGCAAGCTGCAAAATCAGCAGAATCAGAACCGCCGCGGATGATGGAGCTGCTCGCCCCCGCGGGGGGCTATGAAGCGCTGATCGCCGCCGTGCAGAGCGGCGCGGACGCGGTATATATGGGCTTTGGCGCGTTCAACGCACGGCGCAGCGCCAAGAACTTCACCGACGAGGAATTTGCGTCGGCGGTGGACTATTGCCATTTGCGGGGCGTCAGGGTGTTCCTGACACTGAACACTCTGCTCACCGACCGGGAGCTGGACAAGGCGGCGGACACGCTGCGAAAGGCCAGCGCCATGGGCGTGGACGCGGTGCTGGTGCAGGACTGGGGGCTGCTGACGCTGGCGCGGGAGACCGTGCCCGACCTGCCCATCCACGCCAGCACGCAGATGAGCCTGTTCACCCTGGGCGGTGCGCGGGAGGCGGAGAAGCTGGGCATGGAGCGGGTGGTGCTGGCCCGTGAGCTGAGCCGGGACGAGGTGGCGGAGATCTGCGCCGGGTGCGGCGCGGAGATCGAGATATTCGGCCACGGGGCGCTGTGTATGTGCTACTCCGGCCAGTGCGAGATGAGCGCCGTGCTGGGACAGCGCAGCGGCAACCGGGGCGCGTGCGCCCAGCCCTGCCGGCTGCCCTACGGCGTGAACGCGCCCTGCGGCGGGGACTATCCCCTGAGTCTGAAGGACGCCAACCTGTCCGCCTATTTGCAGGACATGGAGCGCATGGGCGTAGCGTGCCTGAAGATCGAGGGCCGGATGAAGCGGCCCGAATACGTGGCGGTGGTGACGGGCATCTACCGCCGGCTGCTGGACGAGAAGCGCCGCCCCACGGCGGCGGAGAGCGCCGCGCTGGAGCAGGCATTTTCCCGCAGCGGCTTTACCGACGGCTACTGGCTGGGCCGCAAGGGGCGGGCCATGTTCGGCACGAGGCCGGAGAACGCCCCTGAGCCGAAGGAGCTGTTTGCCCAGGCCCGGGCGGTATACGAAAACGGAAAAGAGAACCGAAAGATCCCGGTGAACCTCCGTATGACGGTGCGCTGGGGCGAGCCGGTGCGTCTGAGCGGCGCCTGCGCCATCCCGGGCGGCGTCACCATAGTCATGGCCACGGGCGATATGCCGGAGGAGGCGCGAAACCGCGCCGTGACGGAGGAGGAGCTGCGGCAGCGGCTGGCCAAGACCGGCGGCACGGTGTTCGCGGCGGAGAGCATTGAAATAGAACTGGACGAGGGGCTGATGGTGTCCGCCAGCGCGGTGAACGGCCTGCGGCGGGAGCTGCTGGACGAGCTGGCAGCGCGGCGGACGGACAAGCCGGAGCGCCGGGTGTGCGCGCCCTCCCCTCTGCCGGACGCGCCGGTGGGCGCGGCGGAGCTGCAATTCACCTGCTCCATCGCACGGGCCGACCAGCTGACGGCGGAATTACTGGCGGAAAAACCGGCCATCGTGTATATTCCGGCGGAGTTGCTGGATACCATGGAGCTGTCCCCCTACGCGGGACAGACGGAGCTTTGCGCCGTGCTGCCCCGTGTGTTCCGCACGGCGGACGAGGCCGTGCTCCGGGATATTCTCGCCCGGCACGGCGAGGTGTCCTCCGTGGCCATCGGCAACCTGGGCCATCTGCCCATCGTCCGGGGGCTGGGCAAAACGCTGCGGGGCGACTACGGGCTGAATATCTACAACAGCCGGGCGCTGCGCTTCTGGCAGGAGCAGGGGCTGACCTCTGCGGCGGTGAGCTTTGAGCTGCGGTGGCAGCAGGTGCGGGATTTGGCGAAGTACGTCCCCTGCGAGGCCGTTATCTACGGGCGGCTGCCGCTGATGGTGACGGAGAACTGCATGACGAAGAACGCAGTGGGCTGCGCCCACGGCGGCGGCAGCGTGCTGACAGACCGCACAGGGGCGCAGTTCCCGGTGCTGTGCGGCTACGGCTGCCGGTGCGAGATCGAAAACGGCAAGAGGCTGGTGCTGGCGGATAAGCCGGAGGTGTTCCGCTGCGGGCTGGCCTACGGGCGGCTGCGGTTCACCACGGAGTCGCCGGAGGAATGCGCCGCCGTGCTGCGGGCACACCGCACCGGCGCGGTGACGGCAAGCGCGGATGTGACGCGAGGGCTGTTCTACCGGGGCGTGGAGTGAAAACCGGCCTGCTGCTCTCTGTCATTCCGAGCCAGTGACCGATGTGACTGGCGTGGGAATCCGCATCCCCGAAAAAAGAGAACGGATCGCCGCGTCGGCTTTGCTCTCCTCGCAACGACAGGGATAGCGGTGCTTTTGCGCGCACGAGGTCAACTTCCGAAAACAAACGGTATAACGATTGCAATAATTTACAATTAGTATTCAATTTTGAGAGAAAAAGGTGTTACTATGGAGCTGAAGATCAAGGCCCTGTCCCCCAAGATCGGGACGGAGATACCCCTGCCGAAATTCGCCACCGCCGGGGCGGCGTGCATGGATCTGTGCGCCTGTCTGGACGAGGCGGTGACGCTGCAAGCCGGAGAGCGGCGGCTGATCCCCACGGGCATCGCTATCGCGCTGCCGTCGGCGGACTATGTGGCGCTGGTGTTCGCCCGCAGCGGGTTGGGCATCAAGCAGGGCGTGTGCCTGAGCAACGGCGTGGGCGTTATCGACAGTGACTACCGGGGCGAGATCGGCGTGGGGCTGGTGAACCTGGGACAAAGCGAATACACCGTGCGGCCCGGCGACCGCATCGCCCAGCTGATGGTCACGCCGGTGGTGCAGCCCACGGTGGTGCAGGTGTCGGAGCTGGATGACACCGACCGGGGCGCAGGCGGCTTCGGCTCGACAGGGCGGTGACGGGCATGGCGAAGATCGTGTTGGCCTCCGGGTCGCCCCGGCGGCAGGAGCTGCTGCGCCGCATCGGCGTGGCGGAGTTTGACGTCCGCGTGCCGGAGGTGGAGGAGTACTTCCCCGCCGGGCTTACGCCGGAGGAGACGGTGTGCTACATCTCCCGGGAGAAATCCCAGGCAGTGGAGGCGGCGGAGGACGAGATCGTCATCACCGCCGACACCATGGTGTTTCTGGACGATAAAAAGCTGGGCAAGCCCGCCGACGAGGCGGAGGCGCTGGCCATGCTGACGGCCCTGCAGGGCCACCATCACGCGGTGTGTACCGGCGTGACGGTACGGCAGGGCAGCAGAATGCTGACCCGCGCCCAACGGACAGAGGTGTATTTCCGCCCTGCCTCGGAATCGGAGCTGCGGGCGTATATCGCCGGGGGCGAGCCCATGGACAAGGCCGGAGCTTACGGCGTGCAGGGCCAGGGGGCGCTGCTGGTGGAGCGCATCGACGGGGATTTCTTCAACGTGATGGGCCTGCCGGTGCTGCTGCTGAGTCGGATGCTGGCGGAGTTCGGCATAAAGCTGTTGGGATGATTTGAGGGCACTATGAAGCGATTTTTTACGAAAACGGGAATATGGCTGCTGGCGGCGGCGGCCACCATCGCGGTGGCGCTGTGCGTGGTGTCGGCGCTGGGCTCGGGGACGGGGTTTCTGCACAACGCCCTGGGCGTGGTGGCGTCGCCGTTCCGTGCGGCGGGCGCGGCGGTGGCCGGGTGGTTCACCGACCTGGGCGACCGCTTTGAAAGCGTGGAGCAGCTCCAGGAGAAGAACGCGGAACTGAACCGCCGGGTGGCGGAGCTGGAGGACGAGCTGCGGAAGGCTCAGAACGCCGCCGACGAGAATAAGGAGCTGCGCCGGCTGCTGGGTCTGCGCCAGCAGCGCACCGACCTGCAATTCGAGGCCGCCCGCGTGACCCAGCGTGACGTGTCCAACTGGGCCAGCACGGTGGTGCTGAACCGGGGTAGTCAGCACGGCGTGGCCGTGGGCGACTGCGCCGTGGACAGCACCGGCAACCTGGCCGGCGTGGTGACGGACGTGGGCCTGAACTGGTGCTGCATGGCCACCCTGGCGGACACGGAGGCCCAGTTCGGCGCGATGGTGTTCCGCACGGAGGAGACGGCGGTGGCCGGCGGCGACCTGGCGCTGATGAGCGAGGGGAAGCTGAAGCTGCAATACCTGTCCGACTCCGCCAACCTCATCAAGGGCGACCTGGTGGTCACGTCCGGCCTGGGCGGCTATTACCCCGCCGGGCTGGTCATCGGCACGGTGGACGAGGTACGTACCGACGACGGCGGCCTGGCCCGCTACGCGGTGCTCACGCCGCGCTGCGACCTGAGTGACCTGCGCGACCTGTATATCATCACGGACTTTGATGTCATCGAATAACGAAGGAGCTTGCCTATGACCCGCCGCGCTGTGGTGCAGAAGTGGATATTGTATAGCCTGTGCGCCCTGGCGCTGGTGCTGGTGCAGAGCCTGCTTTTGGTACGGGTACAGGTATGGGGCGTACACCCCTTTCTGCTGCCGGCTATCGCCGTCATCCCGGTGACGCTGGAGCGGGACGAGGGGGCGCTGCTGTTCTCCGTGTTCTTCGGGCTGGCGTGCGACCTGCTGACGCCGGTGGCGGGGCTGCCCTGCTTTTACGCGCTGGCGTTCCTCGTCAGCGGCGGACTGGCCTGGCTTCTGTCGGGCCGGGTGGTGGCGGCGGGACTGGTGTGCTCCCTGGCTGCCGCCGCGTCGGCGCTGGTGGTGTGCGGCGTGCTGCACCTGGCGGTGCTGGCGGGCAGTCAGTCCGTGGACGTAACGGCGGCGGCGGTGCTGGCGGGCAAGGAGGCCGCGCTGTCCCTGCCCCTGACGGTGCTGGTCCACTATCCGTTCCGCAGAATATGTCTGCTGACCCAGCGGGATTGACCCACAGCGAGAGGAGACCCCTATGATACAGAACCCCCATCCCACAAAACGGCGCGTCCAGCTGCTGCTGGGCTTTTTCGCCGCGTTTCTGCTGCTGTTCGCCGCCGTGCTGTATGACGCGCAGGTGGCGCATGGCAGCGAGAACCGGGCCAAGTCTATCGCCAGCAACGCCTCCAGCGAGACGGTGACGGCCTCCCGCGGCATCGTCACCGACCGCAACGGCAAGGTGCTGGTGTCCAACCGGCTGGCCTATACGCTGGTGTTCGACCGCAGCGGCTTCAAAAAGGACGAGGATGCGCTGAACGCGGCCATTCTCCGGCTTATCGACCTGTGCCGGGAGACGGACACCGCGTGGAGCGACTCCCTGCCCATGACCGCCGGGTCTGCGCCCCAGCTGACCACCGCCGCCCGCTCCAGGAGCTTCAAATCCTACCTGGAAAAGCGGAAGCTGCCGGAGAATGCCAACGCCGCAGAGCTGCTGGAGGCCCTGCGTGAGCTGTACCACATCGACAGCGGCTGCACCGTGGCCCAGGCCCGCGACATCGCCGGCGTGCGCTACGAGCTGGACAGCCGCAGCAGCTACACCTTCGCCGAGGACGTGTCGGCGGAGATCATCAGTCAGATCACCGACGGGCATTTCGACGGCGTGACCATCAAGACCGCCTCCGCCCGCGTATATAACACCAAGCTGGCCAGCCATATTCTGGGCACCATCGGCCCGATATGGCAGGGGG
>UMKX01057674.1_pt1 | contig 15019 bp, 10 predicted proteins | sample 1966471 | NCBI WGS metagenome assembly UMKX01 (sample SAMEA4836188, study PRJEB28245) | human gut metagenome | biome: gut microbiome; material: fecal sample | place: Denmark | collected 2008
CGGTCACGTCCACAGACTCGTACATCCGGCCCAGCAGCGCCGGGTCGATGTCCAGCTTGTTCAGTATCTCGTCAGACCACTGCCGCCGAGGCACGTCCAGCAGGTTCATGCCGGAGGCGTCGGATACCTCGGTGGCAAACTGGCCGGTGAGGCAGTAGCGAATGTAATCCTTGGGCAGCAGGATATGACGGCAGGCCTTGTAGACCTCCGGCAAATGCTTCCGCACCCACAGGATCTTCCCGGCGGTAAAGCCCGCCAGGGCGGGGTTCGCGGTGATGGCGATGAGCTTCTCCGCGCCCACAGTCTCGGTGATCTCGCGGCACTCCTCGCCGGTGCGGCCATCGCACCGCAGGATGCTGCGGTGCAGCACCTCTCCCCTCTCGTCCAGCATCACCAGACCGTGCATCTGCCCGGAGATGCCTACACCGGCAACATCGGCGGCGGCCACACCGCTTTTGTGCAGCACGGCCTGCACCGTCTCCCGCACAGCACGCCACCAGTCGGACGGCTCCTGCTCAGCCCAGCCGTTCTGGGGCTGGTAGAGGGGGTATTCCACCGTGTGGGCGGCCATGGCCGTACCGTCACTGCGGAACAGCACCGTCTTGGTGCCGGAGGTGCCCAGGTCGATGCCCAGCAAATATTCCTTCATAGCCTTGCGCCTCCTTTAGGCAGGGCCGCCCTTCCGGGCGGCCCGCAATATGTCATTTCTCAGTGGAACAGCACCCGGTTGACCACAGATTCCAGATACTCCTGACGGCCGCTGGGCACATCGAAGCTCTTGAGGCCCTCGGCGTAATCCGCCAGGGACTCCAGGGTCATCTCACCATCCACGATCTTCTTGCCCACGCCGCTGTCATAGCTGCTGTAGCGCTCCTTGACGAACTGGTCCAGACGGCCATCCGCTTTTAGTTCCAGCGCCTTGCGGAGGCCCAGAGCGAAGGTGTCCATACCGGAGATATAGGCCAGCAGGATATCCTCGAAGGTGTTGGACTGACGGCGGGCCTTGGCGTCAAAGTTCAGGCCGCCGTTGGTAAAGCCGCCGGCGCGGAGGACCTCCATCATGCAGTAGGTGGCGCTGTACACGTTGGCGGGGAACTGGTCGGTATCCCATCCCAGCAGATAGTCGCCCTCGTTGGCGTCGATGGAACCGAAGCTGCCGTTGACGATAGCGGTACGCAGCTCATGCTCGAAGGTATGGCCCGCCAGGGTGGCGTGGTTGGCCTCGATGTTCATCTTGAAATCCGCCGTCAGGTCGTACTTCCGCAGGAAGTTCATGCAGGTAGCCACATCGAAGTCGTACTGGTGCTTGGTGGGCTCCTTCGGCTTGGGCTCCAGATAGAAATCGCCGGTAAAGCCGATCTTGCGGCCGTAGTCACGGGCCATACGCAGGAATCGGGCCATGTTGTCCAGCTCCAGCCCCATGTCGGTGTTCAGCAGGGTGTCGTAGCCCTCGCGGCCGCCCCAGAATACATAGCCGGTGGCGCCCAGCTTCACCGCGGCGTCCAGGCAGGCCCGGACCTTGGCAGCGGCAGCGGCAAACACATCGGCGCAGCAGGAGGTGGCGGCACCGGCCATGAACTTCTTGTCGCCGAAGTTGTTGGCCGTTACCCACAGGCACTTCTTGCCGGTCTTCTTCTGCAGCTCGTACAGATAATCCACCATCACGCGGAAGTTGGCGATGCTCTCGGCCAGGGTAGCGCCCTCCGGGGCGATGTCCACGTCATGGAAGCAGTAGTAGTCGATGTCCAGCTTTTCCATCAGCTCGAAGGCGAAGTCCGCCTTGGCGCGGAACTTGGCCATGGGGTCCGTCTGGCCCATGGACTTATCCATGGTACCGGAGCCGAACATATCCACGCCCTCGGCGTCGATGGTATGCCAATAGCTCAACGCGAACTTCAGATGCTCACGCATTTTCTTGCCGGCGATGACCTCGTCCGGGTCATACCAACGGAAGGTAAAGGGGTCGGTCCCCTTGGGATCGTAGACGACCTTACTTACATCAGCGTACTTTTTCATGTTATCACACCTCCGAAGTATGTTTCGTTTTTACGCGGGAACGGATCATGGGCACCACCAGCTGGATGATAACGGCCACCAGCAAAATCGAGCCCTTGATGGTATCGTTGATCAGAGCGTCCACCTGCAGGGAGGCGATGATCTTGTCGATGATGGTATAGCTCATGGCGCCGAACAGAACACCCAGAAGCTTGCCCTTGCCGCCGCTCATGCTGATACCGCCGATGACCACCGCGGCGATGGCGTACATCTCGTTGCTCTTACCGAGGGTGGCCGGGTCGACGGAGCCGTTCATGGCCAGCCACAGGAAAGCGCTCAGGCCGGTGAGTATGCCGGTGATGACATAGACCGCCACACGGGTACGGTTGACGTTGATACCGGCCAGGGCTGCGGCGCGTTCATTGCTGCCCAGGGCATAGACGGTCTTGCCAAACTTTGTGCAGGTGGATATGAACACCATGATGACCGTGACCACCAGCAGCACGATGCCCACCACGGGAACGGTGGCGATCTTCAGTTGGCCGAAGCCGTAGAAGCTGGCATAGTGGTCCAGCGTGCCGGTCATGTTGAAGATGGAGGACCCGGTAGTCCGCAGGTAGTACTGAGCCACCGAACGGAAGATCAGCATTGTGGCCAGCGTCACGATGAACGCGGGCATTTTCACCAGGCCGATGAGCACACCGTTGAACAGGCCGCACAAGCCGCCGGCCACCAGGGCGAACAGCAATGTGAGGAACACGCTGTCCGTGGCATTGAACACCACCACGGAGAAGCTGCCCACCAGCGCCAGCATGGAGCCCACGGACAGGTCAATGCCGCCGGTGATGATGACCAGGCCCATGCCGAAGGCCATGATGCCCACCACAGCGGAGTGCCGCAGGATGTTCATCACGCCACTCCAGGTGGTCGCGCCGTGGTTAATAAACAGATAGGCGATGAAGATCGCCAGTGCGATGAGGATAAAGCTGTAATTATTGATCCAGGCGGCAATGCCCTTCTTGTTCAGCCCCGGTTTTTTGGTCTGGGCCTTCAGTTCCGTGTTCTGACTCATACGTTTACCTCTCCCTCCGTTGCGTGTATCACATTGGTCGCATACAGCATGACTCTCTCCTCCGTGATCTCCTCACGGGGCAGGATCGTCTGGATATGCCCGTGGTAGAACACCACACAGCGATCCGCGATCTTCTGTATCTCCGGTATCTCCAGGGTGTTGACCAAGATGGTCTTGCCCTTCTCGGCCAGCTCCAGGATCAGCTTGTAGATCTCCGCCTTGGCGCCCACGTCGATACCCTGGGTGGGGTTATCCATGATAAGGATATCCGCCTCGGTGGTGAGCCACCGGCCCAGGATCACCTTCTGCTGGTTGCCGCCGGACAGTGACAGGATCAGGTCGTCATGGCTGTTGGCCTTGATGTTCAGCATATCCCGCATCCTGTTGTACTGCGCCACCTCTTTCCGCCCGCGGATCAGCTGGTGATTGGCAGAAAGCGTGTGCTCGGAGATGTAGTTGTTCTCCAGCAGCGTGAAATCCGGGATGACGGAGTTTTCCTTGCGGTTGGCGGGGATCATGCCGATCTTGTGGCGCATGGCGTTATGTATGCCGCCGTGGTGCAGCGGCTCTCCGTTGACATACACCGTGCCCGAGCTGATGGGAATCGCGCCGAAGATCGCCTGCATCATCTCACTGACGCCGGCACCCTTCAGGCCTGTCAGGCCGATGATCTCGCCCTTACGCACCTCCAGATCCACGTTCTCGAACCCTTCGCCGCTGAGGTGCTCCAGCTTCAGTGCCACATCGCCCAGCTGGCGGGGCTGGTACACCGAGGCCTCGGAGTAGCTGCTGCCCACCATCAGGCGGGTGACAGCCTCCGGCGTGGTGTCGGCAATATTGCCGGACTGAATAAAGCATCCATTCCGCAGGACCGTGTAGCGGTCCGCGATGGTAAATATCTCGTTCATTTTGTGGGAGATGAAGATGAAGGACTTGCCCTGCTCCTTCAATCGCCGCACGATACTGAACAGGTGCTCGATCTCCGCGTTGTTCAGCGCGGTGGTCGGCTCGTCCAGAATAAAGAGCTTCGCATTGGCGTGAAGTGCCTTTGCAATCTCCAGCAGCTGCTTTTTGCTGGTCTCCAGCTCGTCTACCAGGGCGTTGGGATCGATATCCACGCCCAGGTCGCTCATCAGCTGGCGCGTCTGCTCCAGCATGGCCCGCTTATCCAGCGTGCCCAGCTTGGTCAGCAGTTCTTTGCGAAGAAAAATGTTCTCGTACACCTTCAGATCGTTAAACAGGTTCAACTCCTGGTGTACAAAGGCGATACCTGCCTGTTCTGTCCGCTTGACGGAAATGTCGTGCATTTGCTCTCCGTCAAACTCGATCTCGCCCTCATTCCGCTGATGCACACCCGCCAGGATGTTCATCAATGTGGACTTACCGGCGCCGTTCTCTCCCAGCAGCGCGTGTACTTCCCCGCGCTCCACGGAAAAATCAACGTGCGAAAGCACTTCCACACCGGAGAATGATTTGGTGATATTGGTCATTTTCAGCAATTCCATGCCGCACGCCTCTCTTTGCTGTTTGATAAGATCCCTTCTGCGAAGGGGGAGGTGCCCCGCGGGCGCCGAAGCGCCCGCGAAGCCCTCGGAAACGACTTTACTTACTTGGAGACAGCGTCACCGAAGCCCTGGAAGTCGCTGACGTTGGTGGCATCCACCACGGACACGGCGATGACGTGATCCTGGGTGACGGTACCGCCCTCGATGTGGGTGACCATGTCATCCACGGCAGCCTTGATCATCGCGGGATCGTAAGTAACGGAGAACAGATCGGCCAGCTTGGCGACCTCAGCGGTGTAATCCTTCTGATGGATGCCCTTCAGCACGGAGTAGATCTCGTTCAGACCGGAGGAGGTGCCCAGATGCACACCGGCGTTCAGGAAGGCATCCTTCTTCTCGGCGTCGATCTCGGAGCTCTTCAGCGCCTCCAGGATGCCCATGGCGATCTCGTCGTCGTGGGTGAAGATCCACTTGGTGGCGGTGATGTCCTCAACAGTGCTGGCATCCAGCCAGTTGATGAACAGCTCCTTGCCCTTGCTGCGGCTCCAGCCGGTGTAGTCGGTGGACTGGATGGCAGCGATCTGCTCCTCGGTCCAGCCATTCTCCTTCAGCACGCTGAAGAAGCCGTCGTTACGCATGGTGGGAACGGAAGAGTTGTCACCGGGCATGATGAGGATCTTGTCGCCGGCCTTCATGCCGTCGGCGATGAAGCGCTTGGCGGTCTCGGCGCCGATGCCGTTGTTATCGCCCTTGACGCAGGCAACAGCAGTGGAAGCAGCGGAGTCGATGATACGGTCGAACATCACATAGGGGATGCCGCTGGTGGCCAGCTTGGCCATGGTGTTCTCCAGGGTGTTGTCCTGAGGCAGAATGACCACATAGTCAGCGGTCTTGTTCTCGATCAGGTCCTCCACCTGCTGGATCTGGTTGGCGGCGTCGGAAGAGGTGATGACGGTGGCGGCATACTTGCCGGCGTCATTCAGCTCCTGCGCCTTCTCCTGCGCATAGGTCATCACAGCGCCGGTCCAGCCGTGGTCGGCATTGGGGACCAGGATCGCGATGCGATTACCCGTGGCAGCATCGTTGTCCTTGTTGGCGTCATCGTCCTTCTTCTCGCCGCAGGCGACAAGAGACAGGGCCATGACCAGCGCAAGGATCAGTGCCAGTACTTTCTTCATGGTTGTTTCCTCCTAAAAATTTTTTATAGATACGGACAAAGTCCGCCTATAACGTGTTCTTACAGCTCCACCCAAGCAGAGTCCTTGGCTGCGGAGTCGATGACCGCGTGAATGAACTTCACGCCGTTGAGGCCGTCGGTGACGGTGGGATAGTCGAAAGAGCCGTCGTTGGCCGTACCGCCCGCCTTCACCGCCAGAATGGCGCTGATGATGTTCTTGTAGATGTTGGCAAAGGCGACGATCAGTCCCTCGGGATGGCCGGAGGGGATGCGGCTGTACGCGCCGGCCTTCTCGGTGATATAACCGGTACCGCGGGACAGGGTCTCCGTGGGCTTGCCCTTGGGGGTGTACTTCAGATAATCGGGATAGTGCTGCTCCCACTCCAGTGCACCCTCACTGCCGTAGATGCGGATGGTCAGGCCGTTGAGCTTGCCCGCCGCGATCTGAGAGCACCAGTACGCGCCGTTGACACCGTTTTCGTACTCGACGAGCATATTGGCGTTCAGGTCCAGCTCCTTGCCGTAGCGGTTCACGGTGGCGGCCAGACGCTTGATGTTCAGGCCGGTCAGGTAGTGAACGGAGTTCTCGATGTGGGTGCCGATGTCGCCCACACAGTTGGAGATACCGGACACCGCCGGATCGGCGCGCCAGACGGACAGCTTAGTGGTGCCCTCGCCGGGGACGCCCAGCTCATCGATGAGCCACTCCTGGACATACTCCGCATTGACGGCGGCGATCTTGCCGATCTTGCCCTCGGCGATCATCTCGCGGGCCACCTTCATCATGGTGTAGCCGGAATAGGTATAGGTGACGCCGAAAACCAGGTTTTTCTCCTTGGCCAGGGCCACCAGCTCCTGCGCCTGTTCCACGGTAAAGCACAGAGGCTTTTCGCATACCACATGAATTCCGTGCTGCAGGAAGCACTTGGCCACGTCGTAGTGGGTGTTGTTCGGGGTCGTGATGCTGACGAAATCGATACCGTCTGGACGCCTGCTCTCCGCCTCGGCCATGGCCTCATAGCTGGGGTACACGCGGCTCATGTCCAGGGAGTAGGTCTCGCCGGTCTCACGGTTCTTCTCCGCATTGGTGGAGAAGCAGCCCGCCACCAGCTGTGCGCGGGGGTCAAAGGCGATGGCTTTGCGATGCACCTCGCCGATAAAGGCGTTCATGTGGCCACCGACCATGCCGTAACGGATCTGAATACCCATATTGTCCTCCTTGTCGCGTTTCAGTTGGCAATAGCGTCGTCAAACTTCACATCGGACTTCTTGAAGTCCACCTTCTTCACGAAAGCGGCCGCCTCGGTAGCGCCCTCGATACGGTCCATACCGCTGTCCTCCCATTCCACGGACAGAGGGCCGTCGTAACCGGCGGCGTTCAGCACGCGGATGATCTCCTCGAAGTTCACGTCACCATGACCCAGGGAGCGGAAGTTCCAGCCGCGGCGCAGGTCTCCGAAATCGATGTGGGAGCCCAGCAGACCGCTGCGGCCATCCAGAGTCACTGCCGCATCCTTCATATGAACGTGGTACACGCGGTCCATAAAGTCGCGCAGGAACAGATGGGGCGTCACGCCCTGCCACAGCAGGTGGCTGGGGTCGAAGTTCAGGCCGAACTCGGGGCGGTCGGCAAACTTCTTCAGCAGCTTCTCGGTGGAGTAGTAGTCGAAAGCGATCTCGCCGGGATGGACCTCCAGGGCGAACTTGATGCCGTTGGCCTTGAACTCATCCAGGATAGGGGACCACAGGCGCACGATCTCGTCGTAGCCGTTCTCGACCATCTCCTCGGTGGTCTGGGGGAAGGAATACAGCCACTTCCAGATGGGAGAGCCGGTGAAGCCCGTGACCACATAGCAGCCCAGCTTCTTGGCCACCACGGGGGCCTTCTTCATGGTGTCGATCGCCCAGGCGCGGATCTCCTCCGGCTTGTCGGCCAGCGCCGCGGGAGCAAAGTTGTTCAGCCGGGGATCGGGAGCGTCGCCCACACACTGGCCGATGATGTGGCAGGCCAAGGCCTTGCAGATCAGGTTGTTCTTCGCCAGGGTCTCCTTGATCCAGGCCACGTAGCTGTCATCGCTGTATGCACGATCAATGTCGATGCCATTGCCCCAGCAGGCGACCTCCAGGCCGTCATAGCCCATCTTGGACGCCAGCGCACACAGTTCATCGAAGGGCAGGTCCGCCCACTGGCAGGTGCAAAGAGTTACCGGTCTGTTTCCCATGATACATTCCTCCTGTTAAAAAGTTAAATCATCATCGGCCTGTGCCGATCGGATCACAAACTTACTGCGAGTGCCGCACACGCACACGGTTGTGGGTATACACCACGCCGGCGGCGGGCCGCCGTCCGGTGTGGATATAGTCGAACAGCACACGCACCGCCTCGTCCCCCTGGGCGAAGGGCTCCTGGGTCACAGTGGCGGCAATGCGCCCTTCCTCCATATACCGCAGCACGGCCTCCGTCCCGTCCACCGCCAGCACGCGGATATTCTTTCCGCTTTCCAGGATGGCCCGCATACCGCCGTCGATACCGGCGGCGGCAAAGCACACCATGTCCGGCGTGTGGTCCGCCAGATAGGCCCGCAGCACCTGATAGGAGACATCGTCGTCGTCCTGATTTTCCAGCACGGCGTCCACCGTGATCTCCGGCGTGCCCTCCAGTGCGGTCCGCAGACCGCGCACGCGGTCCATATGGCCGCGGACATTGGTGCTGCCGATAACAGCCGCCACGCGGCCCCGGCCATTGAGCATGAGCTGCACCAGATCTCCGGTGATCATACCGCTGTTGTAGTAGTCGCAGCCGACAAAGGCCACACGGTCGACATCGATATCGGTGTTGACTGTGACCACCGGTATGGGCAGTGACTGCAGGTACTCCGCGACCTCGGGCACATCCAGCGGCATGACCGCCAGCGCGTCCACGCCCTCGGCCACCAGCCGGCGCATGGCCTGCAGCTGCGTGGCGGCGTCGTAGCCCTTGATCTCGCGGATGGTAAGGGTGGTGCCGTAGCTGGAGAGTTTTCTGGCGCGGCTCTGTGCGCCGCGGAGCACCTCATCAAAAAAGGGATTGCCGACGGAGGGTATGACCATGCCGATGTGGGTGCGCTGACGGGAGCGAATAAGCGCCTGGGCCAGCTGGTTGGGCTGGTAGCGCTCACGCTCGGCAATGTCCAATATACGCTTGGCCAGCTCGGGATTTACGTTGCCGCGGCCGTTGAGTACCCGGTCGACGGTGCCGCGGCTGGTGCCCGCTTTTTCGGCGATCTGCTTGATGGTCACGCGTCCGCTTCTCCTCTCCGAAATTTGTATCGCCCTTGGCGATGTGTCATTTGTGCTCGAGCACGAATTGACTGTGCTCGAGCACAGTTTCAAAATACCATCTCTTTTGTGATCTGTCAACGGAAAAGGGCCGGCGTGGCTCTATTTCTGTAGAGTTGCCTAAACACGGCGAAAAACTTTTGTTGTTTTTCCCAGTAGACATTTCGGAATTCCCTGTTACCCGCAACGCTTTGTGCCAAACATTCCAAACCAATAAGGTGGCTGCCAAACAGCAAAAGGGACCACCATACAGCGGTCCCTTTTATACGGAAAAAGCCAAACAGCTCCCGGGCGCGCGCCCGGGAGCCGTTCGGTGCAAGGGGGAGGAAAAGGAGTAAAGGAAGAAAACAAGCTATTTGGTGCAGACCGGCAGGAACTGGCCGAAGCAGTCGGGCAGGACCTGACCGTCACGCATAGTGGTGCGGCCGCGGAGGATCGTCTCGACCACCCGGCCCTGGAAGGACATACCGTCATAGGGGGACCATTTGGCTTTAGAGTACATCTTCTCCTGACGGAAGGTGTAGGCCGCGGACATATCCACAATGGCCAGGTCGGCATCGGCTCCGGGGCGAATAACGCCCTTGCGGGGATAGAGGCCGAAGGTACGGGCCGCATTGGCGGAGGTGATCGCCGCCACGCGGGGCAGCGTCAGCAGACCGCGGTGGACAGCGGTGAGCAGCACAGGAGAAAGACCCTCGATACCGCTGATTCCGGCGGGGGCATCCCAGAAGGAACGGTGCTTTTCCTCGCAGGTGTGGGGCGCGTGATCGGAGCATACCCAGTCCAGGGTACCATCCGCAAGGCCCTGCCAGACTGCCTGGCGATCCGCGGCGGTACGGATGAGAGGGTAAGTCTTCATCACCGCACCGCAGCGGCGGGCGTCGCGGTCGGTGAAGGTCAGGTAATGGGTACAGGTCTCGGCGGTGACATCCACGCCGTCGGCCTTGGCGCGGCGAAGGTGCTCCACGCCGTCGCCTACACCCACATGGAGGACGTGCAGGGGCATGGAGAGTTCCTTGGCCATGTCGATGGCGGTGTCGATGATGGAGGTCTCGCAGCTGACGGGGCGGGTACGCAGCAATGCGGCATAGTCCTGCGCGCCGGTGGCAAGGACCTCCTGCGTCAGGGCCCGAACAATGGAGAAATTCTCTGCGTGGATGCCCAGGCGTTTTCCGGTGGCCTTCACGGCGCGGAACAGGCGGTAGATCTGGCCGTCGTCCGGGGGCGGGAGGACGTTGTCCATGCCCTCACGGTAGTTGTAGATCAGGCTGTTGTCCCGGTGGTCCACCGCGTAGCCCCAGAAGAATTTGAAGGCCACGCAGCCGGCCTCCGCCAAAGCAGGCAGGCTGGCAAGATTGGCATCGCCCAAAGCCAGGCCCCAGACGCAGAAATCCGCATGGGCCTTGGGCTGGATGACCGAGACAAGATCGCAGAGAGACTCCGCCGAGTGGATGGTAGGGGTGCAGTTGGGCATTTCGAACACGGTGGTAATACCGGTGGCGGCAGCCGCCGCGGTGGAGGAACGGAAATCCTCCTTCTCGCCGGTGGCCAGACGGCCGTCGCGGGAGTGAACGTGGGTCTCGATCAGGCCGGGCAGGATATAGCGGCCAGAAGCGTCGGTGGCTTCGCCGACGGTGCCGGGCAGGCGCTCGGACGTGACGGCGGCGACCCGGCCGTCACGAATGTAGATATCGGCACGCTGCATACCGTCATCGTTGACCACCGTGCCGTTGTAGATGACTCTGTCCCAGTCCATAAATGCCTCCTCCGATATGTATACTGTATACACTTAGTCTTCAGGAGAAGCCCCCATGACAGGTCACGGGGGTCTCGTGCAGGCGGTACATTCCGTCATACAGGCGGTACATATCCGCTATGCAAATGGTACATATCCGTCATGCGGGCGATACATATCTGCCATGCAAATGGTACATATCCGTCATGCAGATGGGGTCTGTGCGTCAGTCCTCCTTGCCGTAGCGCTGGAGTGCGGCCTCGTGAACGTTAGCGGTATGGGCGGTGAGCACCCGACGGAGGCGATCCGCATCACGGGCCCGCAGGGACGCCACGATCTCCTCGTGCTCCGCCAACGCACGGCGGCGGCGTTCGTCATCGGACAGCACGCTCTCGCGGAAGCGGGCGTGCTCCGGGTTCTGAAACGACGTGGTGGCGCTGTAGCTTTCGATCTGGTCCAGGAGCTTGATGAGCAGGGGCATATTGCTGCTCTGGGTCAACAGGCCGTTGAATTCGTCCAGGTGGCGGAAATACGCACCGACGTCATGCTTGTCCAGCGCCTCGGCGCAGCCGCGGTTGTCGGCCTCCATGGCGTCCAGCTGCGCGTCGGTGATGTTCCGCACCACAGCATCCACGCTGAGCAGCTGCAGGGCGGAACGGATGGTATAGACCTCGTCCACCTCGGCACGGGTCAGCCTGGGCCGGGCCACGGCGCCCTTACGGGGCTCGTAGACCACCAGCCCCTCACGCTCCAGCATACGGATGGCTTCGCGCACGGGGGTGCGGCTGACGCGGAAAATATCGGCGTATTTTGTTTCAACAATGCGCTCATCCGGCGCGATATCGCCGTTGATGATGGCGTTTTTCAGCTGGGTATATATCGTCTCGCGCTGGGGATTGGCGGGGTCCACCGGTGTGAAGGCTGTCATCTCTCTATGCCCCCTTCTTTTTATACCGCAGCAGGCGGCTCTATACACACTATACCCACTGCTGCGGGAAAAAGCAAGCAAAACCGGCAAATTCTGCCGATTTTCCCTCCCCTGCCGGGGCTTGGGCGCAGTGCAGTCTCTCTTACATGTGTATGGGATACTGTATACAAAGTACATGGTAACATATTCCTTTCCCTTTTGCAAGGGGTTTTCAGATGCGCGGCAAAAAAAGAAAGCCCTTACGGGCTTTCTTTTTTTGCTCTCAGTGACGCTTTTTAGCGGTCCAGGCCATGCCGGTCATGGACAGGACAGCCGTCACGGCGTAGATACCCACGCCCGCGTCGAAGGTCTTGGGGCTGCTGCTCTTGCCGCCGATGGTAAAGTCCATGCTGGTGTTGCCCGCCGTGGACAGGATGGTGATGGTGTGCTTGCCCGCCGCCAGCGTCTTGAGGTACGCGGCCTTCAGGTACACCACGGTGGAGCCCTCTTCAGCGGTGTAGTTGGACTTGGCAAGGGTCTTGCCGTCCACCTGGACACCCTGGAAGGTGCTGAACGCCGCGGTGGAACGGAACACCAGGCCGTAATCGCCGCCGGGATAATCCGTAGCGGACTTGTTGGTGCCGTTGAGAACGGCGGTGATAGAGGGGCCGTAGTAGTAATAGCCGCCGGAGGAGGTTCTCTCCACACGCCAAGTATTATCATCATTCTTGACCGCCTTGTAGCCGGGGGCCACCGTGGGCTCCTCGGTGTAGGTGCCGCTGGTGATGCTGCCGTTCGTCACAATAGTATAGCTGTTCGCGTTGTCCACGCGGACTCTCTTGTCTGCAGCAACATACTCACTGGGCACTTGGCTGGAGAACGTACCGCCGGTGACGGTAAGCTTTTTATCGTCGTTGTCGAACTTGCCTTCCTCCTTATTCTCGTACTTATACGCCTTCAGTGCCTCATCGGTTTTGGCGGTGAAGCTGCCGTTCTTTACCTCAACCTTGTCAAGGCCCTTGTAGCCGGTGCGGTCCACTACGGAGATAGCCGCACCGTCCTGAATGGCGCCGTCATTTTCGGTCTTGGGAACCGGATCGCCGGTAACGTTGATGGCGCTCTCTCCGGTGATCTCCAGACTGCCGGCGCAGACCTGCACGCCCATGGTCTTGGCGTTGATGGTGGAATTGTCGATGGTCAGCGTGCCGCTGCTCGGGAAGTAGATGCCGAAGCCGTTGGGAACGTTCAGCGTGCTGTTTTTCAGCGTGACGCTGTCGTTCGTGTTGTTGCCGTTGGTCTCGATGCCGCTCGTGGCGGTCGTGCTCATTTCAACACCCTCGAACGTGAGGCTCGAGTTGTCATAGGTGATCGTGCCGCCACTTGCCGACGGAATCAGACCCACGAGCTGCGAGCTGACGATCTTGCCGTTCTTCACCGTCAGGGATGCATTGGCGTAGTTGATCTCAAACGCCGCGCTGTTCGCATCCGTGCCGGTGCAGGTCCAGGTGTGACCATTCAGGTCTACCGTGCGGTTAATACTGCCGGAGTTAAAGGTCGAGCCGGTGGTGTAGTCGCGCAGAAGGACGATCGGCTTGCCGCTGGCAGTCTGCGCCTTGAACGCCTCGTCCATGGTGTAGCAGGAGGTGTCGCCGACCATGGCCAGATACGCCTTCGCCACACCGAAGGTGCCGTCGGCGTTCTTAGTAACGCCGGAATCCTCCACCACGTACTCGGTGGGATCGCTGGAGAACGTACCGTCGGTGACAGCGATGGCAGCCTTAGTGGCATCGGTGATAGTAACCAAGCCATTGTCGTAGGTATAGGTGCCCAGCTTACCATTGACGGTGCCACCGCTGATGCTGACCTTGGCCAACTTGCCCTCGGCTTTGTCGTAACTCACGGACGCCACGTTACCTTTGATGGTGCCGCCTTCGATGCTCAGAGTGCTGTCGTGCCCGTCGCTGTACGTCCAGGCCGCCACTGTGCCGTTGACCGTGCCGCCCTTGATGGTAGCTCTGTGCCAGTCCTCAATGGCGTAGCTGTTGGCGGAGTTCAGCGTGCCGCCGTTCAGGAACAGATCGCCGCTATCGACCTTGATCACGATGAAGTTGTCCTGCGTAAACGTGCCGCCCTTGATATTCAGGCCGGGATACTTTGCAACGCTGTCATCGCCGACACGCACCAGAGACGCGCCCTTCCCCTCCGCGTTGCCGCTGTTGTTCTTGACGATGCCGCTCTCGAAGGTGAGCCAGCCGCTGCCCTGAACGTCGATGACATAGTGGGAGCTGACGCCGGAGTTCTCCGCGGTGTCCTCACGCATGATCGTGCCGGTCTTCTCCGCGCTGCTGTCCTTGACCGTCACGCGTGCGGTGATCGTCAGTGCGGGCTTGCGTTCGCCGGTGCTGCCGTTGAGGGTATGACCGTTCAGGTCGAGGGTCAGCCTATTCGTGCTTATGGTAACATTCTCGCGGGTATCCGCCAGCAGGGTCACGGTCGCTTTCTCAGTGGCCGCGTCGACAGCCTCTTCCAGTGTCGCATACTCTTGGCCACCAACTTTGGCAACCGCCGGATCTGTAGCCCAGCTGACGCTGCACAGGCCCAGCGCCATGACCAGCGCCAGAATGGTTGCTAACAATTTCTTCATGTCTCATACCCCGTTTGTTTTAGATTTCCGTAGGCGCACTCGTTTTAATTTCCATTAAAACGCCAATGCAGAGGTACCTCTGCGGATAGTTAGATTATAGCACGGCTGCATAATTTGTCCAGCCTTTTTATGGAAATTTTACACATTTTTTCTGTTACTGGGAATGGAAAACGGGAGAATTTGACAGAAAATGGGAATTGGGGTGTTTCGCCGCCGGCGTGTCTTTCAACACCGCGAACCCCTCGAGGGGAAGGCTTGAGGGCTGCGGGCGGGGCGGGTATGATTTGTCATAATTGTCAAAAAAGTGGGGTTTATTTTTGTGCTAAGGGCAGAAATGCTGTACTTCTATTGACGGCGGGGTGAAATGCGAGTAAAATATGTACATAAAGAATACTGTATACAGTATCCAATCCGAATACACGCAGAAACAGCGTCTGCGCTGTATACCATGACCGGCGGCCCCTGCCCGGGACACAGTATGCCGGGGCAGACAGATACAGCCGGTTCGGACATGGGTGGATAACGCCGGGCGGCAGAAGCGGAGGACGGCACATGGAGAACTTCTCATTATATATAAACGGCGTGCTCCGCACGGTATGCGTGCCGCCCCAGTGGACGCTGCTGCGGGTACTGCGGGAGACGCTGGGCCTGACCGGCGCGAAAAAC
>UMKX01002515.1_pt1 | contig 14968 bp, 15 predicted proteins | sample 1966471 | NCBI WGS metagenome assembly UMKX01 (sample SAMEA4836188, study PRJEB28245) | human gut metagenome | biome: gut microbiome; material: fecal sample | place: Denmark | collected 2008
AATTCAGAATAGTTGTTGACATGGTGTGCGGGTAGGGTATATAATACAGTAAAGCCTATAGCATAACGCACAATGCGCCGGACCTCAGGGTTGGTGTACACACGGAGAAGCCCGTCTACTCGGGCAAGGCTTTAATATACGGTATTAGCCAGATGGATAGAGTACCCGCCTACGAAGCGGGTGGTCGTAGGTTCGAATCCTACATACCGTACCATAAGCAGTCTTGGAGTGAAGCGCGCGGGTAACCACTTGCGAAAGCATGCCGCCGTGAGGTTGGTCAACCCTCTAGGGCTGTTTATTTTTTGGGGGTACATTGTGAAAGAATTAACAGGTAAATTTGGCACGTACCTTATGACCGATGACGGTTTCTACTTGGAGAAGCCTGACGGCGTGCATTGGTATTGCAATGATTTAGTTGAAACAGGACAACATATGTTGTATGGTTGTGGCGGGCGTGGTATTGGAAAAACATACAACACGCGTCTTACCGCAATGGACCAATTTATGATACCGGCCGAAGAGTTGTGCAATGCTGACCCGAAGAAAGTTGAGAAAGCACTTGATGCAGGGGAAGTACACCGCTTTGTTTATATGCGACGTCGTGACAAAGAGATTCAGCTTGAAAAGCGGAAGATGTTTTCACGTTATCCATACGATACTCGAAAGAATTGGAAAGTAAACAAGGGCAACATCATCACTTATAAAGGCATGGAAGCAGGGTACATGATAGATTTGGACCATGTGCGCGGCGCGGGTATTGATTTTGCGAATGTGAATACTATCATCAACGATGAGTTTATCTCACACAAGAGCGGGGCAAACGCGTACCTTCCGAAAGAGTATCAAATTTTCCAAGGTGCATTGGATAGCATTATACGTTATGATAACAACACCCGCGTGTTTGCAATGAGTAACGCCGTTTCAGTCTATAATCCTTATTTCTTAAATGAGGGATATATGCCGACAGGGCAAAAGATGTGGCAAAATCCTGCGCGTCACGTTGCAGTAGAATGGTGTGAAACAAGCAAAGAACTTCTTGACGCACGAAAAAAGAGTTGGTTTGCAGAATGGACTGCAGATACAGAATACGGGAATTTTTCGCTCTACAATAAAGCTTTGCGTGATAACGAGAACTTTATTAAAACGAAAGGCCGTTATGCAGTGTTGCGTTATATGTGGCGCGTTGATGACCGTCTTTTCGGTATTTGGTATGATAAATACAGCACTGACGTTTTTTTCAGTGAAAACACGGGCAACAAAAACGTAGAATGTTTTGAAATGTCGACAATTGATAAAGAGTACGGTACGAAATCCCGTCGTGCGTTTATGACAAGCTATGCGGGTGGTAATCTTGTTAATCGTCTTGATGAAGGACATGTGTTTTTTGAGAGTCAACTTGCAAAGCAAGCATTTTTCACCGTTATGAAAGGAAATTTCTAATGCGTTGCACAATGTTGGACTACGGCGTAACAGAGGCGCATATTTATAATCAGGGAGTAGAGATTCCTATCATACACGATTATACTGCAGGGCCTTATACCGTGATACCCTTTTCAAACTTTTTGATTTATATGCCATTTAAGGGATACTATCAAAATGAATACGGATTGACGGTTTTGTACGATGAAACCAACACAAAGCGGATGATTCTGTCTGCCGGAAATGCCGTATATTTGCTTGCATCTAATGTGATAGTAGAAAAAGGAACGCCTTTTATCTTATGTGGATTAAGCGGTAATACTTGGTCTTCTAAAGTTGCAGGGCTTGGCCTTCTATATAGTTATTACGGCAACGGCTTTACATTTGCGTTATACGATATAGAAGAGAGCGTTATTTTTCCCGACGGTGTGCTAGGCGGTGTGCAGTCGATTCAAGGCACGGCACTTCCTTCCAATTCTCAGGTGTTGATTTATTACCATCGTTTAAGCGGTGAAGGCAACGACAAGCCAAATGCGATGATTCGTGAGCGTGGAACAGGGGCTCTACCTGGCGAATACAGTAACAATTATCTGGATTTCGTGCAATGGTCTACGAGCCAAATAACCAAAAAAGCGGTGAGTGATACCGACGCGCCTTTTCAATTTATATTTGCGTGGTATACAGCAAAATCGAATTATAAAAAGAGTGTTTATAGCGTTGATGTTCCTATCCATTATAGCAAATACGGCAACCCGTTAATTCCCGACGAATCGCCTTCAAGTGTTCCCATGATGTTTCGTGTTCATCCAAACACAAAGCAAATCACGTCATTTACAATGCTTGCCCCCGTGTTCGACGAGTTTAGTTTATCGTGGTACACCTCTCAGAATTTATACACAAGCGGATGGCGAGTGTTGCAATCTACCATAAACTTTGCAGGCGACTGGCGAACGCATGGAATGGTAGACGGCGGCTTTAATTTTGCAATGACCGATTTTACGACTAGTTTTTCGGGTTTTGATGAGCTTGCCGTTTTTGTAGCCCCCGAAAGTGCATACATCGAAAAGAGTCCGCATCCAAGCAAAGCGAATATTTTGCTTTTGGACAAAGCCGCCGGGGTTGATGAAATCAAAGAATATGATTTGCAAACAAGCTTATCCGATTCGTTGTTTGTCCATATAGACACAAACCCTGTACAATATGTTAAAGTTTGGCGCGGTATTACTTGCAGTATTGCGCGTTATATGATGGAAATTGACACCGACAGTGAGCAATATCCGCCTTCCGATTTTCCCGATATTAACTCGCGCGGTGGTCTGCAATGGGGCTCTTTTGGAATACTTGAATGGACCCCGAATGCCGCGAATTATGATACATCCGGTGAACCCGATATTATTCCTATTTTGTTTCTGTTGAGCCATATAGGGAAATTCCCGTTAAATTTTTAACGAATGGTATTGACAAACATTTAACGAAGTGCTATTTTAATTATAAAGTAATAGCAGGAGGTGTTATATGTATCTTATCATCGTTTTGGGTTTCATCGTGTTTGATGTCGTGACGGGCCTTATCAAGGCCGGGTATAATGGCAATTATAATTCTGCCATTATGCGACAGGGTGGTTTCCATAAAAGTATGGAAGTTATGGCGATGGCAGTTGCCTATTTTGTTGAGTATGCTATTGTGTACGTCAACATTGGAGTCAATGTTCCTGCCGTTCCCGCCGTAACGGTGTACATTTGTATTATGGAGCTTATTAGTATTCTTGAAAACATTTGCGCAGTAAATCCTCAGATGTGTGCTCTATTCAAGCCCTATCTGGACAAGTTGAAAGGCGGCAACGATGCGTCGAAGTGATGGTGAAGTAGTTCTGGAATGGCCTCTGTTAAACCATATCATTACGGCTGGCTGGACTTACAATAACGGTTCGGCACACAGGGCATTGGATTTCCGTGCAGCGGTTGGCACGCCTGTCTATGCGTCTGAATCCGGTACGGTTGACCAAGTGCAATACTGGAACGGTAAAAGCAAAACCGGAATGCAGAGCTATGGCAACATGGTGCGAATCCGTCACAGCCCCTACAAGGGCAAAAATCTTCAAACGCGTTATGCGCATTTGAAAACAATCCTCGTAAAGAATGGGCAGACTGTCAACGAAGGGGACCTGATTGGCTATTCAGGGGAAACGGGCAACTGTTACGGGGAACATTTACATTATGAGGTTCTTTATAACGGCACCCGTGTTAATCCTCTAAGTTGGCTTGATAAAAATTTCACAACTGCCAACGCAAGCGTGGCAAAACACCTTGGGTCTTATCAGAGTGTGGAACGTGAGAAAGAGAGCGCCCCTTCTAGCGGCGATTATATTAAGATTCACGCAACTGGCTCCGATATGGCAAAGCTGTTGGAGTTGTGCAATTCTCTCAAGTTGACCTATACACGTTCAGAAAGTTGAGGTGATTGAATGACGCGTGAAGAGGTTGTTCAGCGAGTCTCTACCGCATTAAATTCGCTGGACGAATACCTTGCGACCCTGGACGGTGAAGCATTGACTTCCGCCGGTGATGTTGTGGCAAGCGTTCGCGAAAATCTTAAAGACATCGCGGAAGCCGTGCCTGACATTGAGTATGTGGCAAAAAGCGACTATGACAATGTGAAAGAAGCTTACCGTGCTATGATTGCAGGCCGCGAGCCTCCCGAAGTTCCCGATGACGTAACAGAGACCGTTGAGACCAAAGAAGAGACAACCGAAGAGACCGACCCGAAAGAGTTGGAAGACCTTATTTATGATTCTTAAAGAGGTGAATTATATTGGCAAGTAAAGCAACCCCCGAAGTTCAGGGCTTGGCACGTGCGCAGGCCGCGTATAATGCGATGTCTGCAAATCTTCAGGCGCTGATTCCCGAACCGACTGCCGATAACGCCGCCGAATTTTTCGGCGCTATCCGCAAGTATGACCCGAAGTTCAATGAGTTTGGCCCTGCCCTTATCAATGCAGTTATTATCGGTACCGTGAAGGCATCCGAAGCAAAGAACCCGCTTTCCATCGTCTACAAGGAAATGCGAGAATACGGATACACGGTCGAAGAGATTTTCGCAGATAAATTGCAGGTGGTGGACTGGACCGCGTGTGATAGTTCAACGTATGACGATGTGTTCGGTGTTGAACCGCCCCGTGTTTATACGAACTTCCATTCCATCAACTTCCAGAAGCGCGTAAAGGCATCTATATCTAACACGCTTTTGAAGCGTGCGAGTAACACCTACGCGGGCTTTAACGACATTGTTAATGCAATCCAGCGCACCCTCGTAACTTCTATGACTGATGAGGAATTGAAGGCAAGCACTCAGCTGCTTGCACTGACGCATGCTGGCGGATATGCTTACCCGGTCAAAATCAACAGCGACATCACATTGCCGCAGGATTCCGGTAAAATTTATCTGGACGAAGCTGCTTTGAAGTATAATGCGGCGAAGGAAAAGGAAATCGTTCACAATTTCGCCGTTAGTGCTTCCCGTGATTATAACTGGATGGGCGTTTCTCAGCTTACCGATATTAGCCGCGTGCTTTTTATCACAACCTCCAAATACCTGTCTTCTCAGGATGTTGGCGTCCTTGCCGCCGCGTTCAATATGGATAAGACCGAATTTTTGGGCCGTACCATTGAGGTAAAAGACCTCGGCGGTGCAGAGAAAGACGGCGCTATCGGCTTTATCGTATCGGAAGACTGGTTCCAGATTTGGTTGCAGTCCCGTGAGATGACTCAGATTTACAATCCGGTCAAGCGTGTGTGGAATTTCTGGTATTTCACCGATGGCACCTTCTCTACTTCTCTGATGGAAAATTGCGTGGAGCTGGTGGATTCTATGAAGTCTATCACTTCCGTGACCATTACCGCAGGTCAGAAAGCCGCAAAATGCGCAAGTACCGAAATTGTGGCAAAGGTTGTCAAAGGCGGAGAAAAAGGTGGCTGGTCTTCCAAGCTGAATTGGAGCATTGCGGGCAACAATTCCAAGAAAACCTTTATCAGCCCTTCCGGCATTCTCTATGTCGCAAATGACGAAACCGCACGCACTATTTCCGTCACGGCTACGAGCGCACAGGACCCGTCCATTAAGGATACCGAAGATGTGACCGTTACCGCTTCTTAAACATCGGCGGGGGCAACCGCCCCCGCTTTATTTTTTTGGAGTGAAGATATGCCTTTAATTAAACCGATGACCGACGTACATTTTCTGTCAAATGCTCCGGTCGATTATCAGATGAATAATGTTCTATGGCTGGCAAGTGAACAAGAGGAAGCTAACTTTTTCCTGTCTAAAACAAAGTTCAGTTTCGACAACTGCCGCGCCGTTAATAATGACGGGGACCCGTGGGAAATTACCGTTCCGCTAACAGATGGTTCAACGCTTGATGATTACTACAATTGCAATTATCTTATGTGGCGCAACCCTCAGTTTTCTAACAAGTGGTTTTATGCATATATCGGCACCCCGCGTCCCGCATCTGCTGGAAGTGTGACCGTACCTTTTCAGGTTGACTATTGGCAAACGTGGCATTGGTCTTGCGAATTCCCTGCAACAATGGTACGCCGTGAGACGGTGAAAGACGATACGATTGGCGCGAACCTCATTGAAGAGAATGTCGAAACCGGGGAATTTGTCATCTCCCCTGCTGATATTGGCACTGCCGCATACACGGGCATTGGCACCGATATTATTGAGGAAAGTGGATGGAATACAAAGCCGTGTGTGCTTATTGCATACACGTACAAACCGTCAGAAACCACAACGGCGACCGACGCTGGCACCTATATCATCAATGCAATAAAGGACGCCGCTGGAAGTTTCACTTATAATCTTAAAAACATTGCCCCTTCTTTTGCAGGTGGACGCTTCCAGCAGGGCATTTATCAAGCTTGTAATTTTATCGCTTTTGAGGTGGACACTACCGACCAAGATAAATTAGACACTGCAATTCAGGCGGTCAACCTTTATCTTCAAAAACTTGTTGACGGCGTGATGATTCAGAGCGTGCAGATTCTACGCATGATTCCAAAGTTTATGGCACCCGCAAGCGGTGTTCAGCCTATCAATTCTGCCTACCCCCGTGTAAATAACATCAAAGGCAAAGCAAGCCCGACGACGTTCGGTTCGTACACCCCAAACAACAATAAACTTTACACTCAGCAGTTTAATTATTTGGTGATTGATAACGGCGCAGGCGCTCAGATGGAAATGGGGTATGAGTATTTTAATGGAGATGCTTCTCAAAGTATTCCGGCACACACCCCCGCGTTTCGTCTATATTCGCAACTGTCTAATTCCCCCGCCTGTCGCCTTATTCCGTATAGTTACAAAGGCCCCACGGCTCGTGAAAACCCGCTTTATTCATTGGAGCTGAACACTTATCCGTCATGCAGTTACAGCTATAACGAAATGCGTGCGGATTATTTTGCAAATCAAAATAGCAATGCGGTACAAGGTGTCCGCAATACAGTGAACCTCGCAACAGGTTTGGTTGGTGGAGCTGCTTCTACTGTCACAGGCGCAGTAACCGGTGGGCTGGCGGGTGCGGTTTCCGGCATTGCGCAGATTGCCAACACGGCTCTTGACGCTGCCGACACGATTGCCAAGCAAAAAGACCGCGCACGCATTCCGAATGAAGTAGTTGGCCTGTCTGATAGCAATATTCAATTTGCAATTGGGCGTATGTCCTTTATTGAGTATCGTATGCAAGTACAGTCGTATTACGCCAAAATCATTGACAATTATTTCACTGCTTATGGATATGCAATCAATGATATTAAAAAGCCCGAATTGAATACACGCACGCGCTTTAATTTCATCTGGACGCAAGGTGCAAATGTCCTAGGCGACCTTCCCACAGAGGCAAAGAATGTCATCAATCAGCAGATGGATGCCGGGCTCCGAATTTGGCACGACCCTTCCGCGTGGATGGATTACAGCGTAAAAAATACAATTAAGGGGTGATTAAGTGAAAAAAGCAAATTATTACCGCAAAGCGCAAGCCGATATGGAAGACACTTGCATTTATTACGTAAATCGTGCGCTTGAAATTTTCCTGAACCGTGTTACGTATGAATGTGAAGACCCCGATGCACTCAAATATTTTGACCCGTCGTACGCCGAACGCTGCATTTTTTATGAAGGCCGCGATACGGTTTGGTTTGATGAAATCCTCGGTTCTTACCGTTGCGGCAATGTTTTGCCGGGTGGAACGTTCGACATCTATGGCAACCCGACTGAATGGTCTAGTTGTCCGGCAAATGGCATGGGCCTTACCTATCTTAAAGACACGAATGCTGTTATTATATACGACACGGTGTGCCAAAGCTCTCCGGGTGCAACGGCGACACCAATCGTCCCGTATCTTATGGTGTTGCACATTGTGCAGGATATGGCGCAGTTGCATACGGCCCGTAATGTCAACGTGAGCTCTCTTTCTTGTCCTATCATTATTTCGGGCACAGAGGCACAGCAGCTTTCTTTGCAAAATCGTATCAAAGAAATTAGCGTTGGCACCCCTTATATTTTCGTGTTGGTAGATAGCGACACTGGCAACGAAATCAAGGCGTTGAACACCGAATGTATAAATAACATTTCGTCGTTTTCAAATGAACTTGATAAAGAATGGTCTGAACTCTTAACCTATCTTGGCACAAACAATGTCAATGTTGTCAAGGCCGAACGCGTCACTGATGATGAAGTCAACGCGAATAACGAACAAATCACAATGAAAGCAAAAGCAGTCATTAAAGCACGCCAAGATGGTTTCGATAAACTTGCCGCAATGGGATACCCGAAAGTAACGGTAAAATGGGTTGGTGGGTCTACCGAAAACAGTGCTGACGTATTTGATGACAACGGGCTCCCGTTAGATGAAGAAGATGAAAAGACCGAACCGAATGTTTCGGACGGCGGAAAGGGTGGAAGCGATGGCAGTAGCAACAGTGCGTCTATGTGACTTGATTGCATCCGGGTATCCTTTTACTGAAAAGGCATTGAGTAAATACCCGGCTCCCTCTGATAGTGTGCGGGAAGAAATCAACAGCGCGATTCTTCAATATTACTGGACCCGTGAAATCGGTTTTCAGACCCCCGACGAAATGGCCCAAAAGATGGATTTTGCAATGCGTGCTATCATGCCCTATTATAATGCACGCCGTGCGATTGACGCTCTTGACGTTGGCGCAAATCCGTTGCAGAGCTATGAGGAAACTCTTGAAACCGTTATGGAAGGTACACGAGAGAGTACGGGAACAACTCAGGGCAATAACAGTGATTCCCGTACTACAACCGACGAACGTACTGGCCAAGACAAACGCGATGATACTACCAGTACAGAAAGTAGCGGGTCAACTAGCGACACGAACGGGGAACACGGATACGATAAACAATATACGTTCCCGGTTTCTGGTGGCTCCGGTGATGGTACAGGCGATACCGGTGGTATGGACGACAATTATGCCGCAGAGGGTAACAGCAACCGTCGCACCAGTACGAGTGAAGGGTCTCACAGCGATACAGGTACTACAACCGTTGCGGCGACTGCAACACGAACCGATACCGGCAAAACCGTAGCGAGTGGAAGTGGCGAACACACTGAAACCCGCAAGGAAACCGGCAAAGATGGTAGTACTACAAACACTACCCGCAAGGGCACAACGGAAGCAAAATTCCGCCTGCTTGCCGCTTACCGTGAAGTGATTGAAAACATTAACATGATGATTGTAAAGGACCCCGCAATTGCGCATCTCTTTTATAGTAACTGCTCTTAAAGAAGGTGATACAATGGATGTGAACGTTGAGCCTTGCAAGGTACCTTGCCCCGTCATCCCGCCTATTCCTTACCCGCCCCACGATACACCCGGTACAGGCCCGTTATACAAAGACACCGATGAAAATTTCAAAGAATGGAGTGATTCCTATGCTTCCTCTTCCGTTCCTTCCGTATGAAGGCGGACCGACTATTATTGAGTGGTTAAATCAGATTTGTCAAAAATTTAACGTACTCTTGACGGCGGTAAAGAACGTCCGCGAACTTCCGCCGGGTGGCACTCACGGGCAGGTTGCAACGCCGAAAGAAGACGGCTCTGGTTACGAGTGGGTAAATCAGAGTGGTGGCGGCGGTGGCGGCTCCGATGATTTGTGGTATCCTACCGTTACAACCGCCGGGATTATCTCATGGGCAAAGTCTAACACCACTACACCCCCGGCCTCTCGTAACATCAAAGGACCGAAAGGCAGTGATGGTACGCCCGGTAAAGATGGTGTGAGCCCTGCTGCAAACGTTGTCCAGACCGAAACGGGTGCAACTATTACCGTCACAGATGCAAGCGGTACAACTACAGCAGAAATTAAGAACGGAAAACCGGGTGCAGACGGTGCTCCCGGTGCGCCCGGTGCGCCCGGCACACCTGGTAAAGATGGGATTACGCCTACTTTTGAGGTAGGCACCGTTACAAAGCTCGGACCCGACGCAGAGCCCACGGTCGCCCTTGAAAATGTTGGCGGCGGTCTATACATGATTGACTATGGCATCCCGCAAGGGCAACCCGGCACGCCAGGTACGGGCTCCGGTGACGTTGTAGCCGCTGGAAACAACGTATTTACAGGCACCAACCATTTTGAAGGCTTAACGGTTCTTGGTGAGACTCACGCGGAAACCCCAAACAAGAACAACGATGTCACAAACAAGCTCTATGTTGACACGCTCGCGGGTACTACCAAAACCAGCGCCGTCACGGAAGCAGACGAACACACGGACAACAAAATCAGTGCGCTCCGCACACTTCCCGCAGGTGGTACAAGCGGGCAGGTCCCGACTATTGCAAGCGATGGCGAGTCTGTTGAATGGAAGACGCCGTCCGGCATTGGCGGCGGTGGCGGCGTTGAATGGGTGGAAGTAACACCCTCACAGCCGGGCTCTACGAACCTCAACGTTGATAATCTCAAATTGTGGTACGATAAAAACGACCATCAACATTTGAAATTTGAGGGGTATATTTGGGCGATAGCTGGATATTCTGACGATTTGCTTCTTGTAATGCCTGACGTTTTCTCCCCTGTTGCGACTGACATGTGGACCCCTTTACTCTCACTAGCAGGAGCAAACGCTGCTGCCCTAACCACTATTACATTGTATGTGCAGTTCAAAACGCAGACGGGCCAAAAGCGATTGAATATTCATCCTAGTGGTTATAATGTTTCTTGGCTCGCTAACCGTCGCTACGCCGTTGGTTCTGAAATCTATCTGAACCCGTCTCAACTGATTCAGAGCAAAAGCGATGAAGTCAATGATGAAATCGACATCCATACCAGTGATGACGCAGTAACGCAACACGTGGAACATTAAGAAAAGCCCCTCTCGTTTGAGAGGGGCTTTTCTTTAATCAGTTAATGCGGAAGAGCTTCTATATCATTCACCAACCAAATCCCAAAAGTACGCGGACGTTTCAGCAAACGGGATGAACTTTACGTATCCGTCGGAAGTATCAAGCGTACCACCCAAAGTGCCAAGGGCTTTGAAGAACTTTTCAAGATAGACGGTGTTCAACGCAAGGCTCCCGTCCTGCTCAAAGGACTCAACCGGCCAACCGTTCATAACAATCTTACGCAACTTCTTCTTGCATTCGCTCAGCCGGTCATCGCTGTAAAAGTCGATGGTTTCGGTTGACTCATCGTCAACCCGGCAAGTAAGGGAAATCACGCAATCGTGCTTGTATTCAGGCTCAAGGATGATGTCATCACTGAACATAAATGGAATCAGCCACGTGAGCGCGTCGTTGATTATACGCTCACACTTAAACACCGGCACCGGTTCAGCATTGAAAGCCTCATCCGGGATGGATACATCGGCGGGCACCGTGATAGGTTTGAAGTCAACGGGACCCGGGATAATAGAGGTTGCAGGTTTCCATAAATTCTTTTTCATAACAATAGCTCCTTTTTATTTGCTTGAAACGTTTTCCGTTTCATTGTCTATATTGTACCGCCTTTATGGGGCGTTGTCAATGGATTTGGACTTGTTAAATAAATAACTTACTCAATGTATCCAGCATTACATACATACTTACTCCCCCATCTGCAGTTTCCGAATCTCTTCCCGCAACTTCATATTCTGCTGTTGCAGTTTGAAGATTCGCTCAGTGTCTTCACAATATTTGTCCCAACTTCTCATGATAACTCTCCTTTACAACTTAAAGTGTTTCAATTGCCCCGCAATTGCGGATGCAAGATAACCATACCATGAACGGTGACCCTCAGGGTCTTTGTGCCAAGCATCAGCCATTCGCTGAATCTGTCGAACTGTTCCTAAACCGCCCCGTGCTTGTCCGCTTGCGTTCAACTCTTGCACCGTCTCAACAATTTGGTCACTCACGAGCCAAGGATGTGTGAGCGAACTGTAGATAGAAACCCAATAGCCAAGAACAATCTTGTCTTTTTTCGTGAGCGGGGTCGCCATGCTGGAAAAGAAATTCGACCCTGATTCGCCCCGGTCCGTGAATGCTTCATCGACACTGTCGATGTACTCACGGCGTCCGCGTGCTGTTGTCATCGGACTGTGAACGAATTGTACAAAGTCGTTTACAATCTCTTTCAGGTTTGCAGACGGTGGAAGGTCTTCCGGCATAACGGGAAACGAATCGCCCGGAATGTCTTGATAGATGAGACTTTCATACATCATCTTCAAAACACCGACAGCTTCTTGATACCCGCCAAGGTCGCCAAGCCCTTCTCGCTCCATCTCACGCATGCGTGAATTGACCTTGCGTACAAGTGACATATACTTCTTTTCAAGTGCCGTGCGCTTCCGTACTTCACTCTTTACACTTCCCTGGATAGGACCGTAAAACCGGGTAATGTCCTTGTACTTGTTCGCGATGGATAAGACCGCGTCAACATTCTTGCCGTGCAAGTATGAAAGCTTTTCGGGAAGACGGGTCTTGCCAATTGCCGCAAGGTCTTGCTGAAAATGCTTGCCGTCTGTATTGACGGTGCCAAGTCGCAACGCTTGAACGAGCCGTTGATTGATACGCTTTGCAAGAAGCGTGTATTCTGTATCTGTCATAATGCTTACTCCTTTTTCCTTGTGGCTTTATTATACAACATATCGAACATAATTTCAATGATAGTTATTTTTTTAACAACCTCAGTATTCAGCGCAAAGAGCCTGCGCACTCTTGATGCGGTTGTCGTATTCGTCCGTCATACCAAGGTTATAAGTGGTAGGTTGAAGAGCCGTCGCGTGCTTTTGATTGATGGTCTCAGTGTTGCCAAGGTAATCGGTTAGAGTGATTTTCGGTTGGTCATCAAGATAATACCGAATCATGCGACCGCTTGTATGGTATCCCCAAGACGTACCTTTACGCTTTCCCCCTGCACATTCAGGCTCTAAACGAAACTCTTCAATGCGTTCGATGGCATCAAACTTGTTCGCAATGCCCTCTTCTGCTTCCCGCTTTTTATTCCACACGGCCTTCTTCTTGTTTACACCGGATACCGTGATTTCAAGTTCGCCATCTTTTTCAACGGCGTACTTTTTAGCACCGTAGGTTATAAACTTGTCATAGCGACCTTCATAATCAAATTCACCAAGATGCGCAAATTTAGAAGGGTCGATTTTATGAGCCTTGCAGGCGTTGGCAATCTTTATGGCAACCTCTGCATTGTAATCCTTGACGTATTCCCGCGCCGCATCCGCGTAATCTTCAGCAATCTTCATACTGTCGGTATCATCATAAATAATACCCTCATCAAGCGCAATGATAGCACGCCATAAATTACGCCGTGCGTATGCAGATACCCAAACACCCCATGCAAAATTAAGCAACGGATGACTGTTCACTTCATTTAACTTCTTTTGCATATCAAAGCGTTGCTTGTTGTACCATTCGTCCTCAGTCATATCTTCATACGGCTCATACGGCACCCAACCGCTATGGTCGCCGCCGTCATAATTATAGTCATACTCAACAGGGTCTGTCACATATTTCGTAACTGCCATGCCATAACAACCGTTGATGCATTGTTTAACATATTGACGGGAAGCTTGCAACACTGCAAGCCGTTCGGTTTCTTGCGCAGATAGAATGCCTTTTGCTTTCAACGCTTTAATTTCAGCGCCAAGCTTTTCCTTTTGTTCAAACAAACGTGCCAACAAATTGATAAGCTCTTTTGGAAGATATGCCTTGCGTGCGCGTTTCAGGCCCAAAACTTCAACATCTTCCATTTTATATGCTTCTTGTATGGTCAACCAATCCTGTTCTGTTATCCATACTTCACACATGTCAACCTTGTACACGCGACCGTTGTCTTTTTCAACAACTGCACTCTGCAAATCAAAGTCTACACATTTACTCACGCTTAAATAGGTGTTCTGCAACTTACTCTTCACACCCCAAAGACGCAAATGCATTATATACGCGTAGTTGTCAACGTCAAGATGGTAGATGTCATCTTCAACTTCATAGAACCGGGATGCAGGATACTTTTCCATGACCATTACAGCAGGATAAGAACTCTTGAAGTCGTAACTGTCAACATTGAACATCATAACCCCGGCGTAATGCGCATTCGCGTGAGTATATCCGCCTTGATAACAAAGCACTAACTCTCTATAATCGTCAATGCTTGTTTCACACATACGAGATATACGATGATACCAATCATTCATCGCACACCAAGGATTTTGGGGCTTGCTTGCTATAATCTCTTCTTTCAGCTCACGGCGTACTTCACCTGTTTGCGTGAGAGGAATGTCCCAAACCGTACCGTACTGTTTTGCTTTCATCGCAATGTAATCGGCCAATACAAGGCAGTCGTATTCACAGTACCCCAATTCCTTGCTACTCAAAGGCGTACACGGCAAACGCTCAACATTATAATCAAGGTCACCAACTTTTTTGGCATGCGGCAAGTTGAACTTGCTTCCTACCATTTCAAGTGACATCATATTCAAGACATATGCATCGCGAAACTCAACGCTAAACTCACGGCTAATAGCAAACATAGGTTTGCGCGGCTCACGCGCAAAGACTTCATCAAAATTGATAACGTTGATGCAATACTGCCAATCATACGGAAAGTTTTGTACATATACCCGCCATTGCGTGGTCTCGCCAAGCACCTTGTGTATAATACCTAAAAACACTTTGAGTTCGTCAAGCTGTCTGCCATAATAAACTTCATCAAGAACTTGCATCATCCAAATATAGCAGACACCATACTTTTTGCAACGCTTGTAATAGTCCACGGGCTTGTTATAGTCAAACGCCGTCGCAATCCTTGCAGGGTTGCCTTTCTCATCACAATAAAGATAATACGTGGACGCCTCTGTATCAAACGTGAAGACATTGTTGCAACGCTTGATAACCTCTTTATGTTTGCCGCGCTTGATTTCTTGTATATCAAAACAATTAGCGGTTTTGTCGAATTCTGTATAATGCTTCATGTGTAACACTCCTTATCCTTGTGTTTATAATTATACCCTACCCGCACACCATGTCAACAACTATTCTGAATT
>UMKX01028645.1_pt1 | contig 14885 bp, 16 predicted proteins | sample 1966471 | NCBI WGS metagenome assembly UMKX01 (sample SAMEA4836188, study PRJEB28245) | human gut metagenome | biome: gut microbiome; material: fecal sample | place: Denmark | collected 2008
CTGAGCCGGATGGCGGAATAAACGCGAAAAAATGCCCGTGTTTCTTTGAAACACGGGCATTTTCTTATAATTTCTCAAAATCCGCGTCGACGGCGTCGTCGGAGAAGTCGTTGTTCGGGTTCTCGTAGCTGGCCGAGCCGTGGTATTCGGCGTTCGGGTCGATGTGGACGCCGACCTCGTTCAGAAGCGTCTCCAGCTGACCGGCCGCCTCGTTCATCTGCGCGGCGTCCTTGGACTTGACGGCGCGTTTCGCGTTCTTGACGGCCTCGGCCACGCGGACCTTGTCGTCCTTGGAAAGGTTCTTCGCGTTTCCGGCCTGGAAGATCAGCTGCTCGCAGCGGTCGCGGGCCGTGGCCTCCGCCTTGAGCTTGGCATCCTCGGCGGCGTAGCGCTGCGCGTCGCGCACGGCGCGGTCGATCTCGTCGCGGCTCATGTTGCTCGAGGCCGTGATGGTGATCTGCTGGGCCTTGCCGGTGTCAAGATCCTTCGCCGACACGTTCACGATGCCGTTGGCGTCGATGGAGAACGTGACCTCGATCTGCGGCACGCCCCGCGGCGCGCGGCGGATGCCCGTGAGCTGGAAGCGGCCGAGCTCCTTGTTCTGGTGCGCCATCGGGCGCTCGCCCTGCAGCACGTGGATATCGACCGACGACTGGAAGCTCGAGGCCGTGGTGAAGATCTGGCTCTTGCGGATGGGGAGCGTCGTATTGCGCTCAATGATGCGGGTGCAGACGCCACCCAGCGTCTCGATGCCGAGCGACAGCGGCGTCACATCGAGCAGCAGAAGACCCTTCACGCTGCCGGACAGAACGCCCGCCTGCAAGCACGCGCCCATGGCGACGCACTCGTCGGGGTTGATGCCCTTGAACGGCAGAGAGCCTGTCATCGACTGCACCAGATCCTGTACCGCCGGGATACGGCTCGAACCGCCGACCATGAGAACCTTGCTGATCTGCGAAATGGATACGCCGGAGTCGTTGATGGCCTGATTGACCGGCTCGCGCGTGGCCTGCACGAGATGGTAGGTCAGATCGTTGAATTTCGCGCGTGTAAGCGGGATCTCCATATGCAGCGGCCCCTGCTTGCCGACGGCGATATACGGCTGCTCCACGGTCGTCTGCGTCATGGACGAAAGCTCGATCTTGGCCTTTTCGGCGGCCTCCCGCACGCGCTGCATGGCGGCGGGGTCGCGCGTCAGGTCGATCTTCGTCTGCTTTTTGAACTCGGAGACGAGATAGTCGACGATGCACTGGTCAAAATCGTCGCCGCCCAGATGGTTGTTGCCCGCCGTGGCCAGCACCTCGATCACGCCGGACGAGATATCGAGAATGGACACGTCGAACGTGCCGCCGCCGAGATCATAGACCATGATCTTCTGCGACTGCTCCTTATCGATGCCGTAGGCAAGGGCGGCTGCCGTCGGCTCGTTGATGATGCGCTGGACGTTCAGCCCCGCGATCTTGCCCGCGTCCTTCGTCGCCTGCCGCTGCGCGTCGGTGAAATAGGCCGGGACAGTGATGACGGCGTCGGTGACGGGTTCGCCGAGGAAGGCTTCCGCGTCCGTTTTGAGCTTTTGCAGGATCATCGCGGAAATTTCCTGCGGCGTGTATTTATGGCCGTCGATGGAGACCTTGTAGTTGGTGCCCATCTGGCGCTTGATGGAAGAAATGGTGCGGTCATGGTTCGTGACGGCCTGCCGCTTTGCGATCTGGCCGACCATGCGCTCTCCGGTCTTGGAAAACGCGACGACAGACGGCGTCGTGCGTCCGCCCTCGGCGTTGGGGATGATAACAGGCTCGCCGCCCTCCATCACAGCCACGCAGCTGTTGGTGGTGCCGAGATCAATACCGATCGTTCTGGACATACGGAGTTCCTCCTGTGAGATAGGTGCGCTCAATACCAACTGCCGGAGCCTGTGTCGGAGCCGGTCTGCGACTGGCTCTGACCGGAATAGGTTCCGGAATCGCTGTAGCTGTAATTGCGGTAGTAGTACGGGTCATAATACGCGCCGCGATAGCCGCAGCTGCCGAACAGCATGGCGACGATCTGGATCAGCAGATAAATGCCGAGCAGCCGTACGAGAAAATTCCCGCGGCGGCGGGTGCGGTGATACGTCCAGCGGTAGCCGCCGGGGCTGTCGTTGTCCTCCTGCTGTTCTTCGCCGGAGGGACGGTAGGTATACCAGGTCTGCCAGCCGTTCCGGCTTTCCTGCTGCCAGTCGTCCGACTGGCTCTGCGCGCCCCAGGAACGGAAGAGATCCTCGAAGGGATTGTACTCCTGATAACCGGCCTGGCTGTATTGCTGCCGGGCCTGCTGCTGGGCTTGCTGCTGCGCCTGCTGCTGATGGTAAGCCTGCGGGTTCTTGATTGCGTCATAGGCCGCGTTGATCTCGTTCATTTTCTGCGCAGCCGTCTTGTCGCCGGGATTCAGATCGGGATGGTATTGCTTTGCCAGCCTGCGGTATGCCTGCCGGATCTCGTCCTCCGATGCGTTCGGAGACACGCCCAGCACCTGATACGGATCTGTTCCCATGCAGCTCACTTCCTCTTTGTTTCGATTATGCTGATTATAGCGCCTTTATGCGCAGGATTTGTGAAGCATTTATAAACGATATGCAAAAAAATTGCGGACTTCACAAAAAATGCAGGATTTTCGAAGTCTGTCCGCCGCAGAAATCAAAAAATTCCCGGCTGTCCGCACAATGCGGGCGCCGGGAAACAAAAATCGGGAGCTGGCAGACGCACAGCTCCCGATTTACCGTCCCAACAGCCAATCAACCGACACGTGCAGCGCGTCGGCCAGCGCACAAAGCTCCTTGTCTGTCACGGGGCGCTTTTGTCCTTCCAGCAGAGATAATGCCGGGACGCTCAGGTCCACGCCTGAAAGCTGAAGCTGCGCAAGCAGCTCGATCTGCTTCATCCCGCGCGCAAGCCGCGCCTGCGTGACCCGTGCACCGACAAGATTTTTTGTGCCAAGCTCCAGTTTCCTCGTTTTCAGGCCAACACCCCCCGCTTCCGGTTTGATTATACGAAAAGGATGTGTTGACATATTTGGTATTACCAAATATAATAAATTTAATACAGCCAAATATGGAGCGTGTGAAATGGAGTATATAGAAGTATCACCTTTGCCAGAGGTTTGCAGACGCTGTGAGGATCGAAGAAGCTGTTTGGAGAAAAACGAACCTGAATGGTGCTGCGACGAGTGTGATTATCTGCTGGAACGGTTTGTTCCGGCAGCTGCTGACGCAAAAACGGGGCTGTCTCAAAATGATGTTTGAGACAGCCCCGTGCGCACGATACCTGGGTTTACAAATCGACCTTTTCGAACCGGGCGGCGGATTTCCGGTAGGCGAGCCAGACCTCCAGCGCGTAGACGGCCATGCCGCCGAGCAGAACGGGCAGCTGGCGGACGAGGTCTGCGGAGGCGTAGCTTTCGCAGACGGTTTTCATGTACGGGACGATGTGGTCGAGCGCCTCCAGCAGCACGATGGCGAAGAACAGCACGATGCTGGAAATGACAAACGGTTTGCCGAGATCGTAGCCGTTTTTGTAGTGCATCGGCAGAAACACCAGATCAAACAGACCCATCAGCATGAAGCCGAAGCCCAGAAAGGCCAGATTTGCCTCGATGCCGACCGGGTTATTGATCTCCGCATAGCCCCTGCGGAGGAGCATGAACGGAACGCAGACGAGCGCCTGCAGGAGCTGGAGCGTCACGATGGTCGAGAACCGCGCCCGGACCAGATCGCGCTTCGTGAGCGGCAGCAGCGCCATGTAATACACGTCCCGGTTCTCGCGGGCGGCCTGCAGCATGAGGAAAATGCCGAGGGCATTGTAGAAAAACGTTACGTAATACGGATAGCTCGGCACGAGCACCAGCGCGCTCAGCAGCAAAAACAGCAGCGGCACCGGCGTGACGGTCAGTTTCCATTCCTTTTTGATCAGCAGCTTCATGCTTCCGCCTCCCGTTCCAGATGTACCATGATCTGTTCCAGATTTGCCGGGCTGACCGCAAGCCCGGCGGCAAGTCCCGCGTCCTCCGCGCGGATGAGCGCGTCCAGCTCGCCCTTGTGGCTGCGCGCGCCGATGAGCCTTGCGCGCAGTGCCGCGCCGCAGGCGGCGTCCGGCCCCTGTACGGACAGATACGCGCCGGTCAGCGCCTGCTTCTTTCCGCTGACGGCGACACGGCCAGACTGGATGTAGGTGATCGTGTCGGCACAGGCATCGAGGTCGGACGTGATGTGCGTGGAGAAGAGGATCGACACGCCCTCCTGCTCGCAGAGCGTCAGGAACGTGTCCAGCAGCTCGTCGCGCGAGACGGGGTCGAGGCCGGACGTCGGCTCGTCGAGGATCAGCAGCTCTGCCTTGTGCGACATGGCAACGGCCAGCTGGTACTTGACCTTCATGCCCTCAGACAGCTCGCACACGCGCTTGCGCTCGTCCAGCGAAAACTGCCGGACAAGCCGCGCGTAGCGTTCGCCGTCCCAGCCGGGATAGAAGTCCTTCGTCACGTCCGTCAGCTCCCGCAGGCGCTTGCGCTGGTAATATGACGCGCCGCCGGAGACGAAGCCGATGCGCGACCGGATGGCGCGCTCGTCCGTGTCCATATCCAGTCCGCAGATCGTGATCTTCCCGGCGTCCGGGTGCACCAGATGGAGCATGGATTTGAGCGTCGTGGTCTTGCCCGCGCCGTTGCGGCCGATGAGGCCCATGATCGTCCCGGCCCCCATGGAGAACGAGACGTTGTCCAGCCGGAAGGCCGGATATTGCTTGCAAAGGCCGTCAAGCCTCAGAATTTCCATCGTCGTCCGCCTCCTTTGCCAGCCGGAACAGCGAATCCGGCACGTGCAGATCGTCCATGCCGACCAGCGCAATGCCGCGCTTTTTGTCGGCCATGAGCAAAAGCTGGTCGCCCGGCTGAATCCCGAACAGTTCGCGCGCCCCCTTGGGAATGACGATCTGTCCCTTTTCGCCGACCTTGACCAGACTGATGAATTTCCCCTTCGGGAACTGCATCGCCATGAAGATCTCTCCTTTTTGTAAAAGTTATACTGAGTATGAAATTTCATACTCAGTATAACACGGGGCCACAAAAATGCAAGCGTTATTTTCGCAGCTGCCGGTCGGTACGCAGGAGGACGAAGCAGGAGGCGAAGAATGTAAGAATATCCGCGGCGGGCATGGAGTACAGAACGCCCATCAGCCCAAACGCCCTCGGCAGCAGCATCACAAGCGGCACGGCCAGCAGAACCTCGCGGAAAAACGACAGTCCCGCCGATTCGACCGGCCTGCCCATGGCCTGCATGAAGATGAACGCAGCCTTATTGACCGTCGCAAGCGGCAGCATGCACAGATACACGCGGAAGGTCATGACCGCAAACTCGTTATACAGCTCCGATTCCGAGCCGAACAGGCCGATGATCTGGCGCGGGAAGAGCTGCGTAATGAGCAGCGCGAGCACGCCGAGCAGAAATTCCGCGCCCATCAGCCGCCAAAGTACGCCCCGGCAGCGGCGCAGCAGCTGCGCGCCGTAGTTATATCCCACGATGGGAATGCAGCCTGCGGCCATGCCGATGGTGATGGAGATGATGATCTGAAAGACCTTCATCACGATGCCGAGCACCGTCAGCGGGATATCCGCGCCGTATTTGCTGGAAGCGCCGTATCGGACCAGCATATTGTTCGTCGCGGCCATGGCGATGACCAGCGAGATCTGCGCAAGGAAGCTGCAAAGACCCAGCGGCAGATACGCGCCGAGAATTTTCCCGCGCAGTTTGAAATCGTCCGCTTTCAGGCGCAGCGCCTTTGTGTGGAGCAGGTACCATACGCCCATTGCCGCCGTGATGACCTGTCCGGCCACCGTTGCGGCGGCTGCGCCTATCACGCCCCAGTGCAGAACAAAAATCGCGATCGGGTCCAGAATGCAGTTCGCGGCCGCACCCGCCAGCATGGAGAACATGGCGAACTGCGGGCTGCCGTCCGAGCGGATGATGGGGTTGATCGCCTGTCCGAAGACATAGATGGGAATGCCGATGGTGATGCAGGTGAAATATTCCTTCGCATAGCCGAAATTCGCCTCCGTCGCGCCGAACAGCGTCAGAAGCGGCATCTGGAACACGGCATAGAGCACCGCGGCTGCGATGCCCACCAGCACGCTCAGCGTCACGGCGCTGCCGACGGCGCGGTTTGCGTTCTCCGGCTGATTCCTGCCGAAGCAGATCGACACATAGCTGCACGCGCCGTCGCCGATCATGACGGCAAGACCGAGCGCCAGAACGGTCAGCGGGAACACGACGTTCGTTGCGCCGTTGCCGAGGTAGCCGACGCCCCAGCCGATAAAGATCTGGTCGACGATGTTGTAAAGCGCCCCGACCAGCAGCGAGACGGTGCATGGCAGGGCGAATTTCAGCATCAGCCTGCCGAGCGGGGCTGTGCCGAGCGCGGCGTTCTGTTTTTCTTTCATTTTGTTTTCCTCCAGACATAAAAAAATTGCGTAAGTCCGTTTGGACTTACGCAAGACTGCTACACAACAGGGAAATCATAGCACAGACGGCGAAAAAAATCAAAGGGGAATCTGCACAAGTTTTTTCTTTTTCGGGCTGGGGAACTTGCGCGGCGAGTCTGCGTCTGATACTATAGACAAAAACAGAAAGAGAGGATTTCTCCATGATCGGCTTCGGCTTTTTTGATTCGGTGTTTCCCGTGCTGTTCACGGTGATGTTTGTGCTGATTCTGGGCGTGATCATTGCGACGCTTGTGCGCAATGTCGGCCAGTGGCACAAGAATAATAAGTCCCCGCGCCTGACCGTGCAGGCCACGGTCGTCTCCAAGCGGATGGAGGTCACGCGCCACCACGACGCGAACAGCCACATGAGCCATTCGTCCACGTGGTACTACGCGACGTTCCAGGTCGAAAGCGGCGACCGGATGGAGCTCAGCATCCCCGACCGCGACTACGGCTATCTCGTCGAGGGCGACCGGGGAAGCCTCACCTTCCAGGGCACCAGATTTTTAAGCTTTAACCGGGCGTGACGAAGCAGCAGACAGGCGCAAAGGCTCCCCCCTTTGTTCAAGGGGGGAGCCTTTGACGCTTTTTTGGTGCTTATACAGGCCGGATGGCCGAGAGGTCGTACGGCGTGGTCTGGTAGACGAAGTAGTTGAGCCAGTTCTGGTACAGGAGGTTTGCGTGACTGCGCCATGTGACCATGGGCGGCTTCGTGTCGTCGTCGTCCGGGTAATAATTCTCCGGCACATGGATGGGAAGTCCGGCGTTTTTATCGCGCAGATATTCCGACTCCAGCGTCCGCGCGTCGTATTCCGAGTGACCGGTGATGAAGATCTGCCGGCCGCCCTCGGTCGCCATGGCGTAGACCCCGGCCTGCTCGGACGAGGCGAGGATTTTCAGCTTGCCGCAGCGCTCGATATCCTCGCGGCGGACGCTCGTGTGCCGCGAGTGGGGCACCATGAACACATCGTCGAACCCGCGCATGAGCATGGACGAGCGTCGCTCGACCACATGCGGGTAGACGCCGAAGAGCTTTTCGGGCAGATCGACCTTCCCGATGCCGTAGTGATAATAAAGCCCCGCCTGCGCGCCCCAGCAGATGTGGAACGTGCTGTGCACGTGCGTCCGGCTCCATTCCATGATGCGGCACAGCTCCGGCCAGTATTCGACCTGCTCAAACGGCATCTGCTCCACGGGTGCGCCGGTGATGATCAGCCCGTCGAACCAGCGGTCGCGCACGTCCTCGAACGTCTGATAGAATTTCAGCAGATGCTCGCGGGACGTGTTTTTGGATTCGTGGCTGTCCGTGTGGATCAGCTCCAGCTCCACCTGCAGCGGCGTGTTGCCAAGCAGCCGCGACAGCTGCGTCTCTGTGGCGATTTTGGTGGGCATGAGATTCAGAACGAGAATTTGCAGCGGGCGGATGTCCTGCGTGACGGCCCGCGTCTCGTTCATGACGAAAATATTCTCGTCCGCCAGCGTTTTCGCCGCCGGCAGACCGTTCGGGATCATAATGGGCATGGCGTGGATTCCTTTCTGAGATTATTGCAGCGCCTGATCGAGATCGGCGATCAGATCCTCCGCGTCCTCCAGGCCGCAGGAATAGCGGATCAGATCCTCGCGGACGCCTGCGGCCAGCAGCTCCTCGGCGTTCATCTGCCGGTGCGTGGTGGAAGCCGGGTGCAGGCAGCAGGTGTGAGAGTCGGCCACGTGCGTCTCGATGGATGCGACCTTGAGCCGTCCCATGACGGCCTCGGCTGCGGCCCGTCCGCCCTTTACGCCGAAGCTCACGACGCCGCAGGAGCCGTGCGGCAGGTATTTCTGCCCCAATTCATAATATTTGTCGCCCGGCAGGCCGCAGTACTGCACCCACGAGACGTTTTCATGCTGCTGTAAAAACTCCGCGACCCGCTGCGCGTTTTCGCAGTGCCGTTTCATGCGCACGTGCAGGCTTTCGAGGCCGAGATTCAGATAATACGCGCTCTGCGGGGACTGGATCGCGCCGAGATCGCGCATGAGCTGGACAGTCGCCTTTGTGATATACGCACCCGCAAGGCCGAAGCGCTCGGTATATGTCACGCCATGATAGCTCTCGTCGGGCGTGCACAGGCCGGGGTATTTGTCCGGGTGTTTCGTCCAGTCGAAGCGCCCGGAGTCGACGATCGCACCGCCGATGGCGCCTGCGTGCCCGTCCATATACTTGGTCGTCGAGTGCACGACGATATCCGCGCCCCACTCAAACGGACGGCAGTTGATGGGCGTGGCAAACGTGTTGTCCACGATCAGCGGAACGCCGTGCCGGTGCGCGGCAGCCGCGAATTTTTCGATATCCAGAACGGTCAGCGCCGGGTTTGCGACCGTCTCGCCGTACATGGCCTTTGTGTTGGGGCGGAAGGCGGCGTCCAGTTCCTCAGCGGAGCAGTCGGGGTCGACGAACGTGACCTCAACGCCCATGCGCTTCATGGTGACGGCGAAGAGGTTGAAGCTTCCGCCGTAAATGCTCGACGAACTGACCAGATGGTCGCCCGCGCCGACGATATTGAACACGGCGAAGAAGATGGCGGCCTGCCCGGAGGCTGTCAGCATGGCGGCTGTGCCGCCCTCAAGCGCGGCGATACGCGCCGCGACGGCGTCGTTTGTCGGGTTTTGCAGGCGGGAATAGAAATAGCCGCTGGCCTCCAGATCGAACAGCCGGCCCATTTCGGCGCTGCTCTCGTATTTGAACGTGGTGCTCTGGATGATGGGGATCTGGCGGGGTTCGCCGTTTTTCGGGCTGTAGCCCGCCTGTACGCAGCGCGTACCGAGTCCAAGTTGTGCCATGGGGTGCTCCTTTCCGGGGTGAAATTATAATTTACAGGATGAAGTGCTGGGGGAGGCGGCTTCGCTCATCCGCCGAGATTGCACAGAACGCCGGTCAGAATGCCGAGCAGGCCGCCCATGCAGACCTGCAGCGGCGTGTGGCCGACCAGCTCCTTGAGCTTTTCCTGATCGGACAGCGGCTGCTCCAGCTTGGCAAACAGGTCGATGAACTCGTTCAGGAGCTTTGCCTGCTTGCCGGTTTCGAGCCGGACTCCCATTGCGTCGTGCATGACGATGATCGCGACAATTACGCTGATGGCGAATGGGAACGAGTCCAGCCCGTAGATAATTCCCGCCGAGGTCGCCACGGCGCAGACTGTGGCCGAATGGCCGCTCGGCATACCGCCGTCGCCGAAAATGCGCGTCAGGTCCAGCGTATGGTGCATGAGCGCGTAAATGATCGTCTTCAAAACCTGTGCCGCGCCCCAGCCAATGAGGCCGCTGAGCAGCACGCGGTTGGAGAATAAATCCTGAATTGTCTGCATGGTTCTCTTCCTTTCCGAAGGTTTTACAGCGCTGTGACCTCGACTGACGGTAAAACAGCCTCGAGCATAGCCCTGTTTGCCAGAGCCGGGCTGTAGGCCGTCGCACTGCCGCAGGCAGCGCCGAGGCGCAGGGCCTGGGAATAGTCTCCTGTGTCCAGCAGTCCCGCGAGGAAGCCAGCCGTCACGCTGTCGCCCGCGCCGACGGTGGAAATAACCGGCTGCGTGCTGCGGAGCGCTGCACGGTAAACATCTCCGCTTTCTGCCAGCAGCAGAGCGCCGTCCGCGCCCATGGACACAAGCACGTTCCGCGCGCCCAGTGTCTGCGCCTGCCGCGCAAGGGCAAGCAGCGCCTCCGGCGTGCTTGCCTGCTTGCCAAACAGCTCGCACAGCTCCTCGCCGTTGGGCTTGATGAGCAGAGGACGGAATGCAAGCGCCTCGCGCAGCGCCGCGCCGCTTGTATCCACGACGGCGCTGACGCCCGCCTCCTGCGCGGCGGAAAGGAGTGCGGAGAACGCGCCCGGAGGGCTTTTTTGCAGATTGCCGCTGACGACGAGCTGATCGTCCGGGTTCAGTCCGCGCAGGAACGCGCACAGCGCGTCAATGTCGGCCTGCCCAAGCGCGGGGCCGGAGGCATTGAAGGCCGTTTCGGGGCTGGTGTTGATCTTGGTGTTGATGCGCGTCTGGCCGCTTTGCAGCCAGAACCAATGGCAATCGCAGCCGGTGTCTTTCATGAGCGCTTCGAGGAGCCGCCCCGTCGGCCCGGCGAGATAGCCCAGCACGCACGACGGCTTGCCAAGCGTCTGCAGCATCAGCGAGACGTTGATCCCCTTCCCGCCTGGCGCAAGCAGCTCGCGGCCGGAGCGATTGATGCCGCCGACGTGCAGCGGCGCACGCAGGTTCATATAATAATCGATATTGGGATTCGTCGTAACCGTGTAGATCATGATCCGCTTCTCCTGAAATGCCTGTTTTCCAAAAGTATACGAGTCCTGCGCAAAAAAGTCAACGCCCGGCGGCGCATCAAGTGCCCGGTGCGTTGCTTTTTTCGCAAAAGCCTGCTATACTTGCTCTATCAAGGAAAAAGGGGGCTTCCCTGTGAAGGATTTTTTCTGCCGCCTGTTTACGCCGTGGAAGGCGGGGGCGCAGTTTGACGCGCCGGAGGCGTTTTACGGCTTCCTGCTTGGCCGGGACAAGCTGCTCGGCACGATCCGGAACCTCTGCTTCGCCGCCGCACTGGTGCTGTTGGTGATCGGCTACGCCGTCTCCGACGGTACGGGCGGCTATTCCATCGCCGACATTGCCAACCAGCCGTATTATCTGATCGCCGTGGGCGTGATGGTGCTGGCGCTGCTGCTGTCGCTGGTCATGATCCGGATCGAAAAAGAACTGCCGAAGGAGATGCGTCCGAAATGAACATGGAAAATTTGTCCGCGCTGTTTGAAAACGGCGCGTATACGCTCGTCGTACAAAAAGGCGGCGTGACCGTCCATAAGGACTTTGGCCGGGGCGTCGGCCCGGCGCTGCGGGTATTCGACGCGCAGCCGGAGCTTTTGAAGGGCGCGCTCGTCTGCGATACCATCGTCGGCAAGGCTGCCGCCGCGATCTATATTCTGGGCGGCGCATCGTGCGTCTATGCTGAGACGATGAGCGCAGCTGCAGCGGAGTTCCTGACCGCGAACGGCGTGGACTGCGCCTGTGAGACGAAGACCGAAAAGCTCCTGAACCGGCAGGGGACGGGCCTGTGCCCGTTTGAGCAGGCCGTTCTGGAGCTGGAGAGGCCGGAGGACTGCCTGCCTGTGGTCCGCGCGACGCTTGCGCGGCTGATGGCCGGAAAAAATAATAAATAATATAAACCTATGCAACCAGCTTCTTCATTTCCTGTCTGTATGGATAGAACATATTTTATGCAGGAGGAACCGACATGAAAAAACTGCTTGCTTTTTTGCTGCCCCTTGCGCTGACGCTCAGTCTGACCGCCTGTGCGCCGTGCGACGAGCGGGAGGATGAGAATGCGCAGTATTCTGCAAAGCCAGTCATCTATCTCTATCCGGAGGAAGCACAGGACGAGGTCTGCGACGCCAAGCCGGTCGCGTATCTGTATCCGCAGACGGAAACAGAGATAACGGTTCGGCTGGACTATGACGGAGAGCTGACGTGCACGTATCCGGCCTACGAGGACGGCTGGACCGTCTCGGCAAGACCCGACGGGACGCTGACCGACAAGGACGGACAGACCTACCGGTATTTATACTGGGAGGGCGTGTCGGAAACGGAATATGATTTTTCGACCGGCTTCTGCGTGCCGGGAAGCGGCACGGCAGACTTTCTGGAGGACGCGCTGGCCAGGCTCGGCCTGAACCGCGCGGAGGCCAATGAGTTTATCATCTACTGGCTGCCGCTGATGCAGGAAAACGCCTATAACCTGATCGCGTTCCAGCACGAGGCCTATACCAAAAGCGCACGCCTCACCATCACGCCCGAGCCGGACACGCTCATTCGCGTCTTTATGGCCTTCAAGCCGCTGACTGCTCCGGTCGAGATCGCGCCGCAGACGCTCGAAGCACCGGCCCGCACCGGCTTCACCGCCGTTGAATGGGGCGGCGCGGCGTGCCGGTAGCTGCGGAAGCCGTTAGGCAGCACGTCTTAGTGTGCAGAAATCCCCGTCTCTCCGGTTGGAGAGGCGGGGATTTTTAGGCTTGCTTATTTCTTGTCCGCAGCGGCGGCGAGCTCCTTGAGCGCGTCCTTGCGGGAGAGGTTGACACGGCCCTTTTCATCGATCTCGGTGACCTTGACCCAGGTCATGTCGCCGATGTTCAGCACGTCCTCGACCTTCTCGACGCGGCGGTTTTCAAGCTTGGAGATGTGGATCATGCCGTCCTTGCCGGGAGCCAGCTCGACAAACGCGCCGATGGGCAGGATGCGGACGACCTTGCCGTAGTACAGCTTGCCGACCTCGGGCACGAAGCAGATATCGTCGATCATCTTCTTGGCGGCGTCGCAGGAGGCGGCGTCGGGAGACGCGATGTGGATGGTGCCGTCGTCGTCGATGTCGACCTGTGCGCCGGACTCGGCCACGATCTTCTGGATCATGGAGCCGCCCTTGCCGATGACCTCGCGGATCTTGTCCACGTCGATCTTCATGGTGAGCATCTTGGGTGCATACTCGGAAACATGGTCGCGCGGCTTGGCGATGCAGGGGATCATGATCTCGTTCAGGATCTCAAGGCGGGCCTTGCGGCAGCGCTCAAGCGCGTCGGCGATGATCTCCATGGTCAGACCGTCGTTCTTGAGGTCCATCTGGATGGCGGTAACGCCCTCGGTCGTACCGGCGACCTTGAAGTCCATCTCGCCGTGGAAGTCCTCAACGCCCTGAATGTCGGTGAAGGTTCTCCACGTGCCCGTCTCCTTGTCGGAGATGAGGCCGCAGGAAATACCGGCGACGGGACGCTTGATGGGCACGCCTGCGTCCATCAGAGCCAGCGTGGAGCCGCAGATGGAGGCCTGAGACGTGGAGCCGTTGGAGGAAACGACCTCGGAGACGACGCGGATGGCATACGGGAACTCGTCAACGGACGGGATCACGGGCAGCAGGGCCTTTTCGGCCAGCGCGCCGTGGCCGATCTCGCGGCGGGAGGTGGAGCGGCTCGCACGGGCTTCGCCGGTGGACCACTGCGGCATATTATAGTGGTGGATATAGCGGCGCTCGGTCTCGTCATAGATAGTGTCGAGCTTCTGCGCGGCAGAGAGGGTGTTCAGCGTGCAGACGGACAGAACCTGCGTCTGGCCGCGGGTGAACAGGCCGGAGCCGTGGACGCGCGGCAGAACGCCGACCTCGGCAGCCAGCGGGCGAATTTCGTCCGGCGTGCGGCCGTCGACGCGCTTGCCCTCGAGCAGCCACTTCTTGACGATCTTCTTCTGCATCTTGTACAGGCACACGTCGATCTGGACATCCCAGTCTTCTGCATACTTCTCGCCGAACTTCTCCTTGAAGTCGACGACAGCCTCGGTCAGACGGGCCTCGCGGACGTTCTTGTCGTCAGTGTCGAGTGCGTAGGCAATCTTGTCCAGACCGTACTCGCACAGATCGTCGAGCATATCGTGGTTGACGGCAGCCTTTTCAAACGTGAACTTCGGCTTGCCGATGGCGTCAACGATGGTGTTGATGAACTCCACGACCTTGACGTTCGTCTCATGGGCCAGCTTGATGCACTCCATGAGGATGTCTTCCTTGACCTCGTTGGCCTCCGTCTCGATCATGACGACCTTCTCGTGAGTCGACGCGATGGTCACGAAGCACTGGCAGGCGTTGCGCTCATCCTGCGAGGGGTTGACGATATACTTGCCATCCAGATAGCAGACATTGGTGGTCGCGGTCGGGCCGTTCCAGGGAATGTCAGAGTAGGCGATGACGAGAGACGAGCCGATGGAGGCGACGATCTCAACAGGGTTATCGTAGTCCTGCGCGAGGATGGTGTTGGTCAGAACGACGTCGTTGCGGAGTTCCTCGTCGAACAGGGGGCGCATCGGGCGGTCGATGAGGCGGGAGATCAGCACGCCGCGGTCGGAGGGCTTGCCCTCGCGGCGGTTGAACGAGCCGGGGATGCGGCCGACAGCGTACATACGCTCTTCGACCTCGATGGTCAGCGGGAAATAGTCGATGCCAGCCTTGGGCAGGGGAGAGGCGACAGCCGTGACGAGTACGACGGTATCGCCGTAGCGGCAGATGGCCTCTGCATTGCAGAGCTCTGCGACCTTGCCGGTCTCGACCGTAAAGGTACGGCCGCCGATCTCGGTTTCAAAAATGTGGTGATTCGGATACTGCTTGTGGGTGATCATGAAAGAACCTCCTTCGTTTTTTGCGCGCGTGGGAGGTTTAGCACTTGAAACTGGCGTCCGCACCCGGACGCTACTTTCAACTGCTAAATGGAACCCACGCGCAGTATAATAGTAGTTGGATTTATAAAAAAGGGCGGTCGCCCGACCGCCCTTTTCCTATGACTTACTTACGCAGGCCGAGCTTTGCAACGATTGCAC
>UMKX01030259.1_pt1 | contig 14763 bp, 10 predicted proteins | sample 1966471 | NCBI WGS metagenome assembly UMKX01 (sample SAMEA4836188, study PRJEB28245) | human gut metagenome | biome: gut microbiome; material: fecal sample | place: Denmark | collected 2008
TCGTACAGGCAGTTTTAAGTAGAAAAATTTTGCACCAAAGTTAATCATTACAGACAGAAAGCGTATATTTGCAGAAACTAAATGTAATATCATAATGGCAAAGTATAAAAGAGTTCTGTTAAAGCTCAGTGGTGAGAGCCTGATGGGCGAAAAACAATATGGCATTGACGAAAAGCGCCTTGCCGAATATGCAGCACAAATCAAGGAAATCCATGAGTTGGGCGTCCAGATAGGTATCGTCATTGGTGGTGGTAATATCTTCCGCGGATTGAGTGGCGCAAACAAAGGTTTCGACCGCGTGAAAGGAGATCAGATGGGAATGCTCGCTACGGTAATCAACAGCCTGGCATTAAGCTCTGCCCTGGTAGCTGCCGGTGTAAAGACGCGTGTACTGACAGCCGTACGCATGGAACCTATCGGTGAGTTTTACAATAAATGGAAAGCTATCGAATCTATGGAAGCAGGCGAAGTGGTTATCATGTCTGCCGGAACAGGCAATCCGTTCTTTACTACCGACACAGGCTCTTCCCTACGTGGCATTGAAATTGAAGCCGACGTTATGCTGAAAGGCACACGCGTAGATGGCATCTATACTGCTGATCCGGAGAAGGATCCTACTGCCACTAAATTTGACGAGATCACTTACGATGAAGTTCTGAAACGTGGCCTGAAAGTTATGGACCTCACTGCCACCTGCATGTGTAAAGAAAACAATCTGCCAATCATTGTATTTGACATGGACACAGTAGGCAATTTGAAGAAAGTAATGCAAGGAGAAGAGATCGGAACACTGGTACACAACTAATTTTCTCTGAAAAAACTCTGTATATCAGTGTGCTCTGTGGTGAAAATAATTATATTTGCAAAGTTTCAATTAAAGTACAATTCCAAAAACCGAAGAATATGAGAGACGTAAAAGACATCTTAGATGAAGCGCAAGAGAAAATGGATATGGCCGTTATGTATCTGGAGGAAGCATTGGCTCACATCCGCGCCGGAAAGGCAGACGTTCGTTTGCTGGACGGTATCCGTGTGGATTCTTACGGAAGCATGGTTCCTATCAACAATGTAGCTGCCGTAAATACTCCGGATGCCCGTAGTATCGCCATTAAACCGTGGGACAAAAGCATGTTCCGGGTAATTGAGAAAGCAATCATTGACTCCAGTCTCGGCATTATGCCCGAAAATAACGGTGAGATTATCCGTATCGGTATTCCACCGCTTACAGAAGAACGCCGTAAACAGCTCGCCAAACAATGTAAGGGTGAAGGTGAAACTGCTAAAGTGAGTGTGCGTAATGCTCGCCGTGATGCTATCGATGCTTTGAAGAAATCCGTTAAAGACGGTCTGGCAGAAGATGCACAAAAGGGTGGTGAAGAAAAATTGCAAAAGATTCACGATAAGTATATCAAACAGATCGATGATATGCTGATTGCAAAGGATAAAGAAATTATGACCGTATAAAAACCAATTGACAATTGACAATTGAGAATTGACAAGTACCGAAAGGAACTGTAACTGAGGTATGTTGCCAAGCAATAATTGTCAATTGTCAATTTTCAATTGACAATTAAATTGAGGGGACTGGTAATAAAAAATACAGGTAGTTGGTATTTGGTAAAGACCGACGAGGGGAAATGTGTGGAGTGTAAAATCAAAGGTAACTTCCGTCTCAAAGGCATACGTAGTACCAATCCGGTAGCTGTGGGAGATTATGTGCAAATTATCTTGAATCCGGAAGGAACTGCTTTCATCAAGGAAATAGAAGACCGGAAAAACTACATTATCCGAAGAGCTTCCAATCTTTCTAAACAATTGCATATCCTTGCTGCCAACCTTGACCAAAGCATGCTTATTGTTACGGTCAATTATCCGGAAACCTCCACTACTTTCATCGACCGCTTTCTGGCTTCTGCTGAGGCATACCGCGTACCCGTTAAGATAATCTTTAATAAAACAGATGCTTATGATGAGGATGAGCTTCACTATCTGGACGGACTTATCAATCTCTATACTACCATCGGCTATCCCTGTTTTAAAGTTTCGGCCAAAACAGGTGAGGGTATAGAACAAATTCAGGAAGAATTGAAAGGTCGGGTAACACTTTTCTCCGGACATTCCGGTGTAGGAAAGTCAACCCTTATCAATGCGATACTGCCTGACCAAGAGGTAAAAACTGGTGAAATTTCCATCTATCATAATAAAGGTATGCACACCACCACCTTCTCTGAAATGTTTCCCGTTCCGGGAGACGGATATATTATCGATACACCGGGAATCAAAGGTTTTGGCACATTCGATATGGAAGAGGAAGAGATAGGGCACTATTTCCCAGAGATATTCAAATTCTCTGCAGACTGCCGTTATGGCAACTGCACTCACCGTCAGGAACCAGGCTGCGCCGTACGGGAAGCTGTAAAAGAACATTATATCAGCGAGTCACGCTATAGCTCTTACCTCAACATGCTGGAAGACAAGGAGGAAGGAAAATACAGGGCAGCATATTAAAATCATCATCACTTTATCACTTTTTTTAACGCTTCTCGTATTAAACCTTCCTGTTCTCAAGATGTCCAAATTCATGCTGACATAATCTGACGTAATACTAATACTGATACATGAATAAGAAAGTTAAATGGGGCATCATCATTTTTATTGGTGCCGGACTAATAGGCGGGGGTATTTATTCTCAACTCCCTAAGGAGAACAAAGAATTGGCGGCTGCAGACAAAGTGATGAGCACTAACCGCAATAATAAGAGAATACTGAATGTAAATGCAAAGATCATAAAACCTCAACTGCTGAAAGATGAAATAAAAATCAGTGGTAGCTTATTGCCTGATGAAGAGGTAGATCTTTCTTTCGAAACTTCCGGTAAAATTATTGAAATTAATTTCGAGGAGGGAAGCCAGGTAAAAAAAGGACAATTACTGGCTAAAGTAAACGACCGTCCTTTGCAAGCACAGTTGCAACGTCTTGTAGCCCAACTGAAATTAGCAGAAGACCGTGTATTCCGCCAAAATGCTCTGTTGGAAAGAGATGCAGTCAGTAAAGAAGCCTATGAACAGGTAAAAACTGAACTGGCAACCCTGAATGCAGACATAGATCTGATAGAGGCAAACATTGCACAAACCGAGCTTCGTGCACCATTCGACGGTGTGATTGGTTTGCGCCAAGTCAGTGTAGGAACTTATGCCTCTCCTACTACTATTGTAGCCAAACTAACCAAAATATCTCCACTGAAGGTAGAATTCTCCGTCCCCGAACGTTACGCCAACGATGTAAAAATCGGTGCAGGAGTGAATTTCGGACTTGAAGGTAAGCTCGAGACTTTCCACGCAAAAGTTTATGCCCGGGAATCCAGAATGGATCAAAACACCCATACGTTGACTTTACGTGCCCTCTATCCAAATGCCAACGGTTATGTGATGCCGGGACGCTATGCAGACATCCGTTTAAGCAAAAACGAGATTCAGGATGCCCTTGCCGTTCCATCCGAAGCGATTGTTCCGGAGATGGGTAAGGATAAGATATTTCTTTACAAATCGGGGAAAGCCCAGCCTGTAGAAATACAAACCGGCATACGCACGGAAGCCGAGACTCAAGTATTACAAGGTTTGCAGGAAGGGGATACTATTATAATCTCAGGAACCTTGCAACTCCGTACCGGATTACCTGTAACTTTGGATAACATTTATTAAACCGGATGCCTTATGAATATATCTGAACTCAGTATACGGCGCCCGGTACTTTCCACAGTGCTCACCCTTATTATCCTGCTTTTCGGGATTATCGGGTACAGCTACCTCGGCGTCCGAGAATATCCGTCCGTGGACAATCCTATCATTTCGGTATCTTGCTCCTACCCGGGTGCAAATGCCGATGTTATTGAAAACCAGATTACCGAACCACTGGAACAAAATATCAATGGTATTCCGGGTATCCGTTCCTTGTCCAGCGTCAGCCAGCAGGGTTCATCCCGTATTACGGTAGAATTCGAACTTTCCGTCGACTTGGAAACTGCTGCAAACGACGTGCGTGATAAAGTTTCACGTGCTCAACGCTACCTGCCCCGTGACTGTGACCCGCCTACGGTATCAAAAGCAGATGCAGATGCCATGCCTATCCTGATGGTGGCATTACAAAGTGATAAACGTTCTCTGTTGGAATTGAGTGAAATTGCCGACCTCACCGTAAAAGAACAATTGCAGACTATTGCAGACGTCAGTAGCGTTAGTATTTGGGGAGAAAAGCGTTATTCCATGCGTTTGTGGTTAGATCCGATCAAGATGTCAGGTTATGGCATTACCCCTATCGACGTTAAAAATGCAGTAGATAAAGAAAATGTAGAACTCCCGTCCGGAAGTATTGAAGGTAATACAGTGGAACTTACCATCCGTACATTGGGATTGATGCATACGGCAGAGGAGTTTAACAACCTGATCCTGCGGGAAGATAATAACCGCATTGTCCGTTTCAGTGATATCGGACGGGCAGAATTAGGTCCGGCGGATATAAAAAGCTACATGAAGATGAATGGAGTGCCTATGGTGGGTATCGTTGTGATTCCGCAACCGGGTGCCAATCATATAAAAATTGCCGATGCCGTCTACGAACGCATGAAACAGATGAAGAAAGACCTTCCTGAAGACGTGCAATATTCTTACGGTTTTGACAACACCAAGTTTATCCGTGCTTCCATTGACGAAGTAAAGGAAACCGTATATGTGGCATTTATCCTCGTTATCATTATTATTTTCCTCTTCCTGCGTGACTGGCGCGTAACATTAGTACCTTGTATCGTAATTCCGGTTTCGCTTATCGGTGCATTCTTCGTGATGTACCTGGCAGGATTCTCCATCAATGTGCTTTCCATGTTGGCAGTAGTATTAGCAGTGGGGCTTGTAGTGGATGATGCTATCGTTATGACGGAGAATATCTATGTCCGCATTGAACGTGGAATGCCCCCAAAAGAAGCCGGTATCGAAGGTGCTAAGGAAATTTTCTTCGCCGTAATCTCTACCACCATCACATTGGTGGCCGTATTCTTCCCCATTGTATTTATGGATGGTATGACAGGACGGCTTTTCCGTGAATTCAGTATCGTGGTATCCGGTTCGGTAATCATCTCTTCGTTTGCCGCACTGACCTTCACACCTATGCTTGCTACCAAATTGCTGGTAAAACAAGAAAAGAAAAACTGGTTCTATATAAAAACCGAACCGTTCTTTGAAGGAATGAACCGCATATATAGCCGGTCACTGGAAATCTTCTTACGCAAACGCTGGCTGGCTATGCCTCTTGTATTAGGTACTTTATTTATCATTGTATTCCTTTGGAATGCTATCCCTGCTGAAATGGCCCCCCTTGAAGACCGTTCGCAAATCAGCATTAACACCCGTGGAGCTGAGGGTGTGACGTATGAATATATACGGGATTACACAGAAGACATCAATCAACTGGTAGACTCCATACTTCCGGATGCAGAGTCTGTTACCGCGCGTGTATCAAGCGGTAGCGGTAATGTGCGTATCACATTGAAAGATATGAAGGATCGTGATTACACACAGATGGAAGTAGCGGAACAGATTTCCCGGGCGGTTCAAAAGAAAACAAAGGCACGGTCTTTTGTACAACAATCTTCTTCATTCGGCGGACGTCGTGGTGGCATGCCTGTACAATATGTACTACAGGCCACCAATATCGAAAAGTTGCAAGAGGTATTACCCAAATTCATGGCAAAAGTTTATGAAAATCCGGTATTCCAGATGGCTGATGTAAACCTGAAATTCAGCAAACCCGAAGCACGTATCAACATCAACCGTGATAAAGCAAGTATCATGGGAGTAAGTACACGCAACATTGCACAAACCTTACAATACGGATTGAGCGGCCAGCGTATGGGTTACTTCTATATGAACGGAAAACAATATGAGATATTAGGAGAGATCAACCGTCAGCAGCGTAATAAACCTGCCGACCTGAAAGGTATCTATATCCGTAGTGACAAAGGAGAGATGGTGCAGTTGGACAATTTGATTGAACTGACTAGTGGTATTGCCCCACCGCAGTTATACCGTTACAATCGTTTCGTTTCCGCCACCATTTCTGCCGGACTTGCCGATGGAAAGACTATCGGACAGGGATTGGATGAAATGGATAAAATAGCCAAGGAAACACTGGACGATACATTCCGTACCGCATTGACCGGAGACTCAAAAGAATACCGGGAAAGTTCTTCCAGTCTGATGTTTGCCTTCGTACTGGCCATCTTGCTGATTTACCTGATTCTGGCAGCTCAGTTCGAAAGTTTCAAGGACCCGCTGATTATCATGCTTACCGTACCTCTGGCCATTGCAGGTGCCCTGGTATTCATGTATTTCGGCGATATTACGATGAATATCTTCAGCCAGATCGGCATCATTATGCTGATTGGTCTGGTAGCGAAAAACGGTATCCTCATTGTAGAATTTGCCAATCAGAAGCAAGAAGCCGGAGAAGACAAGATGGAAGCCATCAAAGATGCATCACTACAACGTCTACGCCCTATTCTAATGACCAGTGCCTCTACCATTCTGGGACTGATACCGCTGGCATTCGCTTCGGGTGAAGGTTGTAATCAGCGTATTGCCATGGGTACGGCCGTAGTGGGAGGTATGTTGGTATCCACATTCCTGACCATGTACATCGTACCTGCCATATATAGCTATATATCCACTAACCGCAGTAAGTTAAAGAAATCATGAAACGTACGATTTTATCCCTCATAACGGTTGGTTGCACCTCGCTTGCTTTGCAGGCGCAGATGCCTCAATCTTATACACTGAAATCCTGTCTGGAATACGGACTTCAAAACAATTACTCGTTGCGCATTACCCGTAATGAGGAACAAGTTTCCAAGAACAATGCAACATTGGGTAACGCCGGCTACCTGCCGACACTTGACCTGTCAGCAAGTTATAAAGGAACTGTTGATAACACTGACAGTAAAGTGCGTGCCACCGGAGAACACCTCAAAGAGAATGGTGTATTCGACCAGGCCATGAATGTAGGTCTCAATCTGAATTGGACTATCTTTGACGGTTTCAACATCACCGCCAACTACCAACGATTGAAAGAACTGGAGCGACAAGGTGAAACAAACACCCGTATTGCCGTAGAAGATTTGATAGCCAATATTGCAGCGGAATATTACAACTACCTGCAACATAAAATCCGCCTGAATAATTTTCGCTACGCCGTATCTCTATCCAAAGAACGCTTACGTATCGTAGAGGAGCGTTATCACATCGGTAACTTCTCCCGTCTGGATTACCAACAGGCAAAAGTGGACTTCAATGCCGACAGTGCCCAGTACATGAAGCAGCAAGAGTTATTGCATACCTCCCGTATCCAACTGAACGAACTGATGGCAAATGAAGATGTGGACCAACCGATTGTTGTCCAAGATAGCCTCATCAACGTAGACAGCAGTCTGAACTTCGAAGAGCTTTGGAATGCTACCCTGCAAACGAATGCCTCCCTGCTGAGAGCCCATCAAAACAATACACTTGCACAACTGGATTACAAGAAGGTTTGCTCCCGCGACTACCCTTATCTGAAGCTGAACGGGGGCTATGGCTATACTTTCAATAAATATGATGTTGCTACCAATATCCAGCGTGGTAATCTCGGAGCAAACTTTGGTCTGACTATCGGCTTCAACCTGTTCGATGGGAATCGCCGCCGTGAACGTAACAATGCGCGTATTGCCATTCAGAATGCCCGACTGGAACGGGAGCAACTGGAACAAGCATTGCGTGCCGACCTGAGTAATTTGTGGCAAGCCTACCAGAATAACCTGCAAATGCTAAACCTGGAACGTCAGAACCTTGTAGCCGCTAAGGAGAATCACGAGATTGCCATGGAACGCTATATGTTGGGAAACCTTTCCGGTATCGAGATGCGTGAAGCACAAAAGAGCCTTCTGGATGCGGAGGAAAGAATCCTTTCTGCGGAATACAATACGAAAGTTTGTGAGATTTCCTTGTTGCAAATCAGTGGAAAGGTAACAAAATACCTGGAATAGAACAATTATTCCCCATCAGGCAAGTTTTTTTCCTCTACTTTTGCCATCATAGAACTATAAAAAACAATGATCATGAAAAAGATTTGCCTGTGTTGCCTGGCTCTGATCTGCCTGACAAACCTATTTGCACAAGAAACCGTAAACTACAAAGAAAAAATGCCGTACAAGACTTGGGTAAAGATGGCCCCCAAACTCAACGACGAATTCTTTAAAACCGACGAAGCCATCCGCATTGGCGACAACGTTTTACTTTACCAGCAAACTACCGGAGGTTGGCCCAAAAACATTTATATGCCTGCCGAACTGACTCAACAGGAGTTAGAAGATGTACTTGCCTCTAAAGACGAAGTAAACGAAAGTACCATAGATAATGATGCTACAAGCACAGAGATACAATATCTCTCACGCTTGTACCTGGCCACCCACATTGAGAAATACAAAGACGGGGCACTTGATGGTATTCGCTACATTCTCAAAGCACAATATCCCAATGGTGGTTGGCCACAATTCTGGCCCCGCCCTAAAGGTTACTATACACATATCACCTACAATGACAACGCGATGGTAAATGTCATGGAATTGCTGCGTGAAGTATATGAAAAGAAAGAGCCCTACACCTATGTTCCTGACAGTATCTGTGACCGTGCCCGTGCCGCTTTCGACAAAGGTGTAGAATGTATTTTAAAAACTCAGGTAGTACTGAATGGAAAACCGACTGTATGGTGTGCGCAACATGATGAACACACCCTTGCCCCCGCCAAAGCACGTGCTTATGAACTTCCCTCATTGAGTGGCGCCGAATCGGACAACATCGTCATTCTGTTAATGTCTCTGCCTGATCCTTCAAAAGAGATTATCGAATGTATAGAGAACGCTATCGAATGGTTCAAAGCATCAAAGATTGAAGGAATGAAGAAAGAGTTCTTCACGAATGATGAAGGCAAAAAAGACTTCCGTATGGTTCCATGCACAGATTGTCCTCCCCTATGGGCACGCTTCTATACTTTAGAAGACAACCGTCCGTTCGTTAGCGATCGTGATGGGGTGAAGAAGTTCGACATTTCCGAAATCGGATATGAGCGCCGTAACGGATACAGTTGGTATAATAGTGACGGGCTGAAAGTATTCAAGAAATACGAGCAGTGGAAAAAGAAACACAATAAATGATAGTTTCGGACAGGTGCTCGCATCTTCTTTTTCTCACTTAATAGAGAATAGATACTCACCAAGATGAGAATAAACAGAGAAAGCTGCCCCAAGGAGTTAATAAACTTCTTCGGGACAGCTTTTACTTAATCTATAGAAAGAGAATGCTTACTTACTACAATTCCATGGTTTCAGTTGCTTAAAGAAATCATTGCCTTTATCATCTACCAGGATAAATGCCGGGAAGTCTTCTACTTCAATCTTCCAGATAGCTTCCATACCGAGTTCGGGATATTCCACACATTCGATACTCTTGATATTGTTCTGTGCCAGGATAGCAGCAGGACCACCGATAGAGCCGAGATAGAAACCACCGTATTTCTTGCAAGCATCCGTCACCTGCTGGCTACGGTTACCCTTAGCAAGCATAACCATACTGCCACCATGACTCTGGAACAACTCTACATACGAGTCCATACGTCCCGCAGTAGTGGGGCCCATAGAGCCACAAGACATTCCGGCGGGAGTTTTAGCAGGACCGGCATAATAAATAGGATGATCCTTGATGTATTGTGGCAAGTCTTCGCCACGATCCAGACGTTCTTTCAGCTTAGCATGAGCAATATCACGTCCCACGATAATCGTACCGTTCAGTGACAAGCGGGTGGCTACCGGATATTTAGTCAGTTCTTTCAGAATATCTGCCATCGATTGGTTCAGGTTTATCTTAACGACGGCACCTTCGCCTGCATGACGCATTTCTTCCGGAATGAGTTCACCCGGATTGCTGTCCAGCTTTTCAATCCAGATACCATCCTTATTGATCTTACACTTGATGTTACGGTCGGCAGAGCAGGAAACGCCCAAACCTACCGGACAAGAAGCACCATGACGAGGTAAACGAATGATACGTACATCGTGAGCCAGATATTTACCGCCAAACTGTGCACCAAGACCAATCTTATGAGCTTCCTTCAGTACTTCTTTTTCAAGTTCCACATCGCGGAAAGCACGACCGTATTCATTACCGGTAGTTGGCAATTCATCGTAGTAATGAGTAGATGCCAACTTCACGGTCAACAGGTTCTTCTCAGCAGAAGTACCACCGATGACGAAAGCAATATGATAAGGAGGACAAGCAGCTGTACCCAGGGTTTTCATCTTCTCAACAAGGAAAGGAACCAATGTACCGGGATTCAGGATTGCCTTTGTTTCCTGATAGAGATAAGTCTTATTTGCCGAACCACCCCCTTTAGTCACACAAAGGAATTTATATTCCATACCTTCGGTAGCTTCGATATCAATCTGTGCGGGCAGGTTACATTTTGTATTCACCTCGTCGTACATATTCAACGGAGCATTCTGAGAGTAGCGCAGGTTTTCTTCAGTATATGTTTTGTAGACGCCCAATGAAAGTGCTTCTTCATCGCAATATCCGGTCCATACCTGTTGTCCCTTTTCACCATGAACGATAGCCGTACCGGTATCCTGGCAGAAAGGAAGCACGCCTTTAGAGGCTACTTCTGCATTACGCAGGAAAGTTAGTGCTACATATTTATCATTATCACTTGCTTCCGGATCGCGCAGAATCTTAGCAACTTGCTCATTGTGCGAACGGCGCAACATGAATGACACATCGCGGAAAGCCGTATTAGCCATTGCCGTGAGACCTTCTTTTTCAATCTTCAGCATAGGTTTCCCTTCAAACTCGCTTACGGATACATAATCTTTTGTAAGCAGATAATACTCTGTCTTATCTTCTCCATGCTCAAACATAGGTTGATAATGGAACGGAGGTGTTGTTGCCATAATTACTCGTAAATTAAATTAATGAATCGTAGCACAAAGGTAAGAACTATTATTGAAATATTTCTTTAATTAGCGTAAAATGATGCTATCCGCTGCATACGACTTATCAGTTCGTCACCCAATGCTGTCTTATCTTCAATATGTTTCAGCACAGCAGTGACAAAAGGATTACTTTCGAAATCTCCACGCACCTGTTCAAAGTCCATTTCTTTCTCTGCACGCGAACCGTCGGCACCAAAGCCCGTCATGGAGGCCAGTGAGAATTCTTTCTTAGCGTCATCGTACACCATACGGTCCAGCCCAACTACAGCTTCTTTCCACTTTTCTACAATACGGATAATATCTGCCGTCGTAATATTCTCAGGCTTGATGCCATAGAACTCTTCTAACTTCTCATAAGCCCAAGTCCATTCGTAAGTATAGTAGTTCTGATGCATCTTCTCGAATTCCGCATTAATAGACTTCAGACGGTCCACTTTACCACACTCTATATCATTGATTAAAGCATCTATCTCGCTCTTCGGTGCTATCAATCCGGAAATATCTACCCACTCACCACTACCTATCACCGTATCAGGTTTCAGACGGGCACGTATTTCTTCGTTACTCTTAAAATCAATACCTTCCAAACGCTTGATTACAGAGTTCCCGAGGAATTTATGAATAGCTATCTCATAGAACTTTATCCCCTTCACTAACGCTGAATTACGGATTTTAGCACTATGGAAAGAATAAATATCAGAAAGTTCTCCGGAAGCATGGCGCAGATTCTGCAAAGTCTCTCGCCCTTTGAACATCTTTTGTACGGTATAAGGGCTGAGCAAATTGTAATTGATGAAATCCAACTTATTGGTATCAGTACGTCCGTCACGCTTCGGCCATTTCTGCGCATCACGAATGGTTCCGACACTCCTCAAGTTAACGCCCGGCACAAGATAAGTGGTATTATTTTGCTCTATCAGATAGGAAAAAGGCAGATTGGATGTATCGGAATGATTGACATGGCGTCCCATCACCAATGAAAAGGCTCCCACACGGGCAGGCCATAGGATATAAGAATCGGAAGTAGTCTTAGCTCCACGCTCCAAAGTTCCCTGGTGAATAGGACCTAACTTATACATATGGTTACTTTGGTTAGATCCGGAACCGGCATTCATAAATGAAAACATACCGGCAATCAATAAAGTGGATTTATGATGCGTCACCGTGAAAGGTCCGGCAAAAATGGCACATGCTTCACCGTTTTCTCCTTGACAATTGCTGAAAAAGAGAGATTCCGATGCCGAATAATTATGCCCCAAACGACAAGCCTGTCCTATGAAACAGCGGCTTAACATCGCCCCATCATCTATATGCGAACCGGATGAGATGATAAAATCATCACAAATGACCCCATGACCAAGATGTACCGGTGCTTCTTCATTACTATTGATGCTTCCATTAAAAAGACGACACGTCCCACAAATGTGACAGTAATCTCCAATACGCACGTTCTTGATAGACCCTGTATTGAGTATCATGACATGGTTGCCAATGCTACCTATTGCAGAAGCATGCTTATTGGAATAAAAATCAGTAATAGCCTTCATCCGGCAAATCAGTTCCGGACGGTGACGGTAAAGCGCCAGGATATAGGCTTGGTGCGCAGAAAGTTTATCATTGATAAGTACCTCTCGCCCACCTGTTTCATTCAGCACAGATACCTCTACCCCATTACCAAATTTACTCAAACCATCTACTAGGATAATATCCACATTCTCAATAAATGTATCATGCCCGATTTCATAATTAGCAATGTAATTCTGGATATTCTCTATGCAACAGTTATCTCCTACAGAAACATTGTGTAGCGTCACATGGCGCAGACCGGAGTGTTTCTTGATTCCTCCCGGTAGTGTGAATTCTGATTGAAACACACCTAAACGTACATTTCCCGAGAACCGGGTATGATGCACAAATTCGGTAACAAAGTCTTCCGCTACCGTTACTTTCCCCCAATCATCTGCCAGACACGACTGGCTTTTCAACCGAAGTATCTCGTCTTCGGTTAAATGTCTGTAATTCATAATAAGTAAATTAAGAATGAAGAATTAAGAATGAAGAATTACTATGCAGCACAAGAGCACGCAGCCCAATTCTTCATTCTTAATTCTTCATTGATTAGACCTCTTCTTCTTCGTAGGTCTGATAAAGAAAATCGTTATAAGGGTACTTCTGTACATGCAATTCTTTTACACGCGCATAAACTACACTCTTCAGTTCCTCTAAATTGATCTTCTCGCGGGCAGAGATAAAGAGGCAATTATCCTCCATCTTTGCCATCCAAGTCTTCATCAGTTCCTCGAGTGTCAAGTTTTCCTTTGTTCTGGGGGTAAGGTCGTCAGCCGCTTTCTCCACATAGGTGTAAGCGTCTATTTTATTAAAAACAAGTATCATAGGCTTACCGGATGCACCGATATCTGCTAGAGTTTTATTGACTACTTCTATTTGTTCTTCAAAATCAGGATGTGAAATATCCACAATGTGCAACAGCAAATCCGCCTCGCGCACTTCGTCCAGAGTTGATTTAAAAGAATCGACCAAGTCTGTCGGCAACTTACGTATGAAACCAACCGTATCTGAAAGCAAGAACGGCAGATTATCAATAATCCCCTTGCGCACCGTAGTATCCAATGTCGCAAACAGCTTGTTTTCTGCAAAGACTTCACTCTTCGCCAGCAGATTCATCAATGTAGATTTACCCACATTGGTATATCCCACTAGTGCCGCACGGATCATGCGCCCGCGGTTCTTCCGCTGAGTTGCCTTTTGTTTATCAATCTCTGCCAAACGCTCTTTCAGCAATGACATACGGTTCAAGATGATACGACGGTCCATTTCCAACTGCGTTTCACCCGGACCACGAAGTCCCACGGAACCTTTACCGCCACCGGCGCCGGAACCACCACCTTGGCGTTCCAAGTGAGTCCACAAACGTTGCAAGCGGGGAAGCATGTATTTATACTGTGCCAGTTCCACCTGCGTCTTTGCATTGGCTGTCTGTGCGCGCATAGCAAATATGTCGAGAATAAGCGAAGTACGATCTAATATCTTGATCTTCAACTCCGCTTCAATATTACGTATTTGTTTCGCGGAGAGTTCGTCATCGAAAATCACCATACCGATTTCCCGTTCGGCTTCCTCTTCGCTCCGGATATATTCTTTTATTTCTTCCAGTTTACCCTTGCCGACGTAGGTCACAGAATGTGCCTGATCCAGCTTCTGAGTAAATCGTTTCACTACTTCCGCCCCGGCTGTCTCAGCCAAGAATTCCAGTTCATCGAGGTATTCGTTTGTCTTACGCTCATCCTGCATTTTCGTAATGAGACCAACTAATACCGCCGTTTCTGCCTGTACTTCGGAGATTACAAATTCTTTCATTTACTATACCTATTTATTAAATATTGGGCGACAAATATAATTATTTTTGCAGAATTCCTTCTGCTATTTTCTCATTTAATTCTGGAACAATGTCTTTATAATCAGCACGACGACCACATGCATGTATTTCCAATAAAGGATATTTATCAAGAATATGTGACATCAAATCGTCCATGGAAGGTGCTGTGGGCAACTGGCTATACTCTTCATATGTATAGGTAAGAAAAGCCACATTAGGACCTATTCCTTTATTATCCAACAAGTAGCCTTTATTCAAAACAGTAGGCAGACGCAATCCATTACCCATTTTCAGATCCCCG
>UMKX01084201.1_pt1 | contig 14113 bp, 8 predicted proteins | sample 1966471 | NCBI WGS metagenome assembly UMKX01 (sample SAMEA4836188, study PRJEB28245) | human gut metagenome | biome: gut microbiome; material: fecal sample | place: Denmark | collected 2008
CGTGATATAACTGATAAAGAATTTGAAAAAATATATTTACCTTTCTATAACAGTATAAATGATTATTTAAATAATTATGTTATACCAGATGTAGTAGCATTTTATTTAGCAAATGGATATAGTAGACATTGTTTATCAAAATGTAATTTAATAAATCATATTAACTCTGCTGTAGATATATTTAATTGTAGATGTGATATTAGTAGACTTATACCTAAGATAAAAGAAATATTAAAAATAAAATATAATTTAATAATAGTAAAAGATAGCCCGATGATATTAAAGAAATATTATTAAAAATAAGAACTCTGTCAGATAAAAATGATAGAGTTTTTTTTATTGAAACGAATTGGTTTGGGAGTAAATTTATTGTCTAGCAAGCAATGAATTTGTACTCCCGTACGAAATTCGTATGTGGGAAATATCCCAAACCCTACTTTTGCCTTTTTTGCGAAGATTCTTTCAAAAAAACTCAAAACCTTGCGAATAATTATATTAATTTTCTTCAAAGTATTCCAATATTTTTTATTATGTGGTATAATTATTTTGTTGAAATTACTTGGAAAAGGGAGGAAAGTATGGAAGATTATAGTGCAAAATTAACTGCTGAACCTTTTTTATATACGGAAACAAAAATAATTGGCAGATATTTGTTAGATGGTGAAGATGAGCAAGATTTAAAGAAAAGAAATGTTGAAGAAAATCTTATTAAACATAAAAAGGTTGGTAGTGTTAAAAGAGTTAATTCTCCAATATTTAGAAGATTAGATGTTATGGACAAAGAAATGTTAGAAGAATTTGTATGTTCTGATATTGAAACAAGTAAATATATTTTACTTTATGCAATAATGAAAACAGACAGATTAGTAAGAGATTTTATAGTTGAAGTTTATAAAGATAAACTATATATGAAAAAAGAATATATAGAAAAATTTGATATAGATAATTGGTATGAAGAAAAATGCATATTAAGTCAAACATTAAGAGAAAGAACAGAATCAACAACTGCAAAATTAAAGCAAGTTATTATGAAAATAATGCAGGATTCTGGATTAGTAATAAAGGAAAAGGACAGATTTAAAATTGTACGACCATTACTTAAAGAAAAATTTATAAGTATGCTTGATAAAAATGGAGATATGGAATATGCAAAAGCAATAGGAGGATTAGTATGAAAAATATAAACACAAGATTGCAAGAAATGACCAATAAATTAAATAGTAAAGAACTATTTGAGTCGAATGGTTTAGGAAATGAAATAAATTTTCACGTTTTTGACTACGATCCAGAAGACGAATATATTGTTAGAGATTATTTAGATAATTATTTATTAAAGAAATCAAAGTTAAATATTAAAGTTTTTGATATATATGACATAATTATTGAAATATTAAAAGAAAAAGGCTTTTTAGAAAAGTGCTTTGATTATGAAAAGAAAAAAGGTGCTAAATATTTAAACCAGATTATTTCAAAAACAATAGGTATTGGTTCTAGCAATGATTTAATAATGAAAAAGATAAAAAATGAAGTGACAGAGCAGAATCAAATAGTAATTATAACAGGTATAGGTAAATGTTATGGAATTGTAAGAGGACATACGATACTTAATAATTTACACAGTATTATAACAAACAACCCTTTAATAATGTTTTATCCGGGAAGTTATAATGGACAAAGTTTTAAATTGTTTAATAAATTAGAAAATGATAATTATTACAGAGCATTTCAATTTGTGGGTAGAAAGTAGGAGGAAAAGAAAATGGAAAAATTAAAGAACTTATACGCAAAAGACATTGAAAGAGAAATACAAGGAGTTATCAAAGTTGATGATGAAAGTTATATCAGTCAGGAATTAGATGAATATGTTGTTACAGATGAATTATTAAAACATTTTAATAGTTTCTTTGACGCATACAATGCAGGAATAAATGGAAATACAGAAAAAATGGGCGTTTGGATTTCCGGTTTCTTTGGAAGTGGTAAATCACACTTTTTAAAAATAGTTTCATATTTATTAGAAAATAAAATTGTTAATGGAAAAGCAGCAGTAAATTACTTTGATGATAAGATTGAAGATAAAATGTTACTTGCAGATATTAAAAGAGCAGGTAGTATTCCAACAGATGTTATCTTATTCAACATTGATTCAAAGACAGAAAATAGTAATGGAACAAAAGATAAAATACTAGATGTATTTGAGAAAGTATTTAATGAAAAAATGGGGCTTTCTATTACTCCTTTTGTTGCAGAAATAGAAAGACATATTATCAGTTTAGGAAAGTATGAAGAATTTAAAAAAGCATTTGAAGAAAAAGCAAATAGTTCTTGGGAAGAAATGAGAGATGGAATCCAATTTGTTGAAGATGAGTTTGCTAATGCTTATGCGGAGGTTTTAGGTAAGTCAGTTGAAGAAGCAAGAAACATTGTAGAAAGAACTGAAAAGAATTACACATTATCTGTTGAAAAGTTTGCAGAAAGAGTAAGAGATTATATTAAATCAAAAGGAAATAATCATCACGTTATATTCCTAGTTGATGAAATAGGTCAATACATAGGAGATGACAGAAGTTTAATGTTAAATCTTCAAACAATCGTAGAAGATTTAGGACTTGAATGTGGTGGTAAGGCTTGGGTAATAGTTACATCACAAGAAGCAATAGATGATGTTGTTAAAGTACAAGGAAATGATTTTTCTAAAATTCAAGGTAGATTTGATACAAAATTATCTTTATCATCTTCTGATATAGACGAAGTTATTAAAAAGAGAATACTTGATAAAACTGAGGAAGCAAAAACAAGTTTGAAAATGATATATGATAAAGAAGAATCAATAATAAGAAACTTATTAACATTTAAAAATGCTACATATCAAAAAGTGTATGATGATAGTAATGACTTTGCAGAAACATATCCATTTATACCTTATCAATTTAAACTATTACAAGATGTATTCACAGATATAAGAAAACACGGATATGCAGGTAAACACTTATCAAGTGGAGAAAGATCACTTTTAGGAGCGTTCCAAGAAACTGCAAAAAGATATGGAGATAGTGAAGTAGGAACTATAATTCCTTTCTATGCTTTTTATGATACTATTGAACAATTCCTAGAACATCAAGTTAAAATAGTAATTAACTCTGCTATTGATACAGTTAAAAGTGGAGAATTAAAAGATATTGATATTAAAGTATTGAAAATGTTGTTTATGCTTAAAAATATCAAAGAGATACCTGCTAACATAGATAACTTATCAACATTATATGTTTCAAATATTAAAGATGATAAAATTTCTATTAAAAAAGAAATATCTGACTCATTAAGGAGACTTGAAGCACAAACTTTAATTCAAAGAAATAATGATGAATATAAGTTCTTAACAGATGAAGAACAAGAAATAAATAGAGAAATTAAACAAATAATAATAGACCAAAACAGAATTACAGATTATTTAAAGAGAATTGTTTTTGATTATATATTAACAGATAGTAAGTTCACATATAAAGGAAAGAACTTCCCATTAACAAAATATATAGATAATATAAAATATTCACAAGAATATGAAATAGGTATAAAGGTAATTACTACATCTCCAGAAAGAGATGATACAGATATTATTTTACAATCTGCAAGAGAAAACAAATATGTATTTATTAAACTTGAAATATCTACCTTAATTTATGATGAAATAACTAACTATTTACAAGTTGAAGAATACAGAAGAAGTAAGAGTGGAATCTTCCAAACACAACAAGTTGAAGATATTATAAGAGCAAAACAAAGAGAAATTGAAAATGCAGAAGCAAGAGTGAAAGAAAATATTAAAGAACAATTAAATGAAGCAGAAATTATTATTGCAGGAGATAGACAAAATATAAATGCAAGAGAAGCAAGAACAAGAGCAAATGAAGCATTAGAAATATTAGTAAATAATATTTATACAAAATTCTCTTATATTAAGAAAAATTACTCAACGCAGGATATAAAAGATTTATTCCACGAAAACAGACAAAATTTATTTGGAAAAGAAGTTGAATTTGTAAATCAAAAGGCTTATGACGCAATGAAAGAATATTGTGAAGAAAAAAATGCGTTTAGTATGCCAATTACAACTAGAACTTTATTACAAGACTTTGGAACTGCACCTTATGGATTCCTTGATGAAGATATTTTATATTTATTAACCAGATTATTAAAAGATGAAGTTATCTCTTTAATATACAATAATGAAGTACAAAATATAACATCTGATGATACATTAACTAAAATTTTAAAGAGAGATTATTATGATAGAACAATTATCAAAATAAGACAAAAAATAGATGTTAATTTAATAAATGATTTAAAATCAGTAGCGAGAAATTCATTTAATGTTATGAGTTTAAGAGAAGATGAAGATGGTATGGTAGAAGATTTTAAAAATGACTGTCTTCAAAATATACTTAATAAATTAAATAAGATATCTGGATATTATCATATTTCAAGTGGTAATTATCAATATCCGGGACAAGATGTTAAAGATAAAGCAACAACTTTAATGGAAAGATTATTAAGAATAAGAGATGTTTCTGAATTTTTCAAGGAAGTATCAAGTTGTAAAGATGAATTTACAACATTAGCACCAGAAATAGAGATGGTATTAGACTTCTTTGATGGTACTCAAAAGGAACAATTTGATGAAGCAAGAAGGATATTAACTATATATGATAATAATAAAGACTTTGCCGATAAAACTGATGAATTAAACAATGTCGTTAAAAATCTTACTAATATTCTAACAAGTAAAGAACCATATAGTGAAATTCATAATCTACCAATGTTAAGGAAAGAACTAATAGACATTTTAGGTCGTATGTATGAAGCAAAATCTGAACCAATAATTGCAATGATTAAAAATACTATGACATACTTTGAAGAAGAAACAAAAAATGCAGGTGTAGATATTAAATTTGCTGAAAACTATATTAAAACTTGTAAGGAAGTTATTGATACATTGGAGCATTCTAACCAACTAAAAGATATATTCGCTCAACAAACAAGAATAGACCAATTAAAAGATAGATTCATAAATGCTTTAATATATGAAAAAATGAAAAATAGTGCTGATTTAGAAGATACAGCAATAAAAGAAGAACCTAAAAACATAAAAAGAACAATAATTAGAACAGATGTCTTAATGAACCATTCTTATGAAATAAATTCAAAAGAAGATATTGATAAGTATGTAGAAGAATTAAAAGAAAAACTTATAAAAGAGTTTGAAAAAAATAATAATTTAACAATTAGATAGGAGGGTGCTTTAATGGATAAAGCAATATTAAAAAAGTTTGCTATTGAATCAAGACAAGAATTGATGGATAAAATTAAAAATAAAATAAGTTTGTTTTATGTTGATGAAGACTTCAAAAATGAGCAAAAAGGTGATATTTATATCTTATCAAATGAAAAGCACTCTTTAAGTTTGACAAATACTGAATTTAAAAAAAGAGAACTTTTAGTAAAAAGAATTAAAGAATTATCATTGGAACAAGTAATTGAAGAAGCAGCATATACATGGTTTAATAGAATAATAGCAATTCGTTATATGGAAATTAATGATATGTTACCTTTAACAAAAGATAATCAATCTCTAGGAATTAGGGTGTTATCATCAAAAGATAATACCCCTGATCCTGAAATATTAAAATTTTCTAATTTAGTAAATTCAGAATTGGATATAGATTTTAAAAAAGAAAAGTATGTGGAGTTAAAAGACGATAATGAAAAGTTTAAATATGTTTTACTATTAGTATGCAAAAAATTGGGCAAGGTTATTCCACAAGTTTTTGATGGAACAACGGATTATATTGATTTACTTATTCCAGATAATTTGCTTAAAGACGCAGGTTTTATAGCAAAAGTAATAAATGAAGTTCCTGAGAGTAATTATAATCAGGTAGAAATAATAGGCTGGTTGTATCAATACTATAATCAATTAGAAAAAGATAGAGTTATATCAGCCAAGAAAAATTACAAGAAAAGCGAGATTGCATATGCAACACAACTATTCACTCCTGATTGGATTGTTAAGTATATGGTTGAAAATTCCCTTGGAAAGTTTTGGAAGAAGCATTCGGATTTTGATATAACACCTCAAAATTGGAAATACTATATAGATGATGAAACTCCAAAAGGTGAAATCTGTAATCCTAATGAGATAACATTTATAGATCCTTGTTGTGGTAGTGGGCACATATTAGTATATGCTTTTGAAATTTTTTACCAAATATATTTACAGGCTGGATATAATAAAAACAATATTGCAGAACTAATTTTAGAAAATAATCTTTTTGGACTTGATATAGATGATAGAGCAGGGCAACTTTCAATACTTTCAATTTTATTAAAAGCAAGAGAATATGATAAGAATATTTTTAATAAAGATATTGCGAAAAGGCTTAACGTTTTGAGTATTCAAGAATCCAATTCAATATCAGATACACTTATTAATAATATTCAATTAGAAAAGAACAGAGAAAATGCAATATATTTAATAGAAAAATTTAAAAATGCTAAGGAAATTGGTTCGTTATTATTATTAAATAATAATGATTATGAAGAGTTAAAAAGAGAAGTTGAAAACGATAATACCATTTTTGGGATTGAGTTAAGGGAAAAATTATTGCCTATTATAAAAATCGCAAAAATTTTAACAAAAAAATATGATGTAGTGGTAACAAATCCACCATATATGAATAAAGGTTCAATGTCTGATAATTTAAAAAAATACATTTTTAAAAATTATGCTAACTATAAAACAGATTTATTTTCAGCATTCATAATAAATAACATTAGATTAACGAAAAAGGATTGTTATTTAGGTTTTATGACGCCGTATGTTTGGATGTTTATATCAAGTTACGAGGAATTAAGAAACTATTTATTTGAAAATGTTAGAATAGATTCATTAATTCAGTTGGAATATTCTGCATTTGAAGAAGCCGTTGTTCCGATTTGTTCTTTTGTATTAAAAAATGATAAAGAAGATTTATTAGGAAAGTATATTCGTTTATCAGATTATAGGGGTGGGATGAAAGTTCAAGAAGAAAAATATCTAGAAATTATTAATAATAAAAAAGAAAATTATTTTATTACAGATATGAATAAAATGAAAAATATCCCGGGTAAACCTATTTCATATTGGCTATCAAACAAAATGTTTTTAACATTTAATAATCCAAAAGTAGCAGATTTCACATTTCCAAAAGCAGGTGTTGTTACAGGAAATGATAATTTTTTTATAAAATTATGGTTTGAGATAAATAATACCGAAATATGTTTTAAAAAAAGAAATGAATATGGAAAATATCATTTGTTTCAAAAGGGTGGTTCATTTAGAAGATGGTATGGCAATCGTGAATATGTCATTGCTCTTTCTAATTTATATAATGATAAACTTGTAAATAATTCTGTTCGTAGAGGAGATAAGGAATTTTATTTCAGAAAGGGAATTGGATGGTCACAAATAGGTAGCAATGTAGAAAAGTCTTTTAGAAAAATTGATGATTCAGTTTGTGGAACTGCAACACCTACTTTATATTTAAAAAACGATAAATATTATAATTATATGTTGGCATTATTAAATACAAAATATTCTGAAATCTTAGTAAATATATTTAACCCAACTTTGAATTTATTAACAACTGATGTTGGAAACATCCCATTTATTATTAATGAAAACAATATTGGTATAATTGATGAACTTGTTGAGGATAATATTTTGATTGCAAAAGAAGATTGGGATTCTTTTGAAACAAGTTGGGATTTTGCAAAACATCCGTTATTAAAATCAATTTCAAAAGTTTCAACTATAAGAGATTCATTAGCAAATTGGAATACTTATACATATCAACAAAGAAGCAGATTAAAACACAACGAAGAAGAACTTAATAAAATATTTATCAATATATATGGATTAAACGACGAATTAACACCAGAAGTTGAAGATAAAGATATAACTATAAGAAAAGAGGATAAAGTAAGGGATATTAAGTCTTTTATAAGTTATGCAGTTGGCTGTATGTTTGGTAGATATTCATTAGATAAAGATGGACTAATATATGCAGGTGGAGATTTTGATAATGTATATCAAAAATATAAGAATGCAGATGGTGGCTGGGCTGGTTCTAGTTTATCCAATTATAAATATCTAAATGATAATGGAAATGAAATAGAATTATCTTTTGAAGTTGATAATGATAATATCATTCCAATTACTGATGAAGCATATTTTAGTGATGATATTGTTGAAAGATTTAAGATATTTATAAAAACAGTATATGGTGATAATACCTTTAATGAGAATATGGACTTTATTGCTGAAGCATTAGGAAAAAAAGGAACTGAAACAAGTGAAGAAACTATCCGAAGATATTTTGTAAATGATTTCTTCAATGATCACGTTAAGATGTATCAAAAAAGACCTATATATTGGTTATTAGATAGTGGTAAGAAAAACGGGTTCAAGGCATTAGTTTATATGCATAGATATAATGAGAATTTAATTCCAAAAGCAAGACTTGATTATTTACATAGAGTTCAAACAACTTATGAAAAATTATTATCTGATGTTAATTATAAACTCACTACTGATTTATCTATGACAGATAAAAAAGAAGCAAAGAATAGACAGACAAATTTAATGGCTAAATTACAAGAAATTAAAGAATATGATGAAAAAATAGCACATATTGCTAATCAAAGAATAAGTATTGATTTAGATGACGGAGTAAAAGTTAATTATGAGAAATTTAAAGATATACTTGCTAAAATTAAATAGGAGAAAAATATGATGAAAGATAATATACGTAATTTAAAAGACTTTTTGGTTATAAATTCATCTTATGTACAAATTATATTAAAACAAGTGTTAATTCTTAATGATGATATAAAAAATATCCAATATAGTAATGGTTCAAAAGGACAAAATATTAATTTTACAATAAGTTATGAATGTAATAAAATAAGAAACAGCATTTATTTTTGTGAGTGGTATAATGAACAAAATTTGAAAGAAGAATTTATTTCGTTTACTAAAGATATAAAACAACCTCCAATTGAAACATGTCCAAAACTATTTATTTTCATAACACACAAAAGTTTAAAAGATAGAATAGACGCTATTTGCAAAGAAGAAAAGATAAATAATTTATCTAAACTTAAAATTATTTACATAGAAGATATAAATGACAATTTAGGAGGAATACTAAATGTTTGATGAAGTTTTAGAACTATTGAAAGATACTTTAAATGGTGCTTTTTCAAGAGATACAGAAAGACAAAGAACTAGAAAAATTATATTTTGGTATGATTCTAAAAAAGAATATGAAGAATTTATAAATGAGTTAGAATTAGATAATACTGAAATAATAAAGTATGACAATAATAGTTTTTGGATAAGATACCATATTGAAAATGAAGAACTTGATAAGAATATAATTATCTATCTTCCTTTTGAAAGAAAAAAAGGTGTAGATAATGATTTACTTGATTTAGAAACTGCAAATAGTGACTTACTATTTAATCCAGATTCTACAACTATGAGATTAAAGAATTTAGGATTAACAGAAGATTGTAGAAAGATAGTAAGTAAATATGCAAAATTCTTTGGAAATAAAAAGAGAGAACAAGATTTTAAGAACTTTGATATTGATGATAAAAATCCAGATAATATAGATTTAATAATTACTGCAATATTACTTAATATTAAGTCAATAAATGAAGATGACATTTTAAAAGAAATTGTTAGAAATTACTATACTGATGAAAAGAGATATGAGGACTTATTTAAGTTTGGAAGTGGGGAGTTTGTTTTAGGATTATTTAATGATACTTTTGGAACAAAAGTTGAAAATTATGAAGAATTGCCTGATGTATATAAGTCTTTAATATTTACATACTTTGCTTCAAGCTTAAAAGATATAAAGAAAGCTAATAGATATAGTAAATACTTACTAACAAAAAAATCTACCAATGTTTATGTATTTATTAACAGTTTAATGAGAGATAAAACAACAAGAGAATACTTTGAAAGGCTGTCAAAGAAAGTAGAAGAAGAATTTGGAATAAAAGATTTATTGGATTCAATGGATATTGAAGATTATAAACTAGCAGACGCATTTGAATGTGTTGATGAGTTTGTTATTAAATACCTAGTAGATAAGTTATTTAATGGCATTGGAGAATATGATTTATATAATGAGTATATATCTAATAGAGAAAATAAATATTGGTATGATAAACTTGAAAATGAATATAACCTTTTAAAGGTATCTATATTATTCTTTGAAAAGATTAGAGTAATAGAAGACGCAATTAAAATTGTTGATATTGATAAGTTTGCAAAAGATTATGCTAATAATTTTAGTGAGGTAGATACATTATATAGAAAAGTATATTATTACTATGACAATATAGAAGACAAAGATGTATTTATATCATTAAAAAATAAAATTGAGAATATATATGTAAATGATTTTATGAGTGAGTTATCAATTAAGTGGAGTGATATGATAGAAAATATGGGTAAATATGATTCTAATCGTATGACATTGCAAAAAGATTTTTATAAGACTTATGTTAAACCATTTAATGATAAGAAAGATAGAATTATTGTTATTATATCAGACGCATTTAGATATGAGTGTGCAAAAGAATTAAATAATAAATTAAAAACTTTTGCTAGTAAATCTGAAATCGGTTATATGCAAGGACTTGTTCCATCATATACAAAACTTGGTATGGCTTCATTATTACCTAATAAAGAACTTTCAAGAGTAAAAGATAGTGATGATATTTTAGTAGATGGACAAGTATCTAGTTCTATAAAAGATAGAGAATTATTATTACAACAAGCAAATCCAGATTCTATTGCAGTTAAGTATGATGATTTATATGAAATGACAAAAATGGAATGGAAAAAAATGTTCTCTGGTAAAAAGGTAGTATATATTTATCACGATACAGTTGATAATGCAGGAGAGCATAATGAGAATACTATATTTACTGCTTGTGAGAAAGCAATAAACGAACTTGAAAAGTTAGTAAAAGATTTACATACTACATTTAGTGGAATAAATGCTTTCATAACTGCTGACCACGGATTCTTTTATAAGAGAGGAAAAGTTGAAAGTTATGAAAAGACTACTAAAACATCTAATGCTACAAAACAAAAAACAAGATATTCTTATTCGGATAGTATATCAAACGAAGAAGGAATCTTATCTATCAATCTTGACTATGTATTTGGAGAAAATAGTGGATATGTTAATATTCCAAAAGGAAATATAATATTTGCTAGACAAGGAATAGGTATAAACTATGTTCACGGTGGAATATTGCCACAAGAAATAATAGTTCCGGTAATAGATTTTAAATCTACAAGAACAAGTGATGGAAGTAAAAAAGTAGGTATTACTTATAGTGGACTATCTACAAAGATAACAAACGCTATTACTTATTTAGAGTTCTTACAAGACAACAATATTGATGAAAACAATAAACCTTGTAGATATTTATTACACTTTGAAGATGAAGACGGTGTAAGAATATCTGATGAGTGTACTATCATTGCTAACTATGAAAACACAGAAGTTAAAGATAGATTTTTCAGAGAAAAGTTTGTATTTAAAAATAAAGCATACGATAAGAATAAAACTTATTATCTTGTAATTATAGATGAAGAAACAGGAATAGAACATACTCGTATTAAATTCTATATTGATATTGCCATTGTGAATAATTTTGATTTCTAGGAGGTGTAAAAAGTGAAAGAACTAAACGAAAAGTTAAATAGATATTTTGCAGGAAAAGTTGTAAGAAAAGACTTAACGAAAAAAATAAAAGAGGGTGCAAATGTACCTGTATATGTACTTGAATATCTTCTAGGAATGTATTGTGCAACTGATGATGAAAAGGCAATAGAAGATGGTGTTGAAACAGTAAAAAAAATATTAGCAGATAACTTTGTTAGACCAGATGAAGCAGAAAAGATTAAATCTAAAATTAAAGAAAAAGGTATATATACTATAATAGATAAGGTAAGTGTTAAACTTAATGAAAAAATGGATATATATCAAGCAGAGTTCTCTAATTTAGGAATAAAGGACGCACTTATTGATGATAGTTTTGTTAATAAATATGAAAAATTATTAGTAGGTGGTATCTGGTGTATAATCAAAGTAAGTTATAATTTTGATGACCAAGATAGACACAGAATGCCTTTTAGGGTTGCTGCACTTGATCCCATTCAATTACCTAATATGGACTTAACAGGATTATTTGAGGGCAGAAAACATTTTGAAAAAGAAGACTGGATTGATATTCTTATTCGTTCAATGGGAATTGAACCTACAAAATTAAAATATAGTCAAAAGTGGCATTTTCTTGAAAGAGCAGTACCACTTGTTGAAAACAATTATAATCTATGTGAATTAGGTCCAAGAGGAACAGGAAAATCACATATCTATAAAGAAATATCTCCTAATAGTATTTTAGTGTCAGGAGGACAAACTACTGTTGCAAACCTTTTCTATAATATGGGGCAAAAGAAAATAGGTCTTGTAGGTATGTGGGATTGTGTTGCTTTTGATGAAGTTGCAGGTATAACTTTCAAAGATAAAGATGGTATTCAAATAATGAAAGACTATATGGCTTCTGGCTCTTTTGCAAGAGGTAAAGAAGAAAAAAATGCAAATGCTTCTATGGTATTTGTAGGAAATATAAATCAAAGTGTAGATGTTTTATTAAAGACATCACATTTATTTGAACCATTCCCAAAAGAAATGGCAAATGACTCTGCTTTCTTTGATAGAATGCATTTCTATTTACCAGGATGGGAGATTCCTAAAATGCGTCCAGAGTTAATTACTGATGAGTATGGATTTATTACAGACTACTTATCAGAGTTTTTTAGAGAAATGAGAAAGAGGACTTTTTCAGACGCATTAGATAAATACTTTAAGTTAGGAAATAACTTAAATCAAAGAGATGTTATTGCAGTTAGAAAAACCGTATCTGGACTTATTAAGTTAATATATCCAGATGGAGAATATAGCAAAGAAGATTTAGAAGAAATACTTGTTTATTCTTTAATTGGTAGAAGAAGAGTAAAAGAACAATTAAAGAAAATTGGTGGAATGGAGTTCTATGATGTGCATTTTTCTTACATAGATTTAGATACTATTGAAGAAAAATTTGTATCTGTGCCAGAAAGTGGTGGAGGTAAACTTATTCCAGAGGGAATGCTAAAAGCAGGACATACTTATTATGTAGGTAGAGGAAACTCTGGAATGATTGGTGTATATAAAATAGAAGTTGAATCCCCAAGTGGACACGGTAAATTTTCAGTATCAGGAGTAAGTTCTGACAGAGAAACAAAAGAAGCATTAAATACTGCATATAATTACTTTAAAGCAAATAAGAAAAGCATAAGTGCTAGTATTCAAGTTGATAATGTAGATTATTTACTACATATTGAAGATTTGCAAGGAAATGGTCCATCAAAGGACATATCACTTGCTTCATTCGTTGCTATGTGTAGTAGTGCATTGAAGAAACCTATGCAAGGTAGTTTAGTTATACTAGGAAGTATGAGCATAGGTGGAACAATTGGTAAGGTAGGGGAATTAGCAAATACATTACAAGTATGTTTTGATTCAGGTGCTAAAAAGATTTTATTACCAATGTCATCAGCAGGAGATATATCTACTGTTCCAAGTGACTTATTTTCTAAATTTAATATTTCATTTTATAATGATCCAGAAGACGCAGTATATAAAGCGTTAGGCATTGAGTAAAAACTATAGATGTGTTTAATAAAATATTTGGAGTACATAATGTACTCTTTTTTAGTATTTCAAACAACTTTTTTATTTGAATTAATAAAAAATCATTGAATTATTAATTTTCTTTTCAACAATCATTCTTGATGGCATATAAATAATTTGTCGGATATTGTCGAACAATTACATGTTGAAAATGGAGCAATTAGTGCTATAATTATGATAGTCATACGGGAATGTGACTATTACACATAAACATATATAAATATAAAATAAGAAAAATAATAGCTATT
>UMKX01019261.1_pt1 | contig 14083 bp, 14 predicted proteins | sample 1966471 | NCBI WGS metagenome assembly UMKX01 (sample SAMEA4836188, study PRJEB28245) | human gut metagenome | biome: gut microbiome; material: fecal sample | place: Denmark | collected 2008
AAATTACTGGAATTCAAAGCAACTGACAGCGAACATTTGTCACAAGCCAACCATCCATCCCCCACAATTGGTCTATAGCAAAAGTTTTCCTACATTATCTAAAAGGATGATTTTTTTCAGCACACCACAATCGGCAGGGAAAAGTTTTGAGTGGAGTGCGTTATATGTGCGTGGGTATCTGATATGCGTATTGTGCATATCGATACCCCTACGCACATATCAGCGGGAGCGGCGCATGACACTCAAACTTTTCCCTGCCGACTGTGAAGTCCTGAAAAACTCTCCTCCTAAATAATGTAGGAAAACGTCTCTCTCTCATGATACTGCCGCACCAATTCAGCGAGTGTAACTCTCTCAAGCACATCATCTACAGCATTATCCACTTCCTGACCCAAATCGCGAACCAGCGCATTCATCGTGCGGTTGTTTTCACTTTCTCTGTAGCCATCCAAATCCACGGCATTTCGCTGTCCCTCAATGGCACCTACCACATCTTTAGCGGTACATCGTCTGGTTTCTTCCGGAAGATAATAGCCGCCCTTGCTGCCGCGAATCACGCGCACAATCCCGGCGTGACGCAGTTTAGAAGCCACCTGTTCCATATATTTCTCTGACAAATCGTATTCCTTAGCCACCTGTTTGACCGTCACCGTACTGCCATCATGCAGTGCAAGGTCAATCAGAAAAAATAATGCATACTGACCCTTTCTCGTAATATACATAACAACCCCTCTTTCCTAATTTCTATCCTGCTCCAAAGAAGCAATTGCCACGGCACCATCGGAAACCGCTGTAATAACCTGACGAAGCGGTTTGGTTCTCACATCGCCTGCCACATAAATTCCCGGCACATTCGTCCGGCAGTCCTCCCCGGCACAAATATAGCCGGCGTCGTTTCTCTCAACTACATCCTTCACAAATGCTGTCTGCGGCTCCATGCCAACAGCAATGAAAATACCGGATAACTCAATTTCTTTTTCCTCCCCGGTCTGATTTTGTGTAAGAATCACTTTCTGTACCATACCGTCTCCGGCAATTTCTTTCACTTCATAATAAGGAAGAAATTCGATATTTTCCGCTGCCATCACTTTCTCGGAAAGTTCCTTTGCGGCGCGAAGACCTTCCCTGCGGTGAATCAAATACACTTTTTCACAAAGATTTGCCAGATACAGTGCATCCTCTAACGCCACATCGCCACCGCCGACAACCGCCGTCGTTTTATTCTTAAAAAATGCACCATCGCAGGTTGCACAGTACGAAACGCCTGCACCGGTCAATTCTTCTTCCCCTTTTACAGAAAGTTTTTTATGCCCTGCACCGGTTGCCACTAACACGTTTTTTGTGCAGATGGTTTCACCGTCTTCTAATTGCACTTTTTTATATTCGGATTCATTTTCCACGGAACTCACTTCTGCATCTATAAAGGGAACAGAAAGTGCATCCGCATGTTCTCTGAATTTCATTGCCAGCGAATATCCGGATTCTCCGTAAAGTCCCAGATAATTGTCCACGCGTTCCGTCGTCACAATCTGTCCGCCGCTAAATCCTGCCTTCTCAATGACAACAACATCTAACATTGCACGTTTTGCATAAACGGCCGCTGACAAGCCCGCCGGTCCGCTTCCTATAATTACCAAATCTTTTACCTGTTCTGCCATCGTATCCCTCCTAATCTACTTCTGATTGGCAAACTTTCTAATCTGCTCACATGTCTTTTCGATATCCTTATCCGTATGTGCCGCTGACACAAACATGGCCTCAAACTGAGACGGTGCCAAATAAATGCCCTCTTTCAGCATCGCCTTAAAATAAGCCGAATAGCGATTTGTATCCGAGGTCTGCACCGTATCATAATCAACCACTTTTTCACCGGTAAAAAACAAACTCATAAGAGAGCCAACCTGATTTACACAGACCGTTCCTCCAAATGTTTCACGCATCACTGCTGCCAGTTTTTCTGCCTTTTTCTCAATGGTTTCATAAATCGTATCCGAATCACGCAGAATTTTCAGTGTCTCAATTCCTGCAGTCATTGCAATCGGATTTCCCGAAAGCGTTCCTGCCTGATACACTTCACCAAGCGGTGCAACGCACGACATAATTTCTTTTCTGCCTCCATATGCGCCTACCGGCATACCGCCGCCAATGATTTTTCCAAGTGTCGTCAAATCCGGTGTCACGCCGTAATACTCCTGCGCACCTCCTTTTGCCAGACGAAAGCCTGTAATGACCTCATCGAAAATCAAAAGAGATTGATACTTTTTTGTAATCTCCCGTAAAAAAGGCAGAAAACCTTCTTCCGGACAAACCACACCCATATTGGCTCCCACCGGCTCCACAATAACCGCCGCAATGTTATCACCATATTTTTCAAACAATGCTTTTACCGATTCCGGTTTATTATACTCAGCAATCAATGTTGTCTCTGTATAACCCTTTGGCACACCGGCACTGTCCGGCACAGCCTGCAAAAGTGCCGCAGAACCTGCCTTTACCAAAAGTCCGTCTGAGTGACCATGATAACAACCCTTAAATTTTACAATGTAATCTTTGCCGGTATATCCTCTCGCCACACGGATGGCGCTCATCACCGCTTCCGTTCCGGAATTTACCATACGCATCATTTCCATCGATGGCATCATGTCATGAATTAACGATGCAATTTCATATTCTTTTTTCGTCGGCGCCCCAAAGGTAAGTCCCTGTTCACATGCCTGTTTCACCGCTTCAATCACAGCCGGATATGCATGTCCCAAAATTCCCGGACCATACGAACAAACATAATCAATATAATCATTCCCATCCTCATCCAAAATATGAGAACCTTTTCCACTTTTTACAAATACCGGCGTCCCGCCCACATTGCGGAATGCACGAACCGGCGAATTTACACCACCGGGCAGAAAGTGTTCGGATTTTTCAAATAACTGTTCCGACTGTGTCATAGCCTTACTTCCTTTCTCTATTGATAAAACTGCTCAAGCGCTCTGCCTAAATGTTCTAAATCGCATTGCTCTGGAACCACATCCACATCGATTCCATACGCCTGCAGTCTTTTTTTCGTCACTTCACCAATCGCCGCAACCGCAACATGCTCTTTTTTGCGGCCACGCTCCCATTCTCCTATCTTGTCCTTACCCATTTGGGAAACAAACGCCTCAACGCCGGATGCGCTGAAAAATGCAGCCACGTCCATATTCTTCCACATGGACAAATCCCCTGAAAAAGTCCCCTCGACATCATAAAAAGGGATTTCCGTAATCGTAACAGGCTTCTTTTGCAGTTCTAAAACAAGTTCTTCACTTGCCTGCAAAGCCCTCGGAAGAAGCAGATGTTCTCCCGGTTTCACGACATCTGTAAGCCCTTTGGCAAGAGCCTCTGTCGTAAACTGTTTTGGCATATAATCCGTATAAAATCCATACGTTTCCAGTGCCTTTTTCGTTCCGCTGCCAACGACAGCAAAACGAACCTTCGCAAACTCCCGTCTGTCAATTTGTTTCTTATCTGCCTCAGCAAAAAATAAATGAACCGCATTCTGGCTTGTGAAAACAATCCAGTCATATTTTTTTATCTGAGATAATTCATCCAAAAGTTTCTCTGTGCCATCCGTACGGACAACTTTCATTTTACAAAGAGGAAAAACAAAAGCCCCTTTATCTTCCATCATCTCACGCAGTTTATTATGCAGTTTCTGCGTTGCTGTTGTACCGATTTTTTTCCCGGCAAGCACACCAAAATCCTCACTGACAAAATGATATTTTGCCGTCTGTCCCACAACAAAAACCGCCGGGGAAGTAATTTTATTTTCAATTACTTTATCCGCAATATCAAAAAGTGTTCCATAGACACGTTTCTCATCCGGCATCGTTCCGTGGGAAATCACCGCAACGGGTGTTAACTCATCCTGTCCCTGTTCCATCAGCCGGTCTGCAATCATGCGGATATTTGCGACACTCATCAAAAATACACTCGTGCCATCCTGTTTCGTAATATGGGAAAAAGATTGCTCTGCCCCCTCTTTTGTGTGACCGGTAAACACATGAAAACTGCGGCTTTCCTTACGATGAGTCAAAGGAATTCCGGCGAGCTCACTCACTGCCACCGCACTTGTCACCCCCGGCACCAAAGCAAATGGGATTTTCTCTTTCTGCAGTGCTAAAACTTCCTCGCCGCCACGCCCAAAAACAAATGGGTCACCGCCCTTTAAACGGACGACATTTTTATATTGTTTTGCCGTCTGAATCAGAATCTCATTAATCTCTTCCTGCTTCTTTGCGTGGCTCATCGGTTTCTTTCCCACATAAATTTTATGGCAGTTTTCAGGAACCACAGAAAGCAGTTCCTCCGACAAAAGCCTGTCATATATGACCGCATCGCATTTTTGCAGCAAACGAAGTCCTTTTACCGTAATTAACTCCGGATTTCCGGGACCCGCTCCGATTAAATAAACCATACTATGATTTCCTCTCCTGACACAATTTTTCTACAAGATTTTGCCAATCTCCTCTGTCCCCCTGCACCGACCGCCGGATTACTTCTCCCTCTTTTTCTTCCATCAGAGAAAGATTCATCCTATGTCCATCGAGGGTACACAAAACACCAATTGGCTCATGGCATCCGGCATTTAATTTCGTGAGGACCGCGCGCTCTGTCCGCAGACACTCTGCTGTATGAACATCCGAGATTTTTCCGGCAAGTTCATTAGCAAGCGTTCCTTTTTTTGTCTCCATCGCAATCACTGCCTGACCTGCCGCCGGAAGCATTTCCTTTACAGAAAGATACTCGTAAACAAAATCTGAATCGTTATCAATGCCCTGCCGTCTAATTCCGGCAGCTGCTAACACAATCGCATCACACTCGCCTGCCCGTAGTTTATTAAGTCTCGTGCCGATATTTCCACGAAGACTTTTGCAGACAGCATTCGGATACATCTTTTTAATCTGGCACTGTCTGCGCAGACTCCCTGTTCCAATGGTAAAAACAGAATCCTTTGTAAAAGAATTTCCCTTTTTGTAAATAAGTACATCCTGCACACAGGCACGCTCCAAAACCCCGGCAACCGTAAGACCGTCTTTGCACGGGTTTGGCATATCTTTTGCACTGTGCACCGCCAAATCAATCGTATCGTCTAAAAGCGCCTGTTCAAATTCTTCGACAAACACAGCTTTTCCGCCAAAGGAAGGAATCGGCGAATCCTTTTCCTTGTCGCCCCTGGTCGTCATATACACAATCTCATATTCGTACTCCGGAAATGCCTCCTGCAATTTTGAAATAACCAGTCCGGTCTGAATTTTTGCCAGTTCACTTTTTCTTGTGCCAATCCGAATGACTGATTTTTTCCACTCTTTTTTTACCATGTCCAACATAATCTCTTTCCGTTTTTCTTCCTCCGGCTCTGTTTTCAAAACCGCATTTCTTTTTTCAAGAAGCGTCTTTGCCATATCTCCGCAGTTATCCGGCAGATGGCTCCTAATACTCTTTTTTATCTGAGAAGCTAACGCCGGAGCACTGCCACCGGTCGAAACCGAAACTACGACATCATCCTGCTTTATAATTGCCGGAAAATAAAAACCGCAGTCTTTTTTGACATCCACCACATTGACAAGAATCCGTTTGCCCTTACAAATGGCAGCGATATGGGAATTGACTTCACTGTCATTCGTCGCCATAATCACCACATCGGCTCCTTCGATATCACCATCCTCAAATGGTCTTTGAACCAATAAAAGGGCATCTTGTTTCGATTCAATTTTCTGCAATTCATCGCAAATTTTTGGTGCAATCACCGTAACACGTGCCCCAAACGACAGCATCATAGAAACTTTTCGGTATGCCACTTTGCCACCGCCGCCGATAACACATAACTTATCCTGCATCTGAATCATAAATGGGAAAAATGCCATTTCGACCTCCTCGATATAGAAGAAAGAAGGCAGACGCTACCTTCTTTCCTTTTTATTACGAAATTACTAATTCCTCTTTTGTCACCTGTTTTTCCTCATCGACACGGAACGCATTCAATACCGGATTGTCTGCTTCCATCAACGATAAAATCAGATAATTTGCCTTGGAATCATAGGCAAGCCGTTTGTCCTCCTCCGATGGTCTCGATGGAGACTCCGGATGAGAATGGAAATTGCCAAGCGGCACATAGCCATTTTTACGCATATCTTTGACTGCCGCAAGCTGCTCTTTCGGATCCATGGAAAAATGCTCGTTGCTCTCATCCATGTTTGTCAGGAGATAAACCTTTTTCACATACTGTTTTTCCCCTTCCACAACACCGCCAATCAAACCACAGGCTTCATTCGGAAGACCTTCTTTGCAGTGAGCTAACATTTTCTCATAATCACTTTTTGTCAAAAATAACATATCCTTTTCTTCCTTTCCGCCTACTTTCCGTCACACTCTACCTGCTCGTAATCAATTAACTCCGTAATTGTCGGATGATCACCGCAGACTGCGCAGGTGCCATTTGCCTTTGGCAGTTTAATCGTGTGAAATTCCATCTTAAGGGCATCATAAGTCAAAAGTTTTCCGGTCAGCAAATCACCAACACCAATCAGATACTTAATTGCTTCCATCGCCTGCAAACTTCCGATAACACCGCCCATAGCACCGATAACACCGGCCTGTTTACAGGTAGGAACAGCATCCTTCGGAGGCGGATCCTTGAAGACACAGCGGTAGCATGGTCCTTCCCCCGGAACATAGGTCATAAGCTGGCCCTTAAAGCGGATGATTCCTGCATGGGAAAATGGTTTCTTTGCCATTACGCAGGCATCGTTAATCAAAAATTTCGCCGGGAAGTTATCTGTACCATCAATGATAAAATCATAATCCGCAATCAAATCCATAATATTTTCCGATGTTACAAACTCGCGGTATGTATTTACTACCACATCACTGTTCATCGCATTCATCGTCTCTTTTGCCGATTTTACTTTTGCTTTGCCTACATCTGCCGTGCCATGAATAATCTGACGCTGCAAGTTCGACAAATCTACCTCATCCGCATCGACAATACCAATGGTTCCAACACCGGCTGCTGCCAGATACATTGCTGCCGGAGCACCAAGTCCACCGGCTCCGATAATAAGGACTTTGCCGTTTAACAGCTTTTTCTGTCCTTTCACGCCTACTTCCTGCAAAATAATATGCCGGGAATAGCGCTCCATCTGCTCATTTGTAAACGCCATTAATTTGCGCCTCCTCCCATGAAATAAAGAAATTCTACGACATCATTTTCTTTGAGTGCCGTTGTAGCAAAATCTGTGCTTTCCACAAATTCATCGTTTACTGTTACAGTTACATAATCCGGGTTTTCCACTTTCTCAACCTCAATGAGTTTTGCGATTGTCAAACCCTCATCGTATGTTTTCTTTTCTCCAGCTACGGTTACTACCATTTTCATATCCTCCTTTATAAAACTTCCTCTACAGCTTCTTCTAACTCTTTCCGCTTTACAAGACCTCGGATTCGGTTTACTTCTTTTCCCTCTTTGAAAAACAAAAGGGTTGGGGAAGCTGCTACTTCATATTTTTGTGCCAGTTCGGCATCAAAATTCACATTTACTTTGACGACGATAAGTTTATCCTCATAGTCATCTTCAATTCCGCCTAAAACCGGCGATAATTGTTTACATGGAATACAGCTATCCGAATAAAATTCAACGACAACCGGAAGAGACGCCTTAAGAACTTCGGCTTCAAACTCTTCTGCATTCACTCGCTTTGCCATGTCCTGCCTCCTATTCTTCTACCTTTTTAACAATCAAATCATAGGTGCCATTTTCATTGTCAATCAATTTCAGAACCTGCTGTCCTTCTTCCTTAAAACTTCTTGGCACATTCTGAACCGGTTCTCCATCATTCATCGTAACCGCTAACACCTGTCCGATTTCCAACTCTTCCATTGCTACTTTTGCCTTTACAAATGTCATCGGGCAGACAACATCCGTAATATCTACTCTTTCATCTACTTCAAACTCAGCCATGATATGCCTCCTTCATCTTTTCTATAAATTTATCTTCGCCAACTCTCTCGATTGTGAATCGGAAACGTTCGCTTGGATTTGCGTTATCATCAAAAAACTGAATTGCTGCGTCCGTTACACGGAACAAATCTTCCTCGGATTCAATCACCGGTAAAATTTCCTCACCTTTGTGAATCCGGTTGCCAAACAGTCCGCCAAACGATACGAGATAACCGCTTTTTGCATCCCATGCATCCGTCGGACATGCTTTCACGCAGCGTCCACAGTAATTACATTTACTCTCGTCCACTTTTATTTTATTATCCTCAAGAGTAATCGCATCGGTACGGCATGCCTTAACACAGACACCACAGGAAATGCAGGCATCTTCTTTCCACTGCACTTTCGTTGCGCCTTTGATACCAACATCATTTTCCTCTGCTTTTAAGCAGTTGTTCTGGCATCCGGTCACACCAAATTTAAACTTATGTGGAAGTTCTCTGGCGAAATATCTCTCATCCAGTTTTTTTGCAATATCATATGTGTCAATGTTGCCGCTTGGACAAATCTGATTTCCCTGACAGGAAGTAATCGTACGAACACGTGGTCCGCACACACCCGGCTTACAGCCACCTTTTGCCAAATCTTCTTTTACGGCATCAATATCATCTAATTTGATAAATGGAATTTCCACGCTCTGACGGGAAGTCAGGTGAACATGTCCATCTCCATATTTGTCTGCTACTTCCGCAATTGTTTTCAAATTCTCTGCGGTTAAGTTTCCTCCTACGACTGCCAATCGAAGAGAAAAACAATTTTTTTGTTTCTGGCGCATAAATCCGCCCTTTTTCAGTGTACTGTAGTCGACTGCCATTTTCTTATCCTCCTGCTCTTTCTACTTGAGTGCGTGCTTAAAATCTTCGATTAAATCCTCCACATCTTCAATTCCGACACTAATGCGAATCAAATCATCAAAAACGCCCGCCTCTTCTTTTTCTTTTTGTGTACTGTGTGCATTCAGCGTTGATTCCGGATGAATGATTAACGTTTTCGTATCGCCAATATTCGACACTATTTTCGGTATTGTCAATGTGTTAATCAAATCAAACGCACGCTCTTTGGAGCCAACTCGAATTGTAAAAATTGCTCCATATCCATTTTGCAGAACTTTCTCTGCCTGTGCATGCCATAAACTGTCACTAAGTCCCGGATAATTTACTGTTACATCCGGATACGTGTTTAAAAATTCAGCCAGTTTTTTCGCATTATCGCAGGCCCGCTCCATGCGCAGACCCAGAGTTTCCATACCTAAGAGATTATAAAACGCTGTCTGTGGAGACAAACAGGCTCCCGTATTACGGAACAGACCGTTTCGCAGTTTTGCCGTAAAAGCAAATTTGCCAAACTTCGCATACTCTGCCATGCCCGGATATTTCTCCTTGTCCCAGCGAAAGGCACCGCTGTCGGTAATCACACCACTGATGGCGTCACTGTTGGCATTGATGTATTTCGAGGTCGAATTGACTACAATGTCCGCTCCTTTTTCAATCGGGCGTACCAGATATGCCGTTGCTACCGTGTTATCCATCACAAGTGGCAGATTATGTTTGTGTGCTGTCTCTGCTAACTTCTCAATATCCACAACATCAAGTTTTGGATTACCAATCGTTTCTGCGAAAATCACGCGGGTCTTTTCATTGATGGCGGCTTCCACCGCCTGCTCATCGTGAATATCCACAAATACTGTTTTAATGCCAAATGCCTCAAAATCATGAAACACATCGATGGAACCGCCGTACAAACTTGTACTCGCTAAAATTTCCTCGCCCGCACGGACAACATTTAACAGCGCATTCGTAATCGCTGCCATACCGGATGCACAGGCAACCGATGCAATTCCACCTTCCAATGCTGTCATTTCATTTTCAAAAGCTAAAATCGTCGGATTATTAATTCTCGTATAGGAAAATCCGTTTGCTTTATTATGAAACAACTTTTCATGCTGTTCTGCCGAAGACTGGTAAAAAGCACTGGAATGATAAATCGGAGTCAGTGTAGCACCGGTCTCCTTATCCCCTTTTTCTACCTGATGCAGTAGTGCTGTATTAAATCTCATGGCGTCCTCCTCTAAATGTAATCACCGCGTTTTGCTTCATTACCCAAAAAGACGGACTGCTCACGGATATAATCCGCTGCCCACTTCGCATCTGCGCCCTCGTCAAGCCAGTTACTTAAGTACGATTCACTCTTATTCTGAATGGTATCTGCCTGCTTTTTATCAACTAACAATAATACAACAATACCGGCACGATGTAAATGTTTAATCACACAGTCAATATCATCATTTTTTCCAGGGGCATACAAATATGTATGTCTGCCATCCAGATTCAGAATTTTCTCGACGTCTTCCACAAACGCACGGTTTATCTTCTTGTCATCTTTTACAAATTCAACTGTAATTGCTTTCTGTCCATTGGTTGCTGCACGAACAGTTCGGTCCACACGGCCTTCGTAGACACTGTGCTCTTTCTCATGCACTTCTTCCACGACACCGCAGGCAGAAGTCATATTCGTCACACGGTCAATCAAAATGAATTCACCCATCGTTTTATGATTCTTAAATTCATCGATGACAATGCGGTCTGCCAGTGAAATTTTGCAGCTTGCAATCTCATTTTTAGCAAGATTTTTTACATCCTTTTTCTCACCGGTATTAACATCTACCGCATAAGAAATTTCTGTCACAGAACAAGGAATTGTTTTCGTTCCGAGTTTAAAGAAGAAGTTTTTGCCACGGAACAATTCGTCATCATCCATCCACAAAATCGTGGCAGTCAGAGTCGATGCCGTTTTCACACCGGAATCTACCGTAAGTACACAGCCGCGGGAAACATCCACTTCCCTGTCTAACTGAATGGTAACCGGCTGGCCTTTTTTCGCCTCTTTACTATCCTTATCACCAACATAAATACTTTTTACTTTTGCCTTTTCATTGCTTGGCAGCGTTGTCAGCTCGTCTCCCACATGGATATTTCCATTTTCTACCTGTCCCTGAAAACCACGGAAGGTATGGTCCGGACGGCACACACGCTGTACCGGCATATAAAATCCTTTTTCATGAGAATCCTCTGCCACATCCACATCTTCCAAATAAGAAAGAAGAGTTGGTCCTTCATACCAGTCAATCGCATCGGATTTCTTTGTTACATTATCTCCTTCCGTTGCGGAAACCGGAATAATCTGAATTGTCTGAAGATTCAGTTCACCGGCAAGTTCTTGAATCTGTTTTTCGATTTCATCAAAACGCTCTTTACTGTAATCAACCAAATCCATTTTATTAACAGCAAATACAAACGAATTGATTCCCATCAACGCACAGATTCTCGCATGACGTCTTGTCTGAATCAAAACACCCTGTGTGGCATCAATCAAAATAACTGCCAAATCCGCAAAGGAAGCACCTACTGCCATGTTTCTTGTATACTCTTCATGACCCGGCGTATCTGCTACAATAAAACTTCTCTTATCTGTCGTAAAATAGCGGTATGCCACGTCAATCGTAATTCCCTGCTCTCTCTCTGCCATCAATCCGTCAAGCAAGAGCGAATAATCAATCGCACCGCCGCGGCTTCCGACTTTACTGTCAAGTTCCAACGCTTTTTCCTGATCGGCATAAAGAAGTTTTGAATCATACAGGATATGACCGATCAAGGTTGATTTTCCGTCGTCCACGCTTCCGCATGTAATAAATTTTAATAATCCGCTCATCTTAGAAATACCCCTCTCTCTTTCTTCTTTCCATACTTCCTGCTGCCTCATTATCAATTACTCGTGTCGTTCTCTCTGACGATACGGCACTAAGTGTCTCATCAATAATTTCATCCAAAGTAGTTGCCGTTGACTCGCATCCTCCGGTCAGAGGATAGCATCCCAATGTACGGAAACGTACACTCTTATGCTCAATTTTTTCACCCGGACGTAATTTCATGCGGTCATCATCCACCATAATAATGTTGCCATCGCGGTAAACAACCGGGCGGACTTTTGCAAAATACAAAGAAGGAATCTCAATTTTTTCCCGTCTTATGTACTGCCAGATATCCGTCTCTGTCCAGTTGGAAAGTGGGAACACTCTCACTTCCTGATGTTTCTGAATCTGGGAATTATATAATTTCCACATCTCCGGACGCTGGTTTTTCGGATCCCAGGCATGATGCTCATTTCTAAAAGAAAAGATTCTCTCTTTCGCACGGGACTTTTCTTCATCTCTTCGTCCGCCGCCAAATGCTGCGGTAAAACCATATTTATCAAGCGCCTGTTTCAATGCCTGTGTCTTCATGATATCGGTGTAAGCAGAACCATGATCAAATGGATTAATGCCCTGCTTTACTCCTTCCTCATTGATATATTCAATCATTTCAATGCCAAGTTCTTTCGCTCTTCTGTCACGGAACTCAATCATTTCTTTAAATTTCCATGTCGTGTTTACGTGCAAAAACGGAAATGGCGGTTTCTCCGGATAAAAAGCTTTCATTGCCAGGTGTAACATAACCGAACTGTCTTTTCCAATCGAATACAGCATAACCGGTTTTTCACATTCCGCCGCAACTTCGCGAATGATATAAATTGCCTCTGCCTCCAGTTCATCCAGATGTGATAATTCACTCATATCGTTTTCCTTCCTTTCTTCTCTCCTCGTTAATATTTGTTGGACTCTTTCGTATTTAGAACAATCTGCTCGGTTTCGCCATCCTGTCTGTGTATCTGCCAGTACAGCTTATCTCCTTTTTTGTCGACTGTCATTTTGCTTCCCATACCGCCGATATCGGCTCCTAAGTAGAGGGAAATCGCACCGAAGTGACATTCTTTCACACAAGAGGAACATCCCCAGCAGTCCTTCGGGTACTTGATATAGGCTTTCCCTGCCTCATTCATTTTAATAAGGCTTCCCGGACATACCTGCTCGCAGGCTTTACAGCCTTTACAGAGCGCCTGATTCATCGTGATGCTCATAATGCTCCTCCCTTCCAACTAATTTACGGGTAAATACGGTGATTTTGCCATCTTCCATTTTGGAATTAACATACTTTAACCAGTCACCGCTCTTTTTAGGATAATCTAAATTTTCATCAAAACTGTGCCATCTTGTCTCTTTTCTTGCAAAAAGATGAGCAATTACCGATTTGCACACGGTAAGACGTTCTTTCAATTCATACACAAACATCAACTCATGCATATCACCGGCGTTTACATTTTCGGCAAGTTTTTCTATTTTTTCAATCTTTTCTTTCGCGAGCGCAAGCTGTTTTTCATTGAATTGATAATGCGTGGAAATACCTCCGGCATACTCATCCATTACTTTCTGCATTGCCTCTTCCAGCGCTTCCGTCTCATACATACCGCCTTCATTTGATAAATAGCGGTTGTACTCCGTAATCTTTGCATCAAGAGCTTTTTTCTCTGTACTCTCATCAGATGCCTTCTCTTTATCTCTTTCCTCATTCAATTGAAAAACTATTTTCTTGGCTGCGATTTCACCTTCAACCATCGCACCGGTCACATATTTCTGCGGACATCCGCCTGCCACATCTCCTGCGGCAAACAAACCATGAATCGTAGTCTCTCTGTCGGTATCAACCCAGTAGCCGCTCGCTGTATGGCCACCGACGATATAAGGCTCAGTGCCCTCGATTTCGACATTCTGCTCACTCGGATTTTTACCCGATTCAAGCCATTTGAGTGTCTGGCTCGGTGCCATGTTTAAGTACGCTTTTTTCAGCGACTCATCCTGCTCTGCGGTAATGCCCTCTGTTCTCAGATAACACGGTCCGCGCCCCTCTAAATTTTCCATCACCGTGCCGTAGACACGCTCCGATGTTGTCAGACCGTATTTATCTTCGTATACTTCTCCTTTGGCATTCACCTGCTTCGCACCAACGCCCTGAGCAATCGTTCCGGTCGGTGCAATTGTATCTTTACAGCGAAGTGCGATAAAACGCATTTCAAATGTTGTCATTTCTGCTCCGGCACGAATCCCCATCGCATAACCGGCTCCGGTATTAAATGGCGGATACCACATTTTGTGGCGGGAAAATCCCGGATTATTCG
>UMKX01026760.1_pt1 | contig 13985 bp, 10 predicted proteins | sample 1966471 | NCBI WGS metagenome assembly UMKX01 (sample SAMEA4836188, study PRJEB28245) | human gut metagenome | biome: gut microbiome; material: fecal sample | place: Denmark | collected 2008
AGGAAAGGCGGTTATGAATACAAACGGCAGTGTAGCCGAACTGTATCTGAACGGTGTAAAACAAGTGCCCGGAACGTATAGTGTCGGCACTCACCCCGGTTATTTCGAAGGAGATGGGACTCTGACCGTACTGAATGCTACCGGTATTGGAGATGTGACTACGGAAAATTTTGTTTATTATCGGAAAGGCCACCTCTTTCTGTCGGATAGTTGTGAAAGTGTAGCTGTTTTTGATCTGGAAGGAAAGCAGTTGTTCCAGGCGAATCATCAGAAAAATTGTCGTGTAGTACTTCCGAATGGCGTTTATCTGGTTAAGGCGGATAATCGGGTTGCGAAAATAATGGTAGCCGAGTAAGATGAATGGAAGCGTCCTGTGAGGGGCGCTTTTTTTATGATATATTTGTCAATACTGTTGGTTGTTGTCTGATGGAACTGTTATTGTACTTCGTAATCTATTTGTAATGTGTAATACATTTGTAACCTGTTTGTCATAAGGGTGTATGGGGGCATCGTTACTTTTGCACCAAAATATTAAGTTATAAACCTGATGAGAATATTGGTTACGATTGGGGCAGGATTACTGCTGACGACAACAGCTTTGGCACAAGTAAACGAAGAAGTGGTAGATGGGAAAAAACTGGATAAGGAGAAGATGGAATTGCACGACTATTTGCCGGCAATCCATGGAACGATCCGTGCAAAATACGAATATCAGACGGCAACTGACGAAAGTCGTTTTCAAGTACGGAATGCCCGTTTCAGCTTGACAGGCAATGTGCTTCCGATCGTGGCTTATAAAGCGGAAATAGATCTGTCCGATCAGGGAAAAATCCGTATGCTGGATGCTTATACTCGTATTTTCCCAATAAAGCATGTCAACTTTACGATCGGACAGATGAGGGTTCCTTTTACGATTGATGCGCACCGTTCGCCGCATGTACGCTTTTTCGCTAACCGTTCGTTTATTGGAAAACAGGTTGGTGATGTACGTGATGTCGGGGCCACTCTGGCTTATACACGCAAAGATGCATCTTTGCCGTTCATCCTTGAAGGCGGGTTGTTCAATGGCTCCGGACTGACAGAACAGAAGGAATGGCATAAAACATTGAATTATTCTTTGAAAGGGCAACTTTGGTTTGCGAAGGGATGGAATCTTACGCTGAGTACCCAAATGATGAAACCTGCCGAGGTACGCGTCAATATGTACGATGCCGGAATTTATTATGAAACTGATAAATTCCATATAGAAGCGGAATATTTGTATAAGACGTATGGACATGACGCTTTTAAGAATATGCATTCTGTCAATAGTTTCGCTATTTATGATATTCCGCTTCGCCGCTTTTTTCATAAGATGTCTTTTCTGGCACGTTATGATATGATGACGGATCATAGTGATGGAATAACAACGTCTGAAACGGAACCGAATAAGTTGGCCATAACCGATTATGCACGCCATCGTGTGACAGGCGGTTTGACTTTCAGCTTCTCCAAATCTTTTATAGCCGATATACGCTTGAACTACGAAAAGTATTTTTATAAAAGTGGAGGAATACCCGATCCGTCCGAACAGGATAAGTTAGTGATTGAATTTATGACACGGTTTTGAGTTGTATGATTTATGAATGATGATTTAGGAGCGATGATGTTGGAAAATAAATTAATTTCATTGTTCATTATTCATTATTCATTCCTACTTTTGCAGCATGGCACAGGAAATTGAACGTAAATTTCTCGTTTCGGGAGATTATAAATCGCAGGCTTTTGCGCAAAGTCGTATTATACAGGGATACATAAGCAGTGCCCGGGGAAGGACGGTACGGGTACGAATCCGTGATGGTAAAGGGTATCTTACTATTAAGGGGGCTTCTAATGCTTCCGGAACCAGCCGTTATGAGTGGGAGAGAGAGTTGCCGTTGAACGAGGCCGAAGAATTGATGAAACTTTGTGAGCCGGGAGTGATTGATAAAACCCGTTATTTGGTCCGTAGCGGGGCGCATGTTTTTGAAGTGGATGAATTTTATGGTGAGAATGAGGGGCTTGTAGTGGCGGAAGTTGAATTGAGTACAGAGGATGAAGCTTTTGTGAAGCCTGCTTTTATCGGTCAAGAGGTGACGGGGGATGTCCGTTACTATAATTCACAGCTAATGAAAAAGCCGTATACAATCTGGTAACTCTAAAAATAATCTGTATATTTGTTCGCATTCAAAAGAACAGTGTATGGAACAATTATATAATTATCTGCCGCGCGAGTTGGTTACCTTTATTTTGGTGACTTTATTTTCTCTTCTTATCGGTTTGTCGCAGCGTAGAATCAGTCTGAAACGAGAAGGAGAAACCACGCTTTTCGGTACAGACCGTACTTTTACTTTTATCGGTATATTGGGATATCTGCTTTATATTCTTGATAAAGCAGATATGCGTCTCTTTATGGGGGGCGGTTTGATTTTGGGGATATTGCTCGGGCTGAACTATTACGTCAAGCAGTCTCAATTTCATGTTTTCGGGATTACTACTATTATAATAGCCCTGATTACTTATTGTATTGCTCCCATTGTAGACACGCAGCCATCGTGGTTTTACGTGATGGTAATTGTGACTGTATTGTTACTGACAGAATTGAAGCATACCTTTACTGAGTTTGCCCAGCGTATGAAGAATGACGAGATGATCACTCTTGCCAAGTTTTTGGCTATCAGTGGAATCATTTTGCCGATGTTGCCCGACAAGAACATCATTCCGGATATCAATCTGACTCCCTATTCCATATGGTTGGCTACGGTGGTGGTTTCCGGTATCTCGTATCTGTCTTATCTATTAAAGCGTTATGTGTTCCGTGAGTCGGGAGTATTGGTTTCCGGTATCATCGGCGGATTGTATAGCAGTACGGCCACCATCTCTGTATTGGCACGTAAAAGCCGTAATGCGCATTCCGAACAGGCTACGGAGTATGTGGCTGCCATGTTGTTGGCTGTAAGTATGATGTTCTTGCGATTTATGATACTTATTTTTATTTTTAGTCGTGAGATATTTGTCAGTATCTATCCTTATTTGCTTATTATGGCTTTGGTAGCTGCTGCTGTTGCCTGGTTTATTCATTCCCGGCGGAAGAAAACGGATGGTACCGAAAGTCTGGATGAAGAAGAGGACAGCAGCAATCCGTTGGAGTTCAAAGTTGCTTTGATCTTTGCGGGGTTATTTGTCGTTTTTACGGTGCTTACTCACTATACTTTGATTTATGCCGGTACGGGAGGGTTGAATCTTTTATCGTTTGTTTCCGGTTTTAGTGATATTACTCCTTTTATCTTGAACTTGCTACAAAATACGGGCAGTGTGGCTGTGTTGGTTGTTACGGCTTGTAGTATGCAGGCTATTGTGAGCAATATTCTGGTAAACATGTGTTATGCCTTGTTTTTTTCCGGGAAAGAGAGTAAGCTGCGTCCGTGGATTTTAGGAGGATTCGGGTGTGTAGTGGCAATAAATGCTGTGTTGTTATTGATTTTCTATCTATTGTAATCCGTTGATATTTATGGGAATAAAAAAGTCCGGGCGATGTACACCCGGACTTTTTTATTTTCGGAAATTTATTTCTTGATTGAGCATTTCTATCAGAATTGAATATCGTTCATGCTATTTACCAGTAGTTGGTATTTGATAAATCCTCCTGATTTTGATGAATACTTTGTGTAAATGGCTGTAATATCTCCCGTTTTTCCATTCTCCGGCAACGGTTGAAGTGCGAAGTTTGCATAACCGCTTACACGTACAATGTAATTACCTGTCGAGGTAGGATTGCCTTCGTTGTACGAGAACCAGGACGAACCATAGTAGCGTTGATTATTATAACTATACGCATAAGTCGGTGTCAATCCTTCTTCTTCATAATACTTATTGGTATAAACGGCCGTAGTTGAACCACCCGGATAAGTCGTTTCTAAATATTGGGGGTATTTGTCGTCATCGAATGTTCCTGCTCTGTATTCCAGACCTTCGAAACGAACGAGACGGCCTAAGGCATCATCGTTGAGTAGCTTTTCATAATCATCTGCTTTTACAACCAATGTATCACTTTTGCTTAACTCTCCCAAAGCACCGGTAAAAATATGGGCATTAACCAGTAGTTGGGTTTCAAGATTACGATTGGCATATCCTTTGGCAATATCCGCTTCTGTCGGCATTCCACCCACACTTAACATATAGCGGTAACAGCCAATTGCCAGTCCTTTGGTCTTTACGAATATTTCCTGTCCGGGATGATAAAATACATAGTTGCTAACCATTAGCTTCAGTTCGATAGCCGATTCTGAATCTTCATCATAAATATATACCGATTTATAAACGTTGCCTGCCTGGTCGCTTGAGATTACTTTACCATGGATAACGTAATCTTCTGTGATCTCAAGAGTCTTGCCTAAACTTGCGGCACCGTTGCCGTATACATCGTAGAATAGTTGCTTGAAGTCTTTGATCGAGATCAAAGTTTCATTGGCAAAATCCTCTTCAGTCCATACTTTCGCCGGAGCTGGATCGTCAAAGTCGTTATAGCAGCTCGTAAAGCTTAATACGATCGCTGCCATCATGCATATTTTCAATATTTTGTTCATAGCTTTCATTTTTTATTCGTTACGTTACTTAGAACCGGAAATAAATATTCATATAATAGGTCGTACCGAACATATAGAAATATTTCGAATCGAACGGCTGGTACGTCTGATAATTTTCATCTTTGTTCTTGAGTAGACGTACTTGCTCATATCCACCTGTCTTGATATCCTGATTATTGAGCAGGTTCTTTACTTCAAGGCTGAATCCAAGTGTATAGATCCGGTTGATGTACCAGTTCTTACCGATGCTGGCATTGAGGACACAAGCCGGATCGAACTTCTCCTGATGGCGTAATTCGCGGATGTCTTCTTCTGTCATATTACGTGATAAAACAGCGTCCGTACGGTAGAGCGGGCTCATGGACAAATACATATTGTTGTAGTAATTCAAGTCTACGGAAGCATAGAGGTTTTTACGGCTGCGATAAGATAAACCGATGTTCATAGCTGTCTGCGGAGTGCTTTCTACACGGAAGTTTTTCCAGTAGACCTTACCTTGATTCTTGATTTCGCCACTGTTATCCTGTATCTGTACATAGTCGGGATTGGAATCATAAGTAAACTGCCCCAACTGATAGCTCCGTTCAAAGACAATCCTTGATAAAGAGGTATAGAAGCAGCTACTTCCAGACCGAAGTGACGCTTGTCGATACCGCTCATTGCAAAGTTAGAGAAAGTGGACTCCACGTCATCATAGTACGACAGTACTTTTGTCTGATCCATGAACTTCGTATAATAACCGGATACACGTGCCTTGATATCTCCTATACGCAGGTTGTAGGATGCGTCTACACCGAATACTTTTTCAGCGGAGATACCCGGAGTAACGGAGTTACGCGTACGTGGAGATACGAATGCCGCCTGGAATGCCGGCGCATCCTGCATATAGATAATACTGGCATCGATAGAGTGGGCTGCCGAGAATTTATAATTGAAATTAGCTTTCAGTTTATACGTCAGGTAATTCAACTTTTGGGAGTCGCCTTGTGAATTATCGAGGAATAACCCCTTTTCCATAAACCATGGCGCCACAAGGTAGAGTGTCCCACCTCACCACCAAGGTTGATACCAATACCTTTGAAGTTTGTTTCATACATAGCCCAAGCGCGAGCGGTGAGGTTATTGCCATAATAGTCATAACTGTATTTGTCTCCTTCTTTGGCTGCACGGGCATGACCGTATTGCTGGTAATAATCCATATCATTCTGGTAAGGAACCGGATTAAGACCACCCATGTCACGTTCTGCAAACTTGTCTACATCCACCCAGTAATCACCGCCTAATAAGTCTTTTACTTCGCTGTAATATTCAGTACGGTTGCGACGAAGGTTCATCCCGCCGTTGATTTTGGAATTGTTGCGTAGTTGGTGTGAGAATTGTGTATAGAAATTCCAGTCCAACTGATCGGTATGGCGTTCTTCGATCATGTTGATGGCACGGCGTCCGGAGCCATACAGCGAGTTCTCCGGCTGATTACGGTTGATGTCATACAACTGATCCCAATTGATGTGGCGTATGTTGTCTGTATTGGTGCGCCATGCTTCGTCGAGCCATGCACCGATTTCTGTGCCATTGTAGAAACTCGGCAGATAGCGATAGTAATCGGGACGTGGGTCCGGACCACCATACCATGTCAGTGCAGAATAACCATTCTTTCCGAAACGTAAGGAACTGGCAATATTCAATTGAGAACGATCGGTGATATCGAACGTATAATTAAGCATTGCGATGGGCTCGTGATAATTACGTACACGTGCATTACGGCGTTTGCCGTCCTGCCATCCCCAGTTGGGGTTATAGTAATTGTTGCCTACCAGGTCATACGCTTCTTGGGTAGAGGCCTGTTGTGCTCCGCGCTCCGTAGGAGTACCCAAAACAGTTAGTCCTAAACGATGTTGGGTGTTAAACTGTTTTTCGACGGCTGCAAAGTAGCCGAAAGCGTTATAGAAAACGCCGTCTACGTAAGAATTTCCTCCTTGACGGGTTGAAACGGAAAAGGCATATGACCAGCCGTTGTCCTGTTGCCCGGATGAATAAGTTAGCATGCCACGGAAACGATACATAGAATTACCGTTTACTACACTGGCACGTAATCCTTTACGCATTTGTGAAGGGCGGGTGTTGATATTGGTCGTACCGGCAATGCCACCGATACCCATATCACCCATATTTAATCCGGAGGTGATTTCTTGATTACGGGTAGCGTCATTCAAGCCGCTCCACAATGACCAGGGAGTATATCCCGTCATAGCATCGTTAAGCTGGATACCGTTCATATAGACATCCGAATATTGTGAATCGTAACCACGGACATTGAAGCGCATCTCACTGAATTTATAAGATGCGATGTTATTGAAAACATCTTTTGATGCGGACAGTGATGAAGGTAATGACTGGGCATCATTCAAAGTCTCAGTATCGAACTCTGCAAATACGGCATCGTCCAACATCATTGTGTTTTCGGGTACCATGATTACGAGATTGATATCTCTCATCATTTGGTCTACACGGACGGCAATGGTCAGCGATTCGAATTCGGTTGCTTCAAAAGTAAGTGAGTATTCGCCTTTCGCCAATTTATCAATCTCAAAATTACCGGTTGCATCGGTTGTTGTCGTAATATCGCCGGGTGTTAAGGTGACCTTTACACCATCGATAGCCGCACGTGTTGTACGGGAAACGACTTTACCTTTAACACCGCCACCCTGTGCAAAAGCCGTCAGCGAAGCCAAAGATAACACCATAATCAGAAATGTTTTTATTCTCATAAATGTTGAAGATTTTTATTTACCTATATAGATATATACGGGGAAGTGATCACTGAAACCTCCCTGAAAATTATTGCCCACATATGTACGCAACGGATATCCCTTGTATTGTCCCTCTTTTTGCACCATGTATCGTTGCTTAAAGATATTGCCATAGAATTTGGAGCCGGGTGCTTTCTGAAGCTGGAGCTTACCGGTCGAACCTTTAGCCAGATTCTCACTCATAACAATGTTGTCGAAAATATTCCATGCATCACCATAAGCCAATGAACCGAATCCGGCTTTCAGCATGTCTGCATATGGATTGTACATATCTCCCTTCTTGAGATCTTTCAGTTTGAATTTCGCACCCAATCCTTGAGCGATGCTCTTGTCTGTCGGATCATCGTTAAAGTCTCCCATTGCAATGATTTTGGTGGCCGGATTTGCCCGTAACACGGAGTCGGCAATACTGCGCATTTGTTCTCCTACCGCGATGCGTTTAAACTCCGAAGCTTCTTTGCCTCCCAAACGTGAGGGCCAGTGTGCTACCATGAAGAAGAAAGGTTCATCTTCGATCGTTCCCCACATGGTAAGGATATCACGCGTTTTGAAATGGGGTAGCGAAGGAATGACTGTTTTTACAGGATACTGTCCTTCTATTTTGAACACATCCGGTCGGTAAAGGAATGCCACATCCACACCACGTGCTTCCGGTGAATCAAAATGGGCGATTCGGTAATTAGCCGGTGCCAGTTTGGGCGTTGCTACGATGTCTTTCAGCACGCCTCTGGTCTCTACTTCGGAAACACCGATTACAATCGGATAATTCTTATCGATGGCTGCAATATCAAAAAGTACCCGCTCTGTGTTGTTGAGCTTTTTGTTATATTTGGCTGTATTCCATTTCTTGGGGCTATCAGGAGTGAACTCGTCATCCAGAACTTCGGGATCATTGATTGTATCAAAGAAGTTCTCGAGATTATAGAAAACCACCTTATAAGGCTTCTGTGCGAAACTGAATGAAATCAGTAACACAAAGAAAATAGAAGGAATCAATAGCTTTTTCATATGCCAGAGTTATTAGTTAATTCCCCACTGCGTAGGGTTATTTTGTTGTTTTACAGAAGCGGATACTTGTGGGAAAAACGTGAAACTGGTTTTGGCCTCGATATCGGCAACTTTAGTGCAAATAGACCGGGGAATATCCTGTCCGTAGGATTTATGTTCCACCCAGAATCCGATAGAAATCAGCTCGTCTGCCGAACAATCTTTGATTGCTTTGCCTGTCGAACCACTTTTGGTACGCAATAATACCTTATAGTAGTTTGACGGGAGTGATACAATGTTGCCGGCTCCGTCGTACGTCGTCGCATTTGAATCGAAATACACACCGGTTACTACATATAAAGTATCGGAGCATTTATTGTTGCGAACTTTGTTTTCAAGATTGGCCCACATATCCTGATTGAGTCGGTTCAATTGTGGAGTCATATTCGACATATAGAATGTTTGAGCATTCAATTCATTAGTCGCCAGACGGTCTGCGGAAGGTAATTGATGCCCCCGGTCATAGCTACCTCTATACGACTTGTCTATGCAGTTTGCCTGATAGGCTATGGGGATGATGGGGTCAAACGCCCATGCGTCTGTCCGCTTGCCCGATCCTGTCAGATAGGCATTATGTATCGGATAGGCAACCCATAATGCGGCCTTCTTCGTCTTGTCGAAGCAAATGGAGTAGTTACGGACTGTTTTATTGTTACTTAATGGCCCGTAATGTGTAACGTATTGATAATTTGCATTCTCTTTACGTTCCGGCAGTTCTACCCATGCTCCGAAAGCCGGTAAGTTCTGTTGCGATTCGGCCATTTGAACGAGGCTGAAGGTTTGGGGTTCTTCTCCTGCAAACCGAAGAGATAGTTTAGCCTGGCGTTGCTCTCTCCCTGTGTTGGATTTATAATATACATACAGTACATTTAATCCGTCATTTATTGTGCCATGTTTGGAAGAGTTGGCATAATCTTTACTGCTGAACGAGAACCATCCGCTTCCTTCGGTGATTTCTGCATCCCATTCAGTTCCTGTTGTACCTGTTATGATAATTGCTGATGATCCTTCGGATGAGCTTACCGTTGAAGAAACTTTCCAGTAGGCATCATTCGGGCTTTGTGCTACTTCCGGATCATCACTGCTACAAGAACCTACGCACAGTATCAACACTGTAAGCAAAGCGGTATGTATCGCAGTTGTATAATATTTATGAATTGATGTCATTTATAAATTGTTTTAAAGCCTCTCCCCAGCCTTCTCCGTGGGAGAGGGAAGCAGATACTCTTGTTTATTAATTAGTTATAAAACTAACTTAGCTCCCTCTCTCGCGGGGAGGGCTGGGGAGAAGCATCAATTACTCGTAAGTGAGTTCCCATTTTGTAAACTGGGCGTTATGAGAGCTACTAATATAGATTCTATATTTAGTATTGATGGCTGTTCCTGTTAAATTGTAAGTATAATCCATGTTACCATCTGCCTGATCCCATTTGATCGCTTTTCCACCAGGAATTTCCGTGTTAGAACCGTCTACGATAGCTACCATGACGTTGGTAGATGCTCCGCTACGTGTGGTAGCGGTAACTTTGGTTAACTTTTTGTCTGCGATAGCCGGTAATTCGATGTAGGCTCCTTGTTTTCCGTTTATTATATAAGGAACATTACTGTTCATTGCTTGATAATAACCATTCCCGGTTGAACCTGCAAAAACATAATCGTAACCACCGAATGAGAATGTTTGGGCTTCTACTTTTATTTCCGTTTTTAATTTAGGGAATGTACTTGGATAATTGGCTGCGTTTGTTAAATCTACAGAAATTACTGTTTGGTTTCCACTACCTTGTCCAGAAACGCTTACGGGCACAGTAACTGTATTACCGTTAGTAAGTGAAATGGACAACGTTTGATTTTCAGGATCTGTACTGTTGTTTGCTTCTGCTACAACTGTGATTTTATTACCATCTACTGTAGAAGATAATATACCGCTTAATCCAGTGGCAGAGATAGTATTACTTCCTTGATTAGCTATCTCAACATCTAAAACTTGGGTACCGCCTGTGGCTGGGAAACTCACAGGAGAAGGAGCCACTTTGATAATTGTAGGATCTGTAGAGTTAAAACCGATAACATCTTGCAGGTTACGCGGTACGAGTTGACTATTGTTTTTATAGACTGCCGCCAAACCAGTGATGTCGCTTTCTGTTTTTACAAATGGCTGATTGGCAAATGCCGGTGAGTCTTCTTTACAAAATACAGCGAATGTAATGCCACCCGCAGTGAAAGCATGAGTATCTTGACTTCCCTAAATACCGGCATTTTCAGGTGTTGCATTCTTTATCGTTACTGTCATTCCCTGATATTCTGTAAGTTTATCTGCGGTAATGATAATTGGAGTGATAGCTGCTGTTCCTATTTTTTCAACTTTTGCCCAATTGTCAGTTTGAGAACCGGTTACTTCGTACATACCATTGTAGTTTACTGTTTTAGCAAGGCCTTTATAAAGAGTGACTTTTACTTTATCTCCCTGCGTAAGTTGTAATGTAGCTGGATCTACTTGACTTCCGAAGAGAGTAATACCATTGCCTGCCGCAGTTGCTCCTTCCGTTGCGAGAACAAGGTTGTTATTCGTATAGTTTCCACCTTCCGTATTGCTTTGTACAACAGCTTCGAATGTACGGTCAGTGGTAGCATCTACTGGAGTCTGCGTAGTAGTCATCATTCCTATAAGTTCAGGAATGGTAATTGGTTTTGTTTCTCCCGGTTCCGGTGGAGTAACATTCCCTAAATCGATTTCCTGACCTCCATTACCTGTGGACAAAGTGATGTCGTCAAGACGGATAGCGAATGCTGCTAATGCAGTGAATTTAATGTATAATTTGGCTGAAGTTTGTTTAAGTGTGAAGTTTGCCGTTGCAAAAATCCAGTAAGGTGTTTCGGCATCGCCATTATTTTTAGTGTAAGTTACGGGAACCCATGTATTGCCATCCCCGCTCAGTGATACTGTGAACTTACTCGGATCGAAGGTGTTGTCATAATCGGTAGCTCCTTCTGCTTTGTATGAATAGCTTGCACCAAACGTCAGTTTTAGATTGGTTTGTTCAGTTGTCAGTGCAATGTCACCGATAACAAAATCTGCGGGTAGTGTACCGAAAAAGACAACATTGGGACCGGAAGTTCCGTCATAGGCACTCGGATTATTGTTGGGCAATCCACTGGATCTAATGGTCGCTTTCTGACCGGAATATGTTACATTGGCGGCTCCGATACCGGTTTTAGCCCATCCTTCATATGCATCAACATAGGGATAAGGGTTTGTTACGGTAGTACTACCCACTGTTTCGTGATAAATTACTTCTGCCGGCACGATATTACCGCTTGTAATTTTCACCGTTTCTGTCATCAACGGCCCTACTTTATTTGAAATTTGAATATCGATGTTGGCCTCATCGTTGATTCCTTCCGGGATGCTAACTTGAATGGTGGCACTGCCATCGCCTTCAGTTGCGGAGAGAGTAACCCAAGATTTGTCATCTTTCACTGTTGCCGTCCAATGACGGTTGGTTAAGATCTCAAAAGATGCTTGGCTTCCTTCAGCAGGAACACCATCTGTGGTAAAGATCAGACTTGTAGGAGAAACTTCCAGAAAAGGAGCTTCTGTGTCATCATTGTCATCGACACAACTTACAAAAGTTGCTGTGGCAATCAGGAGTATTGTCCCAAAAAACAACTTCAGAAAATTTAGATTCTTTATTGATGTTAAAAAATAAAAGTTAATATTCGTGGCATATAATATATATTTTTTGCCACAATTGAATAGGCAAAGATATATTATTGAGCTGAATAAACAAAGGTTAGTAATCCTATTTTATATTACATTTTGGTTATTTTTTTGCTGTAAAACATGTAAAAGACTGAGGCAAAGTGACTATTTGATAATGTCTCTCCTGTGATTACTCTATATTGTGTATGACAAATGAAAAAACAAAAGGTTTTTATTTCTTGAAGATGTTCATTATTGCTTGACTTTTTCTGTTTTTTTAGTCATATGGTTGTATTCTTTTATTTTTATTGAAAATAAAGTTTTTGATATAGAAAATAGAAGAGAGTGTCTGATTGCCGAATAGGATTCTTTCGGCTTTTTTTGTCTTTATTTATTGTTGCTTTCTAAGTGAGGAATATTGCTGCAGTAGTCCTTTTGGTTATGAAAATGTGATACAAAAATAAGATGGGTAATTGCTTGGTTATTAGCTCTTTATGTTGGTGCCGTTTTCCTCTATGAGAAAGAGGGTGAAACTCGTAGAGAAACGACTCGTTCCTCTACGACCAACGGGATGTCTCTCTACGATCAATAGATCGAGTATTTCGTTTAATGAGACAAATGTTATTGAAGAAAACTATTGTCCTCTCTTGTATTTGTTTGATTAAATTGTTTTTTTATTCTTATTTCCCTTAGTTTGAAGTTTACATATTATACGTAGAAAATGGACTTTACATCATATTTTGGTAAGGGTGCTACTTTGATAATTATTTTAACTTGTTTTTTTAGGACTCTTTTTTTATTCCTTTTTGTCTTTCTTAACTCCGAAAATTTCGTATCGGAGGATAAAGGCTCTACTTTTGTCAAAACCTTGTAACAAAACATATGATTTTTCGTCTTATAGACTATAAACTTCAACAAAGACAATATGAAAGGCAAACTACTACTATTGATGTTGCTTATTGCATCTTGTGCAAGTTATGCACAAAACACGACTACCTCTTCTTATATAGTAAAAGGTATCCTCGTCGATTCACTGACTCTGGAGGGGGAACCCTATGCTACTATTAAAATAGTGGAGAAAAAAGCTCCGGATAAAGCGGTGAAAATGGCTGTAACCGATATGCAGGGAAATTTTAAAGAGAAAATGAATGCTCAGCCGGGGATGTATGTTATTACAATTACTTCGATTGGGAAAAGCACCGTCACTAAAGATTTTGAAGTGAAATCGGGTGAGAAAGAAGTAGATCTGGGAACTTTGTATACTTCGGAGGCTACCAATGAGTTGGGAAGCGTTGAGATTGTGGCTCAAAAACCGTTGGTTAAAGCGGATATTGATAAAATAGAATATAATGTGCAGGATGATCCGGATTCAAAAACCAATACTGTACTGGAAATGCTTCGTAAGGTTCCTTTAGTGACGGTAGACGGGGAAGACAATATTAAAGTAAACGGTAGCAGCAGTTTTAAGATTCATGTGAACGGTAAGCCGGATAATATGATGAGCGATAATCCGGTAGACGTTCTTAAAAGTATGCCGGCTAATACGATTAAACACATTGAAGTGATAACTAACCCCGGTGCAAAATACGATGCTGAGGGAGTTGGTGGAATTCTTAATATTGTGACAGTAGGTGGTAGCGGTTTTAAAGGTTATACGGCTACTTTTACCGGAAATGGCAGCAATACCGGTGGTGGAGGAAGCTTGTACACTACTATTAAGAAAGATAAACTGACGTTGTCGGCACGTTATAATTATAATGCAAATAATTCTCCTCGAAGTTATTCCAGTTCCACACAGCGTCAGACGCAAACTATATCCGAGGG
>UMKX01056605.1_pt1 | contig 13960 bp, 10 predicted proteins | sample 1966471 | NCBI WGS metagenome assembly UMKX01 (sample SAMEA4836188, study PRJEB28245) | human gut metagenome | biome: gut microbiome; material: fecal sample | place: Denmark | collected 2008
ATGACGGGATTTGCAGCAAGGTTGGCGGGAGCATTGCAATTGCTCATTGCTAATTCCTAATGAACTCCTAACTCCTACTTCCTACCTCCTACCTGTTAATGTGCTTCCAGCCAGGTCTTGCCGGTGCCGACTTCGGCGGTGAGGGGGACGGAATAGGATACCACCTGCTCCATCTCCTCTTTCAGAATACGCTTGACCTGTTCCACTTCGTTTTCCGGCGCTTCCACGATCAGTTCATCGTGTACCTGCAATAGCAGGCGGGCCTGCAGTTTTTCGTCCCGCAGGCGCTGCCAGACATGCACCATGGCCAGCTTAATGATATCCGCCGCGGTGCCCTGGATGGGTGTGTTGCGGGCCATGCGCTCGCCGGAGCTGCGCACCTGGAAGTTGGAGCTTGCCAGCTCCGGCAGCGGGCGGCGGCGGCCAAACAGCGTTTCTACATAGCCCTTCTCTTTGGCGTGTTCAATGCAGTTCTGCATGTAGCCGTCCACTTTCGGGAAGGTATTCAGATACGTTTTCAAGAAAGTATCTGCCTCCTTGACCGAAATGCCGAGGTCCTTGCCCAGAGAGAACGCTCCCTTGCCGTACATGATGCCAAAGTTGATGGCCTTGGCGGAGGTGCGCAGCTCATGGGTGACATCCGATTCCGGGATGTGGTAGATCTTGGCCGCGGTGGCGCGGTGAATGTCTGCCCCGGACAAAAACGCCTGCTGCATGGCTTCATCGCCTGTAATGTGGGCCAGAATGCGCAGTTCGATCTGGGAATAGTCGGCGTCCACCAGCGTTTCGCCGGGGGCGGCCACAAAGTAGCCACGCAGGCGGCTGCCCAGCTCGGTGCGGATGGGAATGTTCTGCAAATTCGGCTCAGTGGAGCTGATGCGTCCCGTGCGGGCTTCGGTCTGGATAAAGGTGGAATGGATGCGTCCGTCCGGCCCCAGGGCTTTCAGCAGGCCCTCCACGTAGGTGGAAAGCAGCTTGGAATAGGTGCGGTACTTCAAAATATCATCCACCGCCGGGCTGTAGGCGCGCAGGCTTTCCAGCGTTTCGGCGTCGGTGGAATAGCCGCGGGCCGTTTTTTTGCGGGGCGGCAGGCCCAGCTTGTCAAACAGGGCTTCGCCCAACTGCTTGGGGCTGTTCAGATTGAACTCGTACCCGACCTCAGCATAAATGTTCTGCAAAATGCCGTTCAGCTCGGCGCGCAGGCTATCGCCGAACTGGCGGATGCCCTCGGCGTCCACCGCAAAGCCGATGCGCTCCATGTCGGCCAGCACGCGGGCCAGAGGCAGCTCCATCGTGGCCAGCAGGTCGTGGCCGCCCTGCTCGTCCAGCTTAGTGGAAAGCACATCCAGCAAGGCGGAAAGCGCCCCGGCATCCGGTGCGGCGGCGCAGGCAAAGGCGGGGGCAGCAGCGTATTCTGCCGCCAGCTGCCCGGCCTGGTAATCACTGGCCGAAGGATTCAGTAGGTAGGCGGCCAGCTTGCCATCAAACACAATGGCCGCGCCAACGCCGCCATGCTCCAGTGCAATGTGGTACAACGGCTTTGCATCAAACACACGCAGCTGCACCCCGGCGGCATCCAGCAGAGAGGGCAGGCGGTCGTTATCCAGCAGGTAAACGGAATCCCCCTGCACGGCGTACCAGCTGCCGTCCTTGTTCTGGGCCAGGTCATATCGGCCTTCCGGCGCAAGGGGCAGCAGGTCGGGCTGCACTTCCGGCAGAGTCTCTGCGCTGGCGGCAACCGCTGCCGGGGATTCATCCAGCCCCCAGCGGGCGGTCAGCTTGTGCATTTCCAGCTCAGCCAGCAACTGGGCTGCGGCAGCCGGGTCCCCGGCAGTGCGGCAGTAGTGCTCCGGCGCAGTTTCGATGGGAGCGTCCTTGCGGATGGTGCCCAGCATGTGGGAAAGCTCGGCCAGATCCTTGTTGGCTTCCAGCTTCTCCCGCTGTTTGGGTTTGATGGCTTTGTCGTCCAGGTGCTCATACACGCCCTGCAAACTGCCGAACTTCTGCACCAGGGCAAGGGCGGTCTTTTCGCCAATGCCGGGCACGCCGGGAATATTATCGGAAGCATCGCCCATCAGGCTTTTTACTTCGATCAGCTGCGGCGGGGCCACGCCGTATTTTTCCTGGATGGCGGCGGGGTCCATGGGCAGCGTTTCGCGGTTGGTGGCAAGCAGCACCGTGGTGGCATCGTCTACCAGCTGCAGGCTGTCCCGGTCACCGGTCGCCAGCAGGGTGGTGCCCCCGGCGGCCTCGTTGGCGGCGGCCAGCGTGCCCAGGATATCGTCCGCTTCCCAGCCGGGCTTGCTGACCTGCACAAAGCCAAGGTCGGTCAGCAGCTGCTTTAATACCGGCATCTGCTCCGCCAGCTCCTGCGGCATACCGTGGCGGGTGGCCTTGTAGCCGTCATAGGCGGTATGGCGGAAGGTGGGGGCTTTTTCGTCCCAGGCAATGGCCACAGCGTCCGGGTGGTGGGCGGAAAGCAGGTTGAGCAGGATATTCTGGAAGCCGAAAATGGCGTTGGTGTAGCGCCCATCCTTGGTTGTCAGCAGCTTGATACCGAAGTAAGCCCGGTTCACCAGACTGTTGCCATCCAAAACCAGCAGTTTCATACAGGAACCTCCGAAAAAACGAAACACATCGATCGCAATAATAAAAATAGTATATCACAAATTGCACTGGTGTGGGGAGTGTGGTAAAATAATATTTTAGCTGAAGCAAAAACAAAAGTTGGGAGAGTGTTAGGAGTTAGGAGTTAGGAAGTAGGAGTTAGGAGTTATTGGTGTGCGCTGGTGCGCACAATTTTGAATGTTAGGGCAACACCGCACAATTCCCGCCTTGCGGCTTAAGCACCGCTCCGGCAGCTGCGGCACGGCATCTGCGTTGCCAAAATGCTCGATAAGACATCCAGTATTATCTGCGCTTTTGGCTTGGCATCTGCCGCACCTCGCTCGCCGTATCGGCACTTAGAATTATGCGGTATTGCCTTAGGTTTTATTGTTTTACCCCAAAAATTCAAAACGCGGCGCAAGCCGCACCTTTAACTCCTCACTCCTAACTCCTCGCTCTTCACTCCTGCCTATCAAAAATATGCAATTACGCAATCTAACCATTCCATATGCACAGCCTGCGGTGTTTGCGCCGATGGCGGGGTTTACGGATGCGGCGTGCCGGCACCTGATGGCGGACCATGGCGCGGCGTGGACGGTAAGCGAGATGGCCAGCGCCAAGGCCATTACCTTTGGCGATGACAAAAGCGTGCGCCTGCTGCGGGACAAGGCCTCCCACGGCATTTATGCCGTGCAGCTGTTTGGGGCCGAGCCCGAAACGATGGCGCAGGCGATCCGGATCATTCAGGGAAAAGGCGTGCAGTTTGATATTCTGGACATCAACATGGGTTGCCCGGCCCCCAAGATCACATCCAGCGGTGCAGGCAGCAAACTGATGCAGGACCCGGAGCTGTGCGGCCGCATGGTGGCCGCTGCCCGCGGAGCCCTGGGGCCGGATAAGCCTCTGACCGTTAAAATGCGCATTGGCTGGGATGCCGAGCAGCTGACCGGCGTTGCCGTGGCCCGGCAGTGTGAAGCAAACGGTGCAGACCTGATCGCCGTGCATGGCCGCACGCGGGAGCAGATGTACATCCCGCCCATTGATGTGGATGCCATCACGGAGATCCGCAAAGCGGTCGGCATTCCGGTGCTGGCAAACGGCGATATCACCACGGCGGAAGACGCAAAGCAGATTTTGGAGCAAACCGGCTGCGCGGGCGTGATGATCGGCCGCGGCGCGCTGGGCGACCCCTGGCTGTTTGAGCGCATCAACGCCGTATTGACTGGCCAGCCGGAGCCCGGCGAACCCAGCCTGAACGCCCGGATGAGCGCCCTGCGCGCCCAAATCTACGAAATGTGCGAAGAAAAAGGCGAATGGACCGCTATGCCCCAGGCCCGCGGCCAGGCCATGCACTATATGAAAGGTCTGAAAGGCGCCGCGTCCCTGCGCCGTTATTGTTCCATGCTGGAGCATTTTACCGATGTGGACAAGCTGATTGAGGCGGTATATAAGCTCCAAGGGTAGTTAGGAGGTAGGAGTGAGGAGTTAATTAGGGCAACACCGCACAATTCCCGCCTTGCGGCTTAAGCACCGCTCCGGCATCTGCCGCACCTCGCTCGCCGTATCGGCACTTAGAATTATGCGGTATTGCCCTAACTATTTACTTACTTTTTCGTTAGCTCATCCAGGTTCTGCGTATAGCACGGCAGCATGTGCTCAATGAAATAATCGGCTTCGGGGCTGTGCATGGCGGCCAGATCGGCTTTTTGCTGGGCGAGAGCGGCGGTGAACTCGCGGTTGCCGCTTTCCACCTCCTCCATGCACTTGATCAGGGCCGAAAGCCGGTCTGCGGCTTTCAGCAGCTTGCGCTCGGCATTGTTCAGCACACTGCCGGTCAGGTAGCTGCCTTCGATCTCATGCAGCTCCGGCGGCAGCAGATCCGCCATGGCAAGGGCGCTTTCCCGTTCCACGGCTTTGTAGGCGGTGCGCAGGGCTTCGTTCTTGTATTTGACCGGGGTAGGCATATCGCCGGTCAAAATTTCCGGCGCATCGTGGTACAGCGCCGCGGCGGCCACGGTGTCGGGGCGGATATCGGCCCCGGTGTGGGTGATGTTCCGGGCGATCAGGCAAAGCGCATGGGCCAGCAGGGCGGTATCCGCCGTGTGCTCACTCAGGCTTTCCTGCCGCATGCAGCGCATCAGCGCCCACCGCGTAATATACTTCATGCGCCCCAAAAGAGCGTGAAAAGGGTATAGAGACAAAACAAAGCACCTCACTCTTGAAAAAATTAGGAATTAGGAATTAGGAATGAAAAATTAAATGGTGGGCGATGGGGCAGACCTTTTGCTAAGGCAATACCGCATAATTCTAAGTGCCGATACGGCGAGCGAGGTGCGGCAGATGCTAAGCCAAAAGCGCAGATAATACTGGATGTCTTATCGAGCATTTTGGCAACGCAGATGCCGTGCCGCAGCCGCCGGAGCGGTGCTTGAGCCGTTAGGCGGGAATTGTGCGGTATTGCCCTAAAATACGAGGAGCCAAAGAATGGCAGATAATTGCTCATTGCTAATTTCTAATTATAAAGTATATCACATCCCTTCAAAGGAGGGAATTGCATTGAAGATTGGCGGCAAGCTTTTGGAGCGCAAAACAGGCGGGCGGTCACGGTATTGGCAGGTGTTCTGGCTTTGCTTTGCGGTGGCGGCGGCGCTGTTTTTGCCCCACTGCATCATTGATGGCCTGAACGGCGACTTTTTCCACTACGCCGGGGACTTTAACGACCAGCAGATTTCCTTTTATTCCTATGCCAACAATTTTGTTAAGCAGGGGGGCAGTTTCAGCTGGGCAACGGACCTGGGCAGCGGGTTTGTGAACTCCTACAGCTTTTATCTGTGCGGCAGCCCGTTTTTCTGGCTCACCCTGCTGCTGCCCTATCGGTGGACGCCCTGGGCCATGGTGCCAATGCTCTGCCTTAAATTTGCTGTGGCGGGCGGCGGTGCTTACCTGTGGATGCGCCGCTGGGTAAAAGACGAGCGCTGGAGCATGGTGGGCGCGTGTCTGTATGCGTTCTCCGGCTTTACGGTGTACAACGTGTTCTTTAACCACTTTTTGGACGTTGTGGCGCTGTTCCCCTACATGCTCAAAGCGCTGGATGACGCCGTGCTGGACCGCAGGCACGGTGCATTCCCGTTTTGGGTTGCGGTCAACCTGCTCAACAACTATTTCTTTTTTGCCGGGCAGGCCGTGTTTTTGATGATTTATTTTGTCTGCATGGTGGCGGGCGGCCGGTACAAGCTGAACCTGCGCCTGTTTGGGGCGCTGGCGTTCCAGACGGTGCTGGGCTGCTGCATGGGCTGTGCGCTGCTGGTTCCGGCGGCACTTTCGCTGGTGCAGAACCCGCGCACAATCGATCCATTCAATGGGTACGGCTACCTTGTATACGGCAGCGCCCAGCAGTACCTTGCCATTTTTTACAGCGCTTTTTTGATGCCGGATGCCCCCTACCTGAAAGACCTGTTCCAGGAGGGCATCTTAAAGCACACCAGCATGACCGTCTACCTGCCGGTGGTGGGCATTGCGGGCGGGCTGGTGTTCTGCCGCGTGCGGCGGCGCCACCCCTTTGCGCGCATCATGAAAGTATGCCTTATCTGCGCCTTTGTGCCGGTGCTGAACAGCATGTTCTATGCCCTCAATTCCAGCTATTATGCGCGCTGGTATTATATGCCGGTTTTGGTGCTCTGCGCCGCCACGGCTATGACGCTGCAAAAAGCCAACCTGTGCAAAACCGAGTACCGCCGCGCGCTGGGCCTTGTGGCGCTGTGTACCTTGAGCAGCATTGCCTTTGCGCTGGTGCCCAATGAAAAAGACGACACCACCACCATTGGCGTGGTGGAGGAACCGCTGCGCTACTGGGGCATTTTGCTGGTCAGCATGTTGGGCGTGGGGCTGTTCTGGCTGCTGCTGCATTACCGCAGGCAGTTGGCGGCACGGTTCCCAGCGGCGGTGCTGGCCGTGGTGCTGGGGTTCAGCTTTGTGTATGGGCAGGTACACCTTTCCATCACCAAATACGGCCAGTGGTACCACGATGCGGACTATGTGCAGCAGACCTGGCGCGAAGCCCCAGAGCTGAACGCCGTTCTGCCGGACGATGTCTTTTACCGGCTGGACGCTTACGACAGTTATAACAACCTTGGTCTGTGGCTGGACAAAAGCTGCATCCAGTTCTTTAACTCCACGGTAGCACCCAGCATTCTGGAATTTTACCCTACGGTGGGCGTTAAGCGGGATGTGAACTCCAAGCCGGAAGCCAGCCTGTATGCCCTGCGCGGTCTGCTGAGCGTGCGGTATACCCTTGTGCCGAAAGAAAAAATTGAGGATTGGGAAAAAGAAAAGCTGGAAGGCTGGAACCTTGTTTCAAGCACCACAAGCTACCTGATTTACGAGAACGAGAACTGGGTGCCGATGGGCTTTACCTATGATTCCTATATTACGGAAGAGGACTTTGAAACGGTGAGCGATACCAACGCGGGCAATGTACTGATGAAAGCCCTGCTGCTGACCGATGAACAGGTGGAACGGTACGGCCAGAGGATGCAGAACCTGACGGATGATGAGAAAAATAACATCAGCTATGAGGATTATGTGCAGGACTGTACGGCCCGGCGGGAAAGCGCTGTGACAAGCTTTACCGCAACGCGCACCGGCTTTACCGCGCAGGCGGATCTGGAAGCCGAAAATCTGGTACTGTTCAGCGTGCCCTATGACGATGGTTTTACCGCAACCGTGAACGGTGTGCCGGCGGAGGTGGAGAAAGTGGACAACGGCCTGATGGCGGTTGCCGTCCCGGCGGGCCACAGCGAGATCGTGTTCACCTACCACACGGCCGGTCTGCGGCAGAGCGTTGCCGTCAGCGCCGGCGCTATTGTGGTGTATGCCGTGTGGGTGGCAGTATTACACCGGAAAAAGCGCCGGGAAGAGAGCAGTGTGGGGTAAATGATGCCCCGCCAAACCGTTGGGAGTGTGCACGGTCAAATTTAGTGCAACACCGCATAATTCCCGCCTTACGGCTTAAGCACCGCTCCGGCGGGAATTGTGCGGTATTACATAAAGTTTTTTCGCCGAAGCCTTTTTTTCAAAAAAAAGCTGGAAAATCCCGCGTGGAAAATCCCTCGTAAAACAGAAAGTGAGAACAAAGATGCCGAACCATGCCGAACAGCTGGCGCAGGAACTGAACCTGAGCCTGAAAAACGTACAGGGTGCCATTGACCTGATCGATGCCGGGAACACCATCCCATTTATTGCCCGCTACCGCAAAGAAGCTACCGGCTCTATGGATGACCAGGTGCTGCGCAACTTGGGCGATCGCCTGGAATACCTGCGCGGATTGGATAAGCGTAAAGAAGAAGTGACCGGCTCCATTGAAGCGCAGAACGCCATGACGCCGGAACTGCAGGCCGCTTTGGCTGGTGCCAAAACACTGGCCGAGGTGGAGGATATCTATCGTCCGTATAAGCCCAAGCGCAAGAACCGCGCCAGCATCGCCCGCGCTCGCGGCCTGCAGCCGCTGGCCGATGCTACCTTGAAGCAGGATGCTAACTTTGACCCGCAGACAGCCGCCAACGACTACCTGAACGAGGAAGTCCCCGATGCAGCAGCCGCTCTGGCCGGGGCACAAGATATCATTGCCGAAACCATCAGCGATGACGCTCACTGCCGCGCCGAGCTGCGCCGCTACTACCATGCGTTCGGCATGGTCAAAAGCGTAAAAGCTAAGGACGAAGACAGCGTATACACCCAGTATTATGATTATACCGAGCCTGTCGCCAAAATCCCTGGCCACCGTATTCTGGCCCTGGATCGCGGCGAGCGGGAAGGCTTTTTGAAGGTGAGCATTGCCGTGGAAGCCGAGCGCGCCGGGGGCATTGTGGCCTGGATGTTCGCCCGCAAAAAGACCGGCGGCGCCAGCGCTGCCATTGTGGAAGCCGCGGCACTGGATGCCTACAGCCGCCTGATCCACCCCAGCCTGGAAAACGAACTGCGCGCCGAACTGACCGCCAAGGCCGCCGAGGGTGCCATCACTGTGTTTGGCGAGAATCTGCGCCAGCTGCTGCTGCAGCCGCCCATCCGCGGCAAAACCGTGATGGGCCTGGACCCCGGCTACCGCATGGGCTGCAAGGTTGCCGTGGTGGACCCCACCGGCAAGGTGCTGGATACCAACGTGGTATACCCGGTGCCGGAATTCAAGCGGGTGGATCAGGCCAAGAAAACCATCAAGAGCATGGTACTGAAAAACGAGGTGGAGGTCATGGCCATCGGCAACGGCACCGCCGGGCATGAAACCGAGGAGTTTGCCGCCGCCGTAATCCGTGAACTGGCCGAGGAAAAGGGGCTGCACCTGCAATATATGGTCGTCAGTGAAGCCGGTGCTTCGGTGTATTCGGCGTCCAAGCTGGCGGCGGAGGAGTTCCCGCAGTATGATGTCAACCTGCGCAGCGCGGTTTCCATTGCGCGCCGCTTGCAGGACCCGCTGGCCGAACTGGTTAAAATTGACCCCAAGGCCGTGGGCGTGGGCCAGTACCAGCATGATATGCCCCAGAAGCGCCTGAACGAAACGCTGGACGGTGTGGTGGAAGACTGCGTGAACAGCGTTGGTGTGGATCTGAACACGGCGTCCGCCCCGCTGCTGGCCCGTGTGGCCGGCATTACCAACGCTACCGCTAAAAATATTGTGGCTTGGCGTGAGGAGGAGGGCGCGTTTACCTCCCGTGCGCAGCTGAAAAAGGTCAAGGGCCTTGGCCCCAAGGCATTTGAACAGTGCGCAGGCTTTTTGCGCCTGCCGGGTGCCAAGAACCCGCTGGATGCAACCGCCGTCCACCCCGAAAGCTACCCCGCCGCCAAGGGCCTGCTGGAAGCCTGCGGCTGTGACGCCAAAGAGATCGGCACGGACGCGATGCAGAGCCTGCCGGTACGGGTGAAGAACTGCGGCACCAAAGCCCTGTGCGAAGCACTTGGCGTGGGCGAACCCACCCTGATGGATATTGTGTCCGAGCTGTGCAAGCCGGGGCGCGATGTGCGCGACAGCCTGCCCAAACCCCTGCTGCGCAGCGATGTGATGGGGCTGGAGGACCTGAAGCCCGGCATGGAGCTGAAAGGTACCGTGCGCAATGTGATTGACTTTGGCGCATTTGTAGATATCGGCGTGCATCAGGATGGACTGGTGCATGTTTCCCAGATCAGTGATAAGTTTATCAAGAACCCGAGAGATGCGCTGAAAGTGGGCGATGTGGTGCAGGTCAAGGTGCTGAGCGTGGATACAGCCAAAAAGCGCATTGCCCTGACCATGAAAGGCGTGCCCCAGAGCTGAAAACCTGGCCGAAAACCGCAAAAATCAGCACTTTTCGACAGAGCATGAAATTATGTTGCCGGAAGGAAAAGCCAAATGGACAGTTTGAATGTGCAACCTGCCAAAACAGGAACAAAAACCGTTAAAATACAGAGCTGAAAAGGCAAAAACCGAAATCAAAAAAGTCAAAAAATAAAGAAAATTCGTGAATAAAGCGACAAAACTTTGGCAGCCTGTACAAAGCGGAACATGAACAAATTTGTCTTTTGTGCATCCCGATGAAAAAATGACAACGATGAATCTAACATAGGTACGCCGGATAGAATTATGCTATAATGCAGCTGTAAGGGAAAGGAAATGTGGGTTCCGCCCTTACCGCGCAGGCATGATGGCCTGTGCCGGGTTTTATTTATGGAGGTCATTATTATGGTAAGACAAGTCAAGGTTTCCAACTTCGCAGAAGTACAGGGAATCGTGTCTGCCGCTGCCAAGTGCTACAATGAGGTCGGCGTGCATGACATGAAGGGCAGCATTGCTGATGCAAAGAGCATTCTCGGTATGATGAGTCTGGACTACAGCCATCCGGTCAAGATCGTCTGTGAGGACGAACATGACCTGGACTGTGTGATCCAGGCACTGCGCCAGTAAATTCAGCTGCCCGGCGGGCTGGCTTTCAGCCCCGGAGGCAGGAATAAGGAAAAACAGAACAGGGCGGTTGGCCATTTTGGGACGGCTGCCCTGTTTTTTTGTTGCTTGGCGGGCGATTTTGCCCCCACACCGTGCTTGCAATGGGCGGTCAAACGCGGTATAATATTTTTACATTGCCATTTGCGGGTGGTGCCCGCGCGGCAAATTGAAAGTATAGTAAGGAGACCCCACAACATGAAACAAAAATTCATCAGTCTGGCTCTGGCAGTCATGCTGCTGCTGGGCGTAACGGGCTGTGCCATGTCCACCCCGGCCAGCGTGGGCAGCATTGGCGGCGTTGATATTCCGGCCGGCATCTACCTGCTGGCCCAGTATAACGCCTACAACACCGCTTCCGGCGCAGCAAAGCTTGCCACCGGCGAAACCGCCAGCAACGTGAAAGCCGTGCTGAAAGCTGAGTGCACCGGCACCATTAACGGCGAGGAAGTTACCACCGACGGCGCAGATTACGTTGCCCGCCTGACCCTGCGCAGCCTGCAGTATTACGCAGCTGTGGAAAAGAAGTTTGACGAGCTGGGCGGCACACTGGACGAAGCCGCTACCGCCGAAGCCGCCAAGACCGCCGATACCCAGTGGGAGAATAACAGCGATCTGTACGCAGCAAACGGCATTTCCAAGGCAACCTTGGAAAAGTACCAGCTGAACAGCAAAAAGGCAGATGCCTGCCTGAAGCTGATCTACGGCGAAAACGGCAGCAGCCCGGTCACCGAGCAGGAATATGCTGATTACATCAACAACGATTGCTACTACCTGGAGCTGGTCCAGCTGCCGCTATTTGACCAGAGCACTTATACCTTTGCCAGCGACGACCAGAAAGCCGAGATTGAAGCCCTGGCCAACCAGTGCCGTGATGACTTGGCCGCGGCTACCAACGAATCTGCCCTGTACAGTGCTGCAATGACCTATGTGCCGCAGGCCTTTACCGCACTGGGCAGCAGCGTGGAAGCAACCCAGGCACTGTATTACACCGGCAGCGGTCTGTTTACGCCTTCGGACCTGTCCAGCTACAACACCAATGACGGCGGCAACAGCATTACCGATGCGGTAAAAGCAGCCGGTACCGGCAACTGGACGGTGGCCGACCTTGGCATGAGCTACATGATCGTGCGCAGCCTGGACCCCATGGAGCAGGGCACGGTGGATGATTTTGTGAGCCGCTATAATCTGCTGGACGCTATGAAGAGCGATGCTTTGCAGGACGAGTTCTATGCAGAGGGCACCGAGATGGAAAATAACCTTTCCGCCAGCGTGATGAAGACCTACAGCGCATCCAAAATCAAAAAGACCGTAAAGTAATCATCGGGCACCAAAGCCGGAGCAGTGCGGGTTCAAAACCGGCACGCCCCGGCTTTTTTGATTTTACAGAACAGCCAAAGATGTAAAGGCAACACCGCACAATTCCCGCCTAGCGGCTTAAGCACCGCTCCGGCAGCTGCGGCACGGCATCTGCGTTGCCAAAATGCTCGATAAGACATCCAGTATTATCTGCGCTTTTGGCTTAGCATCTGCCGCACCTCGCTCGCCGTATCGGCACTTAGAATTATGCGGTATTGCCCAAAAAAGGGGGAACACTTACATGAAGCAAACAAACATGCGTATGCTGGCATTGTGTGCGGCGCTTTGCCTGTGTGTGGCAACAGCAGCGCCCGCCTATGCGGAAAGCACCCGTCAGACCCCACGGACCAGCTTTGTGGAAACGCTGCTGGACATCCCGGTGCTGGGGGATATTCTGCGGTTTTTCAGCGGGGAGGAACCTTTGAGCCAGGCGGCAACGGCGGAAACCGCAACGGGTGAAACCGCAACAGGCGAAAGCGCTACGCCGGAAACCTCCACCCCGGAAACGGCAACCCCGACCCCGGCCCCCACGCCGGGCGGTTCCTCCACACCGGAAAGTGCGGCAACGCTGCCGCCCACCGGTACCCCGCAGGTGTACCCCGCGCCGGATATTGTGGTGATGCCTACAGCCACCCCGGCCATTACCGCGGCCCCGCAGCAGGAGGAAGAAAACAATACCAGTGACGAGCCCCCCGCTGCTGCCGCCACATCGGCCCCCGCGGCGGCAACAGCAACTCAGCGCCCGGCTGCAGCCATGCCGCACCCGACCACGAAGGCTACCCTGAAAGACCCCACCGCCGCCCAGGCGGAAGCAACCCCCATGCCCACCCTGGAACCCACCGCCACGCCGGAGCCGACCGAAAAGCCGACCCCGGACCCGGAGCAGGTGCAGCGCCAGGAACAGGCCGCCCAAACCAGCAGCAAACTGCCGCTGTATGTGGCGGTGGGCATTGCCGTGGTGTGCGCCGGCATTGTGGCAGCCGTGCTGATCAGCCGCCAGCTGCAGAACACCCAGGCACAGACCCAGAAGCAGAAGGACGAAAAGTCTGCTTACCACCGCAAGAAGGGCGGCAAATAATGCCTGCTGCCCCCACAAATATACCCGCACAAGCTGCGGAAGCAGGAGATAGGATATGACGGATTCCCGCTGGAAAAACCTGGCGCTGGAGGTCATCGGCTGTTTTGTTTCGGCCCTTGGCCTGTACAGCTTTGCTGTGGCGGCCGGGGTGCCGGTAACCGGTGTGGCCGGTATCGGTGCCATTTTGTTCCGCCTGTTTGGTCTGCCCATTGGTGTGACCAACATTATTATGAACATCCCCATTGTGCTGATCTGCTTCAAGTACCTGGGCAAGGATTTCTTTTTCCGCAGCGTGCGGTGCATGGTGCTGTTTGCCATTTTTACGGACTATGTGCTGGCTGCGCTGCCGGTGTACCAGGGGGACCGCATGCTGGCCACCATCTGCGGCGGTGTGATCAGCGGCGTGGGGGATGCGCTGATTTATATGCAGAACTCCAGCACCGGCGGCCTGGATTTTATCACCATGGCCATCAAATCCCGCCACCCGCACATGCCGTTCGGCAACCTGACCTTTGCGGCAGCGCTGGCGGTCATCCTTGCAAACGGGCTGGTGTTCCATGATGTGGATTCCATCATTTACGGCCTGATCTTCAATTTTTTGAGCTCTTACATCATCAACCGGATGATGTTCGGTTTCAACGCCTGTATGATGGCTTTGATTGTGACGAGCGACGGCCCCGCCGTGTGCAGGATGATCGGCGAAAAAGTGGACCGCGGTTCCACGATATTGAAAGGTTACGGCGGCTATTCCCAGGATGGGCGCGATGTGGTGCTGTGTGCCTGCAGCTCCAAACAGCTGTATATCATCAACCGCGAAACCAAGCGCATTGACCCCGGCAGTTTTATCGTGATGCTGCAGGCGAACGAGGTGGAAGGCGAAGGGTTCAAACGGCTGGAACTGGGAGAACAGAGTTAGGGCAATACCGCATAATTCTAAGTGCCGATACGGC